>OBEQ012068229.1_pt1 | contig 11323 bp, 5 predicted proteins | sample 1670901 | NCBI WGS metagenome assembly OBEQ01 (sample SAMEA104232315, study PRJEB22302) | groundwater metagenome | biome: forest; feature: aquifer; material: groundwater | place: USA | collected 2011-08-07 | depth 5.4 m | reverse complement strand
GCTGCGATCGGGGCGAGGGCTGCGGGACCATGCCGGTGCCCGACGGCGCCGACGCCGGGCCCGGGCCGGGCCGGCCCGACGCCGGGCCGGGCGGACCCGACGCCGGGCCGAGCGACGGTGGCGTGGCGGCGCTCTACGGCGACCTGGGCGGCGGCGGCTGCGGCTGCGACGTGGGCGGGCGACACGCCGGCGGCGGCCGCGGCAGCGCGGCGGCCCTGGTGCTGGCGGCGCTCGCGGCGCTGGTGTGCCTCCGGCGTGGGCGGCTGCGCCGGGGCGCGGCGCTCGCGCTGACGCTCGGCCTGCTGCTGCTCCTGCCCGCGCCGCCCGCGCGCGCGGGCGGCTTCGACGCGCAGCTGTTCAAGCCCGCCGCGTCGACCACCGGGTTCATCTCGCAGGAAGGCCCCGACGTGCTGCCACCTGGCTTCTTGCATGTCCGCCTCACCCTCGACGTGGCCACCGACCTGCTGGTGCTGCGCGATCCCGCTACCGACATGGTGCTGCCGAACGGCAAGGTGCTGTCCAGCCGCACCGGCATGACCCTGGGCGCCGCTTACGGCCTGGGCACGCGCCTCGAGCTGAGCGCGTCCCTGCCCCTGGCGCTGGTGCAGAACGGCAACCTCGAGCAGCTCAACCGCACCGATCAGCTGGCGTCGACCGCGCTGGGCGACCTGCGCCTGGGCGCCAAGCTGCGCCTCTTGCGCTCGGGGGCGTTCGGGCTGGCCGGCGCGGCCAGCTTCATCGTGCCGACCGGCGACGACAGCGCCTTCGCCGGCGCGGGCACCATGGTGTTCACGCCCCGGCTCATCGCCGGCCTGCGCGCCGGGCGCGCCTCGCTGGGGCTGAACGTGGGCTACGCGCTGCGCAAGCCGGGCGGCGCGGGTAACCTGGAGGTCGACGACGAGATCGTGTTCGGCGCGGGCGCGCGCATCGACCTGCAGGAGCGCCGGCTGTGGCTTCTGGGCGAGGGCTACTCGCGCGTGGGCGTGCAGGGCCACGGCACCGAGCGCGAGCTGCCCGTCGAGGTGCTGTTCGCGCTCAGGTGGCAGGTCTCCGGCCCCTGGGCGCTCGAGGCGGGCGCCGGCTTCGGCGTCACGCGCGGCTACGGCACGCCCGGCGTGCGCGAGTTCCTCGGCCTGGCCTGGGCGCCGCTGCCGCCCGCACGCGTGGTCGCCAGCTCCAACACCGACGTCTCGGTCGAGGAGGACGTGCCGCCGCCCGAGCCGCCGCCGCCGCCGCCGCCCAAGGACAGCGACGGCGACGGCCTGCCCGACGAGCGCGACGCCTGCCCCAACGAGGCCGAGGACGTCGACGGCGTGCAGGACGAGGACGGCTGTCCGGATCCCGACCGCGACGGCGACGGCATCCTCGACGCCGACGACAAGTGCCCCGACCAGCCCGAGGTCATGAACGGCGTCGACGACACCGACGGCTGCCCCGACCAGGGCCTGTTCGAGCTCAAGGAAGACCGCATCGTGCTCGAGGAGCGCGTGCTCTTCGACACCGAGCGCGCGCGCGTCAAGAGCCGCGGCAAGCGCATCCTCAAGGCCGTGGTCGTGCTGTGGAACCAGCACCCCGAGTACGACCACATGATCGTCGAGGGTCACACCGACGAGCGCGGCTCCGACGAGTACAACCAGAACCTGGGCCAGCTGCGCGCCGAGCGGGTCAAGAAGGCGCTCGTCGAGCAGGGCTTCCCCGAGGACAAGATCGAGATCGTGAACTTCGGCCGCTCGCGGCCGGTCGACACCTCGGGCACCGAGGCGGCCTGGCAGAAGAACCGCCGCTCCGAGTTCGTCATCATCAAGAAGACCAAGGTGGAAGTACCCGCCCCGGCGCCCGCGCCGGCGCCGCCCGCGCCCGACGCACCGCAGCATTAGCACAGCGTCTTCCGCGGCGCGGGCCCTTGAATGCGCCTACGCTCCCGCTAGGTTCGAGGCTACCCTCGCCACGGGACACCCATGAAGCAGCCGCTGACTCCAACGCAGCCGTACAAGCCGCGTCACCACATCCGCCTCGTCCCCGCCGCCTCGCTGTTCGACGGCCACGACGCCGCCATCAACGTCATGCGCCGGATCATGCAGGCGTCGGGCGCCGAGGTCATCCACCTGGGCCACAACCGCTCGGTGGCCGAGATCGTCGACTGCGCCATCCAGGAGGACGTGCAAGGCATCGCGGTCACCTCGTACCAGGGCGGCCACGTCGAGTTCTTCAAGTACATGGTCGACCTCCTGCGCGAGCGGGGCGCGAACATCAAGGTCTTCGGCGGCGGCGGCGGCACGATCCTGCCCTCCGAGATCGATGAGCTGCACGCCTTCGGCGTGGCGCGCATCTACTCGCCCGACGACGGCCGCACCATGGGCCTGCAGGGCATGATCGACGACCTGCTGCGCCAGTGCGACTTCCCCACGCGCACGCCGCCGCTCGACCGCGAGTACGAGGGCATCGTGCGCCGCGACGCGCAGGCGATCGCGCGCACCATCTCGGTGGCGGAGAACTACCCCGAGGACGCCGGCACGCTGCACGAGCAGGTCAAGAAGCTGGCCGGCAGCGGGGCGCAGAAGGTGCCCGTGCTGGGCGTGACCGGCACGGGCGGCGCGGGCAAGTCGTCGCTCGTCGACGAGCTGGTACGCCGCTTCCTGGCCGACTTCAGCGACAAGACCATCGCGGTGATCTCGGTCGATCCGTCGCGGCGCAAGTCGGGCGGCGCGCTGCTCGGCGACCGCATCCGCATGAACGCCATCCACCACCCGCGCGTGTACATGCGCTCCCTGGCCACGCGCCAGTCCAACCTGGCCCTGTCGCGCTACGTGCGCGAGGCCATCGACATCTGCAGGGCGGCCGGCTTCGACCTGGTCATCGTCGAGACCAGCGGCATCGGCCAGTCCGACACCGAGATCACCGAGCACGCCGACGTCTCGCTCTACGTGATGACGTCCGACTACGGCGCGGCGACGCAGCTGGAGAAGATCGACATGCTCGACTTCGCCGACGTCATCGCCATCAACAAGTTCGACAAGCCGGGCTCGCTCGACGCCCTGCGCGACGTGCGCAAGCAGTACAAGCGCAACCGCCAGGCCTTCAGCCTGCGCGACGAGGACGTGCCGGTCATGGGCACGATCGCCTCGCAGTTCAACGATCCGGGCATGAACCGCCTGTACCGCAAGGTCGTCGACGTGGTGGCCGAGAAGACGGGTGCGCCGCTCAGGTCGACCTTCGAGCTGTCGGCGGCCATGTCGGAGAAGATCTGGATCATCCCGCCCGAGCGGGTGCGCTACCTGGCCGAGATCGTCGAGACCAACGAGGGCTACGATCGCTGGGCGCGCGAGCAGGCGGCCATCGCGCGGCGCATGTACCAGCTGGGCGGCACCATCGACCTCCTGCGTGCCAACGTGGGCAAGAAGACGCTCGAGATCGTCGAGCCGCGCTCGAGCGACGCCGGCACGGTCACCGTCATCCAGCACGAGGCCGGCGAGCCCGACTACCTGAAGGACCTGGTCGACCTTTACCAGGACCTGGAAGGCCGCCTGCACGCCGACTGCAAGCAGCTCCTGGCCGACTGGCCGGCCATGAAGCGGCGCTACCGCGCGGCCAAGTACCAGTTCCAGGTGCGCGACAAGATCATCGAGCAGGACCTGTGGAGCGAGTCGCTCTCGCACCTCAAGATTCCCAAGGTCGCGCTGCCGCGCTACGAGGACTGGGGCGACGTGCTGCTCTGGCTCCTGCAGGAGAACGCGCCCGGGCTGTACCCGTTCACCGCGGGCGTCTTCCCGCTCAAGCGCGAGGGCGAGGACCCGGCGCGCATGTTCGCCGGCGAGGGCGGCCCGGAGCGCACCAACCGCCGCTTCCACTACGTCTCGCGCGGCCTGCCCGCCAAGCGGCTGTCGACCGCCTTCGACTCGGTCACGCTCTACGGCGAGGATCCCGACTGGCGGCCTGACATCTACGGCAAGGTCGGCAACTCGGGCGTCTCGATCGCCAGTGTCGACGACGCCAAGAAGCTGTACTCGGGCTTCGATCTGGCGGATGCGGCGCCCTCCGTGTCGATGACCATCAACGGCCCGGCGCCCATGGTGCTGGGCTTCTTCCTCAACGCCGCCGTCGACCAGGGCTGCGAGAAGTGGCTGCGCGCGCAGGGCGAGACCGCGGTCGCGGAAGCGACCAGGAAGATCGACGCCATCTACGCGGCCAAGGGCGCGCCGCGTCCGCGCTACCAGGGCGCCCTGCCCGAAGGCAACGACGGCCTGGGGCTGCTCCTCCTGGGCGTCTCGGGCGACGAGATCCTGGCGCGCGAGACCTACGAGAAGATCCGCGCCGACGTGCTGGGCGTGGTGCGCGGCACGGTGCAGGCCGACATCCTCAAGGAGGACCAGGCGCAGAACACCTGCATCTTCTCCACCGAGTTCGCCCTGCGCATGATGGGCGACATCCAGGAGTACTTCATCCGCAGGAAGGTGCGGAACTTCTACTCGGTGTCGATCAGCGGCTACCACATCGCCGAGGCGGGCGCGAACCCCATCTCGCAGCTGGCCTTCACGCTGGCCAATGGCTTCACCTTCGTCGAGTACTACCTGTCGCGCGGCATGGCCATCGACGACTTCGCGCCCAACCTGTCCTTCTTCTTCTCGAATGGCATGGACCCGGAGTACTCGGTGATGGGCCGGGTGGCGCGGCGCATCTGGGCCAAGGCCATCAAGTACAAGTACAAGGGCGCCGAGCGCTCGCAGAAGCTCAAGTACCACATCCAGACCTCGGGCCGCTCGCTGCACGCGCAGGAGATCGCCTTCAACGACATCCGCACCACGCTGCAGGCGCTGATGGCGCTCTACGACAACTGCAACTCGCTGCACACCAATGCCTACGACGAGGCCATCACCACGCCCACCGAGGAGAGCGTGCGGCGCGCGCTGGCCATCCAGCTGGTCATCAACAAGGAGCTGGGCCTGTCCAAGAACGAGAACCCGCTGCAGGGCGCGTTCATCATCGAGGAGCTGACCGAGCTGGTCGAGCGCGCCGTGCTCGAGGAGTTCCGCCGCATCAGCGAGCGCGGCGGCGTGCTCGGCGCCATGGAGCGCATGTACCAGCGCTCGCGCATCCAGGAGGAGTCGCTCTACTACGAGCAGCTCAAGCACGACGGCACGCTGCCCATCGTGGGCGTGAACACCTTCCTGGATCCAAAGGGCTCGCCCACCATCGTCCCGCCCGAGGTCATCCGCGCCACCAAGGAGGAGAAGGAGTACGCCATCGCCGCGCGCGACGCCTTCCAGGCCCGCAACACCGAGGCCGGCCCGCGCGCACTCGCCGAGGTGCAGCGCGCCGCGGTGCAGAACCAGAACGTCTTCACTGCCCTGATGGAGGCCTGCAAGGTGGCCACCCTCGGCCAGCTCTCGCACGCGCTCTACGCGGTCGGCGGGCAGTACCGCCGCAACATGTAGCGGCGACTGTTGACGCACCGCGGCAGGCCTGTGCAATAGTCCTGAAACATGGCGCAGGAGAAGTCGTTTCCCCAGGTGAGCGCCGCGCAATGGCGCGCGCTGGTCGAGAAGGAGCTGGCCGGCGCGTCGTTCGACAAGACGCTGACCCACGTCACGCCCGAAGGCCTGACGCTGCAGCCGCTCTACTGGGAAGCGCAGCCGGCACCCGACGTGCTGCGCGCCAGCCGGGCCTGGAAGGTCTGCTCGCGCGTCGCGGCGGACGCCGCGGCGGTCAGCGAGGAGATCGAGGGCGGCGCGACGGCGCTGTGGCTGCAGGTGGCCGCGGGCCAGGACGTGGCTGCGGCGCTCGACGGCGTGCCGGCTGACGTGGCGGTGATCATCGACGCGGGCGGCGAGGTCGCGGCGAGCGCGGCGTACGCCGGGCTGGGGCACGCGCTGGCCGCGGATCCGCTCGGCGCGAGCGCGCGCAGCGGCAAGGCGGCCTCGCTCGACGGCCTGGCCGCGCTCGCCCGCGCCACCGACGCGCGCGTGGCCGTGGTCGACACCCTGCCCTACCATGGCGCGGGCGCCAGCGCCGCCGAGGAGCTCGGCTTCGCCCTGGCGACAGGCGTGGCCTACCTGCGCGCGTTCGAGGCCGGCGGGCTCGACGCACGTGCCGCCGCCGCGCGCATCGGCTTCCGCGTCGCGGTGGGCCGCGACACCTTCGGCGAGCTGGCCAAGCTGCGCGCGCTGCGGCTGGTCTGGCACAAGCTGCTGGCCGCGGCGGGCGCGCTCGACGCGCCACTCGCGCACCTGCACGCGGTGGCCTCGCCGCGCACGCTCAGCCAGCGCGACCCGTGGGTCAACATGCTGCGCGTCACCAACCAGGTCTTCGCCGCCATCCTGGGCGGCGCCGACGCGGTCACGCCCGAGGCCTTCGACGCCGCGCTGGCCCAGCCGGGCGCGCTCGGCCGGCGCGTCGCGCGCAACACCGCGCTCGTGCTCGGCCAGGAGAGCTACCTGGGCCGCGTCGTCGATCCCGCGGGTGGCTCGTACTACCTGGAGCAGCTGACCGACGGCCTGGCGCGCGCCGCGTGGGCCGCGTTGCAGCAGGTCGAGCGCCAGGGTGGCATGGCCGCGGCGCTGGCCGCGGGGCGCGCGCAGGAGATCTGCGCCGCCTCGGGGAAGAAGCGCGCCGAGGCCCTGGCCAGGCGCAAGGAGGCCATCACCGGCGTCAGCGAGTTCGCCAACCTGGGCGAGACCTTGCCGAGCGCGCCGGCCGCGCCGCCTGCGAGCAGCGACGCGGCGTTCCCGCTGCGGCGCGACGCCGCGCCGTTCGAAGCCCTGCGCGACGCCGCCGACGCCATCGCGGCCGCACGCGGCAAGCGACCGCGTGTGGCCCTGGCGCCGCTCGGCCCGCTGGCCGAGCACAAGCCGCGCGCCACGTTCGCGCAGAACTTCTTCCAGGCGGGTGGCTTCACCGTCGACGAGGACGCCTCGTCTGCGGCCGACGCCGCCGCGGTCTGCCTGTGCGGCAGCGACGAGCGCTACGCCGCCGAGGCGGTCGAGGCCGCGCGCCTGCTGCGCGCGTCGGGCGCACGGCGCATCCTCCTGGCCGGCCGTCCCGGAGCGCTCGAAGCGTCGCTGCGCGAGGCCGGCGTGAGCGGCCACGTGTTCGTCGGCTGCGACGTCGTCGCCACGCTGCACGAGCTGCTGGAGTCGTCCAAATGAGCCGCATCCCCGACTATGCGAAGATCGACTTCGACGCGATTCCGGCCCCGACCCTGGCCGCGTCGGCCGCCGACGCCGCGCCCGCGTGGGACACGCCCGAGGGCATCCCGCAGCGGCTGCTGTACACCGCGGCGGACCTCGCGCCCGTCTCGCACCTGGGCGGCTTCCCCGGCTTCGCGCCCTTCGTGCGCGGCCCGTACTCCACCATGTACGTGCGCCAGCCGTGGACCGTGCGGCAGTACGCGGGCTTCTCCACCGCCGAGGAGTCGAACGCCTTCTACCGGCGCAACCTGGCCGCCGGACAGATGGGCCTCTCGATCGCCTTCGACCTGGCCACGCACCGCGGCTACGACTCGGATCATCCGCGCGTCGTCGGAGACGTGGGCATGGCGGGCGTGGCCATCGATTCGATCCTCGACATGCGCATCCTGTTCGACCGCATCCCGCTCGACAAGATGAGCGTGTCGATGACCATGAACGGGGCAGTCTTGCCCATCCTGGCCCTCTACATCGTGGCCGCGGAAGAGCAAGGCGTGCCGCCCGAGAAGCTGGCCGGCACCATCCAGAACGACATCCTCAAAGAGTTCATGGTGCGGAACACGTACATCTATCCGCCCGCACCGTCGATGCGCATCGTCGCCGACATCTTCTCCTTCACGTCGCGGCGCATGCCCAAGTTCAACTCCATCTCCATCAGCGGCTACCACATGCAGGAGGCCGGCGCGACCGCCGACCTCGAGCTCGGCTACACCCTCGCCGACGGCCTGGAGTACATCCGTACCGGCATCGCCGCGGGCCTCGACGTCGACGCGTTCGCGCCCCGGCTGTCCTTCTTCTTCGCCATCGGTATGAACTTCTTCATGGAAGTGGCCAAGCTGCGCGCCGCGCGCCTCATCTGGGCCCTGCTGGTGGCGCGCTTCAACCCCAAGAGCAACAAGAGCCTGGCCCTGCGCACGCACTGCCAGACCTCGGGCTGGTCGCTGACCGCGCAGGACGTCTACAACACCGTCATCCGCACCGCCATCGAGGCCATGGCCGCGACGCAGGGCCACACCCAGTCGCTGCACACCAACAGCCTGGACGAGGCGCTCGCGCTGCCCACCGACTTCTCCGCGCGCATCGCGCGCAACACCCAGCTGCAGTTGCAGCAGGAGTCGGGCACCTGCCGCGTCGTCGATCCCTGGGGCGGCAGCTACTACGTCGAGCGCCTCACCCACGACCTGGCCGAGCGCGCGCTGGCCCACATCGACGAGGTCGAGAAGCTGGGCGGCATGGTCAAGGCCATCGAGGCCGGCCTGCCCAAGCTGCGCATCGAGGAGGCCGCGGCGCGCACCCAGGCACGCATCGACTCGGGCCGGCAGGCCATCGTGGGCGTGAACAAGTACAAGCCCACGCGCGAGGAAACCGTCCCCGTGCTCAAGGTCGACAACGCGGCGGTGCGGCGCACCCAGATCGAGCGCCTGGCCCGGCTGCGCGCCGAGCGCGACGGCACGCGCGTCGACGCCACGCTGGCCGCGCTCACCCGCGCGGCCGAACGCGGCGACGGCAACCTGCTCGAGCTGGCCGTCGACGCCGCGCGCGCGCGCGCCACGGTGGGCGAGATCTCGTACGCGCTGGAGAAGGTCTTCGGCCGCCACCAGGCCGAGATTCGCTCCATCTCGGGGGTGTACAGTGGCGAGGTGGGCGAAGATTCGGACGCCATCGCCAGGCTGCGCGCGCGCACCGAGAAGTTCCTCCACAGCGAGGGTCGTCGTCCACGGCTGCTGGTGGCCAAGATGGGCCAGGACGGCCACGACCGCGGCCAGAAGGTCATCGCCACCGCGTTCGCCGATCTCGGCTTCGACGTCGACGTCGGGCCGCTCTTCCAGACGCCCGAGGAGACCGCGCGCCAGGCGGTCGAGAACGACGTGCACGTGGTCGGCGTCTCGTCGCTGGCCGCGGGCCACCTGACGCTCGTGCCGGCCTTGCGCGCCGAGCTGGCCAAGCTGGGGCGCGGCGACATCCTGGTCGTGGTCGGCGGCGTCGTCCCCCCCGACGACTACGCGGCGCTGCGCGCGGCCGGCGCCGCGGCCATCTTCGGCCCTGGCACCGTCATCGCCGAGGCCGCCGACGCCCTGCTCGACCAGATCGAGCATCCCAAGACGGAATGACGCGCCGCGCCCGCCGCACCGTCGACGAGTACGCCGCGGGCGTGCGCGCCGCGGATCGCGCCCTCCTGGCCCAGGCGATCACGCTCATCGAGAGCCGCGTTGCCGCCGACGCGGCGCTGGCGCAGGAGCTGCTCGCGCGCCTCCTGCCCTTCACCGGCGGCGCGCGCCGCCTGGGCGTGACCGGCGTGCCCGGCGTGGGCAAGAGCACCTTCATCGACGCACTGGGCGAGAAGCTGTGCGCCGAGCATCACCGCGTCGCGGTGCTGGCCATCGACCCGTCGAGCGCACTCTCGGGCGGCAGCATCCTGGGCGACAAGACGCGCATGCAGCGCCTGTCGATGAACCCGCGCGCGTACATCCGCCCGTCGCCTTCGGGGCTGACGCTGGGCGGGGTCGCCCGTCGCACACGCGAGACCATGCTGCTGTGCGAGGCCGCCGGCTTCGACGTGGTCGTCGTCGAGACCGTGGGCGTCGGCCAGTCGGAGACGGTGGTCTCGGAGATGGTCGATTTCTTCCTGGTCCTGCTCCTGCCCGGCGCGGGCGACGAGCTGCAGGGCATCAAGAAGGGCATCCTCGAGCTGGCCGACGCGGTCGCCATCAACAAGGCCGACGGCGACAACCTGATGCGCGCGCAGCTGGCCCTGCGCGAGGTCGAGGCGGCGCAGCGCTACACCCGCCCACGCTCGCCCTCGTGGAAGCCGCGCGCGCTCGCGGTCAGCGCCCTGACCGGCGCCGGTCTCGACGAGGTATGGAAGGTGGCCGAGCTTCACCACGGCGAGCTGGAAGCCTCGGGCGAGCTGGCCCAGCGCCGGCGCGAGCAGCAGCTGCGCTGGATGTGGACGATGATCGAGGAGCGGCTGGGCACGGCCTTCCGCACGCACCCGCGCGTGGCCACGCGCCTGCCCGCGCTCGAGGCCGACGTGCGCGAGGGCCGCGTCCCGCCCACGCAGGCGGCGCGCGAGCTGCTCGCGTCGTTCGGCGTGAGCGGCGGCGCCGTCGACGCGGACTGACGCCATGCGCGTCGTCTCGCTGTGCCCCAGCCTGACCGAGACGGTGTTCGCGCTCGGCCGCGGCGACACCCTGGTCGGCCGGACCAAGTTCTGCATCCATCCCGCCGAGGGCGTCGCGCGCGTCGAGCGCGTGGGCGGCACCAAGAACCCCAAGCTCGAGCGCATCGTCGCGCTGCGCCCGGACGTCGTGCTCATGAACGACGAGGAGAACCGGCGCGAGGACGCCGAGGCGCTCGCCGCCGCCGGCGTGGTCACGCTGTCGAGCATGCCGCGCGATCCGGCCGGCGCGGCCGCCGCCGTGCGCGATCTCGGCCACGCGCTCGCCGCCGCCGCCGCGGCCGAACGCATCGCCGCCGACATCGAGGCGCGCGTGGCCCGCGTGCACGCCGCCGCCGCCGCGCGCCCCCCGGTGCGCTTCGCCTACCTGATCTGGCGCGCGCCCTGGATGGCCGTGAACGCCGACACCTACATCAATTCGCTGCTCGCGCTCGCGGGCGGCGACAACGTCTTCGCCACGCTGGCCGAGCGCTACCCCGAGGTCACCCTCGCCGAGCTGGCCGCGGCCGCGCCCGAGCACGTCCTCATGTCCTCCGAGCCCTACCCGTTCGCCGACAAGCACGCCGACGAGCTGGCCGCGGCGACCGGGCTGCCGCGCGAGCGCTTCCGGCGCGTCGACGGCGAGCTGCTCTCGTGGCACGGCGCGCGCACGCCCGCGGGCATCGACTACGCCGACGCGCTACTTGCGTAGCTCGAGGCGCAGGATGGCGCCGTCCTTCCAGTCGCCCTGCAACGTCCCGCCCGAGGCGACCAGGAGATCCGCGCCGTCGGGGCAGAGCGCGCCCACGTTGCGCCCCGGGCCGGCGACGATCTCGACCGAGCCGCCGTCGACCGGCACGCGCGCCACCCGCCCGTCGGCGTAGGCGAACCAGGCGAAGCCGGCGCCCACGGCCAGGCCGTTCGGGCTCATGAGGCCGGCGGCCAGCCGCTCCCGCCCGCCCCGCCCGGCACGTCGGGGGGGGGC
>OBEQ011113279.1_pt1 | contig 11324 bp, 11 predicted proteins | sample 1670901 | NCBI WGS metagenome assembly OBEQ01 (sample SAMEA104232315, study PRJEB22302) | groundwater metagenome | biome: forest; feature: aquifer; material: groundwater | place: USA | collected 2011-08-07 | depth 5.4 m | reverse complement strand
CCGGCGCGTCCGTTTGAACGCCGATCGAAAGACCGGCTTCGCGGCGGCGGTCTCGGCTCGGGCGTTGAACGTGGCGAGCCGCAATTCCTTGATCGGCTTGGACCACCAGCCAGGCACCAGGCCCCAACGCATTTGTTCAAATCGCCGCTCGCCGTCCCGTACCGTGATGGCGTCGACCTGCGTGGTGGGGCAAATGTTGTACCGCGACTGTAGATTGGTCGGCGGGGCCTTGTAGCTGAGACTATAGAGCGCGTGAAGTTCGGCCCAGGTGTAATAGCGCGTATATCGACCGCACATTTCAGCACCACGGGTTCTGCGACACGCGGCCGGCAGTCATAACTACGTTCACTTGGCAGAATCGGTGTATTTAGGCCAGCACGACGATTGGTGGGTAAGTTCGCCCGGGGAGGCCACCTTCGCCGAGCTGGCCATTATCGCCAACATGGCCACCAGGCTGTCCGTATCCTATGCAAGAGACACCGTCACCTCCGCGCCCCCCAAAGCCGGCCCAACCAGCCGCGCCCGCCAATCCGCCAGTAGCTTCGACTGTCAATCCAGGCGGGCTAGCATAAAAAAGCTTTTGCCCGCTGGGCAGCGAAACAAAGCCGTGAGCTTTGGCAGCCTCAAGTTCCCTCATTAGGGTGGCAAAATTCTTCGTCCATGCCGGTCCAATGGGTGACCATTGAAACTTTATTTGCCCGGACGGCCCACCCCAACCCGCTCTACCGCCCTTTCCTCCGTGTCCACCACTTCCACCAGGTCCACCCAAACAAGTAGCACCACCACCCTGACCCCCAATTCCACCACGTCCACCATTCCCTCCGTGGCCACCGTTCGACCGGATCAATAAACTGCCGATCGAGTGGATGCCTAAATGAAAATCAACATTAAAACCTGCCTGTCCAGTTTGGCCATTCCCGCCGTCCCAGCCGTTGTAGCCGGCATCCAACTGACCCGCCTGAGCGGGAACATGGGTTTGGTCGGCTCCGTTTGCTGCCTGGGCTGCACCTGAACCTTCAATGAGACAGTTGTTTCCGAACAAACTAGAAAATGCCCGCAAAATCAAATTTCGTTTGAGAATAAGAGTCGAGTTATCTCCCATCGTGAAGTTGTTGTAGCTGAAGTTCGTTGGAAAATCCAAAACCACCGTTTGACCTGCAGCGACAACGAAATCTCCACCAACCAAATCTTCGCCCATGCTTGCCTCCCGTTGAGTACAGGCATTCTAGCCGGACTTTTTCCTCTTCGGAATGAGCAAAATCGGTGAACACGCTGGATAGACAAACGGTAGGGCGGCCTAGGGCTCGCCAAGCCATGCTACCGTCGTGCGGGACCAAGGCAGTAGTGATCGAGGCAACCGTTGGGGTTGCCAATGCCACGCTACACAATGCGGCTGACTTGGCCGGATAATCCTGACCGTCCCCACGACTACGTGTTTCGCATTGATGGCCGTGATGTTGGCTGCTGCTATTTCACGCGCGCGGCGGCTCGACGCGACGTGTGACTTTGGACCGTTTACGGCGCGTCCGCAGGCGGCATGGAAGACACGCTTGCGGACGCTCAGGCGCGGTTCAAAGACGCCGTTGAGCGCAATCGCTCGCAATAAGCAATCGGGATAAACCGCGCATATCCTGGCACGAAAGAAACGTGAAAAGGCGCCTAGCGGAGCGGGAGGCCAATAGTTAAATCAGTCGCGGGTTGAGCCTCGCATAATGCTTGTAGGTTCCTCATTTTCACGAAAGGGCGGCACGTGCCGAAAGATCAAGCGCCACTCGACTGGCTGTCAAAGCGCGATAGCCAGGCGGAATCCCCTGAGGTCCATCTTGCCTGGAATAAACTTATTCTCGGGCGCGGCACCTTCAAAGAAGTGGTTGATGCAAAGCATCGACCCCAAAACATCAAACCAAAATCCTAAGGCGACACCCCGGCAGAAATGCCGGGGTCGTTTTATGCGCGGATTTTTCGACAGTACAAAAAAAGTGGACTTGGTCTCCTAATCAACCGTTGCCTGCATTGAGCCGTTCGAACGGCCCAGTAGTCCGGGCGGCCCGATCCGTGACGATTTGGTACACTCTCGGGTGTTCAGCATCCCAAAAGCGCATGTTCCTTAAAGCGCGAGTCACGTCATCCCAAGTGACCACAACGGGCGGCGCCGCCGCCCTCCGGCGGGCGTATTCGAAAAACGCCGCGGCTCCGGCGTATATTGTCGCTGCGTCGATAATTCGACCTTCAATTTCAGTGCGCATAATCACATGTCGATGCTGGAGATCGCGATTGTCTTGGACAATCCCACGTAGCCTCGCATCATGAATCTGAATCCAAGCGACAGTTGATTCAAGCACGGTCACGTCGACCGAATCCGAATACTCGATAAATTCCGCCAGCGTCTTTAATGTTTCGTCCGGAAACGGTTCGACGATCGCATCGGATGCGATTATAGGTTCCAACGCTTCATTTTGGCATCTACCAGCCAGCACGGTCAACGCGCGGGCCGATCGTTCTGCATATCCCAACACCTGAGATAGCGCGACCGGTAACACGGCCCGCACCGCCGCATGTTTTCGGCTGCGCCGATTGGTTTCTAGTCTTTCCGCGTGGCAGAGCGTGCGGGTAGTATTTCTAAAAGCGATGTACGCCGCGAACGATGCCACGCCCGCCGCGGCTAGAGTCTGCCAGCTTTGCAGCCATTTTGTGAAGCCTGCCGGCATAGGGCCAACGATTCCAAGCCAGATCGCTATCACAACGATCAGCAACATTGCGATTGGAAACCACGGGTCGCGCATCGCAATTAAGCTCAGTCCTCAAATTTGATACCGTTAAGTTGCTGAATGAAATCTCCCCTTTCGAACTTCGCGTTGATTGCGAGATACTCCTCGACCGGCTTTGGAACATTGCTCGCTTGTAAGCGAACCCGGAGTCTTGGTTTTTCCCCGATATCGGAATCCGGAATAACGATTCGGAATCCTAGATTGCGCGGCTCCCCTTGGTGAGGAAATGCCGCACAAGTGAGTTCTAGTTCATTGACCGGATGCTGCGGACGACTATCGACATAGAAGAAACCATTAGGATCACGCGCCGGCGGCAATCCGGTATAGTTACCCACAAGCGACCCGATATCAAGTCGTTCAATCGCGCCAAAAGTAGGCACTATCGACACAAATCGGCCGCGCGGCGCCTCTGGTGGCGCGGGCAAGCGCATCAAATTTATACGCCTCTCCATTTCCCACTCGCTGACACTGTCAAGAAGGGTGATACCGTCGTAGGCCGTGATCGTGAGACGCACGTCAGCGGCATTTGCAAAGCCGCTGTTAGAAACGAGCACTGCAAATTGAACCTGACACGAGAGTGCGTTCAAGCGAGAGGCCAGAGCTGGCAAAGCTTTTTCTACCGCTCTAATCCACTTAGGATAGGCATTCGCCTTGTATGCTTCGATTTTATCTGACAGCGGAGCCACCCACCGCTCCAAATATGATCCGCGGGCCATTTGGGCACCATTCGGTGGATCGACTTGAAATTTCGTTTCCATCGGAAAACGTGCGCGTATCTCAGCCACCGCTTGCTCCACGTCATTCCTTGACATTTCGAATAAGGGGACAGTGGCATTTATGATTTTTGCAGCGACTTGATCGCTACCGACAATGGTGATCGAAAGCTGAGGCGAAGCGTGCTTGTAAGTTCTAATTTCCTCTTTCAAGCGACGGATTTCGTCGTCCCGCTCGTCATTTTCCGGCGCCAGACGCCAACTCTCCGGGATAAGAATGGGCTCAAATCCCAGCGAGCGCACGGCCAAGATTGAGAGAGTGTCGTCGGAAAGCACTGCCAGGGCGGGTTCAGCCTTGAGGACTTCAGCATATTCTGCTGCGATCCTGTGATCCGGTCGTAAAGGGTCAAGATTGGGAAACTGCGAAAAATCGAGTCTAACAACCGGCGGTAATTCTAAGACGACGCGAGGATTGGCTGAGCGAAGCTCCGTGACATGGCCCGGAGAGATAAGTGCTTGACGAAGTGCAGTCGATGTATCCCGCGCACGTTTTGCCTTTCGGCTATTTCCGTTCGTCTTGTGTCGCTCGATCTCGTTAATCACTGTCGACGGTACGATTAGACGTATTTCAGGGCCCCGGCCAGGCGCGGCGTTATCCAGTTCATGCCACGGTAGGTCGCTAGCTCGGCGGAATTCTAAAAACAAGTTTGTATCGACAAATAGCACTCTCATTCGTCGCCCCTATCTGTTCCCGGTAGAGGTGGCAACGTCGCGGCTAGTTGTTCCTCGATATCAATTCCATAGAGATATCCGAGCAACGCGACTTGTTGCCCAAACACGGAACGCAACTTACCCAGCCCGAGCAGGAATTCCTCCATTTGCCAAAGCCCGCCATGTTGAAGCATTCCACTTCCGCTTTGCTGCACTGCTGGGTTCGTTAGAAAATCGCGGCAGGCAGCTCGCATCGCGCGAAGGGCGTCTCTAGCCGGGGACTTGTCGCCTACGCGTTTTAAGCCAGCCGTCAGCTCTTGCCGGATTTGCAAAATTGACCGCACAACATGATCCGGCTGTTCGCATACAGCTTCGATGTATAGCGCACGTCTATCCTCAAGTGCTGTGATGACGTCACGCACCGCGGCTCGCTCAGGCTCAGACGCCTTATAACTGTTACCAAAACCGAACGTGGAGAAGCCGCCAAGTCGGCTGAGCAACGATTGTGACTTCACCCGTGCACGCTTCGCTTTCATGTGGCGCGCTCCCCAAGACTTGCTACCATCGGTAGTCGCGCGAACCAAGGGGGTGCGACGTGGTCGAAATGATTCCGGACGATGTAGTTGACTACGTGCGCGAGGTGTTTGCGAAGGCAAATCGAGAGGCGACCATGACGCTCGCACGCCAGCCTGCGGCGCATGAAGAACAATTGGATTTCCAAATATTTGCTGCGCTTGACCGGATTGGTCCGCGCCGTTTCCCGGGTTCGGGGGCTGCGATCGACATTGAGACACATTGGCTCGGCGGCCGACGACATTTTGAACAGCGATGGGAAATTGCTGATATTGGCGTGGTGATCGTTCTTCGAAAAAGCGGGAAGCTTCTCTGGCGTAAAGTTGCACTACTACAATCAAAGCGGCTCTATTCGCGTGAAATACCAGTCACCGAACTGGAACGCTCGGACTACGAATTCGGTATTGGTCGCCTGGTTGATCGCGTCGAGAACATCCAGCCACTTACACAAGTGCGCAAATTTCGATTCACGCCAGATTGTGTCTATGGGGCCATGAACACCAGCGACGAGCAAGTTTCGGTGATCGAGCGATACATGCGCCAACGCCGAATGCCGGTGTATTATTCATTCTACAATCCCCCGAACATGCCCTATCAGGGCTCAGTGCCGCGCTTAGCGATAATGCCGCTAGAGAATGAGGGTATCAAACTCGGATGCCGCGTGATGACCGCTCACGCCGCGCACGCAGCTCTCAACAGACTCCCAACCGGAACGTCGCCGCAGTTCAAAGACATGACACTACCCAAACCAGCAATGCCGGGAGGTTTCGGCAAACACGGCTGGCGACTAGAAAACTTCATCGCGGATGAAGTCCTGCGCTGCCGAGAGGGCCGGCTATTTGAGTCCGCACAAGATTCAGATTTGCGTGCGCTGCTCTACGGGCGTTCGTATCCGATATCGTCCTTAATCCAGATCGCGATAGACCTACCCCGCGAGCATTCGGATTAAGTACTGTTGGCGGTAACGCCGTCTCACCAACTGTTCAGCTACGTTCGGCCGACAACCTCCTTCGTATTAGCCTCCATGAGCTTGCTCACGAGCGCAATGCGCTCGCCTACTGGAATCTTCAGCGCCTGGCCGAACACGCCCTCGGCTTCGAGCTTCGCGGACTCCTCCGCTTCACGATGGAGCTGCTTTTGATCCGGGGTGGCAGTCGCCTTCACCCAATTGGCGAATTCGTGCTGGCTGCTAAATCCGCCAACTTCGTAAATCTCATAAGTCGCGGTGCGCGTCGCCGCGTCGGCCAACTCCCACGCGGCGCCCTCGTCCTCGATCTGCGCAAGTAGCGGCCGGAAATTTCGCTCAAGGTGCACTTGCTCCGCTCTCGTGCGCAATTCCGGCGTAACGCGTGTGAGAACTTGGGGAAGTTCAAGCGCCGCTGCGAGAACACGAACGTCAACTTGATCGCCAAAAAGCAATTGGGCTTGTTCACCTTGCGGCACCTCGCCAAGCCGCTGTCCCAACATCACGTGCAGCATGGCGTCTGCAACGTTCGATTTGTCGATCGGCTCCGGCCGCAGCTCGGCACGACGCGCGGCAACAGCGGCGCGGCCTCGCTCAACCGCCCGTCGCGAGCTTTCAACCTGATTTATCGTCTCTGACACGACCTTGCGCATTTCCTTGCGCTTGCCGTTTTCGTTCAAATCGGGATGGCCCGAGATCGCATCGCGCTTGGCGCGAAGTTGCTCGTATGCGGCGGTCGCGCGTGCGGCTGCCGTTGTTGCGGCCGGGTACTTCTCTTCGAAGCCACCAGCGGTCAGTCGTTCTTGAAGGGTCATTTGCAGACTCATTTTGATCCTCGGGTTACATATTCAGAAAAGTAGCGGTTCGCAACTCACGAAATGTCGCGGCGCAGAAACGATACTGGCCAATCCCGCCACAATATTCGCGACGTCATCGTGAGCGTTTGGCGGATGATCTATGGAGTCCTTTCCACCGCGCGCAGTTCGCCGCTCTAAGCTGGCGAGCTGATTCACAAGGCGCGGGTTATCCAAAAGCCGAATGGTTTTCGCCATTAGCTTCGGCAACAGGTCCGTGTAGAGGCCTGATTTGGGTAGCTCGCTTGGCGTGTACGTGATGCCGCGTTTTTGGAACGCTTGCGCACACCACTGTCCGGCGTAACGATCGCCAGTGACGCCACGCACGCCGTAGGCTTGCAGCGTCTTGACGAATTCCTCAACGGCGCTTTCGGGATCGAACGGAGCGCGAATTTCGCGCACCACGTCCACACAAATAATATCCGTTTTCTTTTCACGTCGGCCGATGGCCATCGCCATCGAGTCGCTACTGCCACCGGACGGGTCCACGAAGGCCAAATACGAGTGCGCCGCGTTGTAAGGTCGCTCGATTTCGTTGGCGTCGACACACGCCCGCACCACTTCCCGCGGCACGAATTGAGCGATATCAGCTCGCCACTCAGCCAACCACTCACTTGCAGCCGCGGCAGGGTCGCGCTCGATTGCCGCATCAATGATCGACTGCGGGACGGAAGGATTCATGACGCGCGTTGGCGCCTTCCACACAAGCACTGGCCCTGTCTTTCCGAAGTGCCGCTTATGTGTGTCGTACAGTGCGCCGCGCTTGGCATAGGGCGACGATGCGCAAAGCAGCATCGCGTTCGGTATCGTGGCCATGCCCGGCCTGAGTGCGTCGAGGATTTCAAAATCGGGATTAGCTGAATCCTCGCTCATCCAAAACGCAATTTCGTCACACAGCGCGGCAACGATCGTATAGCCGCGAGACGTGCGAAAAGATGCCGTACCGATTTCGATGGTGACGCCATTCGTCAAATCAAATGACTCGGCCGTCTCGCGTTCGACCATGCGCTTAAGCATCGGAATTTTTGTGAGCATGGCGCGGGCGTAACGGAAGATCGTGCGTGCTTGGCGACGATCGGCCGCGATAACAATAACCATGCCGCGCTCGCCCGGTTGCAGATACGGGCGGTAGTCGCGGAAGCAGGCTAGGAACACAGCGATCAGAGCAAGGGTGAAGCTCTTGCCCGCGCGCCGGCCGCACGCGAGCCACGCCTCACTTGCCGGTTCGGTCGGAGCCTCAAATCGGCCGGTGCATTCCCCGTAAATTGCGCGTTGCTCTATCGTCATCGGCAAGGCGAACAAGGCGCACAGGAAGGCGCGCCATGCGGCCCACGTGGTCGGGTTCTTGAACCAAGGCCCGAATAGCGCGGGGTCGTCGATTGCTTGAAGGATATTCATGCCGGCGGGGGAGGCAGCGGACCGGGCGGCACCGCGGTTGAGTTCGTCGGGACGGCGGGCGACGGAGGGGCTGCCGTCGCGTGCGCTTCAATGTAGCGTGCTAAATCGGGCGTCACGTCGCGCGGCCGGCGCGCCAGGCCCAGGAGCTTGAGCAAACGCGACTGTGTGTTCGCGAGCGTCGTATAGGCAGTCACGTCAAGGGGGCGGCCAGCGATCCAATGCGCTTCCATGTCTTGCAGGACGGCACTACTAAGCGCAGCGCGCTGTACAATTTCGCGCTCGCCTGCCGATAGCCGATCCGCGCCGCCAAGATCGTTTTCAAGCGCAGTAATCAGTGCCTTGGCATTGCGAGCCGCCACCGTACGCCCGTCGATATCGCCGAGCGTCAGCAATCCGATCCGCTTGCCTGCACGAGAGTCAGATTGAGCGGCACCCTCGCCCATTACGCCGATTCCAAACCCAACCGGCGACGCAACGGCGCGGACAACACGCGAATCGATTTGCTACCGACGCGAAAAATGTCGATTTCGCCGCGGCTGATTGCTTCGTAAGCCGCGTTCCGACCGATATTCAGAACGCAACTGCAATCATCGACGCTGATTGTCGGCGCCATCTTAAGTCGCTCAATTGCTTCCTCAATTTTAGCCATGTGATTCCTCTAATACAGTCAATTACGCTATATTACTGCATATCCCTTCACGTGTCAACACAGCGTACTTGACTGTATTTCATCCCAAGTTGTAGTCTGTGTCATGGCCGGTTCGTTAATGGCGCTATTTCCACAGATCGGGCACATTCTCGGGAAGACGCCCGATGCGCTGTACGCCTATCAACGCGCTTTCGTGCGCGCGGGTATTTTGGAATCGAAGTCCGGGCGCGGTCCGGGGAGTGGTGTCCGCGCATCGCCGAAAACGATCTCGCAATTGCTAATCGGGCTGATTACCCACGCAAGCATTTTGGAAAACATTCGGGTAGCTCATTCCATAGCGAAGGCCGTGCCGGCTTCGACGACTCGAAAATGCCCCCTAACTGGTGCCACAAATTTCGAGGATGCGCTTTCGCAGATGCTATCTGATGAAAAGTCTGCTGCGCGCGTCAATGAAATTCGGGTCGGAGTAACGCTCGCGCAAGCCTTCATTCGTTACGACGGATCACCCCCTTCCCCCGATGTGCTGCCGGGTTCATCCGCCTTTCGTAAGGCCGAAAGCAGCGTGTTCGTCGGAAAAGCAGCGAAAACGGCCGCGTTATATTTTGAATCCCGGATTCCAACCGACACGCTGTGCAAGCTAGCCAAAGTCGTCACGACGATTAGAAGTGAGACGCCACAATGACCGGTCACATTCGACGTCGCGGCGCCAATTCGTGGGAACTGAAATTTTCCCTTGGCACGGACGCGCTAACGGGCAAACGTAAAAACGCGCATATCAGCTTCAAAGGCACGAAACGCGACGCGCAACTTCATTTGGCGCAGCGAGTGGCCGCGCACTCTCGCGGCCTTCATGTCGACGCTTCGCGCGAGACGGTTGCGGAGTTCACCAAGCGGTGGTTACAGGATTGGGCGACTGGCAACGTCTCAAACCGGACGTATGCACGCTATGAGGAATTGTTACGACGTCACGTCGTCGCGCGCATCGGTCCCATTCAAATCCAAAAGCTGACGGCTACAGCTCTGCAATCGCTGTATGCCACCTTACAACGTGACGGTCGCGGCGACCGGGGCCTACAAGCCCGCACGGTCTTGCACGTTCACCGGGTTGTGCATCGGATGCTCGGGCACGCGGCACAGTGGGGCGTTGTCCACAGCAATGTGGCCGCTAACGTGGACGCACCAAGCGTGCAGGCTAAGGAAATCGAAACACTCACGCCCGGACAGGTCAAAGCGGTATTCGCAAAGCTCCGTGGAACGTCGCTCCACATCATCGCCTCTACTCTGCTAGCGACCGGAATGCGACGGGGCGAATTGCTCGCCCTGCGTTGGCAAGACGTCGACCTAGACGGCGCCCCTGCTCTGCTACGGGTGGAACAATCGCTCGAATACACCAAACGGGCGGGACTCGTGTTCAAGGCGCCCAAGACGAAATACGGTCGCCGCCCAATCACCCTGCCGCTCTCCACGGTGGCGGAACTTCGGGCACATTGGAAAGCGCAGCAGGAACGCCGGCTAGCCCTCGGTATGGGCAAAGCACCGGAGGACTCCCTTGTCTTTGCCACATGGGATGGCAAACCCCGTAGCCCCAACGGGCTAACCAAGGAATGGACGCGTGCCCTGGCGGGTACCGACCGGCCCGTCACCCTGCACAGCCTGCGGCATACCCACGCCAGCACCCTGATTGCGTCCGGGCTCGACGTGTTGACGATAAGCCGCCGTTTGGGGCATGGGTCGCCCGCCATCACGCTGACGGTCTATGGTCATCTGTTCAAACCGGACGATCGCGCGGCGGCGATCATGGAAGCGGCGTTTGCCGGAACGGACTGACAACGAAACGGCACGTGCCGGTGGCAATCGGGTGGCAATTCGGATATTTCGCCACGGTATTGCCGTTGTAAGTGATTGATAATTCGATGCGGAGGGGTGGCCGAGTGGTTTAAGGCACCGGTCTTGAAAACCGGCAGAGGGGCAACTCTCTCGTGGGTTCGAATCCCACCCCCTCCGCCATCCTGCTTCGCTAACGCTCCGGCGCGGTGATGTCTTTCCAAGGCGGATGTCCGGCCGAAGCTTTGGCGAAGGCGGACCTTGCGCATCCTGCTTCGAGCTTGCGCGCTGGCAGGGCTTCCGTCCGGCCGCGGTGCGAAGCGGGATGCCCTTCGCGGCTTAAGCGAAGGAATCAGTTTTCAGACTGGAAGATTCAATCCGCGCCAGGCTCGCTCTCGCGCAACAGCGAAGCGCCGCGCACGATCAGCTGGAAGCCGCCGTCGGGCAGGTTCTCGAACGCGATGCCATTGTCGCGCCAGAACTGCTGGATGGTGTAGATCGTCCGCACCTTGGGCTCGACCGCGCCCTGCTCGATGCGGTGCACCGATTTTTGCGTCAGACCGAGCCGCGCCGCCAATTGATCCTGGCTCAGCGTCAAGATGGCCCGCGCGGCGCGCACTTTGGCTCCGAACGCCGCGCGTTCGAGGCGAAGCGTGTTGTCGACCTGTAAACGCAGGGTCGCGGTGCGCGCGGATGCCGGCTGCGACATAAAACCAACTTCCAAATGCTCAAGGGCGTTTGGAGCAAAAACCCCTCGGCGGGTTCGCCGCCGAGGGGTCGATTGCAGATACCGTCGGCTCAACTGCTCACGGATGATAGTCGCGCTGGGTGCGGAACGTGAACACCCATGCGCTCTGGCCGGCGCCCGTG
>OBEQ010883279.1_pt1 | contig 11326 bp, 5 predicted proteins | sample 1670901 | NCBI WGS metagenome assembly OBEQ01 (sample SAMEA104232315, study PRJEB22302) | groundwater metagenome | biome: forest; feature: aquifer; material: groundwater | place: USA | collected 2011-08-07 | depth 5.4 m | reverse complement strand
AAGCTTTCCATAGACGATCGGTCCCAGTTAAAACTATTTGCTAACTCTATAGCATTTTCGCTCAATCTTTCTCTAAGATTATTATTTGTTAGAATTTCACAGGTTTTTCTTACAAGATCATCGTTGTCTTTTGCTAAAAGCCCAGTTTTGCCGTCTTGAATGGATTCCGATAAACCGGAGACATTAAATGCTACAGCAGGGGTTCCATATAAATTAGCTTCTATTACAGCAATGCTCCAACCTTCTCCAATTGATGGGTTCACGAAAAGCCACGATTTGGATAAGAATGTTTTTTTCTCCTCATCGCTTACCGGACCAAGAAGCGTAATCTTCCTTCTTAATGAATTTTTCATCACTAGATCTGTTACATTTGAAGCCTCCGTTCCCCATCCGGCAATAATAAGATGAGCGTTTGGGATTTTTTCTACTATTTTTGGAAATAATCTAACAAGTAAATCTACTCTTTTATATTTTTTTATTCTTCCCAAATATAAAATCGTTGGGTTTGAGAATTTTTTCGGAATAGTTTTTGTCTGTAATTTGTTAATTCCGGAGTAAACAACGGTTATATTTTTATCATTAAACCCAATTTCTATTAATTGTCTTTTTGTTGTTTGAGATATTGCGAGAATGGGGATTCCTTTATAAAGCAATGGAAAAATAAATTTTTCTATTACATAACCAATACGATTGATTGGAAAAGGGAGTTCATAAAAAAATTGCTTTCCGTGTATGTGATATACATAACAGATTTTTGGAGCTCTGCAAAAAAGTGGTGTAAAGAATGGGATTCCGTTTTCTACATCTATTACAACATCAACATTTTTTCTTAATTTTGTAAAATAAAACCAAACGGCCCATAGATATAAACTATATCTTCCACCTTTACGGAATATTTTTATTCCGTCCATTATTTCAAAGGGAGAAAGTTTTTTTTCGATATCTTCTCCGCAAAAAACAGTGACCTCGTAGCCCATTTTCACCCAGCGTTTGGCTTGTTCAAAAATATAAATTTCCCCGCCCCCCACCCAGGTGTGTTTTGGATCTCGCCAATTAAAGATAAGTACTCTCATAAATAATTGTACCCAAGTATATTATAGCAATGTTTTGGTATCAACATATTGTATAATAAGATTATTAAAAAGCTTAACCCGGCAATCATAATTTGCATCATTCTTTTCATAGTTCCGTTCTTTTGGGGTAAACCGGGAACGATGGACTTAGGTGGAGATGGTACTAGGCTTTATTTTTACGATCCGCAGGCTTTCATAAAAAACGCGGCTTTATACGCTGTAGATCCTCATGGAAGAGGTTATCTTGAGCCAAGACAGGCTTATCTAGCATATGTTGGATTATTGGCATTCTTAAAAAACTTCGTTGGTTCAGGACATAATTTAATTGCCATATTTAATGGTATAAAACTTTCTGTCGGTTTTTTATCTATATATTTTATTGTAAAAGAATTCATTCAGGCAGATGTACGTAAAAGGGTTCTATCAGTAGAGTTAGCGGCAATAGTCGCCGGATTTTTTTATATACTTGCTACAGGATCTCAAAATTATATTTTTTTCTGGATTAAGGCGCTACATTCCCATGATCAAATATTTTTAAATCCATTAATGTTTCTTCTCTTCTTGCGTTTTCTTTTAACTCGAAATAAGCTTTATCTTTTGGGTGCCCTCTTTGTAAGTTTTCTATTTTCAACTAACTTTGCAATGATCTCCGCCCCGCCTCTTTTTGCATTCTATCCAATCGCAATAATTTTTCTCTTACTTTACGTAAGTATTGTTAGAAAAAGAATTTTTTTTGTGAAAGATATAGCTTTAGGTATAGTACTTTTTCTAGGATTACAAATGTTCCATATTTTACCGGAAATGGCAAGTTTATTTGATAAAGGTAGTGTTTCTAACACTCTCGTGTTCAGTAACTCTCCAGGGGAAGGTATAAATTTCTTTAATGCTCTCCTTCCGAGTGGTATGGTTAGTACAAGCCTACTTCTTCCTTCGCCAACAGAGCAATTACGATGGTTATCGTTTCCTGCTCCTTTAATAATTTTGTTCGGTTTTGTATTTAAGAGAAAAAAAAGTAAAGAAGTATTATTAACAATTTCGTTCTTCCTGATTACCTTGTTTCTTGTATCTGCGAATATTACGGACACTGGCGTTGGTATATATCGATCGCTTTTTCATATCCCAGGATTCTCAATGTTTCGTCACTTTTTTATTCAGTGGGCGTATATATTCATATTTTTCTATGCAATTATTTTTGGTTTGACTGTCTCGTTAGTTTTTTCAAAGCTTAAAAAAATGTATGCAAGCTTGCTTGCTATAAGTATCATAATAGTTTTTGTCATTGGTTTCTTGCAATTTTTGAATGGGAAACTTGTCGATGGTATTAATGTAGGAACAAATAACGTAAAGACTGCGATCGTTATGCCGCCAGCCTATGAGGCAACACTTAATTTTATTAGAGAATTACCGGAGGACGGGAAGATGTTGATGTTTCCGCTTAGCGATAATTTTAACCAAGTAATTTATGATAAGGTTAATAATGCAGCTTATGTAGGTCCCTCATCTATATCAATTTTAACCGGGAAAAAGAGTTTTGCAGGAGAACAGATTTTCTTTCCCTTTCCTATGAACGAGCACGTCAAACGTTTGGCCAGAGAAAAAAATTATGATGCATTAACGCAGATTTTTTCACTAGCTAATATCCGTTATATTTTTTATAATTCCGATCCCAATGCATTCGAGAAGAATTTCTCTATATTCCCATATTATTACATAAGACAGTTTTTCCCCAAGAACCAGGAAGAATATAAAGATTTTATAAAGCAGTTTCCGGTTAAGCAGATATATAAAAATGGGCCATATCAGATTTTTGAGTTTGACTCAAAGGTGTATAGGCCGGAAGTATATATACCGGACAGCATTTCTAAGTTTGAGTTTGACTCAAAGGTGTATAGGCCGGAAGATTATTTTCCCGATAGCGTTTATAAAGATGAAATGATCGATGCAATTAAAAAGCATACTATGTTCTACCAATCCGTATTTATTGACAGTAATACTTGTCAGAAGAATAAAGCTCTGGCTTTTATTTGTGGGCCAACGTATGAACCTCCAAAAGCAAAAATTTCCATTAAAAAAATTAATCCAACTGCTTATCTAATACATATGCATCAGTCTGAAACTAAACAACCCTTCTTGTTAGTTTTCCAAAATAGTTTCAACCAGGGATGGAAATTATCAATCGACCGGAATAAACCGTTAACAGAAAATAAGCACATATCTGTTAATAAGTATGCAAATGCCTGGGTAATATCAAACGCAGACCGTAAAGATAAAACTGACTATAGCCTATATCTTAATCTTGAAAATCAAAAATATGTTTGGTATGGTTTTTGGATAACAGGTGTTTCTTTATTGGTATTTATGTTATTAGTTGTAAAGTCAGTGACTAGTAAAAAAAATTAATGAAAGAATTTATCTTGTTAAAACCAAAAATTCTTGTTTTATTTATCTCTATTATCTTATTTATCCTTCCGTTTTTTTGGATAAAACCGGGGGAATTAGAATTGGGAGGAGATAGCAGCAGGCTATATCTTTATGATCCCGGAGCTTATTTACAAACGACTAGCTTGTATAGTATTCAGCCTGAAGGTATGGGTGAAGTACGACCTGATCAAGACTTACTCCCCTTTATGATTGTTCTGCAATTTGTTTATTTTATTTCTCATTCGCCATACATTCTTATTTGCTTACTAAATTCATTAAAGCTAGTGGGTTCATTCTTGTTCATTTACCTTATTGTTGTCGAGATTCTGAAAAATCATGCAAGAGAGGGTAAGTTATTTTATGCTCAAATGGCAGGTATACTTAGTGGCCTTTTTTATACACTTTCTCCAAGTGTTGGCCAGCCCATGCAGTTTGCTCTTCTTATACATAATCAAGTATTTTTAAATCCTATGATTTTCTATTTTATGTTGCGTTTTTTGGTATCGCATAAAGATAAGTATCTTTGGTTTTTGCTTTTGATAGCTTTTATTTTTTCACCAAATTTTTCTCTAAAAGCGCCTACAGCGCCCTTCTCTTTTTATCCGTTGGCTTTTTTATTTCTTGGATTATACGTAACTTTGTGTCTCAAAAAATCTTTGCCTTGGAAAAAGTTGGCAATGGGGGTAGCGGTATTTTTAGGGCTACATGCTTTCCATATAATACCTGTTGCCGTTTACACTCTTGCTCCGGGTAGCGATTACAATTTACGAGTCTTTGATGCAAATTCAATTCAAAGTGAAGGAATAAATTACTTTAATGCAATATTGCCATACGCAATGGTTGTTAAAAGCTTATTTTATAATTATGGAGTTCCAAATACACAATGGACAACTCTCATAGCGCCGTTTAGTATTATTGTAGGATTCTTGTTAAGCCTGAAAAGACAAAAAGATCTGACATTAATTTCGGCATTTTTCTTCATAACAATATTTTTGGAATCGGCAAATATTACCCAAATTGGAGTTGATTTTTATAGAACATTATTTTACATTCCCGGTTTTTCCATGTTTCGTAATTTTTATGGACAATGGCAATGGGTGCAAACATTCTTCTATTCGCTTCTTTTGGGGTATGCCTTCTTTTTAATATTCTCCAAATTAAAAAAGAAGGCAGTATATATTATGTCAATTTTTATTGCATTGATATTTGCCTATAACAGTTGGACATTTGTAAACGGTCAAATTCTAAGACAACCTCATAGAGCCACGGACAATGTGAGCACTATTATAAGAATGGATCCTAATTATGAAAAAACTTTGTCTTTTTTTAGAAATTTATCGGCAGACGGAGAGATTTTTGATTTCCCTTTTACCGAGTTTGCTTATCAGGTTTTGCCAGGTCTTAATAGAGGTGCATATATTGGTCCATCTCCAACCTCTTACTTGACAGGAAGGAGAGATTTTTCAGGCCACCAAATACTCAATCCATTTTCAGAGGAATTTCTTAAGTTAATTAAGGAAAAAAATTATTCCTCTATCAAAAGATTATTCGGATTATTAAACGTGAGGTACATATTATATATTGTAGACCCTAGGGCTTATAGCGAATTTTTCCCGCAATTACCCTATACGTTGCTTCTTAAAGTGCTGCCAGATTCTAAGTCGTTAACCGATTTTGTCGGGAATGTGACAGGCGGAAAAATATTTGAGAGTGGAAGCTATTTAATCTACAACAGCGATAGTAGTTATTACCTTCCGCACTTTTATGTCCCAACTACTATTGTTCAATATGGTAATAAAAAAGATGGAGAAAATGTGTCTTTTTTTGTTGACAGTAAAGAGAGTGATCCAAGGGTTGGATATATAAAAAATGATATATGTACAAAATTTTACTTGCTTTCTAATTGTAAAGATAAAATTAAAATGGATAATATACCCACAATTGGCTTTAAGAGAATTAACCCGACAAAATACAAAGTTATGGTATCGAATGCCAAGACTCCTTTCTTTCTTATATTTTCCGATAAATTTAATAAAGACTGGAAAGTTTTTATCCCTAATCAGAGCGTAAAAAACCTAAAGGCGCAAGAAAGTTATTTTAACGGGAGCATACAAGAATATAACCACGAAAATATTTTCTTAGACAATACGACATTTGAAACATTGAGTGTGAAAAGTTTACCGGAGAAACAACATTTTGTTGTTAATGGCTATGCAAACGCTTGGTACATAACGCCCAAGGATTCGGATGGAAAATATAATTATGAAATAATTATCGAGATGACTCAACAACGTGCGTTTTACATAAGCTTAGCTATTTCAATCGTGAGTTTAATAGCACTACTTTTATATGGAGTAAAACTTTTCCTAAACAAAAGACATGTAAATTCATCACAATCATAAATTTGCTACAATGTCTTAAATAAATAATTTATGGGAGAAATTAATTTTAAAGGCGAACGCATAGAAGCAAAAGATGAAATATCTAGAAACAATCTGGTTGAGCATCTGGCCAGATATAGGATAGTAAGCGGTTCCAAAGACAGTATTGTACTAGACATTGGTTGTGGAACAGGGGCAGGAACTAATATTCTTGCAAAAAGCTTCAAGAAAGTTTATGGTGTAGATGTTTCACCTGAGGCAATAGAATATAGTAAAAAATATTGGAAGAAAAAGAATATATCTTTTATAGTAGGTTCGGGGACAGATATTCCTTTTCCTGCAAACAAGTTTGATGTAGTTGCCGCATTTGAAGTATTTGAGCATATAAAAGATTGGAGAAAATTCCTATTAGAATTAAAACGTGTCACAAAAAAGAATGGAAAAATTTTTATATCAACTCCAAATAAAACTATTCATTCACCGGGTACAAAAAAACCAACTAACCCTTACCATTTTTTTGAAATGACAGAAACAGAATTTAAAAAGGCGCTGGGTAAGTATTTTGCAATAGATTCTTTCTTGGGTCAACGAACTCCTGTATATAACGATCATTGGATTTGGAAAATTGTTGATCCCTTTTTACTTACTTTCCATAGTGTGCTGCCTTATAAATTTGATAAAACATTAAAATATAAAGTTATGAATTGGATAAAACCGGAACTTTTGCCAAATGATGTTGTCTTTTCTGATGATCCTGCCTGGGTTAAAAAATCTAGACAAATGCTTGCAGTGTGTATAAACAGTAAATAGTTCTTATAATGACCTTATGCCAGTAAATATAATGAATTCGGATTTATCGTCAAAGCGTAAAAGATTTCTCCTTGTTGCATTTATTTTTGTCTTAATCTTAGGAGATGTCCTTCTTTTCCCAAAAAATTCAGATTTACGCACTTTCCCAATTTTGTTTATTTACATTTATTTTATTATTCGCTTTAAGATTCAAGCTAATACAACATTCTTCATCAGTTTAGTTTTTTTCGTATTAATATATATGCAATACATATTTTCAAGTCCAACAGCTTTTGCAAGTCAATATCCAGTTGTTCCTCTTGGTGAAAAAATAGCAGTCTGGTTATATTTATTTCTGGCGATTGGCGTAATTCAAAAATGGAGAGAATAACCAGCTCAAGAAGGTAAAAATTTTCTTCCTTAAGAGATTATATGGATATAGGAAAGCTCGTTGTTAACTTTAGAGATATATTCTTTACTATTTTCCAGAATTCTCATTTCACATATTTGCAATTAAAATTATCTCTAATAAGATAAATTTGTAGCTTGTTGTGCTTTTGCACAGGATCATTAATTATTTGCTATAATATACTTTATTAATGCACAAAGTTTTAGAAAAAATTAGCCTACACGAAGGCGTTAAAAACTCGATTTTCTTTTTAATAAAGAACAAAAGCACCGTTTTAATTCTTCTTTGGGTTTTTGTATTTTCTAACATTTTATTTGAAAAGACAAGTTCAGATTTTGTGATTTTTAGTGTTTTACTGTTTTACGTAATTTTTATAAAAATATTTAAAATAAACAGTAAGTTGACTTTTTTATTCTGCCTCGGGTTGCTAGTTTTAATGTCTGTTGATTATTTCTTTACACAGGCTTCAATCTCAACAGAAAAGGCAGCAGTATGGCTAGTTCTATTTTTAGTAGTTGGTGTTATCCAAGGGTGGAAAGAATGAAAATACCAAAACGTATACTAATTCCAATTATTATTTCCCTCGTTCTTTTTATTATTCCATTTTTCTGGTTTAAGCCCGGCGAGATGGATTTGGGAGGAGATTCAAGCAGATTGTATTTCTATGACCCAGTGTCGTATCTTGTTAAAAGCGCTTTATATGTTATATCTCCATCGAGTTTCGGATTTGAAAATCGTAATTATGTTACTCTTCCATTCATAGCTCTTCTTATTTTCCTAAAGTCTATTATTTCCTCTCCAACAATCCTTATTTCAGCATTTTACGGCTTCAGTCTTAGTATGGCATTTATTTTTTGCTACTTAACTATAAAAGAGCTAATAAACGCAGAAAAAAGTTGGCGTGCGGCTGTGGTAGGGGCACTTCTTTATGTATTATCTCCGGCACTTATCGACGGATGGAAACACGTACTTATAACCTATAATCAAGTCTTCCTAAATCCACTTATTTTTTATCTTCTTTTAAAGTATTTCAAGACCGCTAAATTATACATAATATTTATTATAATTATTCTGACTTTTGTATTCTCACCGAATTTTAGTATTGCTGCGGCTCCTCCTTTCTTTGCCTTTTACCCTCTTAGTATATTATTTCTTATTTTGTATACAAAGCTTATCCTTAAAAATAAAATTATAGTAAATCATATTATCTTAGGACTTCTTCTTTTTATAGGAATACAAGCATTTCACATAGCCCCACAAATTATTAGCGTTTTTAGTAAAGGAAGTGATATTAATTCAACTATTTTTTCAGATCAGGGGAAATTCGATCGAGGTTTAAGCTATTTTTCTGCAATTGCTCCGAATATTAAAACAAGCATTAATCTTTTTGTGTTGCCACAAATGAAATTATTAAGTTCTTTTTCAAATGTGTTCTTTATTTTTCCTTTCGTAATAGTTGCCGCTTTTTTCTTTAATAAAAAGAAAACGATTCTTCTTACTGCATTTTTCTTTTTAATAACCTTATTTTTTGCTACCGCAAATATAACAAATATTGGGTTGTCCTTTTATAAGTCTCTTTTTTCAATTCCAGGATTTTCAATGTTTCGGAATTTTGGTGGCCAGTGGCAATATATGTACATATTTTTTTACTCTATTCTTTTTGGTCAAGCACTTTACATACTATTGGATAAAGCAAGAAATATTTATGTTTATTTATTTACATTCTCGCTGATTCTTATTTTGGTAATCAACGCGGTGCCTCTTATAAAAGGTAATTTTGTTAGGGAAGATCTTTGGCAATCAAATAATGTAGAGGCAATAATCCGAATGGACCCAGATTATGAAAAAGTACTTTCATATATTCGTTCTTTGCCCGCCGATGGAAGAGTTTTAACTTTGCCTCTTACCGACCCGGGATATCAAATTGTAGCAGGAGAAAACGGAGGGGCTTACATGGGTCCTTCCACAATTTCTTATCTTGGAGGGAAAAAAGATTTTGCAGGATACGATGAGTTAATAGATTACAAAGATTTAATTTTAAAATTAGTAAGAGACAACCAGCTAGAGACTCTAAAAAGAGTTCTTGGAACTTTAAATATAAAATATATTTTCTATAATGCAGATCCTTTAGTGTATGACTCATTTCCCGGTTTTCCATATCAACATGTCCGTGATTTTTTACCTAAAGATCAAGCCTCTTATAAAAAATTTATTCAGGAACTTAATATTCGCGAAATTAAAAATATTAAAAATAAGTTTTTTGTTTACGAATTACAAGACAATTATTATTTACCACAAATAAATATATCAAAAAAATCTGTCTATTCTAATGACCCCGTCACAGAGATAAAAACACAACTTTCTATACAAGGAAGTGACATTAGAACTTCAGTTTTTAATTCTGGCATTTACCCAGTAAGTCCCAAAGTTAAATTTGACGAGCGTTTGATAGATATTCAAAAAAACAGTTCTCTTTCGAATTTAATTATGAGTACAAATAAGCAAAATTTTGGGTTTCCATATGCATCTTGGAGTACGACCTCACTTATCTATCCTTTTTTAATTTCGCGTGAAGAAAAAGACTTAGCAAGCTATAGATCTCTAGATCAGACGCATATTGATAGAAGCATATTTTTGGCCGAGAAAAAAATTGCCGAACTCCAAAAATTTGGAAATAAAACTTTGGTATTAGGAAATATAAAAAGTATAGATGGTCTGAATAAATCTTGGCAAGAACCCAATATGTTAGAAGCGATATTCTTTCAAAAATATAATTTTTGGGAGATAAGTTTATTAAGATATCAAAGAGTGCTAAATATTCTAATTGATAAAATCGAAAAAACTAGTGAGACTGACCATTCTTTTATTGTTTATAAAGACAGAGTGAGGAAATCAATAAGCGCTGATAGGGAAATGCTTTTTGGAATAATTCAATCCAATGAAAAATTGTCAGAATCTCAAAAAGTATATCTTTTTAAATTGTCTATAGATATGTTTGATTCAATCGCAAACCGTCTACTATTTGAAATGCCTTTAGTTGATAAAGTTACCTATGATTTAAGTCAATTAGAAAAAGGGAAATACGGTATATATATCGATAAAAATTCTACGCAAAATTATAGCCAATCAAGCTTGCAAGCAGTTATTAATAATGTAAATTTTTCTTTTAAGGATTTCCAACAAGAAGGAAATTGGTTGAAAGGTCAAGACGTTGCTATAGCAGATAGTAACCAGAGCAGTCTTTCGTTACTTTTACCAAACCCAATAAATCTTGCTTCTGAAACCAAGTGGAGATCTGTTGAAGAAGGAAATTTATCTACAGACGCTGTTAGTATGACAGTAAAAGACACTAGATTAAACGATAAAACTGGATTGATCAAAGAAATAGCAAATTGGATTCCGATGTCTTATTATTTAATATCGTTTGATTATATGACTTATGACAAAAGCTTTAAATTATCACTCTTTGATACATTAGGGAAAAAAGGTGGTGTGTCAAATATCCTTTCTGACCAACTTAGATCTAGTAAATGGAAGAAATACACATCAATTATTGTTTCGAGTGACAATGCAGATTCAGCATTCATGCAAATAACAAGAGTAAAAGGTAATGAGCTTCTTGAGCAAATAGGATCGCAAGAGCAAATCACAAAAATAGATATAAAAAATCTATCGATAATTCAAGTTCCAAATCCAAAAATAGTTTTAAGAAAAGTAAATGAAGAGAATAAAAATATACCAAGCATAACATTTACCCGAATAAATCCCGCAAAATATGAAGTAAAAGTAGAAAATGCTACATCTGCATACACATTGGTTTTAATTAATCAATTTAATTTAAATTGGAGATTAATAAATTCGGCGGAGGATACACCCACTATAAGAGCATTTCTCTCAAGATTTATAGCAGATATAGGAAAGAAAGCTGTGAGTATTTTTGTGAAGGAAAATGTAAGTAACAAGAGCATGGTGTTAAGTTATTTTAACGGAGACGTGAAGGAAAATGTTGATCAAGATATATTTCTTAATAGAAAAACATTTGAGACATGGGGAAAGAATGAGATCTCAGAATATAAGCATTTTCCGGTTAATGGATATTCAAATGCTTGGTACATAGAGCCAAAAGACGTGAATGGTAAAAACTCATATAGTCTAATTCTTGAAATGACTGCACAGAAATCATTTTATGTATATTTTGCAATTTCTATACTCGCTTTAATTGCAACAGTGATCCTTTTAATAAGAATATTTTT
>OBEQ012113063.1_pt1 | contig 11327 bp, 7 predicted proteins | sample 1670901 | NCBI WGS metagenome assembly OBEQ01 (sample SAMEA104232315, study PRJEB22302) | groundwater metagenome | biome: forest; feature: aquifer; material: groundwater | place: USA | collected 2011-08-07 | depth 5.4 m | reverse complement strand
TCCGCCCCGATGAAGTGCTTCGCGCAAAAGATGCTTCCCGTTAGCCGCAACGAGGCGCACCGGTGGCAGCATCGAAACTCAATGAAGGCGATTTTTCGGGCCGGGGTGACAAAAGGGCAGAGGCCGATTAACTTAGTACCCGCTAACAGTTTTCAGGAGACACCATAATGGCCGGCAAGAACGTGATCGAGCTCACCGACTCCAACTTCGACCGAGAGGTCCTCGAGTCACAAGTCCCCGTGCTCGTCGATTTCACCGCGACATGGTGCGGCCCCTGCAAACAGCTTGCGCCCATCGTGGAGAAGATCGCGGACGAGAACGTCGGCAAGTACAAGGTCGGTAAGCTCGACATCGACGACGCGCCGGGCGTTACGCAGCGCTACGGCATCCGCGGAGTACCCACAGTCATCGTGTTCAAAGCGGGCCAAAAGGCCGGGCAGCACGTCGGGGTTCCGTCCGGCGGCGCCGCCGCCGCCCAGCAGACATTACTCAAGCTCCTCGGCTGATTTCGCCGTTCCCCGAGCGGGCGGCCGGCCACCGCTGGAGCACGGGACGAAAGGGCCGTATGGTAGGGGCTCCTCGATGATTTCGTCCGATCCGCGCCTGGTCTCCCTGCGAGACGCCTTCATCGGCCAGGTGCTGCGCGGGTCCGGAGGGGTGAACTACCACGTCAGGGATTGCATCGGCGAAGGGGGCCAAGGCTGGGTCTACAAGGCCAACTGGGACGAGCCCGGCGGTCTCATCGTCATCGTGAAGGTGCTCCGGCCCGATGCGGTCCACGGCGAGGCGCTGCGGCGGTTTCAGCGCGAGGCGGACACGCTACGCATGCTGTCGCAACAGGCCCGGCCGAATCCACACATCGTCCGCTTCTTCGATCACGCGGCTGTCGAGACGCCTTTCCCCGTGGCCGGCGAACGGATCAGTTTGCCGTATACCGTGCTCGAGTACGTTCATGGCCCGACACTCGAGCAAGTCCTGGCACAATCGGGGCGTGGTCTTGCCGTCGAGCGCGTGCGGCGGCTGACTCGGCAGGTCGGGCTCGCGCTCGAGGCCGTGCATCAGCAAAAGGTGGTTCATCGCGATCTCAAACCGTCGAACATTTTGCTCGCAAACGAAGCGGGGACGGAGATCGCCAAAGTCACGGATTTCGGCCTGGTGAAGCTCGTCGACATGAACCTCCAGCGCACGGCTACGCTGGCGGGAGCGTCCTTGGGGTACGCACCTCCCGAGCAGTACGAGCAGGGCAACCAGCGCGTGACGCCGCGGACCGACGTGTTTTCGCTCGCCGCGATCGTCTTCGAGATGCTCACTGCGAAGGGCGCGTTTCCGTACCGCGACGGAGAAAACCCGCTGCTCATCGTGACCCGCATTCTGAACGGTCCACGCCCGCAGATCATGGGTCACCGCGATACTCTGCCGAACGAACTCGCGACACAGACCGACCTCATCGAGCAGATCGACCGCCAGCTCGCGCGCGCGCTCAGCGCCGATCCAGCCGATCGGCACGAGTCGGTAAAAGAGTTTTTTGCCTCCATCGAGCCCGTCCTCAAGCAGGCGCAAGAGGGCGCACGGCGCTCGCATCTTCCGGGAGGACCGGACTCCGCCATCTCGCCTTTCGTTGCGACCGAGCCCGCGTTTCGCAACTCGAATCGTCCCGGCGCCCCCTCGGCTTCGGTCAAGCGCGCTCCGGGTCCGGGCTACTTGCCAGTGACGACGCCCATGCCGCAGCCGCCTCTGCAAAGCACCGCGCCCATGCCACGAACCCCGACGCCAAACCCCTATCCGCCGGCGCAATCGCCGCAACAGAGGCCAAGCGACCGCGCTCGCGCACCCGAGGCTGCCGCCGCGAACCCCGCCGCATGGTCGTGGAACGTCGTCGCGCGCCCGCTCGCACCAGGAACAGTGCGCTCGGCGATTTTCGAGGCAAAGGGAGAAGCGGTGCTCGCAACAGGTCCCAACGGCGCGGCGCGGTGGGAGCGCGGCGCATGGACCGGAGTGACGCTGCCATCGTCGGTGGACGTTCGCGCCATACGCGGAGTGCAGTGGCTTCGCGAAAAAGACGCGCTAATGATCGGCGAAAACGGGCTCGTCATGCGCATCACGTCGTCGGGAAGCGCGGAAGTCATGCATATTCCGGATCGCGAGCTCACCTTCCTCGGCGCGCATGTCGACGACGGGGGCCTCGTCACGCTCGTGGGCGAACGGCCCGCACGCCAGAGTCAGCAGCGCGGCGTGCCCGGCAACAGCATCGGCGTGATCGCGCAGCTCTCCGGCGAACGCCTTACCCTGGTCGCCGATGCACCCTCGTGCACACGCCTCCGTTCGGCTACGCGCCTGACGAGCGGCACGCTGGTGGCCTGCGGCGACTGGGGCACGCTCGTACGGCTCGAGATGGGCGTCGTCGAGCACGTGGGGTCCATTTGCGGAGGGCACCTGCACGCAATCATGGCGGTCGCCGACGGCGGCGCGGTCACCGTAGGGGTTGGTGGCCACGCGTTGTACGTCAACGCGCGCCTGGAAGCGCAGCTCGAAGCCGTGCAGACGACGCGCGATCTGTTCGCCCTCGCGGTCGGTGACGACGGCGCCGCGTGGGCGGGCTCGGCCCAAGCGCGCCTCCTACGGCGAACGCAGGGCACCGAAGGGCGCGGATGGCTTCGCATGAGCGGCGATGTCGGCATTACGCCCAACATCGTGGCAATTTGGGCGAGCGCGCGTGCTGTCCGTGCGGTATGCGACGACGGCGCGGTGATCGAGGGCAAGCTGAGCTGATTTTGCCGCCGTCTTTAAGATGATTGACTCGTCCGCGCCCCGCCACTCCACCATTCCGCCCGAAAAAACGGCCGCGCGCGCCATCGGAAGGCGCCCGAGAATGTCGAGGTTCCTTCGCGCGCTCATCATGATCACCGCGCTCGTGCACGTCCCGTTCGTCTTGGGCGCCGCCGAAGCCGCACGCCGCTTCGCGCTCCCCGCACCTTGGAGCATCGCCCTCGCCGCCGCGAGCGGTTCTGTCCTTTTCTTCGTGTTTCGCGCGCGCGCGGGAATGTACGACAAGCGCCGAAACCGCGTGCAGGTCGCACTGGTCGACATTCCCTACTTCATCCATTGGTGCGCGTGCGTCTTTACCGTGGTTCCCTTTCTGCTCGCGACACTCATCTCGCCCGTGATCGATCTCGCACACGGCGTGCCGCCTGGCCTCCCCTTTCCTTTTTATATGTGGGTGTATCTGGCGGGCCTGGTCGTCTGTTCTTACGGCATCCTCGTTCGGCGGCGCGTCTTCCGCGTTCGCGAGGTGACCGTTCCAATCGCGGGGCTCTCACCGGAGCTCGATGGCTACAGGATCGCGCACTTGTCGGACTTGCACATCGGCACGACGACGCCGCGCGCGTGGGGCGAGCGCTGGGCGCGCGCAGCCAACGGCCGAGCCCCAGATCTCGCCGTCGTCACCGGAGATTTGGTCACCAGCGGAACGGAGTTCTACGAAGACGTGGCCGACGTCATCGGATCTCTGCGCGCAAAAGACGGCGTTTACGTCTCCATGGGCAACCACGACTATTTTGGTGACGGTGAGCCGCTCATCGCCAAGATCCGTGCACGCGGCTCGCACGTGCTGCGAAACGAGGGCGTCGTCCTCGAGCGCGGCGCGGGCAAACTGTATCTGTGCGCCATCGACGACACCTGGACCAAGCGCGACGACATCGAACGCGCGCTGGCCGGGCGCCTGGAAGGCGTTCCCACCGTGCTCTTGGCACACGATCCCGAGCGGTTTCTAAGCGCGGCAAAGAGAAACGTGGAGCTCACGTTGAGCGGCCACACGCACGGCGGGCAGATTGCCGTTCCTTTTTTGTCGCGGCGCTTGTCCCTATCGCACCTTACGCATCACTTTCATCAGGGTCTCTACAAGAAGGGTCGCTCCGCGCTCTACGTTCACCCGGGCCTCGGCACGACCGGACCGCCCATGCGCCTCGGCGTCGCCCCCGCAGTCGTGATCCTCACGCTGCGCGCGGCGTGATCGTCACTTGACCAAAACGCTGCGCATTCGATCGACCAGCACGTTCATCGTTTGCGCATACCGTCGGGCGCACAAATCGAGCCGATCACGCCGGTCCCTTCCATGGCACGCGCGATCTCGAGCTGCCGGGTCATCGGGTAGGCAAAAGCGACCTCGGGATCTTTGGGCCCGTCCTCTAGCGTCGCCCCTCATTTCCGCTTGTCGCCCCCTTTGGTGACAACGGCGTGTGGTAGACAAGCCTCCATGCGCCAGATCCGCCGTCTCGCCCTCTCGATTGCCCCCATTCTCGCCGTCCTGGCATGCGGTGGCGGCTCGGAGCTCGCCCCTCCTCCCACCGCGCTCTCCGCACGGTCCGCCCCACCCCCGGCTCCTGTGGCTCCCCCTCCGGTACTCGGAAAGACGCCGGGTGAGGTGGGAGTCGACGTGGAAGCCCTCGACCGGAAGGCTGACCCTTGCCAGAACTTTTATCAATTCGCGTGCGGCGGGTGGATGAGCAAGACCCCCATTCCCGACGACCAGCCGGCGTGGACGCGATCGTTCAACGTCATTCGCGAGCGCAACGAGACGATGCTCAAGGAGTTCCTCGAAAAGGACGCGACGTCTCCGGGAGCGGAGCCGTACGCCAAGGCGCTCGGAGATTTCTATGCATCGTGCATGGATGAGGCGGGAATCGAAAACCAGGGGATGACTGCGCTCAAGCCGGAGCTCCAGAGAATCGCCAGCGTGTCGGACCTGGCCTCACTGGCACAGGAAATCGCGCGCCTTCACGGCTTCGGGGTCCACGTCGTCTTCACTTACGACTCGCAGCAGGACTTCCAAGATGCCACGCAAATGATCGCGGTCGTGTCCCAGTCCGGTCTGGGTCTGCCCGATCGCGACTACTACCTGGAAGACTCGCCGAAGAAGAAAGAGTTGCGCGCAAAGTACGAGACGCACGTCGAGAAGATGCTCCAGCTTCTCGACGACTCGCCGGCCGTTGCGAAGAACGGGCGCGAAGCCGTGATGCGCATCGAGACCGCGCTCGCCAAGGCGCAGATGAGCAAGGTCGATCTGCGCGATCCGAAGAAGATCTACCACCGTATGGATCTCGCCAGCGTCAAGCAGACGGCGCCGACGTTCCCGTGGGATCTCTATGTGAAGGACATCGGCGCCCCCGGCGCAGGCGTGGTCAATCTCGCGCAGCCCGACTACGCCAAGGCCGTCAGCGACATGCTCAAGAACGCGCCGCTCGCCGATTTTCGTGCGTATCTCCGCTGGCATCTCGTCCGCTATGCGGCGCCTCGCCTGCCGGCGAGGTTCGTGGACGAAAACTTCACGATGCAGCGCGCGCTCACGGGCACTGCAAAACTGCCGCCGCGCTGGAAGCGGTGCGTGCGGGTGATCGACGCCCAGATGGGCGAGGCACTCGGTCGCCCGTTCGTGACGGCAACCCTTGGCGACGAGGGGAAGAATGCAACCCGAACGCTGATCAAGGGGATCGAGAGCGGGATGAAGGAGAATCTGCAGCGGCTCGCCTGGATGGACTCACCCACGCGCGCACGTGCCGTGGAGAAGGTCGAGCACATCGCGAACAAGATCGGTTTCCCCGACAAGTGGCGCAACTATGACGCTCTCAAGATCGATCGTACGAGCTATCTCGGCAACGTGATGCGGAGCAATGTGTTCGAGTACAAGCGCCAGCTCGACAAGATCGGAAAACCGGTTGATCGGAGCGAATGGTACATGTCGCCGCCGACGGTGAACGCCTACTACGACGCGTCGATGAACGAGATGGTCTTCCCGGCAGGCATCCTGCAGCCGCCCTTTTATTCCAACCGAGCGACGCTTCCCTTGAACTACGGCGGCATCGGCATGGTCATGGGCCACGAGGTGACGCACGGCTTCGACGACGAGGGGCGTCAGTTCGATGCGAAAGGCAATATGACCGACTGGTGGACCGAGCAGGTGAGCCGCGAGTTCGACCGCCGCGCCAAATGCGTCGCCGATCAGTACGAGGGCTACTTTCCCGTCCCCGACGCCCACATCAACGGCAAGCTCACACTCGGCGAAAACATTGCCGATTTGGGCGGCGTGAGGCTCGCGTTCGCGGCGCTCAAGAAGGCGCGGGCGGGGCAGCCGATGACCGAGAAAGACGGCTTCAACGAAGACCAGCAGTTCTTTCTCGGCTTCGCCCAGGGATGGTGCACCAACATGCGCGAAGAAATGCTCCGATTGATGGTGGCGACCAACCCGCACTCGCCCGCGAGCTTTCGCGTCATCGGCCCGTTGTCCAACTTGAGCGAGTTCGCGAGCGCGTTCTCGTGCAAAGAAGGGCAGCCGATGGTGAGGCCCGCTGCACAAAGGTGCGAGGTCTGGTAGCTCGACCGCTCCGATCGAACGAGGTCAGCTTGGGCGCAGGGGTCGTCGCGCCTCGAGTTTGCACTAAAATAGGAGTGTGGACGCAGCGTGTCTCTTGCTCTTGAGCCTGGCAATCGGTGGGTCGATGCTCTGGTCCAGCGCACCGCCTCCGCCACGCCAAGCGCCGCGCCTGACCATCGCACTCACCGTCGCAGCGCTCGACGCCGCCAGACGCGGACACGCGGAGGTCCTTCCCGAGCACCTCGTTTTCGCCGCCCTTTTCGAGGTCGAGCGCTCGGAAGCCATTCGCCGCAAGCTCGAGGCGCGTCTCGATGCGGTCGAGGCCGCGGACGGGCCGCTCGAGCCGAGCGCGGTTCGTCTGTCGAATGCACTGCTCGGCGCGCTCTACCATGCGTCACGACGCGCAATGGGCGCGATGCGCCCGCTGACGCTCGAGGACGTGGCGAAAGCATTGGGCGACGACGGCAGAATGGCAGCGCTCCTCGAAGAAGCGCACGGCCTGCCGGAACCGCCGGTCTCTCCAGGTGCTCCCTACCGCGCATCCGCCTCCGACGCTCCGGCGGAGATCGTCATCTGGAACGACGAGCAGAGCACTATGGCGGGTGTCCTCGATGTTTTGCGCAAATGCTTCGCGAAAGGGGAAGCCGAAGCTCTCCACGTCATGCTCACCACACACTATGTGGGTGACTGCGTCATCGGCCGCTATCCGTGGGAAGACGCAACGCGGCTCGCCGGCCAAGCCATCGCGCGCGCGAGAGGCGCGGGGATGCCTCTCCGCATTACGGTAGCCCTCGCTGGCGAACGGGAACGCGCGCGGAAGAGCGGGCTCGCCGCGCGCGTGAAGCGCTTCTTCAGTCCTCGTCTTTCCCCGTGACGTCTTCCAACGGCACCCATTCGGTGCGCGCGAGCGGGACTTCACCCGAGTAGATGGCCATGGGAGCAATGGCGCGCGCTACGTCTCGAACTTGAACTGGAAGGCCATCGATGGTGAGCGCCCCATCGCGGAAGCCCGCCAGCTCCAGCGCTTTCTCGAGGAGCGAGTTCTCGGCGACCGGGTACTCGGCGATGGGAGCGTCGTCCGGCAGACCACCCGCCGCGCGCGCGGCATCGAGCGCTTCGCGAATACCGCCGAGCTTGTCCACGAGCTTGTGCGCGAGCGCCTGCTGGCCCGTCCACACTCGCCCTTGCCCCACGGCGTCGACCTCCGCTTTGGTCATGTGGCGGCCCTGCGAGACGCGATCGAGAAACACGTCGTAGAACTGCCGCACTTTGTGCGCGAGCTCTTTTCGCTCGTCATCGGTGAACGGACGAAAGAACGACTCGGCATCCGCGCGGGGCGTTGTCTTGTACGTTTCGACGTTGACCCCGACCTTCCGAAGGAGCTCGCTCACGTCGGCTTTGCCGTAAAAAATGCCGATGGATCCGGTCACGGTGAGCGGGAGGGCGAAGATTTGCTTGCCGGGCGAGGCAATGTAGTAACCGCCGCTCGCCGCAACCGAGCCCATCGAGACGATGAGCGGTTTCTTTTCCGCGAGCAGCGTGAGCTCGCGCCACATCACATCCGCCGCGAGCGACGAACCGCCGGGACTCTCGATGCGAAGAACCACGGCTTTGATCTGGTTGTCTTCTCGAAGCTTCTTCGCCGTCTCGCCGATCGAGTACGAGCCGACGAGCTTCATGTCCACGAGGGGAATACGCTTCGATCGCCCATCGACGATGTCGCCATCGACATAGAGAATCGCGACCTTGTTCCGCGGGCCGAAATACGAAGGCACCCTGGTCTCGTCTTCCCACTTTTCGTAGCCGACCTTCTTGCCGACCACGTCTTGACTGGCGCGCTCGAGCTCGTCGTCGAACGCGTACCCATCGACGAAACCCGCTTCGCGCGCTTCGCTGGCGATGAAGGGACCCTTGGCCGTAGACGCGCGGATTTGGTCTTCCGGGAGCTTTCGGTAGATGGACAGATTCTTCACGAAGACCGCTTCGTACTGGCGCAAGAGATCTTCGTGATCGGCGCGAGCGACGTCGCTCGGTCTGTCGTTCATGAACTGCTCGGGCGCGGTCTTGTGTGCGCCGATGCGCACGAACTCGGCCTTGATGCCGAGATTTCCGAGGATCTTGGCCAAGTAGAAATACGTGGTCTTCAGGCCCGCATAGCGAACCCCGCCGGCTGGGTTCACGACGATGCGGTCGGCGCTTGCGCATGCGTAGAGCGCCTTCGGTCCGGCGTCTTCCCAAGAGCAGAGCACGCGTTTGCCCTTCGCGCGGAGGTAGCGAAACGCGTCGGCGAGTTCCTCGGCGTGTGCATACGACGACGCCGGCTCCGAACGGATGACCATCGTGACCGCGGCCACGTCTTTTTCGTCGGCGATGCGCCACAAACGTCTCAAGAGGCTGACGTGGCTGCGCGTGCCCGGCGTGTTTTCCATGCGGATCCACACCGCGCGCGACAGGCGCGGAACACCGGGAGAGGTGTAACTGGCCAAGGAGACGGTCGCGTACTCGCCGATGCTCTGCGGATTGCCGAGGCCACTTCCGAAGAGTGCACCACCCCCTGCCGTGAGCCCACCAAACGAGATCTCGAGACCCGCCGTTCCGACCACGCCGCGGCGGGCGTCGTTCTCCAGGTGCGCGACTTCCACTTCGCCGCGCGCGCACCCCACGCCCGGAATTTCAACCACGGCCGTTGCTCGCGGAACTACGGTGTCGCTCCCCTCGAGGTACTTGGCCTCGAGGCCGACGTCGATTGCGCGCGTGCCGAGCGGACGAAACGCCATCGCCAGGACGTAGCTGCGATCGAGCACCGGTTGGCCGCTCGGTGGAAGGTTCTGGGTCGAAGGCCCGTTGAAGTCGCGGGCGATGGCGGCGAAACCGAAGCGCGTGTAGGGCCGGTACGAAAGGGCGGCAGTGATTCCGAAGAGACCGTCGGTATAGGAATTCGTCGAATACGAGCGCTGGAGACTTGCGCCGAACGCGAGCTTGTCGCTGAAGCGGTAGCCGAGCGCCCAGGTGATCCACGCATAGTCGTAGCCGTTGTACGGAAATCCGACGCCGTCGGGCCCACTGGGCGGCATGACGTAGTCGACACGAAATCCGGTGGCGAGCCCGAGGAACAGGGGCGTGGACGCGCTGAACGCGTGCCCGCATCCCACTTTTTGCGTACCCGGACAGCTCACCCCTGTCCATCGAAGCTCGGCGCCTGGGGCGTACGCCACGTTCGCGGGGTTGAGCGAGACCGCTTCGCTGGAATCGTCGCTCACGACGCTGCGACCGGGCGAAGCGATCTTCTCGGCGCGGGTCGGCAAGGGCTCGCTCGCTCGCGCGTGCACCGCGAAGACGACAGGGCTCAAGAGAGCCAAAAGAAGGCCTTTGGCGCGCATCACACCAACGTCGCGAGGTCGCGCAGCGTCGCGGCTTCGGCCTCGAAGGTTTTTTTTACTTCGTTCACGATCATTCGCTCCGCCATCTGCCGGACGACCGGCACCTTCAGCTCGAGCTCACCTTTGACGACCCGTTTGGTGCGGCCGCCCTCTTCGGCGATGAGCTCGTAGCGCCCTTTTGCGTTGAAGTACTTTTTCCACTCCGGTTTGACTCGAGGCTCGATGCTCCACGACGACGAGTGGGTTTTGAGATCGTACGTGGATACTTCGTCCCAAGACCACATTTCGCGGGTGATGTAGCTCTTGGCGAAACTCGGGATTTTCAGGTTCGCCTGGTAGCTCCACACGCGTTCGAGGACTCCGTTGTGGAGGGCGTGCGTCGTTTGACTCACTTTCTCGATGTTTTGAAGACGCGGGGCGAGCTTTTCCACGAGGCCCGGTGAAAGGACGGCAAGCTCGATGGCGTCGAGCGAGATATCGAACTCGTGGACGATCTCGAAGTGCACGTTTCGATCGGCAGATTAGGCGGTCTTCCCCGCGGGGACCATGCCCCTTTTTCGTGCGACCGACTCGATGGTGCTTCTCCGAGCCTCGAGCTCCTCGTTGTCCTTGACTGGCAAGAAGCGCGATGCATCGTCATCGCGCGGCACGCGCATGTAGGCAGCGGGTACCGCGGCGGTGAGCTCCTGGAGCAAGCGCTCGAACTGAATGGCAAGCTTGCCTTCTACTTTTTTCTCCACCTCGAAGTACGTCCATGCGATCTGCGTGTCTTCGAGGGCAGAGGCGCGCACCAGAAAGGTGTTGGTGTTGAACACCGTGACGCTCGACGCGTCGAAGGTCTTCGGAAGGCGGAATTCCTCGAGGACCTGAAGTCGTCCGCGCGCGTGCACCGGAATGCCGCCGCGGTCACCTTTCACCTTGTCGCACACCTCGACCATCATCTCTTTGTCGGTTGCGATGAAGGCGCCCAAGATGGCGGGGTCAATCGACGCGCCGAGGTTGTCCAGGTTTGCGATCCACACGTATCTTCCGCCCTCCGCGCGAAATCGAGTGAGAAGTCCCGATCGACGAAGCGCGTCGGGCAAATCTCCGTGCCCCGTCGCGTGCGCGCTAGGCAGCCCGTCGGCGCCGATGAACAGGTGCCCCTCGGGCGTGAGGCGCAGGCTCAGATCCTGCGTGAACGTCTTCACGTGCGCCGGCGCTTTCTTCTTTCCGAGCTCGGCGCGGATTGGCCCGTCGGTGGCGTCGCTCGTCATGAGCCAGAGCGGGACAGGCCGCCCGGCGCGTGCGCTCACTGTTGCGTTCTCGGCGAGGCGCAGGTCCAAGAAGGTGTGGCCATCGAAGGCTTCGACGAGCGCTTTGACCACGCCTCCCATGCGCGTCGCCATTCCACCCGCCATCACGCAGAACGCCAGCTCCCCGCGACGAATCGCCGCCTCGCCGATGGCCCCCTGCGCTCCGCCGCTGCACATCGCGCCAAGCTTGAATCGCCCGAAGTTCAACACGTTGAACGCAACTTTGTGACCCTTGCCAATTTCGCCGAGGAGATTCTCCGCCGGAACCTTCACGTCCTGCAGGAC
>OBEQ012029907.1_pt1 | contig 11327 bp, 6 predicted proteins | sample 1670901 | NCBI WGS metagenome assembly OBEQ01 (sample SAMEA104232315, study PRJEB22302) | groundwater metagenome | biome: forest; feature: aquifer; material: groundwater | place: USA | collected 2011-08-07 | depth 5.4 m | reverse complement strand
GAGGGAGAGGGAACTGGTCTGTGCTATTTGCCAAAAATGCCCTAATTTACCGACTAAAAAAGATGTGTGTAACGATTTGCGGGGGACCGAGGGCGTGAGCAGTTACAGAAATGTCAGCGAATCTGCTGTGCAATCCCCTGAATCAATGCACTGAGAGATGCTAGATCGAGAGGTTTTGTTAGATGCCCATCGCAGCCTGCATCCAAGCTAAGCTGCATAGCATCAGCGCTTTGGTTGGCCGTGAGCGCGTAAATGGGTTTGTCAAACGCTCTACTGCGCAGATATTTAGTTGCGGTCATGCCATCCATATTGGGCATTTGCATATCCATAAGGATTAAATCAAACACTTCAGATTGCGCTTTGGCAATCGCTTCGCCACCGTCTTTTACGCAAGTGGTATCGCAACCCATTCTTTTAAGATGGAGCTTAATCAGTGCCTGATTATCCAGATTATCTTCCGCTAATAACACGCGGAGAGGTCTACTTTGATTCCTGGGTTTTTCACTGCCGTTACTTATACGTTTTGGCAAATAGGTTGACATTGCCGCATACAACATTTTTCTATCGATAGGCTTGCGGAGAATTTGCTTAAAGCCCGCAGCGTTGAACTCCGCAACTTCTTCATCCGTTGCCATGGCAGTGATGGCAATAATAGGCAGTTGGGGTTTTGCTTTTAATAAATTGACTGCCAACTCAACGCCGTCGACACTCGGCATCCGAATGTCGGTAAAGATAAGATCGTAGTTTTTTACCTTGCCGAGATCCAGTGCGGTCTGGCCATTACTGACAACATCGATGGTGCATCCCGTCTGCTCGACAAAGGTGGCGACCAGTTCCTGGTTTTGCGGATTGTCTTCCGCATAGAGGAGATGGCCGACGAGTCGGGGTACCTCGACACTGCCGCACCCCTGGATCTCCTCTGGCGATAATGTGGATATCCACTCTATGCCCTGTAGCGGGCCGAAGGGCAGCTCCAGTGTAAAGGTGCTGCCTTTACCGTATTCGCTCTGTACGCTGATATCGCCCCCTAGCTTTTCAGCGATCCGCTTTGATAAATACAACCCCAGACCAGTGCCGCCAAAATTTCGGGTAGTCGAAGCATTAGCCTGAGAAAAAGCGCCGAACAGTTTATTGAGTTGCTCTGACCGCAAGCCGATGCCGGTATCTATCACTGCAAAGCGCAGGGTTTGCCTTTGTTGATCGCAACTGACCGCTAATGTGACAGCACCTTGCTCGGTAAATTTTATCGCATTGCCACAGAGGTTAATTAAGGTCTGCTTGAGTCGGGTGGGGTCGGTGAGAATGACACTCGGTAGTGGCAGTTGAAAATCGACTGAAAATCCAATGCCTTTTTGACTGGCCATAACCAGAAAGTAGTCCTTTACATCGCTGATCAAATCGATGATGGGGACCAGTAGCGACTCGACCTCCAATTTTTGCGCTTCGATTTTGGAGAGATCTAGAATATCGTTGACCAGTTTCAACAAGTGTTTGCCACCGCGCGCGATGGTTTTGACATGCTGTTGGATCTCGGCTTTTTCCAGTGATTCATCCAGAGCCACTTCAGAGTAGCCTAAGATGGCGGTTAATGGGGTTCTTAACTCATGACTCATGCTGGCAAAAAACTGGCTTTTTGCCTGGTTTTTACCTTGTTCAATCTCTTTTTCGCGCTGCAAATTTTCTTTCAACTTTCGCTCGGAGATATCTATCATGGAGCCTTCAATACCGAGCGGTTTGCCGCTACGGTCTCTGACCAACCGCATGGTAATGGAGATCCATGTTTTGGCCGTCGTTTGTGGATTGATAATCTCCACCTCGTAATCTTTGACAGAGCCAGCAGCATGCAGGATATTAGAGAGCGCTGCTTGAACGTCGGGAAAAAATTGTGAGAGCGCATCACTTGCCGGTGACAACTCGTGGGCAGTTTGGTAACCGAACAGTTGAGCCAGTGCATTGTTGCATTGCAGCGATTTAGTCTGGAAATCGTAGTGAAACAACCCCTCGATCGAATCGTTATAGATGGTTTGATATTTCTGAAGATTTTCTATTGCCGCCTGCTGCGCCAGACGGGTTCGCGCCGCCAAAGCGAGGGAGAGCAAAAGCGCTTCCGCAGCAAAACCGCCATGCAACGACCACATGGTTAGGTTATTGGTCGGAGCCACTCCCTGCGCCATTAACATAAATCCACTCCCGCCCAGCACAATCATGAGTTCGGCAGTAAGAAGATAACCGGCAGTAGGCATTCGATTGAGCCACGCGCGCAATATAGTGATTATCGCAACGGGCATGAGCAATGTGGTATAGAGTTGATTGATGCCATTAGCAAGCGCCAAATCGTTTGTTAACATCACGTAGATAACGCATGCGACACCTAATCCTAATAACCATTGAATCAGCCGCAAAAAGTTGGGCCAATGCCGTACGCCGCCGAGCGCCACCACGATAAAAGCCAGATAAGCCATGGTCGTTAAGATCCCATTGGCGATCGCTATTCGAAACTTTATCATAGGTGTATCGGGCCACAACCAACGGTCAGCAGTGCCGTCAACACAGGCACAACTCAATACTGCTCCCATTAAAAATAAAAGATACAGCCCATAGACTGGATGTCGCAAGGTAACGAATAGGCATGCATTGTAAAGTAACAAGGCTCCCATCGAGGCATAAAACGCAACTAAAATTCCATAGATGGTTCGATCGACCGCGGCAAAATCGCCGACAGAGTGCAATGAAAAGGGCAACTGTATTGGCAATGCACCTTCATTGTTATTCGCCCAGCCAACGATAGTTTGGGGCTGGCCAGGCTTTAATGCCAGTGGGAAGGCATAGTGTCCGCTGGGCAGAGCAGTTGGTGTTTTAGGTTCAAGCACTCCCGTGCGTATGATGGTGTCAGACGATGGCAACACCAAACCGAGTCGATTGAGCAAAACCGGATGACTATTGAGACGGAGTATACTCGAGACTTCGCTTTCCCCCTGCCAATTGAACTTTATCCTAAACCAGTATTTACTTTTTATGTGGTAGCCCACAAATTGCCGGGAGTTATTTTTTTGCCAGAGGTGGTCATAGTTACCGGCGAGAATATCCGTTAAAGAATATTCATGGTTGGGGTCTTCAATGGTTTCAATGAAGGAGTTCAGGTCAAACGGCTGGTGAAGATTTTCAATCACGGCTACTGGTTGCTCGGCATAGGCAACCGCGGCTGCCCATAAAAGCAGAGTAGCGATAAGCGCTTTTATCGCGGGTTGTCTTTTCAAAACAACATACTCATGGAAGTTTTGTTATCCCGTAACTACTGTTATCTCTTAATTAAGTATAGGATTTTCTGCGAAATCACTGCGGTCGATGGCGCTATTGCCAGAGTAGGGTAAGAATTTTTTGCTGTTAAAAATGCTTGTGTTTACTTCCCTTGCGCAGTTTAAAAGACACAAATAGCTCGATATGGCTTGGGTCAATTCATTTATTTAGACGTTCTTAGAGATTCTTAATCGCTTCTTGCATGTCGAGGAGCTGTTCATTATTGGGAAATTTTTTTAAGGCAACGCTCAACTGACTTTTGGCGCTATCATACTTATGATTTTGAATTAAGCTTTCTATATAGGAGACGACGCGCGTTTGCAGCGCTTCCATGCCCGCAAGCGCTTCGGCATTTTTTGGATCTATATCTAACACCAACCCATAGGAATAATAGGCATTGATACCCTCCGGAAGTATCAGGTAACCATTCATGACATGATATTGCGCAATCTTGATTTGGTTGTCGATTTTTTGCTGCTCGGCTGCTGTAATCTGGGTTGATCGCGGTACTCTGAATTTTCCATCCGGCCCTATATTCGTCGACATCTCACCGGGCTCGGTCAGATAAAATGTCCCTATAAGGAGCAGGCTTCCAAGTGCTCCTCCCCAACCTAACCATTTGGTTTGCTCATGGTGTCTGACCTTGGGTTTAACGATGGCCCGCTTGATCGCCTCTGCGAACTCTTCAGCGTTTTGAAAGCGCTCCTCCGGATCTTTTGCCAAGGCCTTCAAAACAACCTGTTTATAGATTCTGATTGTGGCTGGGTTTTTGGTATCGAGTCTATTGAGCACTTGTGACTTCTGTTGTGACTTAAGTTGTGACTTCTGTTGGGAGGTCTGTTGTTGGCCTGGTTCCAGGAATATATTATCCGGCAGCGCTTTCATACCTGTCAGCAATTCATAGAGCACCGCGCCTGTTGAATAGAGGTCGCTACGCGCGTCAATATGTTTCCCCATCCGTTGTTCCGGTGAGATATATTGGGGTGTCCCCATAATCTGCCCGGTCTGGGTAAAATCCGAGCCTTCAATTTTCGCGATACCGAAATCGGCAATTTTTATGGTGTCATCGTCCAGTAAAATCACATTTGCTGGCTTAATATCACGATGAATAATTCCCCGGCGATGGGAATAGGCCAGTGCACTGAGTATCTGTTCCACAATCATCAGCGACTTTGGAAGGTCGAAATACATCCCTTTAGAGAGATACTCATTGAGTGGCTTTCCCTCGACATACTCCATAACAAAATAGGGCATGCCAAATTCATCTTCCTGATATTCATAGATCGCGATGATATTGGGATGAACCAGGCGCCCTTCGGCTTGGGCTTCACGGCGAAAGCGCCGCCGTAACTCCTGGCCTGACTTTCCCTCAAGCAGGTTTTTTCTGATTGTCTTGATTGCAACTAAACGGTCCAGTGAGGGATCAAGTGCTTTATAAACAATGCCCATACCCCCTTCGCCTAAAATACCCTGTACCTGGTACTTACCCAGTTTAAGAGCATCCAGTTTAAGAGCGCCCAGTTTAAAAGCATTCTCTCCCTGAAACTGCGTCACTGTCTCGGAGCTATTCGACATGTAACCTCATTGCTTTGCAAAGTGTGTATTTGCAAAAATCTACTCCGGTCATTCCCGCGCAGGCGGGAACCCAGCTTAATTGACTAGATGAGGACTCGAAAGTACGAGTACTTATACCAATATTTTGCATTTCCAAGTGATCAAGCTCCTATATTGTAGGCTGGGTTCCCGCCTGCGCGGGAAAGACAAACGAAACTTTATTCATTATTTTTGCTAAATCTTTTGCATACCCACTTAGCCCGAATCAGATGGCCCGAATCACATAGATTGAAAAAAGAATTCTCCAGATTCATGACCCGCCAAATGAATGGGTGAATATTCTGGAATTTCTGCCTGTGCCAACTCGGGGCCAGTGGTCATTTTGCCCAGTACCTGTGCGTAGAGGGAATAACCCTGCAATAGACCATCGTTATTTCTAAGGGATTCAAGAAAAGCCTTGGCAAATACCGAATGATCACTGCCCTGGCTGTCAAGCACTGGACCCAGCCCACCGGAAGTCAACGTGATGCGAGCGCGAGTGTTGGACATGAGCTTGACCCACTCCTGACGAAGCTCAGTAGGCGCGCCGGTCTCGACGCGAGCCAGTGGTGTCGGGGCCAGCGTGCCGGAATAACAGGAATCGGCGACCACGAGAATATGTCTCGCTGGAATTGCATTTAGAATATCGGTGATCTCGCTATTGGAAATCCAATTGGCATTATTATTTTCCTCGGCGTCGATTGGCAGCCAATAGCCTCGGCCACTGGCCTCATCCATTTTGCCATGACCGGCGTAATAGATAAGCAAGTTATCCGTTTCCGTCAAATTCTTTCTTAAGTTGTTAAGCTCAGAGAGCATTTGATAACGGTCTGCATTAAGCAGCAACGTGGATTTGAAATTATATTTCGACCGTAATAGCTCATCAGCATCCTTTGCATCATTGACTGCTGTTTCCAACGTAGAAAGATGGCGATAGTCGTTGTTGCCAATGATTAGCGCATAGTAACGGCCCAGGGATAAATTTTTGAATTTCCCCAGCGATTTGTCAGGTTCGACACTTTTCTTCGCGCCATTTTTTTCGCTCGGGGGTTGCTTCTGAGTGGCAACGGTTTTGCCGGGTGCTTCTGTGACAAAGGAGAAGTTTAACGCGGCCCGACGCCCGTTATTATCGACCACCACCACTTCCACTGGTGTCACGTCGTTCTGAATGGGTATGGCGCTACGGAAGAGATTATTGCTTTTGGGTGTTATGGATTTTCCATTAACCGTCAATGAAAGTAATCCGGCAGGGGCAGATATTTTACCAATGATGTCGCGTTCATCCTCAGCGGTAAGCAAACGTACAGTTGGTACACTGCGTGTCAGTACGACGGGAGGCTCTATTATCTCGATTCTGGGATTTGGGTTTGCTGCTGCAACTTGCTGAGGCGCGACTGCTTGTTGAGGTGCGGCCGCTTTAACCTGGGCTAAATCTTTTTCATACTGCTTCGTTTGCTCTTCAGTCGCGCGAATGCGTTGCTTTTGACTCTTGACCAATTCAGCCTGCTTCTCCAATTGTGCACTGAGCGCAGACAATGCTTGTTGACGCTCTGCCATGGCTTTTTTATGTTGCTCATCCTGTGCTGATAGCGATTGCGCGCGCGCGGCTCTTTCTGTCTCCAACGCGGCCCGACTCAGTAGCAATTGCTTCTGCAACTCCGCCGCTTGGGCATTGCTATCTGCTAAGGAGCTTTGCAATGCGCTTTTTTCTTGCCCCAGTTTAGTATTCGCAATGGTAAACTGTTCTGTCTCGGCAGTTATGTCGGTTAGCGTCTCCTGCAATTGCTTTTGTTTACCTAAATTCTCTGCTTCGAGCGCCGTATAAGCGCGTTGCTCTGCTGCCAAAGCCGTACGTTTGGTTTCAAGTTGTTGCTGCAATCGGGCTATTTCGGGATTGTCAATTTCAGATGTTTTTGCACTATCAGCTATTTTTGCTCGTTCTTCCGCAAGCTGTCGGCGAACTTGCGCGAGTTCCTGCTGAGACTGAGTTAAGCGTTGTTTGGATGAGGTCAGTTGTTGCTGTACCTCATTGAAGCTTTGCTGGTAACGCGCTTTACTTGCCTTAGTGTCGGCGATCTGCTGATTCAAGGTGGCTTGATTGTCTTCAAGGGAACGTTTTTGTGTGCTCAACTGATTCAGTGCTTGCTCCAGTGAATCGCGATGCTCTGTTAGCTGTTGGATCTGGGAACTCAATTCAGCAGCTTGAGCACTCTTCACTGCTTCTCCTTGCGGTATGAAACGCTGCGTTGTCATGAGTTTTTCGAGTTTCTGAGTTGTTTCAGTCAGCTCTTTCTCGGCAGCGCTTAACGCAGCACTTTGATTGTTTAAGTTGGCGGAAGCTGTTTCGAGCCTTGTTTTTAGCGCTTCACTGTGTCGCAGTTGCTCCTTGAGTTCTCCCTTTACTGTCTCGAAGCGTTCTCGCGGAACATAATTGGCGCTAAGCGTGGAAGCAAATAACAACTGATCGCCCATGCCCGACGCCGTTCGATAATAGTTAATCGCTTTCTGACTATCCGCTTCGACGCCCAAGCCCAACTCATAGAGGTGACCCAGATTGATTTGTGCCCGGGAGTAACTCTGGTCTGCCGCCTTCTGGTACCAATAGGCAGCCAACTGATAGTCTGGAGTTCCACCAAAACCCTTTTCGTAAATCTCACCGACATAGGTTTGTGCCTTGGCATCACCCTCTTTCGCAGAGGGCAACCAGATTTTCAAGGCGGTACTGTAGTTTGCCCGATCATAGGCAACATATTCGCCGCCTCGAATTTCACAGTCTGCGGCGGAAGTCTTAATAGGGCTGCGCTGAGTGATATAGTTAAAGCGGCTGCCCAGCTTCTTGACTTGGCCTGGGAGTAGACAATCAACGATGAGAAATCCATCCGCCCCATCCGCCGAGAGGGAGCTTGCTTCCATGCCGCTTTTCATTCCGCTTTTCATACCAAGAACAGCAGCGGCACTTTCTTTACTGGAGATCGCTTTACTGGAGATCGCTTCACTAGAGGTCGTGTTGCATCCTGAAAAAGTTACAGTGAGCACCAAAAAAATAGATAACCCCACCCACTTTCGGAAATGCGTGTTGGGAATTCTGGGACAAGACCAATGTTTGGCGTGTGTTGCGAACATTTCCTCGCTCCCTGGATCGTCAATCCCAATCCACTGTTAAACCGGTTGTTAGCCCGTCTTTTGCAAGAAACATTTTTTTAAAAACAACGCTTTTTGAAACTACTCTTTTTGAAACTAAATGTCGGCGTGATCATTGCACGTTGAATTGTGAAAGGTGGGCAATAATGCGAATACTTGGAATAACCCATGAAGATAATTAGATAGTAGATAGAAGTGAGGCGCAAGATAGTTTTATACTTTTTATTTATTTTTACCGAGATCTTATCAAGATCGATTTCGTGTTTTTTTTCGAATCAAATTAGGGTTGCTGTGGAAATTAATTTTTAAGGCAGCCCTTCTCTCTTAATAATAGTACAGCGAACACCTTTGCATGCTTGAATTACAGTTTCGTGGTCGACATCATCAGCGAGTTAAACTTACGCCACCTGCCGTAACGATCGGCCGTGATCCTAAAAATCACTTCGTGGTGGATGCAGCATCGGTTGCTGATTTCCATGCCGAAATCATCGTGGATGGCCAACAGATCTTCATTGCAGATCTGCTCAACAACTCAGGAACCTACGTGAACGAAAAACGTATCAGCGGCCTGCATAAACTACAAACATGGGATCTCATCCGTGTGGGCAGTGCAGAGCTGGAAATCAATGACCCAGATAAAAAGAGATCCGATGAATGGGCTTTGTGTGCTGATTGTGAGTGTGCTGGCTTCGAGCTTCTCGCCGGTCAACGTTTTACACTGCTGCCGAAGGCCACCATCGGGCGAGACCCAGGCTGTGATATTTCGATTACCTCTGCACACCTGTCCAGACGGCATGCAGAAACCTATATTGAAAATAGTCAATTACGGGTCGTTGATCTCTGTTCACGCAACGGCACGTTTTTGAATGGTATTCGCATAGTTAATGAAGCATTCGCCAAACCCGGCGATCAGCTACGTTTTGATGAATTCACCTTCATTGTTGCAGGTCCTATTGTTGAAGGTCTCACCGCAGCCAATACACAGCAGAAAAATATTGATCATGATCTCACTCGATTGAGAATTGGTATGGATGATGAAACAAAAGTGCATCAGAATCTTGAAGCAACAAGGATGATTGAAATTGTTCCCGGTACTGATATTGATGCTGATGCGGAGCGGACAATTATCTTTACTGAATCGAAAAACAGTGACGCAGATCATTTAAAACCGCATTTAAAAAAAGGCGGCGTAACTTTTGCAAACACTAGGGTTTCAAACTCCAAGTTTTCAAAAACCAAGTTGCCTTCCTGGGTCTTCGGAGCACTACTATTCCTCCTCTTTGTATCGGCGGCGCTCCTTATTTATTGCAGACGGTCGGGAATATTTTAGCGGGGTTTCAACTTTTAAGTGCAACAGGAACAGATCTAGGATTTTATAGTCTTACAAACATCGGTGAGTGAGAGTATTTCATAACAGATAAACCTTGGAGGCAATAAGCATGGCAAAGATAGTGATCAATGATCTGATAGAGAGTGTTGAATTGGACCGTGAAGCATTAACCGCAATTTATGGTGGATCTCCTGCGCCATACCTAAAACCGGATCTCGTCCAACAACAGTTGAGCAAACCCAAGTTACAATTGCTTGAGCTGGCTCGGATAAAGTATCGGTTGAAGATGCAACAGTGATTAGATTAGAGCGTGGCTTGTTGGCGTTGAAAATCTTTGTTCTACGGAATCAAAGGAATCAACGGTATCGTTTATCCCATCTACACATGGTTTCAACAACGGTGGGAGTGATGAGTTTATGCCTGCTGATGAGCCTCACTGCATGTAGTAATCTGGCCGACAACCTGGCCGGCTCGGACTACCAACGGCCCGATACAACGACCAAATCCCAATGGTCTGCTCAACAAAAGCGGTCTGATAAACAACAGGGGTCTGATAAAACAGTCGAGGCGGATGAGGTTATTCGCCCCGACTGGTGGAAAAATTTTGATAACACTGTTCTCAACCAACTCATCACAACCGCGCTGGCCAATAACCTAGATCTCGCTGTTTTAACAGCGCGGATAGGGACGGCCGAGGCTTCAATCGATCAAGCCAATGCTGCCCGTCTACCCAGCATTGACGCTGCCTTAGGTGCTAACCTGCAAACCAGTGAGGGTGCTGATGCGGCGCATCAATACAGCTACGCGACGGCCGTAGGGTGGGAGTTGGATATTTGGGGCAAGGCAAAGAAAGGGGTAGAGGCGCAGCAGGCGGCATACCGGGCCAGCGAAGCCGAATGGCGTGCCGGCTATCTCGAATTGATTGCCAATGTGGCAGAGAGCTATTTCCAGGTGAGCCAATTTGATGAGCAAATTGAATCTCAACAAACTGCATTGGAAAACAGCGAAAGGATCTTAACGATTTATCGCTCCCTCAATGCAGAGGGTGTTATTCCAAAGACACGGGTCCTGCAGCAACAGGCCGAATCCAATCAGCTTCGCAATGATCTGTTTGAACTTCAACGGCTACGTAAACTCTCTCTCAATGCCCTTGCCACACTGACGGGAACGCCCGCTGGCGAGTTACAACTGCCGACCCAAAACTTGAGTGATTTACCACTGATAAAGGTTCCCGCTGGTTTGCCTTCAGACCTCTTATCCCGTCGACCGGATATCATTGCCGCAGAGTATCGTGTCTTACAGGCACACCAGCTACAAGGTCAAGCGCGGCTGGCAAAACTGCCCTCGATAAACCTGACATCAAATATTGGCAACACTAGTGCCGCATTGACCTCGTTATTAAAAAGTTGGGCCTTCGGGTTGGCATCAACGGCGAGCATTCCCATCTTCGATCCTAATGTACAGTCCCGCATTAAAGGCAGCGAAGCCCAAGCCCGTGTGGCTGAAGAAGAGTATCGCAGCACTGTCATTAAGGCTTTTGAAGAGGTTGAGAACTCGTTGGTAAACCTGGAAAGCCACAGGCAACAGAGCAAAGAACTGAGTGCGCGTCAGGAGCAGTTAAAAATAGTGTCAGAACAGTTTCAAGCGCAAGCGCGCGAGGGGATGATCTCTCAGTTGGAACTGTTTGAGTCTGAACGATCCTTATTAGCGGCGGAACTTGCGCGCTTAAGCAACCATCGACAGATTCTCGTGGACACAGTGGTACTTTATAAAGCACTGGGTGGGGGATGGCCCGCGGTTGAGGTTAAAGCAAAGAGCTGAACATTGAAGATAGAAAAATATTTTTCAGTAGATTTAACATAGATCAATGGCACTTACTTAAGGCCATAGTTTTAAGCCTGAACCAACCTCGTTCCCACGCTCCTGAGGGTGTCGTAAAAGTCTAACGGTGGGCGGTGCCCACCCT
>OBEQ010256163.1_pt1 | contig 11327 bp, 9 predicted proteins | sample 1670901 | NCBI WGS metagenome assembly OBEQ01 (sample SAMEA104232315, study PRJEB22302) | groundwater metagenome | biome: forest; feature: aquifer; material: groundwater | place: USA | collected 2011-08-07 | depth 5.4 m | reverse complement strand
TCCGCTACTTGGTGAGATGGTAGCGGTTCCTGAAATTCCTGTAAACGTGACAGGTGCGGTGGGGGCAGCAGCAGCTCCTCCACCACCGCCACCGCCACCACCGCCACCACCGCCACCTCCCCCACCATCCCCATGCGTCGCAGGCTCGGGCAGAGACTTTCAAGTGGGGCCAGGCTCCGGGCAGCTCGCGTCTCTCGACCTCGTACCATGGGAATCTCTCGGCGCCGGCGACACCGTGCGCATCTTCCCTCGATCGGCGCCATACAAGGGCAAGTTCATGATCTCCGGCCACGGCACGGCGACCGCGCCAATCCGCGTGTGTGGCGTCCGCGGGACGCAAGGCGAGCGACCCATCATCGACGGAAACGGCGCAACCTCGAGAAGCTCTACGGACTACGGACACCCGCTCCACCAGACCCGATCGATCGTTCTCCTGAAGCCACCGAATGCCAATTGGTACAGGGAGTTCCCGGAGTTCGTGATCATCGATGGGCTCGAGATTCAGGGCGCATATCCGACCCATTCTTTCACCGACACCGGCGGGAACACGCAGCCGTACGATGGGTTTGGCGCCTGCATTTGGATCGAGCGCGGGCACAACATCACCATCCGTGACAACGTCATTCACGATTGCACCAATGGGATCTTCAGCAAGTCGACGGACGACGGCGATTTCTCGCTGACGAAGGATCTGTTTGTCGAAGGAAACTACCTCTACGACTACGGCGTCGTGGGTGACGACCATGAGCACGGCACATATCTGCAGTCGGTCGGAGTGACGTATCAATACAACCACTACGGTCCACAGCGCCCAGGAGGCGGGGGCAGCGCCCTGAAGGATCGGTCCGTTGGCACGGTCGTCCGCTACAATCGCATCGAGGAGTGCGCGCGGTCCCTCGACCTAGTGGAGGCAGAGGACTTCCCCCAAACGGCGACGCAAGACCCTCGATACCGCGAGACGTTCGTCTACGGAAACTTGATCACGAAAAGCACCGACAGCGGCGTCCCCATTCACTACGGCGGGGATCACTACGGCTCCACGCCCGGCGCTGCCTGGGGAGAGCCCATCTTTCGAAAGGGTACGCTCTATTTCTACGGGAACACTCTCGTGAACACGGCGAACGCGGGCGTCTACATGTTCCAACTGTCGACGACCGAGGAGCATGCCGAGATCTTCAACAACATCATCGTCTACGCCAGCAGCGCTTCGTACAAAGCGCTCCGCGATGGTACCGACGTCGGTTCAGCGTGGACGGCAGGTGGGACGATCAACCTCGGGGTAAATTGGATCAATAGTGGTTGGGTTTTGCACGACCAGTACCATGTCGTGAACGCCCCGGTCACCGGGATGGCAAATATGATCACCGGGCCGACGCCACCGATCAGTCTCACGACGCTTCAGCCTTTGCCATCCAGCGCCGTGATCGACAAAGCGCAAGCTCTGCTGCCGAAAACGCAGCCGTATCCCGTGCTGTTTGAGTACAGCGCGGATCTTCAAGGGAGCGTGCGGACGCAAACAGGCATTGCGTTTGACTTGGGCGCGCTGGAAGCAAGATGAAGGGCGTCATCGCGACGACGGAGCCCTGACCATGTACCCGCGCGTCCTTCCGCTGCTCGCGATCGCCTGCAGCGCATGCTCGCTCATGGACCTCGATGATCTGCGGGGCGGTCGAAAAGATGCGGACGATGGGGCAGTCGCTTTCGATGCGGCAGACGCTGCGAATCGGAGCTCCGATGCCGGGTCTTCGGGCTCCGACGTCGAAGCTCCGAAATTCGACTCCGGACCGCCGAATGCCGACTCTGGACTGTCGGATGGCGGAGAAGGTTTCTGCCCCCTGAATGCGCTCTTTTGCGATGGCTTCAACCGCCCTGGCGTCAATCCCGCTTGGACGCGTCTCGTGCAAGACGACGGCTCGCTTCGCCTCGACGAGGGGAGCCCATTTGGGGCTTCGGGGGCTCCGGTGCTCGTGACCACGGCGACTTTGTCTTCGGCAGGACGCGATGGCTATGCCGCGGCTGCGCTCTCGCAGCGTTTCGGTGTCGGAAGCCGGGTCGTTGTCGAGCTCACGCTCGGACAATTCAATGCGAGCGGCGCCGACGCGGTCGCGCTTGTGCTCGTCAATCCCGAACCGCTACCCGCAGGGCAAACGAGCTATGAAATCGGTCTCGGTGTATCTCCCACCCTCAACTTGAGCATGCTCTGCCTTCAGACCACCGCCAACGACTGCACTTATGTGAATGGCGAGCTTTTCGAAACGTGGAAGCAATTTCGAATGGAAATCGACTTTGGCGTCGGAACTCTACGTGGAACGGTGGACAATAAACCGTTCGGCGCGTCGCTGACCATCCCGCCTGTCCCCAACATCGAGGCAATCCAGCTGACGCTGGGGCTGGCCGGCGTGCGATCGGGCGCCCAGACGCCTGCGACAGTGCGCATGGACGACCTGATCGTGACGACGGGGCCGTGACCATGCGGAACCCCGTCCGCATCGCCGCGTTCGTGATCACAGTCGCCTGCAGCGCGTGTTCGTTTGTTCTCGATTGGAGCATTTTCGACAATCCGGGCGGCGCAGACGCTGCAGATGGGGCGGAGACGGGACACTGGACGGACGCTGGGGACGGGGAAGAAGCCGCGTACCCGTCGGACACCGCAGACGTCGTCTATGCATATGACGCTGCGGACGCGTCGGACGTGCGGCTCCATGCAGACACTGGGAATGATGCCGACGCGCAGGTCTCGATCACCTGCTCGGCTGCTGAAGGTGGCCTGTGGCCTCCGAACGCCGTCATTTGTGATGGCTTCGAAAGCATTGCTCCCGAATGGAAGCCCAATGTCAACGGAACGGGCTCGTTTTATCTTGCCGCCCCAGGCGGGAATTCGCCGCCGTCGCTCGTCGCCACACTGCAGCCAGGCGCTACCTTCACAGAGCTCTACCGGCAGGCCCATGTGAAACGCAAGCTCCACATCCAGGTCAAGGTCCAAGTCAGTGTGGAAGACCCAGGCGCTATTCTGTCGATCCTGCTGCCGAGCAACTACGTCATTATCGTCGAAGCACGTCCTGGATACAGCACAATTTATGGTCAATTCCCCTACGGCATCAAAACAGTAGCCATACCCCTTGATACGTGGCCCACGTCATTGAGAGTCGACGTCGACTTTGGTGACACTCAAGCCGACGCCGGTTCGTGCATCTTGTCGGTGGGCGGCTTCAGCAGCGAACCTCTGGCGATCCCGCCCGTCCCCAACGTAGATGAAATCCGCCTGGGACTCGGGCTGTCGATACCCGCAGAAACGGGGACCGTTCAGACACTCCGGGCGGACGACCTGATCGTGACGACCGAGCCATGAGCTTCTGCGGCGGATCGACGCTGTGCTAGAATTTCACAATGCGGGGTTCGATCCCTTTGCTAGCGATCGCAATCGCGTGCATTGCATGCTCGATTGTTCTTGATTACGACGCCCGAGAGAGCGGTCGAGCAGGGGGGGACGCCGCAACCGACAGCGTGGACGCTTCGAGCAGCACCGACGCTTCGAGCAGCACCGACGCGGATGCGAGCTCGGAGGTCCGGCGATGCTCGGCAGCGGAAGGAGGTCTCTGGCCTGCCGGAGCGCTCGTATGTGATGGCTTCGACGACCCCAACACCTTCGATCCCGCGTGGGAAACGAATGGATCGGTAGTCCTTGACAATCGGCTTCCGTGCGGGACTTCGTGTCCTGCAGTCTCGATTAACGGAACGGTAACCGGAGAGCCCGACGGCAACAGCGTCGCATGGCTTTTGCGGCACGTGGCCGGGATCAACAATTGGGTCTCCGTCTCCGTCATGCTGGGAAATTTCAGGGCGGACGGCGTCCATCGGCTCGCACTCGTGGCCATTCAGCCGCTGAACGGACAGAGCATTAGGTTGGGGCTCGCCACGGATCCAGACCTCCAGCAGAGTGACCTCTTTGTTGGCGATCAAGCCGGGACCCAAATCGGTGAGTCTTTCCGTCGCTGGCCCAGTCGACCGGTGCGAGTCACAGTTGATTTCGCCAGCCACACGCTCGAATTGTTCTTGGATGACGTTCGCGTTCTGACGCGGTCGTTCCCGGCGCTTCCCGAACCTGTGCATACAATCGACCTCGCGTTCGGGCTACTCGATGCGCACGCCAGCCCTGATGGCGGAGTCCCCGCCACGGTCCGAATCGACGACGTGATCGTGACGACGCGCTGAGCCGATTCTTCGCGTCACCGAATCACCGAAAGCCGGTCGGATCGACACCATATCGTTTGAGCCATCGGTAAATCTGCGCGGCGTCGCGCGAAAGCGCGCGCGCCACTGCCGAGACGTTTCCCCCGTGTTGGTGCATGAGCGCCACGATCTCCTCGCGCGACGGGCTCTTCTTGCGCGCCTGAGGGACCTCGGGCATCACGTGGGAATCGACCTCCTCTGGCAGGTGCGTGCCCTTCAGCTCTCCCCCCCGCGAAAGGCTCACCGCGCGCTGCACGGCTCCTCGGAGCTCGCGCACGTTCATGGACCACGCATGACGCACCACCCGATGCATGAAATCGAAGCTCACCGGCGCGTCGGGTGCCCCGGCGCGCGCGAGCATGCACCGCACGAGCAAGGGCAAATCTTCCTTTCTTTCGCGCAGAGCCGGGATGCGAATCGTGTAGCCAGAAATTCTCGCGAAAAGATCGACGCGGAAATGGTGCTCGCGAACGAGCCGCGGCAGGTCCTGGTGCGTCGCGCATACGACGCGCAGGTCGACTGGAGTCGCACGCGTCGCGCCAACGGCGAGCACCTCCTTCGTCTCGAGGACGCGTAGGAGCTTGGCCTGCGCCTCGAGGCCGAGATCGCCAATCTCGTCGAGAAACAATGTGCCTCCACTCGCACTTCGCACGAGCCCTTCGTGACGGCGATCGGCGCTCGTGAAGGCTCCTCTCTCGTGACCAAAGAGTTCGGACTCCACGAGGTGGGGCGAGATGGCCGCGCAGTTCAGCGCCACGAAGGGGCCCGCGCGCCTACTCGCCGCGTGAATTCCGTGCGCGACGAGCTCCTTGCCTACCCCCGTCTCCCCGAGGACGAGGGATACGGCATCGCTCGTCGCAGCTGCCTCGACCAGGGCCGAGACGCGCGCCATCGACAGGCCGCCCACGACGTCGGGGATGCTGACGGACCGAGCATGCGGAGCCACGCTCCCATCCAAGCCGTACGCGAGATGCTCGGTCGCGTGGTGGGCAACGAAGACGAACACGGAGTCGCCGATACGCACATCATCTTGATCGTGAAGGACGCTGTCGGTGACGCGCTCCCCACATACGTAGGTACCATTGCGACTCCCCGCGTCCTTGATTCGCACCTCGTCTCGATCGCAATGTATGACGGCGTGGATGCGCGATGCTGCGGCGTCGCGGAGCGCAAGACCGCCCGGAGGGGGCTCGCGGCCGAGAGCGTGCGAGCGACCGGTCAGCGCGAGCCCCCGCGGCATCGCCAACGCTTCATTCGCATGCACGAGCAAAATGCCGGGGTCACCACCCGCCGCACCCGACTCGTCATCGCGGCCGGCCATCGTCGAGGTCGCCTCGCTCATCTCGGGTAGGTATGATACCCTACATCTGGTTTGGGCCATGCGAAGCTCGATCGTCGGGGGTCCGTCAAGACGACGGAGAGCCGCCAAGCCAAGGCCGCTTCGCGGATCAAGATCCCGGAAAGCACCATCGCGACCGGGCCTACGGGTCACGGCGCTGCGACTCTGGATCGGCCGCTCCCTTCGGGCGCCAATTGCAGACGTTCCGCTGAGAGTCACCTTCCTCCTGGCGCTGGCCCATGCCTAAAGCACCTAGTTCTATGCTTTCTAGAATGATGTCGACGATGCCAACGTTGACGCTGCAGTCCCGCACGCAAACGAGGGCGCTTCCCAACTGCGGGGCGACGCACGAAAATCCGGGCAAGCAGTTCGTGTCCGACGTGCACGACGTGCCCTGTCGCCCGTTCCGACCACCGCCCCTACATGCGGCCGCAAGGAGGACGCTTGCAGCGACCGCAAGTGCGGTCCTAAGACTCAGTTTCATAGGTCAATCAAGCTGCAAGACGGGGGCCGCGGTGGTAGGGCACAATTCGTCGAAAGAACTTGCGCTGCAGTCCCACACGAGCGTCTGACGTTACCTGACGTCAGGCGACATCCGACGTCACAATTCGTGATCCGGGACCAACTTCAGGCCATAGAGTTAAGCCGTGTCGTGACAGAGCGCATTGGCAAATACGTGATCTACGAGTCCTTTGCCGCCGGCGGGATGGCGACAGTGCACCCTGCGCGCCAAGTAGGGCCGATGGGATTCGCGCGGATTGTAGCCGTGAAGCGGCTGCACAAAAAGCACGCGATGGACTCTGAGCTCTCGGTCATGCTGCTCGACGAGGCGCGACTCAGCGCACGCATTCAGAATCAGTTCGTCGTGCAAACGCTCGATTGCGTTGCCGAGAGCGGCGAGCTCCTGATCGTGATGGAGTACGTGCATGGAGAGTCCCTTGCGCGGCTCGTGAAACGCGCGCGTGAGCACGGTGCGGCGGTCGATATCTCCGTGGCGCTCGCGCTTCTCACGAACGTGCTCCACGGCTTGCATGCCGCGCACGAATTGACGGACGAAAACGGCCAATCGCTCGGCCTGGTCCACCGCGACGTGTCCCCGCAGAACGTGATCGTCGCCGCCGAAGGGGTTGCGAAGATCCTCGACTTTGGAGTTGCCAAATCGCTCGGGCGCGCGCAGACAACGCTCGAGGGGCAAATCAAGGGCAAGCTCGCCTACATGTCGCCGGAACAGTTTAACAGCGAGCTGGTCGACCGACGTACCGACGTCTACGCCGCGTCCATCGTATTGTGGGAGCTTCTGACGGGGGCGCGGCTGTTCGGTGGTGCGGACGAGAGCACGACACTCGGAAAACTATTGCGCGGCGAAGTACCAGCGCCAAGCGCAATCCGTTCCGACGTGCCGGTGGCGATCGACCGGATCATCCTTCGCGGTCTCGCGCGCGATCCGGCAATGCGCTGGCTCACTGCGCGGGACATGGCTCTCGCGCTCGAAGAGGCGGGGCCGATCGCGTCAGCATCACGGGTCGGCGCATGGGTGGCCGGACTCGCTGCGAATGAGCTGACAGAGCGCCGCAACAAAATCGCCGAGATCGAGCGCTCGGGTCCTGGAGGGGCAAAGGCCCCAACCCAGACCGAAGGCGAGGAGACGAAGAGCGCGCAAGGGGTGTCGGTCGCAGGCGATACCCGGTGGGAAGGGGGAAAGCGCTCCAGTAGGCGGTGGTGGCTGGTTTTGGCGCCTGTGCTCCCGCTCGGGCTTGCCGGCGCATTCGCCTGGAAGGTGTTCGGCGTAACGCGCGAAGCGTCCCGCACCCCCCAAGCGATCTCCGCGAACGCGCCCCAGTCCGTTCCGCCACCCTCTTCAGCCGAAGAACCTAAGCCGGTACCGTCGACCACGGCAGGGACCCCGATTGTTTCGATCAAGACCGATGCGGGATCTTCGGTCCCTCCAATCAAACCCAAACGTGACAAACGCGACGGTGGCTCGGTACCGATCGACGCTGGACCCGCGCCGACCTCGCTACCGAGCTCCAGTCCCTTGCCCGCACCGCTCGACTGCAAGAATCTCGGTCCGCACGGAGAAGTCATCTGGGACCGGGATTGTCTGCACCGTCTCGAGAATCGAAAGTGATGGGTCGTCAGCCTCGACGGAGTGGAATGCCGATGCGCATCATTGAGTCGACCGTGGAGTAGGGCTGCGCGTGCTCGCTCGCGCGGTCGTGCTGCAGATGAATCGTCGGCGAGGTCATGGTGAGCGAGACACCGTTGCCGTTCAAGACAACGAGGATTCCGCTCGCACCGCGGCGCCATCGGCGCGACACGTTCGGCACCGCGTTTTCGTCGACGAGCCAGCCGAGCAGCCTTCTCCCCAACGAGCACTGTCGCGCGCTGCTCGTGTCCTGGCAGTGGACGTTGACGCACACGCCGTCACGGAAACCGTACACCGCATGTCGTGTCGCGACGCTCATCTCGCCGAGCCAAGGGGAAACGTCGACGTTGAGATGTAGCCGTTCCGCGACGAGCCTTCTCATCAGCGCCCGTCGTGCAGCCATGTTCATGTGACGCATCGACATGTGGTGGTTCCGAGGGTTGCGGTGGGAGGATCGATCATCAGCGAGGCCACGGGCTTCTGCGACCCACCACCGTCATCGAAAAGCTGCCCCGAGTCGTTGTCGGAAGACTGGCCCGTAGCGTCCGGCGCAGTGTAACCATTGGTCGGAGAACCCGCGCGTCCTGTCGCAACCGAACCGCCGAGGAGGCCGCCCAGCAGACCAAGGACCGGAACGGCGAGTACGAACCGTTTCGGCATGCTCATGGTGTCTTACGCCGAACGGTCCTCCGGGGCGATTGACCTGTTCGGACATCGACGCTGGTCCGATCTTGCCAATCGCGAGGCGAGCGGCAAGCCGTACGGTTAGAAGACAAATGCGATACACGGAGTGGTTGCCACTCCCATCACCGCTGGCAACTGTCACCCTACGCCGTAGGACCGCAGCATGAAGAAGAAGAGGGGCGTCGGGACGACGATGGTCTGCTACAATTCACACGTGAAGCGCGCGCGATGGGCATGCACTTGCTTGGCCGTGGTGCTCTTGTTCTGTCCGACAGCGCGCGCTGACGAAGTGGAGGTCTGCGCGGACAGCGCGGAACTCGCGGCCAAACAGCGTAGCCTTGGGCACCTGCGGAAGGCGCTTCGCCATTTCGAAAGATGCGCGAAGGACACCTGTCCGCAAGTCGTGCGTGAATATTGCCGCAAGGGGATCGCGGAAACCCGCGACACTGCGCCTCGGATCCACGTGCGCGCGCGCGAAGAGAGCGGGCGAGATCTCCCAGATGCGCGGATCACAATCGACGAAGAAGACGTAGCTGGAGAGGAGCTGTCGCGCGGCGCTCTCGTGGATCCTGGGAGGCACGTGCTCCGCGCATCGTCCCCCGGCTTCACCGACGCGGAGCAGACCATCATCGTGACGGCGGCGGACCACGCGCGCACGGTCGATCTCGCCTTGCGAACCGTGAGCGCGAAAACCGAAGGTGCACCACAGAGCCCTGATCGCCGGGCGGCTATCGTGACCGGCTCGGTCGGGCTCGCGTTGGTTCTTGGCTTTGGCGTCGTCGGCACCTGGACGTACATCGACTACCGCCGCTTGGAGAGGCAGTGCGGATCGCTCTGCGAACATGCAGATGTGCAGGCAGTGCGCACGCGCGGGGTGGTTGCCGACGTGCTTCTCGGGGCGGGTCTGGGCACGCTTGCCGTCGCGGCGGTGCTTTGGGTCACGGCTGGGCAGAAAACCGAGCCGCCGAACGCTGCGCTGCTCACGTGGTGACGTCGCCCTATTGAAGCGATCGAATCGTCACATGACGTCAGAGGACGTCATGGACGTTTCGTGAGCTTTTGGCGCGTGTTCTCGCGGTGATGCGCGCCTTCTACGGCGGCTCCTGTCTTGCATTGGTGACCGTTTCACGGCCCGAAAGGAAACAACCATGCATGACAACGGAATAACGCTCGATGCGTACGCAGTGGCGCTTTACGACCGAGAGCGAATTTTCGATATGTGGAAGGTCTCCGTCAAGAAGGGCTGGTTCGGCGGCGCGAAGATCGAAGGAGACCTCGACGGGGCGTGGGGATTTTTGGAATCTCACGCCAGCAAGTACGGCTTACCCCTCATCCGGGGCGACTTTGATCGTACCAACCGGAGCCCGGCTTGGGAGCAAGCCATCGCCCGCGCGCCAAATGCGCGCGCCGTCTTTCGTCGGGCGTACGCGACCACGTGTGCTCAGAACGCGCGAGGCGGGATAGGCGGAGGCAATCCAGCCCAATTTGAACACGACGAAGAGCTCATGAGCAATCCGTTCGTGCCGCTGGCGCAGCGCAAGCCGGGCCTTATTGAGCGACTGGAAAACCAACACACTGCGAGGCTGCTCAATGCTCTTGAGCAGGTTCAGCAGCAAGCCCAGCAGAGGACGACGGACCCCGATCCGGTGATCTTTCCGGGGCAGAGACTCCCCCGGCTGTCAGACCTCGTACGAATCCAGCGCGCGGCTCAGACTGGCGATCTGTTCGGCGAACTGACGCGCAGCGGAGTGGATCCAGCAACCTACGCTCACATCATGACCCAATGGGCCCAGATCGCCGGCAACGATCCACAGCTGCAGATCAAGTACGCGAACATGCTCGCGGGCGGGACGGCGACTGCTGTGAGGATGTCCTAGCGCGTCTGGTCGTGACGTTGACGACACGGTAACGCTCAGGCGACCGTCGGGTACTCGTTCGCGCGTTTCTGTGAACCCTCAAGAGAACCGCGACGTAGCGCTCGGTAGAAGTCACCTGAGGTCAGATGACGTCAGCCGGTGGTTCATGGAGCGCTGCTCATGATTCCCCGACGATTTGAGCTGTTTCATCGCGGCCCCTCTCTTGCAATCGCGAGGGGCCGGGGACTTCAGGGAGGAGAGCTGTACGATGATCCTGTCTCGCCAAAAGACGTCGGTACCCGAGCTAGAAGCGGATTTCACTCTTCGATCGCTCGTTCACCCGCGTTACCAAGTGCACCTCGTCTGCAACAAGAAGGTCATCTCCGATGACGCATTGCTAAGGCGTGCCCTCACGCCCGAGAGACACGTCTCGCGACCGGTGATCATGGTCGTTCTCGAGGGGCGCGCTCGTATGCGTGCCTACGGGAGCGAGAAGTGGCTGGGGCCGGGCGACGTGGGCCTTGCAGGGTGCAAAGAAGCCATCGAAATGCGCCGAGAGGGGGCGACTTTCCGCTCCATGATGATCGAATGGGACCCGGAGCGCGGCTTGGGCGAACGCCTGCCCGCCTCGTTGGAAGTGGGGACCGTGCTTCCCATCTTGACCAGGCTCGAGTCATGCGTCGAGCGGCTGCTGGATGTCGAGACGTGCACGGAACAGGCGGCTCTGCACCTGCACGACGTGCTCTCGCTTCTCGCCGTCAGTGGCTTGCCGCTCAAGGCTCCTCGACCGAGCGAGCTGGTTGCGCTCGTTTCGCCTCAGGAAGCACACCTGTCGCGAGCGCTTGATGTAGCGCTCTCGGAGCTTTCGACTCAGCCCATGGTCGTCGATCTCACGCGCGCACTTGGTGTGTCGGCGCGTCACATGAGCCGCCTCGTTTCGTCCTTCAACGAGCGGTACGGATTCACCACTAGAAATTGGTGCGGCACACGCACGCGGAGGCGACTGCAGCTGGGGGCGGGCTTCATGGCGCTCGATGGCGCGACGACGGAGCTCGTCGCCCGGCGGGGGGGC
>OBEQ011758133.1_pt1 | contig 11328 bp, 15 predicted proteins | sample 1670901 | NCBI WGS metagenome assembly OBEQ01 (sample SAMEA104232315, study PRJEB22302) | groundwater metagenome | biome: forest; feature: aquifer; material: groundwater | place: USA | collected 2011-08-07 | depth 5.4 m | reverse complement strand
GTGCTCTAAATCCTAAATTCGAAATTCGAAATTCGAAATCAATTTTAAATTTATCAATTTTTGTTTTACTCTTTGCCACCATCTTGTTTACCAAATCTAGATCAGGACTGCTTGCTTTTGCTGTTTCTGCGGCAGTTTATTGGGGTCTATCTTTACAAAAACACCCAGCCCAAATCAAAAACCTTTTACTAGTATTTACTTTAAGTTGTGGCCTATTAACTTTAATAATTCCCAACCCACTCAGGGATTTAGTAATTAAGTCTAAAACTGCAGAAAAACCCGCTGGTCCAGCCTTGGAAGTGGGTGGGACTGAATCAGGTGCAATTCGCAAAATTGTCTGGACGGGAGCTATGAGAATTTGGCTAGGTAGTCCCAAAAACTTCTGGTTAGGCACCGGACCAGAGACTTTCGCTGAAAGCTATTACCAATATCGGCCAGTAGAACACAACCAGACTTCAGAATGGGAACTGTTATACAACAAAGCTCACAACGAATTCTTAAACCAGTTAGCCACCACCGGCTTAATTGGCTTGTCGGCTTACTTGTATTTACTGTTCACCATGCTCATGCTGCTAGTTAAACACCATCTCCAAGCCAGTGATAGTGATAAACCCTTACAATTGGCCCTCTTAGCCGGGTGGATCAGCATTCCCATTACCAATTTCTGGGGCTTTTCCGTAGTCGTCACTCAATTACTACTTTGGCTCATACCAGCTCTGGCAGTTATTACCAATCTGGAAAGTCAGCCTCAGAAAGCTTCCGTATTGGCTACTGGCCAAAAAGTTTCCTTCTTAATTGTGTCTGTTATAGGTTTGTATCTAATTTATCTAACCGGCCGATATTGGCTAGCTGACACCAAGTATGCCGCAGCCGCTAATACCCTAAAAGGCTTTCAAACTACTCTCGAGCCTACCTACCTCATTTCCTCCTACAAGTTATACTCTCAAGCCTACGCTCTCAATCCGGCCGAACCGACGATATCTTCCGAATTAGCAGTCGCCGCAGCCTATGTGGCTAGTTCTATATCCGCTTCAGACGCTACCTCCGCAGCTCAAATGGCTCAACTGGCCATAACTGCTTCTGATCAAGCCATCTCCAAGTCACCGCATCACCCTAACTATTACAAATCCCGAGCCCGAGCCATGATCCTCCTGTCGGCTATCGATCCTAGCTATCTTAAACTTGCCGCCGAGGCGCTAGAAAAGGCCAAAACTATTTCCCCAACCGATCCGCGTATTCCCTTCAACTTGGGAGTTGTAGAAGAATACTTAGGAGCCACTCCCTCAGCTATCTTGGAATACCAAAAAGCTTTGGAGTTAAAACCTGATTTTGCCGATCCCAAAAAAGAATTAGAAACCTTGGGTCAGTAATTATCGACCCCTAGATCTTTTGGCGTCTCCTCCAGCTTCGTCGTAGAAGCCCAAAATTGCAGCGGCTTGAGATTTGGTTATTCCATCGATTCGATATTCTTCACCCTCACCAATTTCCCCAGGAATTTTAAATGCCAAATTAAACATATCATCAGGCAATTGTTCCACGCTTGATAACTCTGCCCCCAGCTGGGCTAAAATTGTACCTGCAACTTGGTACTCATCTCTTTCCTTTTTTCTGATCTGACCCATGAACTCAGAGAAATCTCTGTCTTTTGCAAATCTGTCAAATATCACTTTTAAAGGTGACTCACCCTGTTCCATGTGCTGATTGTACCAAACTTTGGTAAAATTACCGCATGACGACTATTGTTACCGTGCCTTCGGAAGAGTTACGGAAACCAACTCAACCGGTAAAGGCTCTTGATGCCCGGGTACTTAAAGTGCTCCAAGATATGGAAAATGCTTTAAGAAAAGCCAAAAAGCCAGAAGGGGTGGGGTTAGCAGCTCCCCAGATTGGTGAGTCCTTATCTATATTTATGATCCGCCCCGACCCAATAGGTCCCATCACCACTTTTATCAATCCCCTCATCATTAAATACTCCCAACGGCAAATAAATCCGCACAGTAAAGGTGGAGTCTACGAGGGTTGTCTGTCTTTGCCTAACCACTATGCTCCCCTCAAACGCAGTTCCGCAGTTACCGTTAAATATCAAGACATTAATTTTCAAGAAAAAACTGAGACCTTCACTGGATTTGCTGCCCATGTTATCCAACACGAATATGATCACTTAAATGGCATCCTATTTATTGACCGGGTTTTGGAACAAAATTCCAAACTGTTTAAAGTCAACGGAGACGAGTGGGAAGAAGTGTCACTTTGATCCCCCGATCAGGTATCTTGCTAACCGATTTGCCGTCTCTCTATCAATTCTTCCCAACCTGCACGCTATACCAATTGCAATAGCTGCTCTTTGAAAAGCGCTTAAACTTTTTTCTTCAACTTGAGGCGGTACCGGTGTCTCCCCATCATCTTGAGTAGATTTATCCTTTATTTCTGTCACAGCAACCGATTTTACACTATTCACCTATAATTCTCGGGTTTCCCCAGTGAATAACATTTCTAATCATTCCGTGAACCACCATGCACCCCGCCGTATGAGTCCAACCTCTTGCTGGTATAACTAGCTGTTCCGAGGAGATTTCATCAACCACTGCATGACCCACCGACCCCCCCCTTTTGGCCATGCCACGCACTGTTTCTGTTTGAGCATTAAACATCTTGATCCTGGCCTCAATCGCCTTATTCCCCATACTTACATTATAATTCCCTTATGCAATCTGTTATATTTTTCGGCTCGGCGCCTTTGTCTAATATAGTTTTACAAAAACTGCTAGATGCTAAGGTAGGTGTAGATATCGTGGTTACAAAAGCAGATAAGCCAGTGGGGCGTCACTTAAAACTTACTCCTAACCCCCTCAAAACTCTAGCTCTACGACACACTATTCCTGTAGTCGAATCTTTAAATGACTTAAAAGTATCTTGTAATTCTGTGGGCTTAGTGGCAGCCTACGGCAGGATTATTCCTCAGGAAGTATTAGACAAATTTAGTGGACGCATCTACAACATTCATCCTTCACTCTTACCTAAATATCGAGGCCCGTCCCCCCTGCAGCAACAAATTTTAGATGGGGTTGCCGAAACTGGAGTAACTATCATTCAAGTAGATGCCGAGATGGATCATGGACCCATTTTGGCTCAAGAAAAGGATGTCATTTCACCTACAGATACATGGGTTACTTTGGGGGAAAGACTATTTGCCAAAGGGACTGATGCGTTTATCGATTTTCTTCAACATCCTGATAAATATTCACTTACTCCTCAAGACCACTCTCAAGCTACTTATACCAAGTTACTAACCCGCCAAGATGGATATATTCCTTGGGAAGAATTTAACCAATTACTATCTAACCCCTCCCCACTTATTAAGCGTAAATTCCAAGCATTTCACCCCTGGCCAGGTATATGGAGTGTAAATAAGCATAACCAAAGGACCAAACTTTTAGCTATCTACCCTAAATTAAAAGTGCAAGTTATATAATTTCCCCATGTCCCCTGTGCATCTAACTTCCAATATGTGGCAATTGCTGCAAGATGAATGCGTAGTTGATCAAGGGGATCCAACGATAAGAATTGATGGACCAAAGCAAATTCGGGTCCATACTACTTCAGAAGGATTACTCATTCAGTCCGGTCAAATCAAGGTCAGTCTACCTAAAGGGGAAGATTTAGAGACCGCAGTTCGAGCCTGCAAAGAAGCTAAGTAAACTACGTACTCCACACAAATTTTTCTTTTTTCTTAGTCTTTTCTTTCGGGGGTTTTTCAGCAGGTTTTTCCTTAATTACAACGACAGGTACGTGTGTACCGGCCATGGAATCGCCATGGCTTACTTCCATGGAGAAGCCCTCTTCAGCTGCTGATATTTCTGTGCTTTCAGGCTGTGGCATAGGTGTTTGGAGTTTGGCTTTTAAGTTTACGTAAACACTTGGTACATAACCTCATTCCATGCCATTTGTGTAGGTTGGGTTTAAACACCTTGCGGGTTGAGGGAGCTTTCTTCAACCACCGACCACCCGCCACCCCCCGGTGATGGGTGTGGGAATCGCCGTATTGCGCACCCTTGCCACAATTGTCACAAATGTAGGCCATAAGTGGTAGAATTTTACCATGCTAGGCTTGCTTTTTACAGATCCCCTGCAATTTGTGATCATCTTCGGGGGTTTAATTATTGCCATTGGCATCCACGAAGCCGCTCACTGTTACATGGCTGACTACCTGGGTGACCCCACTCCCAGATCCTTAGGTAGAACTACCCTCAACCCCTTAGCTCATTTGGATCCACTGGGAACCTTAGTTATTTTAGTTACGGGGGTCTTTGGTTGGGGTAAACCGTCACCCTTTGACCCATATAACCTCCAGCATCCCCGCCGGGATATAGCTTTAATCGCTTTAGCTGGGCCGGCCACCAACCTGATCTTGGCGGTCGCGCTGGCCTTAGTCTGGCGAGTCATAGCTGTTCCTCAAACCATCTCTGCAGTCTTATATTTTTTAATTCGCTTAAATATTAACTTGGCCTTGTTCAACCTAATTCCAGTGCCACCTTTAGATGGCTCAAAGTTTTTCGCCACCACCCAATTTTTAGGTCGTAACTCCTACTTACTGTTATTGCTACTAATTTTGCCCATATTTGGCGGCTACTCCATCGCTTCGCTAATTATTTCCCCCATTTCCACAGCCATTTTAAGAGTGTTGTTACCTTGACAGCGCCGTATAATAGAGGTGTCCTGCCGAAAAGGATTGGAAGTAGGTATTTTCCTTGACCATTTTTCCCTTTTGAGGGCTGGGCGCAAGGTCCCACAAGTCCTAGTACTTGTGGGAAAGATCTCTATCAATTTTTGTCAGAGACCAGCCCGCCCACTTGAATGCAAATTCAGGGAAAAGCCTACTCCACCTGATCGGCGGGATTTTTTGTGGGATAATTAGCCTGTGCCCCACGCTTAGCGTGGGATTTGCGACGCTGAGCGGCGCCTCCCTAGCTCAATGGTAGAGCAGTGGTTTTGTAAACCTCAGAACAGTGTTCGATTCACTGGGGAGGCTCATGAAGAAGTGGTTTTATGTCTTGCTAGGTATTATTTTGGGACTCAACTTAATAATTCGCTTTCTTCCCTCTCGGGGTAACAACTTCTACTTCACTATGGACCAGGCCAATGATGCGGTTCATGTACGGGAAATTTTAGTTCGTCACAACTTACCCTTGCTAGGTCCAGAAACCAGTATCTTTGGCCTGTATGCGGGTCCATTATGGTACTACTTCATAACTGTTGGTTACTGGTTATTTGGCGGTCATCCTTTTGGTGGGGTGTTCATGCTCATTCTCTTAAGTACAGTAACTTTGTCCATGATCATTACCTGCACCGCTAAGGAAGTGTCTCCTCGGTACGGAATTATAGTAGGTTTTGCTCTCCTCACTTCGTGGTGGTTTTACGACAATTCCCGCTATGCCTTCAACCCCTTTCCCATGTTGTTTTTGGCCACCTTGTTAATCTTTTGGCTGGGTGACAGCTTCCGCAACCAGTGGCGCAAATATCTGTATTCGGCAGCCCTAGTGGGCCTGGCCTTTCATACTGACGTCGCTTCGGCCATAGCTCTAGCTCTATTCTACTTGTTAGTTTCAGTAATTTTAATTTTTGAGCGCCGGATTAAGACCGTTCATTTGGCCACTGCTTTAACCATCATAGCTGTATTTTTACTACCTCACTTTATCCGCGAGGTCCACGCTAACTTTTCCCAATATCACACCTTAGTCAAAGAATGGCGAGATCCCAAAGGCATCTTTTCCCAAGGCCAGTTAAAAGAGGTCTCGCAACGTTTTTTCATCGTCATCTCGCGCAGCACCTATCGACCCGTTCCCGAAATTGGAGTCTTGCTTTTTTGTTTGGTGCTGACCTTCGTTTTTGGACGTAGATCAGTGGCCATAGCCTCTACCCCTTTTGTCAAATATTTCATCCTTTTAACTCTACTGTTATTTGCTACTAGCTGGATATTTTTCATTACCAGTTCCGGGTGGCGAGATTGGCAAACTTCTTACCTCTCGCCGCTAATTTTCTTGTCCTTCTTACTGGCCTTAATCCAAATTCCTAAGCCCGCAGCCGCGGTGTTGTTGGCCATTTCCCTCTATTCGCACGTCGCAGTGTTTGCTACCCGTTATGCCCAAAATTTTTCGCCTACTGATGACCCTAGTTTATTAGTAAATGAGATCAAAGCCATCGACTGGGTGTACCAAAAAGCCCAAGGTGAGGGTTTTGCAGTTTATGCTTACTTACCATCAGTTTATGACTATCCCTACCAGTATTTATTTTGGTGGCATGGTTTGAAAACCCATCACTATCTGCCTTGTGAGTATGCCTCATTTCCCGATAGTCCTAAACTATTCTTACCTAATTCTCAAGCCTATTCCCAACCTACCAAACCCTGCACCAATAACCTGAGATTCTTAATAATTGAACCGGATAAAAACACTACCACTCAAATAACTTGGTTAAATGCTATCACCCAAAATACATCTTTAATAGAAGAAACAAATATTGGCAAAATTAAAGTCCAGAAGAGACTGATTTCACCATAAAACTGCAAACTTGGTAAAATGTCTGTATTGCCGGGATACTCAAGCGGTCAACGAGGTGTGACTGTAAATCACATGCCTTATGGCTTCGTAGGTTCGAATCCTGCTCCCGGCACTTGCCTTGCCTGGGTAGTTCAGTGGCAGAACGCCAAATTGGTAATTTGGAAGTCGAGAGTCCGATTCTCTCCCCAGGCTCAGTGTGTTAAACTTTAGTAAATATAGAAATGAGGTGATGTAAATGAATCAAGATATGAAATGTAAAAACTGCGGCATGGTCACCATGGCTGATGGATCCCAGGTATGGGTTTGTAAAGAATGTGGAACTGAACATCAACCCGGTGAGGGTCTAGTAGTAGCTGACGCTTCAGCTGCCCAATCTGCAGTTAACCAAGCTGCCGGAGCCCCTATGACTCCCCCTGCAGCTGCAACAGATCAACCAGCTCCGCCAACTGGCGGACCAGTTGATCCAACTCAAACCCCGACTCAGTAAAAATCTGAGTCACATATAGAAAACACCCCCTTCATTGCGGGGTGTTTTGGCTTTAAGGTATAATTAAACACTATGGCTAAAAAGGGCGCTCGGCAACTAATGGGGTTCATCTGCTCGGTGTGCAAACGCCAAAACTATTTGAGTGAAAGAAACAAGATAAATGTCCCAGATAAACTAGAATTGAAGAAATACTGTCCCCATTGTCGCAAATCTACTTCCCACAAGGAAACCTCTAAATTGAAGTAAAACCGGGAAAACTCCTTCTCCAAATATCTCGAGCTTGCTCGCCAGTAACTTTAATTTGAGCTCGACCTGTCTCCCAATAGAAATTAAGTGTTCCATCAGCTCTTTGACCCCTTATGGCTTCTTCTGTCGTTCCGTTACTGGTGTAGATCAAAAAAGGAAGTCTACCCTTACACCTATTCATTAATAAAGATTCAAAGGCGATTTGTCTATCTTTGTCTGTAAACTCACCTAGCTTTTCAACTTCACGAACCCAAGACATATTTTCTTATACACCGGGTATTAATTCTTAGCAATGGTAAAATTAGTAAGTATAGGGGTGTCGTTCAGTGGTAGGACGGCGGTCTCCAAAACCGCTAACGGAGGTCCGACTCCTCCCACCCCTGCCAGAGAGTAAAGTGTAAAATAAAAATTATGGAATATGTAGCAGGCGTAGTAGATTCAGTGAGGAAATGGTTTAAAGGCCCAGATACGCCTATTACCTTGCCTGGCTGGAACTACGAAACATATAGGGAATATCTTTTGGCCATTAGTAGGGGGAGAGACTATCTCCTACCAATTGAAGACTATCCCAGTCAAATTGAACTTAGTAGTGTGTGGCATGACTCTTTTAACCAGATCAGAGACCTACCTCACGAAGGATGGGTATTAATTGGTTATCAGGATGGACAACGGAGATTGGTCATGCCAAGGGTAGCAGAAAAGGGACTAAGCCACTCTGTTCCAAGTGAGGTCATGTCAGCAGGAATCAATAGAGCAATATTAAAAGCTGGAATTTCAGACTATGTTGGAGATATTCATTCTCACCCCCGGGGACTAACGCGCCTAGGTAATGATAGCGCCTTCTCGGTTGGAGATATATATGGTCTTCTTGACAGTCTGAGTGAGCAGCGGCCATCAGACCCGAGGCGATCTGGTATCTTTGTGGCAGAAGGTAATGAAAATATAGCAGCATTTGGGACCAGGGGCTCGTTAGAGAGAGTTCGGAATAGCCCTCTTGGCAGTTATGAAGATTTCGCTACTAAGTGGTATAGCAGATACCAGTGGACATTTATAAGTACTTCTCCAACTACTGGAGAAATTGCTGAAGCGACGACACCTCATTCACCAAAGATATGGACCATAAACAAAGGTATAGCTCACCACTATCAATTATCTCTTTATAAAGGCCTTGCAAACGGATTCCTACTAAGAGATCATCCTGCAAGAATCATCATGTAAATTACAAGTTTTGTGCGTATTTACTAGCCGCGGCGGGACAAGATGATCAGCACTACCACGCCGGTTACTAAAAATAGTAAGACTATGGGCACGGTTAACCACAGTCGAGACAAGTTGGCAATGCGGACTGGAGTTTGTGTAGGCTCAAGCGTAGGCAAAGGAGTTATTTGAGTTTGCGGTTGGAGAGAAACATTGAAGTCAAAAGGCAGTAGTTCAGCCATGGCAATGACTACATCACTGGGATTACGGGTGGATGATGCTGATTCAGCCGTAAGAAAGACTCGGGTGAAATCTTTACTGGCTGAACCTTCAAAAAAACCCACTTCAACGTTGTCGATCAGTTGGGTATCGGCCCCATCTGCTTGTTGCACCCACAGTGAGTATCTGTCGATCTTTTGACTATATGGGTACACCAGGCCACTGCAGCGACCAACGATGCGGTACCGGCCTTCTTTCCATACACTTACTCCCTCACACTCCACACTGCCATTTTTTAACACAATCCGGCCCTCATTAGCCTCAACTGGCCGCACCCAGAACAGTAAAACCACGACTAGGCCCAAGCACCAACCTAAATTACGCATATGACTGGTTATTATACCAATATTATAGGCTTATTTGCAAACCGGAGTGGCGAGCATTTCTGTGCTACAATATTGATAGTGACCTTCCAAATTAAACATCTCCACCCCATTAAGATCTCGCTGATGCAAGCTACTGTCTTATCCAGTTACATCTTCTTTGCTGGCATTTTTCTCTCCTCTGCTGAAGCTTTATTTGGCCAGATTAATCGCGCCCTGGCCCCGGTAATGTTTTTGACCTTCTTCGCCGTGTCAGCCCTGATTTGCGGCCTGGCGGCTCTGGCTTATCCAGCTTGGTTAATTTGGGAAGAAAAAAATACGGCTGAGGCCGTGCGGGTGATTGTATATACTATTTTGTGGCTGGGAGTATTCGGCATAGGCTTAGGTTTAGCCGCTATGTATTAAACTTGGTCAACTCCCAGCGATACTTGGCAATATCTACTGAATAATCCTCACCTACTTCCACCGCTTCGGCACGTAAATAGTCCCGTTGAGTATTGGCATCGTAATAAATATTATTCTTAATAGTAATTCTTCCTTGATTGTTTATTACTCTCCACCATGGTAAGTGCTTGTCCTGAGCTTGCCGAAGGATCCAGCCGACCTCCCTGGCTGCGCCAGGCTTACCCACCATAAGTGCCACCTGACCGTAACTAACCACTTTTCCCCGGGGAATACTTCTGACTGCTTTTACTACAGCTTGGGAGAACACCGACATTATATAATTAAGCATACCCTATGTTGGCCAAAATTATCGCTGCCATCCTAGCTTTGTTCTACTTACCCTCGCCCAGCTTGGCTCCCCTTCCTACTCCAACACCTAGAGCCGACATCGAAGTGATCGCCACGGGCTTGGAAATTCCCTGGGCCATAGCTTTTTTACCCGATGGTTCAGCCTTAGTTACTGAAAGACCAGGCCGGTTAAACTTACTGCTTGCCGACCACTCGCTAAAACAGGTGGCGACAATTGCTGAGGTTAAACCCATTGGCGAAGGGGGTTTACTGGGGGTTGCAGTTGATCCTAACTATAGTACTAACCACTACATTCATCTCTACTATACGTACCAAGGTAACGACAGCCAAACCCGCAATCGGGTAGTGAGGTATGAATTTAGCAACCAGCAAATTAGCCAGCCCACAACTCTAGTTGATGCCATTCCCGGAGCCCCCAATCACAACGGCGGCCGACTCAAGTTTGGCCCGGATGGTAATTTATACATTACTACTGGTGATGCCCTCCATTCTTCCCGAGCTCAAGACATCCACTCTCTAGCTGGCAAGATTTTGCGTCTAAAAGATAATCGGGTTGAGGTCTACTCTTACGGCCATCGCAACCCCCAAGGCTTGGCCTGGGACCAACAGGGCCAGTTGTGGGAAGTGGAACACGGACCCACCGCCCATGATGAGATAAACCTGATTGTCCAAGGTCAAAACTACGGCTGGCCAACTATTACTGGGAGTCAGGAATGGGCAGGCATGCACGCTCCCATTGTCCAAAGTGGCAACGAGACATGGGCACCCTCGGGCATGGTTATTCTAAATAACCAGCTGTTTTTCGCCGGTCTGCGGGGCCAGAGGCTTTATCGAGCTACTATCCGAGGCATAGGTATAGCAGACATGGGCGAGCGATTGATAAACCAGTTTGGCCGCTTGCGTGACGTCGTCGTCGGTCCTGACAAGATGCTCTATGTGATCACTTCAAATCGCGATGGTCGGGGTCAACCCACGCTTGAAGATGATCGGATTTTGCGAGTAGATCCCCAACTACTTGACAAAGACTAACCGCCGACTTATTATCCGTCGCAATGGACGAGCAGAACACCACACCCGCTCAATCTTCAGGTCAAGTCATCCCTTCTGAATCTCAAGGCAAAAAAAGTGGCGCCATACTAGTAATTATGGGGGCAATAGTGTTAGCCGCTTTAGGTGGGTTGGCATTTTGGTTAGGATCACGGGGTAGTTCCAACGTTGATTTGGGTCCTACACCTACTCCGGCTTCAACTGCTCTACCCACACCTACTCCAGTTGCATCTCCTTCTCCTAGTCCGACCCCCAAACCTACCCCAAAGCCGTCTCCTAAACCTACACCCAAGCCCTCACCATCAGTCAGTCCGTCACCTAGCCCCTCAGTCTCACCTTCACCATCACCTACTCCGTCTCCCACTCTGACCGGAGCCACCCCTAGCCCGACGCCACCGATTACCCCGTCTCCTACACCCACCCCGACCCCCTAAAGTGC
>OBEQ010323545.1_pt1 | contig 11328 bp, 8 predicted proteins | sample 1670901 | NCBI WGS metagenome assembly OBEQ01 (sample SAMEA104232315, study PRJEB22302) | groundwater metagenome | biome: forest; feature: aquifer; material: groundwater | place: USA | collected 2011-08-07 | depth 5.4 m | reverse complement strand
CCATTTAAAATTCTGTCACCCTGAGCGAAGCGAAGGGTCTCTCTTCAAACGGCTAAACTATTACGAAGAAAATAGGTTTCGATCTCTGATTTTCAGAGGAGAGTTCATTGAAAATTTCAAAAATGAGTTTCTTAGATTGATCAATCGACTTTTATTCAATTTCTACTACCGCTTGTTCTGGTTCTTGGCACGATGGTATCCGCCAAAACCTGCAGAGCTGCACCCGCGCAATTTTCGAAACATCCTTGTCTTTAGTGCCGCCGGCATTGGAGACACTTTGACCGATAGTGTTGCGGTACGCGCACTTAAGGAATCGTTTCCTCAAGCACAACTAACAGTGGTTACCCATCGGCGACGCGCCTCTCTTGTGCAACACAATCCTTTTGCTGATAAGGTCGTGCTCTATCACAAATCTCTTTTGCGTTTTTTGACCCTTACCCTTGAACTGCGGAAAAAACAGCCTGACGTCATCGTCATGCTCCGAGGCAACGATCCCGATCTATGGCCCCTGGCTTATCTTGTCAATCGTCACGCGGTCATTAGCTGCCCTATCATGACACGCTTCAAATTTCTCATTTCACATCCCGTAGAAATTCCCCATTGGGATCGCACCCATGGCGTTGAACAGACTTTGGCCATTGCACGTCATATTGGTGCTACGATCCAAGATCGCCGCTTGATTTATCGCGTCATGCAAGATGAGAAAGAACGATTGCAAGCAAAACTCGTTCGGTGGGGAATCCACAACAACCCTCGTGTCATTTTTCAAGTAGGAGGCGGGCGACGGTCTGTATGGCGTGATTGGCCTATTTCACATTTTGCGGAATTGGGCAAACGCCTTCTGGAGGAATACGTTGTTCACCTTATTTTGCTAGGAGGACGCGATCTCCGTCCTAAGGCAACGGTTTTAAGTTCGGCATTACTTCCAGCAAGAACCATCAATGTTGCCGGCAAACTTTCCCTCACAGAATCTGCGGCCTTGCTATCCTTGTCACAAGTTCTTGTTTCCACCGACACAGGAATCATGCACCTTGGGTTTGCGGTGGGAATCGATACCTTGGCCTTGATCCATTGCAATAATCCGGCCGCGCGCGTTGGGCCTTATGGTTACGGCGATCAGCACCTGATCGCACAACTGGAACCACCCTCTGGTATCTCCCCATCAAAGGAAACTGATATGAGTCTCCTTACTCCAGAAAAAGTCTGGCCTCAGTTGCATGCTTTATGTGAAAGACATCGTTTCCCTCGGAAAAACTAAAAAGCATCAACCTTTCGCTGGAAAAGAAAGGCTTTCTGTATCGTTGACTTTATCCAATAAAAACATCAGGATGACACTTTCGATGGCCCCAATTCTGAAACTGTAAATTTGTAGGTTTTTCCCATGCTAACTGTATTTATTACTGGGGCGACTGGTTTCTTAGGAGGTCACATAGCACGATTGCTGTGCAATCGTGGTTACCGCGTCCGTGCCTTGGTTCGTCCGACGAGTTGCTACCAACCTCTCCAATTGTTGCCCATCGAATTTATTCAAGGTGACTTGAGCAATTTTTCGTTGATTCGGGAAGCTATGAAAGGTTGTGATGCCGTTTTTCATGCAGCCGCAGATTACCGGCTTTGGACAAGACGCCCTTCGGAAATGTACACCTCGAACGTGGAAGGAACCCACAATATCCTTCAAGCCGCTTGGGAAGTAGGCATTGGCAAAACTGTTTATACAAGCACCGTAGGAACGATCGGATTAAACGGCAACCGGACGCCGGCCAATGAGACGTCATTTCTGCGATTCGATCCTAAAACAGGGCATTATAAAAAATCTAAATTTCTGGCTGAACAAAAAGCGATCGATTTTGCCCGTCGCGGTCTTCCTGTGGTGATTGTTAACCCGAGTACTCCCGTAGGGTCTCATGATTGGAAACCCACACCAACAGGTCGAATTATTCTCGACTTTTTAAATGGTCGCATGCCCATGTACTTGGATACCGGTTTGAATTTGGTGGACGTGGAGGATGTTGCAGAGGGACACCTGCTTGCTTTCCAAAAAGGGCGTTCAGGTGAACGTTATATTCTTGGAAACGAAAACCTTTCGTTAAAACAAATTTTGGATTTGCTCTCGGAAATGACGGGCTTACCTGCTCCAAAGATCCGGTGCCCTTACGGCGTAGCTCTCGCAGCAGCTTGGGCTTCGGAGGGCATCACCTGGCTTATGGGCGGCAAGGAACCTCGTGTCCCGCGCGAAGGCGTTTACATGGCACGCAAATACATGTTCTTTGATTCTCAAAAAGCGATCCAAGAACTTTGTTTCCGCCCAAAAACAATACCTTCTGCCCTTAAAAAAGCGATTGTATGGTTCTCTGAAAATGGCTATGTGACACGGCGCTCTCGGCATTCTCCACTCTCGACTTTGGCATCATTCAAAGAAACCTCATCCTTTGATTCGACCTCGAGCGCCTCTCCCAATGAAAGTGCGATGGTTGCGAGTAAATGATCCTTTTTAAAAAATTTAAAAAAATTCCAATCGTATGAAAAAAACCCTTTTTCTTAACCCTCCTTCTTTTGAGGGATTTGATGGCGGTGCCGGCTCACGTTATCAAGCTCGCCGTGAAATCCGTAGCTTTTGGTACCCTACTTGGTTGGCACAACCTGCAGCTTTGGTGCCTGGAAGGCGTCTCATTGATGCACCACCTCACGATATTAGTGTAGAAGAGACTCTGCGTGTGGCTAAAGAATACAACCTCGTCATTATTCACACGAGTACTCCCTCCCTACCCAACGACTGCAAAACTGCTGAGGAAATCAAAAAGCAAAAACCGGAAACAATGATTGGGTTTGTTGGTGCGCACGCAGCCGTCTTACCTGAAGAAACTCTCAACGCCTCGCCTCATACCGATTTTGTCGCACGCAAAGAGTTTGATTTTACCTGTTTGCATGTCGCTGAAGGGCGACCGTTTACAGAAATCAAAGGAATAAGTTACCGTAAGAACGGCAAGATTATCCATAACCCCGAGCAAGATCTTATTCACGATATGGATGTATTACCGTGGGTGGCGGATGTTTACAAAAAAAACATTCAAATCGAAAAGTACTTTATTGGCTATCTCCATCATCCCTACCTTTCACTTTACACAGGACGGGGCTGTCCAGCTCAATGCACCTTTTGTCTTTGGCCACAAACAATCGGAGGCCATCGTTATCGAGTTCGTTCCGCCCAAAATGTGGCGGATGAAATGGCCTACATGAAGAAACTCTTTCCTCAAGTGAAGGAATTCTTCTTTGATGACGATACCTTCACTGCCAATCTCCCCCGGGCTCGAGAAATCGCTCAAAAACTCGGTACATTGGGGCTCACGTGGTCTTGCAACTCCCGTGCTAATGTAAATTACGAAACTCTCAAAACCCTCAAGGATCATGGTCTTCGTCTCCTCCTCGTTGGTTATGAAAGTGGAAATCAGGGGATTCTCGATGGAATCAAAAAGGGAATTCAACTTGATGAGGCCCGCGAATTTACGCGCCATTGCCACAAACTAGGCATTACGATCCACGGTACCTTCATCCTTGGGTTACCAGGAGAAACTCGTCAAACGATTCTCGAGACTATTGAATTTGCCAAATCCCTCGACATTTTCTCCATTCAAGTATCTCTCGCTGCTCCATATCCCGGCACTGAACTCTACGAATTAGCCAAAGCAAATCAATGGTTTACAGATGACAAAGCAGCGGATGGACGCCTTGTCAACGATGGGATCCAACGTGGTGCGCTTAGTTATCCCAATCTTCCTGCAGAAGAAATCTTTAAGGCCGTCGAAAAATTCTATCACCGCTGGTATTTCCGTCCAAAACCAATTGCGCGCATCGTCAAAACGATGATTCAAGATCCCCGTGGCACAGGGGTCCGTCGTCTCCGCGAAGGCTATGAATTTTTCAAATTCATGGCGACACGCAAACAAGAAAGTGCTGCTGAAGCAACTGCATGAGCGTTTCCTTGGAAGACCCTACTTCTGCAAATGGCCTCTGCAACGTTGGCTGTAGAGATCTCGACCCGGGTGCACTGAACCAGAATGGGTCGAAGGCATCACCTCCTTCTAAACCAATAACCTCTCCACGGAAATCAGCCTGGAAACTTTTCCGGGAAATCGTGGACCATGGAGGTCCTGGATTCTTCCAATTTGCTATTACCAACATTTGCAATGCAAAATGCGACTTTTGCGGATTTGCAGTCGACAAGTTCGATCCGAAACAGCGGAAATCGGTGACTCTACAACAAGCTAAAGATGTCGTCGATATCGCTGTCCGCAATCACATTGGATATATGCTTTTTGTGGGAGGCGAACCCCTAGTTCATCCTCATCTTGTCGAAATGGTGCGTTATGCAGCAGAAGCGGGTATTGCACCCATGATTTGTTCCAACGGCTCTCTTTTTACCGAGGAAAAGATTGATACCCTCTGCAATTCTGGTCTCAGCAGTATCATTCTTTCCATCGATTCGCACGACGTGTCGGTCCACGAAAAAAACCGTGGTTTGCCCGATGTCTGTCGCAAAATTCAAACGGCTAATCAACATTTTAAACGGCGTGGCATCCAGGTCACCGCTTCTGTCACGGTCAGCAAACTTATCGAAAACTATGCGAAACTTCCTGAATTCCTCCAAAGTCTCGGCTTCGAAAATGTTACCTTCAGTTATCCACTCCAAACATTAGGATCGAGTTACCTTAGCTTTAGTGATTCCAAACTCGTGAGTTACACGAAAGAAGAATTGATCGAAGTCTTTGACCGTTTGAAAGCCTTAAAGAAAGATTTCCATGTTTTCAATCCTCGAGCTTCATTAGACGACATGCAACATCACCTCCGTGGAGAAAAGGAACGGTTTGGTTGTTTAGGAGGTCACAAATATTTTTATCTTGATTGGAAGCTCAATCTTTATCGTTGCCACTTTTGGGAAACACCCATGTGCACCATTTATGAATTTGATCAGTCTAAGCTGATTCGGGATGGTTGCACACGGTGTATGATCGATTGTTATCGCGATCCCAGCGTCCTCCAAACAGTGGCGGTGAACTTGAGCGACGCAACTCAGGCCATCAAACATGGCCAGTTGAGCAAGGCTGCAAAGTCAATTTTTAATACCAACAATCTCATTTCCATCCGTTCGATCCTCGAAAATTCAAGATGGATTCGAGGGGTTTAACCTCCCACGCAAGAAGCACAGCCACCTTTGATTTAGCAGCCTACTAGTTAGTAGCTTGTCCACGGGGCACGATTTCATAGGTAAGTTTGTTATTTAGAGCTTGTCCCAAAATGGGGTTCTCAGAGGTAAAATCAGTTCAAAAAATGTGAGCAAGGAGCAATAAAATCGCTCACTTGCTCAAAATCGGTGTGTTATAAGGGGTTTATGCTTAAAAAACACCTTCACCGGTTCTGAACATCTTAGCCTTTCAACCTAAATTTCGTCCAGTCATTCCGACGATCGAAAGGAATGCGAGTTCCATCCAAGAGCACACTGCAAAGAGACTCAGAGTGGTTCAGTGTCGAAGAAATAAGAGAGATTGATGGATATCTTCTGAATGCTGCCTGCCAGGAGGGCGGGAAAGGCAAACAGGCATTGAATTTGGGAAAGCCATTGGAAATTAAGGATTATTTTTTGGACACCAGCTGTGTGAAAGCAAACATTCATTATCCGGTGGATTGGAAGCTGATCCAGGAGCAGGCGCCGGTGGACTCCAAGCTTATGATGGAAAGCATTCAGCGAGTGGAAAAGACTCTGGGAAGGAAGATCAGATCGGCCGTAACAGATCGAGTATTTGAAAGTCCCAGTAACATCGTGTGGCTGCAGAAGCAAAACATTTACAACGAGATTTGCCCCAAGGATCCGCAGGAGTTAAAGAAGCTGATTGAATTAATGTGAATTTTCCGTTATTTTGATTTTATGAGTAAGGCTATACTAACACGTCCTCAATCTATTGCCGAAGTAGCACGTCAAACCATCGGCTGAGAGAATTTTGACGAACTCGTAGCTGAATTTCTTGATGAGTTTTATGTACGGCCTTCTTACCAAAGATTTGAAGAAGAACCGTCCAAGCTTATTGGTCAATTTGAAATGGCCCATGTTGCTGACGTGTATTTGGCTGCCGTAGCAGAATACCTGGCTGAGCGGATCGGTGTTCCATGTCCTAAGTGGGCTGAAAAGCGCAGCCTACGATATCCTTGGTTTACTAATCCATCCGAATTCCTACGTGCAGTCCTTCTCGTGGAAAGTCCGCCCCCATTTCGGAGGCGCAATCTGTTTGTCTCAGAAAATGCAATGAGTCGTGCATGATATGGCTTTGACCAAAGAAGCTATTTTCTGCGCTCTGACTCGGCTCGATGAGAAGCTGCGAGAAAAGAATGTAAAAGGTGAACTCTGTCTTGTAGGCGGAACTGTCATGCTACTGGCATTCAATGCCAGACCTTCTACGAAAGACGTAGACGCTATTTTTCATCCTGTTGTATTCATTAGAGAGGCAGCTAAGGAAATCCAAGTTGAGCAGACTCTACCTATCAATTGGTTGAATGATGCTGCAAAAGCTTTTATCTCTGCCAAACATGAGTCGGCGGTGGAAGTCGTGCGAATAGGCCTCCCAAAATTCAATAATTTGACAGTGTATTGGCCACAACCTGAGTATCTCTTAGCCATAAAGACCATGGCTTCACGATTGCAAGCTCTCAAAGAACGAGGAGACTTAGAGGACATCAAAATTCTTATCAAACATCTTGGATTGAAGTCGCCAAAGGAAGTGTTCGATATCGTTTAAAAAATATTATCCTGCGAATCAAATCCCACCTCGAACTCAATACGTTGTTGAAATGATATTCAGCGAGTTTTCTCCATCAAAATCGAAAAGAAAAACATCCAAAACGTAGATCTGATCTCGACGGTTGAATTCCAAACGCACGAGTCAGGTTGGGGAGGAGATAGTCCTGGTTTCTCAGAACTTGGTGATCAGGTCATTCAACGAGCTGATCATTTCTAAATCTAAAGTGTAAGCAGGGACGCGTTTTCGGTTGAGCCATATCCCTCTCATCCCTGCAGCTTTGCTGCCCAGAGCATCGATATCGAGTTGATCGCCGACATAGATACAATCTTTGGGTTGAACTTTTGCTCTTTTACAGGCCTCAAAAAAGATCTCTGGGTTGGGTTTAAAAATCTCGATCTCATCAGAAATGATGATCGTGGTAAATCGGTCTTGGATTTGAGTTTGTTTTAGCTTTGTGATTTGTTGTTCCGAATTGCCGTTTGAAATAATGCCTAACGGAAATTCTTTAAGAGAGTTTAAACAGGGCAGAACATCGTCAAACAAACTCCAGCTTTTCTCGTAATATTGAAGATAAATCCCAAAGTGTAGATCGGCTTCTTCATCCGACAGATCAGGAGAACAATTCTGAAATATTTCTTTTATTCGCAAGCGACGTTGTTGAGTGAACGAGATTTTTCCAGAAAGAAAAGAGCTAAAGTATTTTTCCGTCATTGAATTCCAAAGAGTGCAAAACTCTTCCTCCGAGTAGACTAAGAAATCGGAAAAATGTTTTAAAAAGAGTCGAGCCCCTTGCTTTTCAGCTTCACTGTGCGCAAGTAAAGTATCGTCGATATCGAAAAAAATCATCATGGAGTCTAGAAAGAGCAGTTAGTTAGTGATTTCAAAACTATGATATCTAGGCGAAAGTTTATGAGATGAACTTTTGTGCCACCAACACTTGCCTCCCTAAAAAATAACGGCGAAGTTGCGGCGATGGAATATCGGCATGGAAAGCAAGACGAAGCATTTCATCCCAAGTAAAAGCGCGACGTGTCGAAAGATACGCATCGAAACGAAGGATAGGATTAAAACTCAAAAGTGGGATGAAGGTTTTCGCTAACCCACTGAAAATGCGGCTGCGGTATAAATCATTGACCAGGATGGCAACGCGCGCGATTCGCCACATGTTCTTGAGAATCCTAACAGCTTGTTCTGTAGAAAAGTGATGCAACGCTAAGTTACACATGACCCAATCGTAAGATTGATCGGGGAGGGGTGGTTGCAAAGCATTTACGACCTCAAAGGTAATTTCGGGGTAACCCTCAGATTCCTGCTTTGCCTGAGTTAAGATTCGGGAATTGAAATCCGTTGCAGTGATATGAACTGTGATTTTTCGCTTACGACACCAGTCCACGATCACCCGTGGAATGTCACCCGAACCTGTACAAAGATCGAGGATGTTGCACGGTTGCAAGGGTTTATGCTCAGTAGAAAACCAATGGGAGAAAAATATTTCTGACTCAGAACGTATCAAGCGATAAGCACCAAACCACCGATTTACTCGTTGAATATCTCGCAAATCGCCTTTGAGCAACGATTCATCCACATTGGGACGATCCATCATCTCGAGAATGTTTGAATCGTACTGCCGAGAGAAACGAGAGACCGGAAGTTTGAGTTTCACGAGGGGAGGTGAAGGGAAGTTGAAAGTTTTCAGTAAGCGGACAGGTTGTAAAAGTATCTCGCCTTTCCTTGGGAGAAGCCATTTTTAGCCTGCATTTTTTATGAAGGTTAATCTTCATGAAAAATGCACCTCATCATTTTGCCTCTAGGGTGAGGCAAAATGCGAGGCCGAATCAGCAAAAGAGGACCACCTTGCAACTTTCAACTCAATCAATATGCAAAAGTGAGACTACCTTCACGTGAGTCGCCCACAATCGCCCTCATGGATTCCGGAAAAGGAGCAAAGGGAGTGGATTTCTCAATGGCTTCGAGACACCAACCCGCCAAGACCGCATTTGCGGTGTTGCGAGCAACATGCAACTCGGCAACCCTACCATCTGCTAACAATTTAAATGTGATTTCAACCTCACCCACTTTCTCACCATAAAACTTATTTGCCACAAGGTATTGCCAATAGACCCCAATCTTGGCAATGATCTTTTTGTCATAACTCGCAAAAGGAGATTCTGCGGAATTAAACGCAAGCGCTTTCCCAGTACGGTTGACTCCTCCATCAAGCTTGGACATGGATGCAATAACTTCCCGGTTTGGATCGCTAGGGTTAGCTTGACTCGACAGAACAGGAGCAATGGGATCACGAGAAGTTAGTTGTTGTGGCGAAGATGGAGCATGTAAAGATTTCTGTGGAATCGTTTGCAAAGATGGTTGTGACTGTTCTTCCAAAGGCGTGGGGTGGACGGCCGATGGCATCGTTTTCAGAAATGTATAATCACCGGTTTTTGGAGGTGCTTGTGGAATGTGAGAAGTGACTTGTGGTGCCGATACGGCGAGTGATTTTCCAGAAACAGGGAGTTCTTTAAGAGATTCGGCCTGCGCTGATTTGGGTTGAACAGGCTGAGGCGACGGTTTGGTAAGACGTACGGTTTCAGTCGCCATGGTTTTTGTGTTACTTCCATTCGCTTTAGGGATGTCCCCCGGTTTTACTTCGGAAGACGTGGTTTGTGTAGCCACAGTGCTATGTTCTGAATAAAAAGTTGCATCCTTGGGAGCCTCCTTCACTGCCTGGCTTGCGTCCGTTTCGAGAAAAGTCCGTGGAGGAATTTTCGGTTGACGATGAATCAAAATAAGGTGAGGGATCTCTTTAACTGTCCTCGGCTTGGGTTTTCCATTAAACCAAACCACCCAGGCAAAATGAGAGGTAAAAATTGCCCACAAAAAAAGACCGTTTAATAAGATCGAGGCAACAATGGAAATAAACAAACGCCGATAGTAAACAGCCTCTGAAATCATGGAGTTGTCTCCAAACTTCTGCCCCATTCCGAATGAGGTAAAAGGCGGGTGAGACCATGCGAAACTTGTCGAAGGCTGAGAAGTCTCCGTGGAAAGATTACTGGTTTGAGTTTCGCCAGATGCCCTTATGGTCTCCATGGCTGATGAAATGTCGGACGTTACCCTTCTTTCTTAACCCTTCTGAATTTTTAAATGACTTCTAGAACTCGATACGATCATGCAGATTTGGAATCAAAATCTTGGAATGAGGATGCCCTAGTTGCAGAGATTTTGCAAGTGCCTCAGCTTGGTCTACCTGACCATGGGTAAGGATGATTTGTCGCATTGGGCCTGTGCTACGAGTCACTAAGCCGAGTAACTCATCATGATCAGCGTGAGCACTAAAAGCATCTATAACTTCCACTTGAGCTTTTACTTCGTGTGGTTCACCAAAAATGTTTACCACGGGAAGATGCTCGGCAAGCGCATTCCCTAACGTGTTGGGAGCGCAGAAACCAACCATCAAAATGGTGTTGCGTGAATCACCAATATTATTGCGAAGATGGTGACGAATCCGACCTGCTTCACACATTCCTGACGCAGAAATGATGATGCTGGGTTCCGTACGTTCATTTAAAGCCTTTGATTCCTCAGCACTGTGAATGTAGGTGAGATTTTGAAGGCCGAATGGATTTTCATGGTTTTGCAACATGGTATACGTTGCCACATTAAAACACTCGGGATGCATTCGAAACACCTCGGTGGCATTGATGGAAAGAGGGCTGTCGACATAGATCGGAATTTTCGGAAGACATTTTGCTTCGGTAAGTTTGTAAAGGGAGTACACAAGCTGTTGGGTACGACCCACTGAAAATGCAGGAATGATTATTTTACCCTGACGATCAAGCGTGCGACAAATGGTATCACAAAGTTTGGAATCGGCTTTCTCCTGGGATTCATGAAGTCGCCCACCATAGGTACTCTCCAAAATCAAGATATCCGCGTTTTCAAAAGGTGTAGGATCTCGCAGGATATCACTCTTCCCACGACCTACGTCACCACTGAATACAAGCCGCATCCGCTTGCCATTTTCACGAAGGTCAAAAACAATTTCTGAAGAGCCAAGAATATGACCTGCATCATAGAAAGCAACCGTCATTCCTTCTGCCAGATCAAAGGGACGATCGTAAGCCACCGAAATAAATTGCTGAGCCGTCTTCCAAGCATCCAATGGCGTGTAAAGGGGTTCAGCCAATGGTGCATTTTTCTTGCCGAGTTTTTCATTGTGATGATTGATGAAAGCGCTGTCTGCTTCTTGAATATGAGCACTGTCTTCAAGCATCAACGTCGCCAGGTCACGGGTGGCGTGATTACAAAAAATCGGCCCGTTAAAACCCTGGCGTACCAAATTGGGAAGGTTACCACTATGATCAATGTGTGCGTGCGACAAAAGTGCGAAATCCACCTCCGACGGTTTAAAAGGAAATTCACGATTGCGGTCCATGGATTCCTTGCGTTTCCCCTGGAAGAAACCACATTCAAAAAGAATCCGTTTACCACAAGCTTCCAACAAATACATGGAACCGGTGACCGTCTTTGCAGCGCCATG
>OBEQ012378526.1_pt1 | contig 11329 bp, 10 predicted proteins | sample 1670901 | NCBI WGS metagenome assembly OBEQ01 (sample SAMEA104232315, study PRJEB22302) | groundwater metagenome | biome: forest; feature: aquifer; material: groundwater | place: USA | collected 2011-08-07 | depth 5.4 m | reverse complement strand
TGCGCCTCATAGATCGTCCCCCACGCCAGTACGATCGCAATCGCGATCAAGAGTGGGACGGCAATCGGCAGGGAGCCTAAGACGCGAATCCAGCGTTTCATCGGTGGTGCTTCCTTCTAATCAATCAGGGACGTCCCTGCAATGCGGGTGACGGCTACAGACCACTCGTGCCGGTGTGGCATTCGCTGCACTTCAACTCTGTCACATCCATCCCGACGTCCGTGGGGTGGCGAAACGGCTGGGCCTCCAGCCGAGCTTGGGCCACTTCCTCGGGCGGACCCTGTGCGAGAATCGTGTGGCAGGCGTTGCAGTCCTTCGTGAGGACCTTGCCATCACGACTCTTATGCAATCCGTCGTGGCAACGGAAACAGCCCTCGGCATTGAGGTGACCGAGGTGATTTGGGTGGACGCGCCAGTCGGCGCGCATTTCTGGAAAGACATTTCGCGAGTAGAGACGTTGCAGTTCTGCCGTGGCCTGTTGAATGGCCACCGCCCTGTCCCGATACAGCTCGGGGTACTCCGCTTGGTAAAACGCCGCCAGCCCCTTGAGGATGGCCGCCTGTGCCTGTGCCTCCGAGGGGTAGTCTTGCGCCAACAACCGCATCGCCTCCCGCTTCAGATAGGGCAGCGTCCGATCTATCCGGCCCGTCTCAAACGCTTCCTCAACCGCTCGATCAGGCGGGCGGAAGATATGGGAGGGACGGTTGTGGCAGTCCACACAGTCCATCCGGCGCATGGGCGCCTTCGCCAGTTGCTCTGGTGAGAGCGGCTGTTCCGTCGACAGGTACTCCGTCACGTGTCCCTGCGGATCGACCACGCGCACCAACGGAATGACCTCTCGTTGCTCATCGGATGCCGCGTAGTAGATGTCGTTCTTGATGTTCATGTGCCAGTGGATACCGGTGGGCGCGCCGACCGCCGGATCGCCCCCGCCGATCTTCAGCAGCATCTGGATCTGCCATGGGCTGTTCTGCTCGTCGGCGAGGTAGTGGCTGAATGTCTTCTGCTGAGCTCCGAAGAACTTCGCGGGCCAGTGGCACTGCTCGCAGGTATCCTGTGCGGGGCGCAGATTCTTGACCGGAGTCGGAATGGGCCGCGGGTACTTGTCAGCCAGCACCGCATAGACCTGATACGCCCCGGTGATCTTTGAGCGCACGAACCAGTTCGCCCCTGGCCCCACGTGACACTGCGTGCAGGTGACACGGGCGTGCGGCGAGTATTGGTGCGCCGTGTACTCCGGCTTCATGACCTTGTGACACACCAATCCGCAAAACTTGACTGACTCCGTAAAGTGATAGGCCTGATAGCCCGTCACCGACAGGAGCACGACGATGATCATGACCGTGGTCAGCACTCCTGCGACGACGATTTGATGCGCGGGTCGATTCAGGTCAACCTGAGGCAGCGGAGGCACCACCATGCCCGGTCTGCGCTTGCGTCGACGACGCTCCCACACAACCCCGAGCACGATCAGGACCACCCCACCCGCCGCGACAAACGGCAAGACCAAGTAGATGAGGACCGCCAGATACGGATGCGTGCGCCGACTGAACATGTCGACGAACATCATCGGCAAGCCGAAGGCCGTGCAGACAGCAGCCACAGCAATCCCAAAGAGGCTGACCGGATTGCGCAGTAAGCTTGGTGGTTTACGGGGTGTGGTGGGTTCCATCTCCTATCATCTTAGCGTGAAACATCCAGACGGTAAACAGCAGGTGGGGCGCTGAAGCGAGGGTTATGGCGCGCCGGGCGGACGGCGACGGTCGAGATCTCGGATGAGCAACAGGAGGCCGATCACCAGCACGCCGAGAATCGCCAAGGTCGCCCACAACCCGTGGCGCCGGAAGTGGAACTCATGGATGGCCTGCTGACCCTCCGCGTGGGCCTGCTCGACATCCTTGAGCCCCTCTTCAACCACCGGCAGCATGGCCGCGGTCGAGAAGGAGTGGACGTAGGTCCTGGCCTTGGTTAACGATGTCTCCGCTTCGTGCAGGGCATACTCGGCCTCGGCGACATCCATCCCAAGTTGGCCGGCCTCCCCCACAACGGTTTTCGCGCTCGCCAACTGTCCTTTCAGACGCTCAAGGCCCTCACGCATGGTTTGCGCCGCAAGAAATCCCGCCGAACCCGGCTCGTGGCAGTTGACGCACAGCGCTCCGGGGCCGGTTCCCAGCATCTCGTCGCTGGGCTTGCGAATCAGGTGGTTGCCGTGGCAGACCTCGCATTCCGGAAGACCCAACGCTTCATGGGCCGCTTTATGGGGACTCTTGGCAAACAGATCGCGCGTGAGGGCATGACACTGCGCGCAGACGTTTCCGATGGCGATGGCGCCCGGTTTGGAGGCTTCATGAGATCCGTGGCAACTAGCGCAGTGGGGGGCGGCGCGGTCACCGCGGAACAACAGCGCCTGCCCGTGGACGCTTTGCGAATACTCCCAATGCTGCGTCACCGGCAGCCCATGCCGTTCCATGATCGCGGAATCCGTGTGGCAGGAGGCACACGTCCCGGGAATGTTGGTGGGATAGACCGGCGAGGCGGGGTCCTGCTTTGAACGGATGCCATGGGCTTCATGGCAACTGGTGCAGACCGCGACATCCACATCCCCCACACTGTTCCGCTTGCCGTGCTGGCTGGTGAGATACTTCGCGTATTGATCAGTCGGGAGGTTGGGGTTGTATTTGCGCATGTAGGCGGGATCGGCATGACAGCGCGCGCAAAACTGCGGGATGTCTGTCCGCGCCGGGCGGCCACGGAACCCGTTCGCAGGGTCCATGGCCACCGTTGGATCCGCGGAGGTGGGATCCCCTCCATGGCAGTCCGCGCAGGACAGTCCTCGTTGAAAATGCACGTCCTCCGTAAACACCGTAGCCGGGCCCCGGCTCCCTGCCTCCATTTGCTTGTGACACTCCAAGCAGCTGTTCGGTTTCTCAGCCGACCACACGAGATTCGGCCAGGCCAAGAGGCCCACCAAGAGGCAAATACTCTGGATCGTCCTCATGTGTTGTTTGATGGCCTTTTGCCCTGATCACTGTTCACTGATCACTGCCCACTGCGTCAATGCGGCTTGACCCAGAGTGCGTACCCCGTCATCCCCACCACATAGCCCATCCCCGCAAGGCCCAGCAGCCAGACCAGCCAGTGCGACTGGTTCCGCCTGGCCGGCCGGTCCAGCCACGGCACCAGCAGCAACGCCAGCCCCGCCAGCCCCGTGAGCAGCAGCGCCACCAACTCGCCGTCGAGGCCGAACACGTGTCCCGGGACCAGCTTCAGCGTCTGGAACATCCACAGGAAGTACCACTCAGGTTGGATGCCGGCTGGGGGGGGGGCAAACGGATCGGCCTTTTCGCCCAGCGACGCCGGCCAGTAGACGCTCGCCACCAACACCGCGCCGAGGACGACGGCCCAGGCCACCAAGTCCCGCAGCAGGAAGTTGGGGAAAAAGGGGATGGAGCGCTCCTGCGTCACCGACGGGGGCTTGCTCATGCCCTGGAGCTGCACCATGGCCAGATGCAGCATCAGCAGGAGGACCAGCGCAATCGGCAGCACCGCGACATGGAACCAGAAGAAGCGCGTGAGCGTGACGTCCCCGACCTCGGCGCCGCCCCGCAGGAAGACCTGGAGGACCGGCCCGATCAGCGGCGTGACCCGGGCGATCTCCGTGCCGACCTTCGTCGCAAAAAACGCCAGCGTGTTCCAGGGCAGCAGGCAGCCGGTAAACCCGAACCCCAGCAGCAGAAACAACATCATCACGCCCGTCACCCAGGTCAGCTCTCTCGGCGGCCGGTAGGCCTTCAAGAAGAAGGCGCTGGCCAGATGGACCGCCGCGCAGAAGATCGCCAGATTCGCCGCCCAGGCATGCACGGACCTGACCAGCCATCCGAACTGGACTTTCGTCATGATGAACCGGATCGACTCGAAGGCCTCTTGCGCGGAGGGACGGTAGTACAACAACAGCAGCACGCCGCTGGCGATCTGCACGCCGATGAGCACCAAGGTCATCCCGCCCCAGTAATACCAGAACGTGTGGCGGTGGAGCGGAACCTGCTTGTGGGCGGCGAATTCCGCCAGGCCACCGAGCGGATAACGCTGCTGGACAAAGTCGCGCAGGCGGCCGAGGGATCCCATCGGGCTAGGAAGACTTGGACACGATGACCTCGTCGCCGCGGATGTTCACGTGGTAGGCCTCCAGAGGTCGGGGGGGAGGGCCGGAGATGACCTGCCCGTTGAGGTCGTATTTGCCGTTGTGGCAGGCGCACCAAATGATGCTATCGTCCCGGTCATACTGCACGGTGCAGTTCAGGTGGGTGCACACGGCCGAAAATGCCCGCAGATCTCCGTAGGGTGTGTTGACCAGGATGCCAGGCCGATTGCCGAAACGAAAGATCTTGGCGGTATTGGTCGCCAACTCGCCCACTTTGGCCGCCGCGACGCTGGACACCGATGACTCCGCACGCTCTGGCGGGTAGAGATACCGCAACAGCGGGTACAGCGTTGCCGCCCCAAGAGCGAGTATTCCACCCTTGAGCACGAACCGCAGGAAGTTCCTCCGGCTCATGAGCGCGCGCGGGCACATCATCTTGGCTACGAGTCGCGTCACCCCTGGCTCAGAACTTCACTGAGCCACGAAGCCAAATCACGTGCGCGTTGTAGTCGCCAAATTCCGCGTTGGAATTGGCCTGGTAATGGTAGAAGGCGTACTCCCCCTCGACCGATAGATTCTCAGCCAACGCCCACTGCAGGCCGGTTGTCAGATCGACGCGTTCGTTATCCACGCCGAGCGGCAGGCCGGTATTCGCGAAATCGTTGAAGTTGTCCGCGCGCGAATACAGTAGGCTGTTCGTCAGGGTCAACTGCGGTATCGGCGTATAATCCATGCTCAACAACCACGTGTTCACATCGGCGTTGAACGTGGGGATGTTGACCGTGGCGTTCAGGGCCGCGGGGGTGGTTGTCCAGGCGTTTTGGCGGGAGAACGACATCGTCGTCAGCAACGTCTTGAGCGGCTGGAGCACGACGTCGTAGGTGTAGATGTGCGACAGGGAGCCGGTCTTGACAATCGGCTCGTTCTCGACCCGCGTGCTGTAGTCGTCGTCCCGGAACTGATAGCGGAACGATGAGCGGAACCACCGGCAGGGCTTGAACGTCGCCCGCGTGGCAAACTCATTGGTGTGGATGCTTTGACCATCGAAGAACGCGGACTTGGCCGTTGAGCTTCCCGGTGAGGTTTCTTGCTGGTCATCATAATCGTTGTTGTTGATGCGGTGGCGCACGTGCGCGGTGAGGTCGAGAAAGGCCCACGGGGCCGCATGGCCGCCCAGTGTCCAGGCGCCCCGCCGCACCTCGGTGACGGTCCGCCGGCTGAAGAGCTCGTTGGCGTTGTTCCCGATGACATCCTGCCGATCCTCTCGCAAGAGCAGCCGGACCTGCTCGAGCTCGAGTTCCGTGTACAACGCGGTGCGAGGGAGCCCGGTGAACCGTACGGAAAATCCCTCGCCCCACCGGACGGCCTTGGTATCCGTCAGGCTCTGATCGACTTCATCGATGACGCCGTTTGGCGTACTGCCGGTGGCCGAGTTCGGTGAAAGATCTGCACGATAGGTGGAGTTGCTCTCTTTCTTAACGACCTCCGACTTCAGCTTCGTCCCGAAGCTCAGCCATTGCCACGGCCTGATCATCACATTGCCGACCCAGGTATGCGTGTCGTAGTCATTGTCCGCGCGGCTGTTCGGTTTTTGCTCCGGATTGCTGAAGTTCGTCGGGACGCCCGCGGCGTTATACTCCGCCAGCGTCTCGAACTCCCGATTGTCCATGTGGGCGAAATGGTAGCCGCTTGCGACAAAGACCTTCTCCTCCAGGAAGGAACGTTCCGCGCCCAGGGTCGTGGTCATCAGATTCGACTCCGGCGCTTGGTCTTGAGTCCTGATCTTAGTGTCAGAGGCGACTCCCGACGTTGAAAGGTTTTGCTCGACGCGAAAACTTTCTGAGCGCACCTGCTCCCAGCGTTGCTCGCCGCTGAGGGCAAACCCCGCCAGCTCATGGGTGGCCTTGAGGCCGAACGAATCGACAATCTCGTCAATGTCCTGCCAGGACGGCCCGATCTTCCGCGTTTCACCGTCGTCTTTGACCGACGCCCAGCTCAACCGAGATTTGGCCCCATCCTTGAACTCCCGCTCGTAGAAAAACGTCAGCTCAGGCATTCCCTCTAGCGTCAAACCGGTTTCCAGCCCCAACTTGCCGATATCGAGCCGCAGGTCATGGTCCGTGTCTGGGGCCTGCAACGTCTTGAACCGACGGTGGACGCCGCCATTGCCGTCGAAATACTTCCGGAATTCCTGATAGTCGAGATTGACAAAGCCCACCGCGTCCTTGGTCAACGACAGCTCGGTTCCAATGTCGTTTTGGTCAATGAGCGCATGGCCTTCGGTTTCAAAGACACTGCCATCGGGAAAGGTATATTTGCCCGAGAACTCCTCCACTCCCCCGCTATACCCCTCTGCCCTCCAGTGATGGGCCCGGAATTTCCCTGAATCGCCGTCCACAAACGTGTACTGGAGCGGAACGAGGGAAAGAGCAATTTCCGGGTTGCTCGCCTCCGCGCCCACGGCTCCGGCGCACAGGCTGAGTCCTACGATGACCAATGCGCGTGAGGGTGTCCCAGGCATCAGACGTCTCCTTCCCTAGTACCGCAGGTGATCATCGAAGTTCGACCCATGGACCGCCGTATGGCAGCCGGCGCTGAAGCACGTCCCCTGCGGGAGCCGGCCTGCGTGGCTGGACTTGCCGATAATCGGGAAATTGGCCTGGGTATGGCAGCGCAGACACAGGTTGTTGTCGCGCACGAGGAGCATCTTCTCGTGGATGGAGCCATGCACTTTGTGGCAGGTCGTGCACCCTTCGCGCAGCGCTTCGTGCTCCCAGACAAACGGTCCCCGCTGCTCCTTGTGGCATCGGAAACACGCCTCATTAATGTCTTTCAGCGTTGTGGCTGACCAGGGCCGGACATCCGGGGCGTGCGGACTGTGACAATCCGCGCAACTCATCTTGCCTTCGAGCAGTGGGTGGTGATACGGCAGACGAAACTCCGCTTTTTTATCCAAGTGGCACGCAAAGCAGGTGCTGGGATCTTTGCGTGGGTTAATAATTCCTCCGACCCCGCGGCCGCCTCCAGCGGCCACATGCAGGCTGCCAGGTCCATGACACATCTCGCAGCCTTGAGCCTTGACGTTCTCCCCTGGAATGCTAATCCGCGCGTGGGTCGATTGCTGAAACTCCTTGAACTGCTTGGCATGGCAGGCCGCACAGGTTTCCATGCCCACGTATTCGGCTTGCTCCGGCTCCTCGGCTTCCTGTGTCTCCTGCGTTCCTTCGGTTGCCTCTTCTTTTGCTTTCGCCTCCGCCCAGGCCAGCGGCGTGATCAATTGATCCAGATAGGCCTGCAGGACCTCCGAGGAGCGGGGCAGCGCACTCGAGGAACCCCCATCCTTCTTGGGCACCGACTTCGGATCAGCAGGATCTGTGCCGCCCTGCAGCTCTTGGACGTTGGCTGCACCGTCGCCGTCTGCGTCGTCCGCTTCGACCGCCTTGTAGTCCTCCCCCGTCAACTTCAGCGCCTTGCCAGGGCCTTTGAGTTTCTGCAGTGCCAGCCCATAGGCATTCAGATTGCCCTTCTTGCCCATGGCGCCCTGATGGCACACCTTGCACGAGTAGGCCTTGGCGTCCTTGCCGGGATAGGCGGCTTTGAAGCTCTTGAGGTTGTCGATCGTCGCCCAGGCGGGCTCGGAAAGGGCACACGCGGCCATTAGTCCGATGCCGATGATCACGCCTCGATGGCTACGCATGAGCGCACCTCCTGTGGTAAGCGGGAAGCCTGTCGCCTGATGAAATACTGGACCTGGTGCATGATCAGCGCCTCGCAGCGCGCCGCTTCCTGCCGGCGCCGCTGCAGCGCTCCCTGCGCGAGCGTCTGCAGATCATCCACATTGTAGAGCTGCACCCCGGGCTGGGCGGCGAGGGCGGGATCGATGTTGCGCGGCACCGCCAAGTCCACCAAACACAGCACGCGACCCTGGCGCTGCAGCAGGATCGGCTCGAGATCGTGGCGGTCGATGACATAGTGCGGGGCCTGGGTGCAGACGACGGCAATATCCACGTGGGCCAGATGCCCGATCGCTTGCTCCCAGGACAGGCATTGCCCCTGGCACAGCGTCGCGAGATCCTGCGCTTTCGCCGGGGTGCGATTCACGATCCACAATCCTCCGATGCCGCTGGCCACCAGGTGCCTGGTAGTCGCCTCCGCTGCCTTGCCGGCTCCCCACAACAGCACCTGCGCCTCTGAGAAGCGAGGCCCCAGCACCTGCTTGGCCAGCGTCGCGACGACCGAGCCGATCGACGCCTGGCCCTCGGCCACGCGGGTGCGGGAGCGCACCAGCTTGGTCGCGTGCAACGCGTTCTGGAAGAGGCGGTTCAGAGAGGGGCCGGTCGCGCCGCGGGCGTGGGCCGTGAGGTAGGCCTGCTTGACCTGCGCGGTGATCTCCGACTCGCCGAAAATCATCGAATCCAGCCCCGCGGCGACCCGAAACAGATGCGCCGCGGCGGCGCGGCCGGTCAGGCAATACACATACGGCTGAAATTGCTCGGGATGGAGACGGCTGCGTGAGGCCAGAAAATCGATGAGTGAATCGGTGGGATTCGCCGGCGCGCGAGCGGACGCGACGTAGCATTCCACTCGGTTGCAGGTGGAGAGAATCACCGCCTCCTCAAACTCGAAGGCGGTGCGCAGGCAGGTGAGCGCCTCAGGCAGGTCGCGCCCTGGAATGGCGAGGCGCTCGCGCAATTCCACCGGCGTCGTGCGGTGACTCACTCCCACCAGCAGTAGATTCACGTAATCAGCCTGTTTGCGTGTTACGCGCGACTCCCACCACTTATCATAGGTAGTCGCTCACGCCCTGTCCAGCCCTCTATCTCTTCTCTGTAGGCTCCGACTCTTCTCACGCTGCTGCGATGGCGCGCAATGGCCTCACTGAGCGCACCCAGCAGTTCCTCCATCGGCACGCCGCGATAGCGCGCCGCCGCCTCCAGCGTGGTGCAACCTCCCCACGGAGTATCCAGCCCCAGATCATGCAGGACGCGCAGCGTCTCGGGGAACCGTTTCACCAGCAGATTCAGGGTCATGGAAGAGGTCGCGCCCTCAAGCGCGTGTGTGCCTTCGCCTACGTGCGCAAGAGCGGTCATGGCCACCTCCCGCGTGTGAAATAGTTGACACACTTCAGGAGTCAGCCTAGCGCAGGCCCCGCCAGGCGGTCTACGATGCGCATCATACTCATTTTTTATTACGGATGCACAGGCAACCCTTGCACGTCGCCGCGTCATCCTGCGAGACGTAGGAATCGTGCCGCGGGGCTCCCTCCACCTGCAAAAATCCCACCGCGCCTTGTGCTCCACACGGAAGATCGCATGATCCACTAAGGTGTAGGTCCCCGGCACTTCCACGCCGAACTCCACCACCGTGGCCCCACCGCCCAGCGGTTGACGCCCATCGGTCGCCTCCTAGATTGTGAAATTTTTCACACTCTTTTCCATAAAAAAAGAGCCCTTACGCTGCAGCGGTTTGCGGTGAGACGACCGTGGTTCCCTCCCGATTCCACTCGGCGGCGATCGCCTCCTCAAGCAGCCCGAGGAATTGGCAGCAGTCCATCCCCCTGCGCCAAGCGACCTCATCCAGGCAGTCGTAGCCCTCATAGGGGACGTTGATGAAGAGCCGCTCAAGGAGCAGCTTGGTCTGCGGATAGGTGTGGAGGATGTGATTGACTGTCATCTCCTTATGGAGCTTCACAGCCGGGAACGATTCTTTCGCGGAGGACTCTTCCTGGTCACCCAGAATCTCCTCAATCGCAGGAAACAGCTCAGCCTCCTCCCCTTCCATGTGGCGGCGCAGCCGTGGGATCAACTCGCCCAGCACGCCACGAATCTGCTCCACGGCCTTACCACCTTCCTCGATAAACAGGTGGTTGACCGTCCGCAAGAGCTGCGGTTCTTCATCATGCTCAAGCCGCACGTGAGACCGCACGTCAGGACTCAGGCTCTGTTGGCAAGCCGTCACCAGCTCCTCTTCTCGCCGGACGTGGTCTTGGAGTTGGCGCGAGAGGGTGTAGCAGAGTTCGCGTAAGATAAACCATGTGGTCGGAGGCGTCATGCGCAGCGTGGCCGCAAGGACGTCAAGCTTCGTTCGCAACACCTCGTGGTCTCGCCTTAACCGATCAATGGCCCGCACGATGTCCCTCCTTTCACGACTCCTGCGGAATACGCTGGCTCAAGGTTAGCGTTGGTGCGTCTTGCGTTCCATGACGTAGATCATGTTTGGCGATTAATGGTTCTGAGTGCGCTGCGAGCTATTCCGTGCCGATGGGATGAGCAGCGCTTTCAACTGGTCAGGGCGCAAGATGGTCATCTTGCCGCGTGAGGTGGATAGCCAGTGTTTGCGTTTGAATGAGGCGACCGTCCGAATTGACGTTTCCCATCTGGTTCCTGCCATGCGGGCCAGTTCCTGGTGCGTCACTGGGATGGTCTTCCCGAATGAGCTCTTTAGCCGAAGCAAGGTGTAGGCAAGGCGCCGTTCAACCGGCGATGACGCCAAGCTGATCGCCTCGGCCATGTGGCGCATACGGGTGTGGTAAATGGCCAGGATCTGCTCAGCAAAGCCTGGTTGATCCTTGAGAAGCTTGGCGAACTCCTCGCGAGGGACGCGGATGGCCGTGGTGTCGGTCGCAGCGACCGCAGACGCGTAGTAGGCGCCGTGATCGATCACGGCCGAGAAGCCACACAGGACTTCCTCCGGCGTGACCGTAAAGATCGTCACCGGAACCCCAAGAGGCGTGCGTTTGACCAAGTACACCCAGCCACGCTGGATGAGCCACACCGACTCAGCGAGAAGGCCCTCTTTGAACAGCACCTCGCCTTTGCGAAACCGGCGCAACTCGCAGCGTTCGCCAAGTTGCCTGAGCTGCGCGGCTGGGAGGGCCTGAAACAGCGGGATTGGTGTGAGGTAGCCATCCATGCTACCCGCCACGATACCTTGAGGGCTAGAGGAGTTCTATGACGTCCGTCAGGAAAGCTTAGGAATGGTCGAGGAGGGCGGAGAGCTTCTCTGGGTGCAGGACGGTGGTCTTCCCGCGGGCGGAACGAATGGCCCCTTGCTTGCTCAGCTGGCTCAAGATTCTGATCGTGGTCTCCTGGGTGGTGTTGGCGAGCTCAGCCAGCTCCTGTTTAGTCAGGGGAATTGTCTGGCCAAACTTCTTCGAGAGCGTGAGGAGCGCCTTGGCCAGCCGCTGCT
>OBEQ011264344.1_pt1 | contig 11329 bp, 13 predicted proteins | sample 1670901 | NCBI WGS metagenome assembly OBEQ01 (sample SAMEA104232315, study PRJEB22302) | groundwater metagenome | biome: forest; feature: aquifer; material: groundwater | place: USA | collected 2011-08-07 | depth 5.4 m | reverse complement strand
TGATGAATTTAAAATTTATTGCAAATAATAAGCGATTTTCATTTTATGCTTATTGGTATTACAACAATCTTTGCTAGACTAGCTAGTACTTGAAACACGCAAGCAATCAAAAATACACGTCTTACGATCTGAAATCGAATACCGTGAATTGGGGTTTAAAGCCAAGTAGCTAGGGCTTTTCAAACGGTACGACTAGATAAATCTGCACACTGAATTTCTATCAGTTTGCATGCCTGGCAGTCTCACAATAATAAAAACAGGGGTGTTTTTTTATGATAAATAATCGCGCTATAAAGTCGCTTGTTACAGCGTCTATGTTGGCTTTTGTCGGCATGGCCTGCACACCAACCGCAGAAGATATTAATGGGCCGAACATTCACATTTTGGGAATCATTGAAGGTAACCCGGTTACGGTTCAAGGTTATGTAACCGATCAAACGGGGATAGATGCGTTTACCATCAACAACCAATTTGTCGCAATCGATGCAAATAATCGTTTCATTGTTAGCATACCAAGCGCGCCCTTATACGAGCTGCGCGCGGTGGATACACTAGGTTTCGAAACTGCAGAAACTCTCGCACGACGCGATCAAAAGTTTAATCCAACCATTGCTTTTCGCCTAAATCAATCCGGCATTAATTTTATGACCGAAGAGATGGCCAATTCCGTCAATGTATCTTCCTTTGAAGATCAAATTGCCGGACAAGAGGTGTTGCCTGAACAAGAAATCGATGATGGGATTTGGGGAACCAGCTTTTACATGTGGGCAAAAATTCAATCCGTTTCTTATAGCAAGCCTGATGTAAATCTCACGCTAACCGATAATGAACATTTCCTCATGGACATGACTATTCCCAATATGCGTACGGTTTTAGTCACTCGATGGAAACTCTGTTTCATTGGCATATGCGGCGGCTGGAACAATGATGGCGCAACCGTAACAGCCAACTCAGTTCACTTCACCACAAATGCCGGGCTTTCTATCGTTAATTCGCTGGTCGACATCAATCTCGCCAACACCCATTTGGACTTTAACAATCTTAATTATGACTGGAATAGCATCGGCGGCGGATTCGAGAATTTTGTCAACGGCATAATCTACGCTGTGCAGAATACTTTCGTTAACATTTATATTGCCGGCATCGAACGGATAGCCGTGCCGGTGATGTCAAAATTTATTGAAGACATGCCAATAAACACTCACGTACAAAACTCGGAGGGAGAGAGAATTAGTTCGATCATTCTTCCCTATAACCTAGATACCTACAATGGTGGAGCCACCATAGAGCTGAAAGGCACTATTTTCGCACCTACCATTGCAGGTGTACCAGGTCCTTATCTAGGCTCCTATTATGTCCCTGGTGCCAGCCCACAGTTAACTGAAGTGACCAATACCGGCAAGAGTTATGATATCGGCGTGATGATTGGGACGAATCTAATTAACCAGGCGTTTCTCGCCGGCCATGAGTCAGGCCAAACAACGATGGTTATAGATGCCTCTAAAAATGCAGGGGTCTCACCAAATGGGGTAGATGTCATTACCCAACCGAGCGATGATATTATTGCAACAGATAAACTCCGCTTTAGAATCACGCCCATAAGCCCACCTTATTTCTATCTTACTGGCAATAAAGATGATCAAGCCGTCGGTGTATTTGGTATGAAAGATTTTTCTCTCTCTTATGAGGTAAAACGCCTTGGCTGGCCGGATTGGACAGCACTCTATAGCGCAACTTTAGATGTAGAAGCAGACTTCACCTTGGGCACGCAAGATAACGGCAATCTCCATGTTGGACTTGAAAAGCTACCACGGGTGGTCTTTAAATCCTTTTCAAACGGCGGTCCAATTAGACTCAGCCCTGTATTTCTTAACAACATGGTGCGTTTCTTTATGCCTCTTGCTATGCCAGTTGTTGGCGCCACTTTAGATAGCGTTGCCACCCCAACGATCGCTGGATTTGGTATTAAAGCTGAAGAGTTTTGGACGACAGGCGAAAACAATACTCACTTAGCGATGGCGGGGACTATGGTGAAAGTATCCGATACTGCAACCGCACCCGCACCAGAAACCAATGTGAATATGGTTTCCAACGAAGCTGGCCCGACTATGAATGAGTCTGTGACTATTCTCAATGGAGTGGTAACGCTTAATTTTAGTGGTATCAATCCTTCACCTGGAGAGCTGGAATACCGGTATCGATTGGATGGCAGTGAAATATGGTCGAACTGGTCAAATCGTGCAACAGTCACCTTAGCGAATCTGTTGGGTGGCTTACATCGTGTGGACGTCTGTTCCCGAACTTCTCTGCTCAAACAAGACCCCAGCTGTGCAATCATGAATTTTGAAACTAAACGCCTGTAACCTTGTCTTTTAAAACCACCTCCCAAATTCTAGCGTTAGGCTGGGATGAGAGGACTGGAAGGTGGTTTTAAAGTAATCCCTACATTAGCGCTCCTACTGTTCGCTTCATTAGGTAGCGGACTGCTATATTCCTTCACAAACAGGTTGTATTTACGAGATTTGCGACAGGAGAATATTTTTTCGTATCCGTCAAAACAATCTCATCTTTACCTGAAATGTTATGTCGGTCTAAAATACTTACCCCAGTTAAAGCAGGTTGCGTTGTCAATCTGAAAATAGTACGAGATGTATAAACATTCTCGTCAACATTTTTTACTTTCTCCTCTAGGAATAAAAGAATGTTAAATCAAAGTGATGCTGCCTTGATAAATCGCATCATCAGCGCTAGCCGAGACGCGGAACGAAAGTCTCTCAAAGCTGCAAAGCTAGTGAGTGATGATAAGCTCGTCACTCAATTTCGTACGATTGCTAAAAATCAAACCAATATTAGCGAAGATTTTATGGAATTGCTTAGGGTTGAAGAGGAGCCGCTTGTAATGCGAGGAACTCTGACAAATTTGCTACACAGACTCATCATATTGCCTTTGATTTATTTTTTCTTTAACGATCCAAAAGCTATCATCCAATCTGTACTTCGTGACGAATTTCTTGTTCAAGAAGAACTTGAAATTCTGAATAAAACAGCCAGAAATCCAAAAGCACTGTATCTCTCATCCCGTCATCTTGAATTAGTCAAAGAGGATCAGAAAAAGTTGGATGCGTTCGCGTAATAGAATAGATTTTGGTGATTTTTACAATAGCGGAAATACTGGTCTGATTAATCACTATATCTCGATGACATGGATTATTAGGTTAGGTTCAAGGCATCAACGACAATCATCTCATCATCGTGAAATCCAAAACCAACAAAACAGGGACTGGCACAATTGAGGTGCCGCAAATATTGGCCAATAGCCAATTCGTGCAATACTTGCCACATAATCTTGGCTAAATTACGATAGAGGTAGTCATCCTCAAATTCGTCGGGCTCCGCATATTCACTACTTTCGGTATATTCTTGCCATTCTGGAAAATCAATTTGCGTATAGCCTTGATATTTGAAATCGCCAGGATTGTTACAAAAGGTTGGTATGCTGTAGGACTTAATCTGCGTGTACATTGTGGTTTCGTAATCTTTTTCCTCAAATAATCGCTGTACATATTCATTGTTACGCGATCTTGAGGATTTCACGAACTGACAATTTGAGTCCGTAGTATTAAAACACGTGAGCACATAGCCGTAACTTGGATCTGAATCCAGCGCAAAGTAGCAGATTTCTTCTGAGGGATACTCAATAGCAAATTTCTCAATTGCTTCTCTAACTTTAACTGTCAGCTCGTCCTTGTATCTCTTCCAATCTTCGATTTTCATGGTGTTCCTACCACTATGTTTATTGGCCAGTTCCATATGCCTACCAAATCTGCTCGTCTTACAATAATCCGAAGTTTCTCGAATCGAGCAGTGCTCTTAATTAATCTAGCTGACGGGTAGCTAAGTGTTAAGTTTAGCAGATGATTAGATAATGACAGGTTATAAAGAAAGCTCAATCGATAGATATTTTTTCAACTAATCACATCAATTATTATCCAATTTTCAAAATATACTCAAAATTGTTTGCAAGTTAGACACAGAAATCAACTCACTCGCTTTCTAAATCTGTTTTACATTGATTGAGCAATGAGCCGGTTGTATAGGGTACTTTTCCTGAGGGTACATATTTTGCCGCTTTTTCAAGGTGCAAATCCTGATCATCAAAAAAGATATGCGGATTAAATGCCTGAAGCACTTTGGTTTTTTCTAGCCCACCAAGAAAAAATATTTCGTCGACATACACACCCCAATGACGAAGTGTTTTAACTACTCGCAATTCTGCCGGCGCGTTACGTGCAGTCACTATGGCAATTCTCACCGGAGAAAATTCTACATTAAAGGGTAACCGATCTTGTAAGCGCGATAGTTTTCTCAACAGAGATGCGTAAGGGCCATCCGCCATAGGAATATCTTGATTCTGATCTTCCTTCGCATAAAAAGGCCCGAGACCCTCAGCTTTAAAAACTAATTCACTGCTCTCATCGAACAATACGGCATCGCCATCAAATGCGATTCTCACTTGTCCCTGAGGAATTTTTGCAAGATCTTGCGGTGGCTGCTTAACTATGGCTGCCGCACAATTTCCGCTATCGATAACCCGTTGCGCATCCTCAATATTGGTGGTAAGAAATAAATCAACATCATAGGCATCAAGATAATCTACAACCGATTCACCTCCAGTAAAGGCATAGCGAGTTACATTAAGATTTTTTTTTCGGATGTTATTGAATACTCGCACACCTGTTTCAGGGCTGTTGCGCGACATCACAACCACTTCAATTAACAGTGGTTCATCTGCAGGTTGAAATTTGTTAATCCCAAGTAGAGCCTGAACTAGCGGCATACCCGTACCATCAGCCAGCAAATCGTTTTCCCTTTCTAACATGTATTCACGATATTCAGTGATAGCAGAATCTTTATCTTCGTGGTATTTGGCACTAAATACTGCGTCAGCGGCACTTAAATCAAATAATGCAGTGGCTGATATTCCAATCACGAGTGTGTCAGACAAATCTAACGGCATATTTTTCTCTTAACCCAATAAATCAATTATTTTTCTTCAAATATATCTTTTTTGCGCTCATACATTTATCCGAATAGTCAAAGTAGTCGGAATTTTCTACTGTCTTCAATAAAATTGATAATTTTTTTAATCGAAAAGTCCCGAATAATAATTTTAATCCTCAATAAAACTATGATGTCGCTTATTACCACATCAGGTCATCAGGAATGCGGTAGTCCGCGTAGGGATCATCTTCATCTGGAGCAGAGGAATTTTTTTCATTTAGAACAATAATTGCCTCAAGATTACGTTGCGCGATTTTTTCGGCAACCACTTTCGGTACAAGCTCATATCGACCATCCAATTTGGTCACTGCTATTTGCCCCAACGCTAATTGATCTACCAATTTTTTCGCCACATAGATTTTTTTTATTTTCTTTTGATCCACAAACTGATAAGCAACTTCTCCACCGCCTCTGTCAATTTTATTAATTTCTACAAGTTGCTTTATTTGCGCTTGAATGGCTTTTTGCTCTGCAGCAAATTGCAGTTCTTTATTCTGCTCCCTGTCCCGAGCAGTCTTTTCAGCCAAGGCTTGTTTTGCCAGCAAGGTTGTCTCATCTTCTTTTTCCTGTCCTTTTGGCACTTGCTTGGCTTCTTTACGCTTTTGCTTACCAATGGTTTTAGCTTTTTTTTCATCGACCAAACCTGACTTTAAGAGTTGGTCTTGGAGTGATTTAGTCATAATTTTCTCGCGAGCATATTTCAGCGACTAGAACATTCAATTTACTTTTGGGCGGATTTTATAATAAAAAATACCGGAACGAATAAGTTATTTCACCAAGTGCACAAACCACACGATTGAATTTACCGCTACGATTACAATTGATTTAGGAATGGCCGCACGACTGATTCGACATAGGCGGGCAGCAAGTCATTCTTAAAATACTCCAAATCCCAGGGACCAGCTTGTAGGGCCAGCAGAGCCTCTCCAGGAAAATATACCAGAGCCTTGGTGTTGCGCAGCGCTCCACATTCAACTTTGATCACACCGCGCTTAAAGTCGCCACTGGGGACGCCCTCAAATGCATCCAGAATTAACAAGGATTTCTCACTCAAGCCAGATATGACCGCACCCTCCAACCAAACGCCAGTAGATTCAATCAAAATCGGACTATTATCCCAATTGGGGTGACAAACTCGGGCACGGCTCCAGCCATAGACTTTTCCGGGTTCGATAGAAAATGATTCCGCTGTCAGCGCTGCCAGCACCTCAGGAAACATCAGCACACCATAGGTAAAAAGGGGCAAATTCACAGCAAAAATTCTCTCACTTTTCTCGAAATACCCTAAATAAAATCTATTAATTTCAGTTGGGAGGGAAAGCACCTTCCTCGGCCTGGCCAGCTACTAAAGATCTCTGCATTCATCTAAGCAACTGTTATAAAAGCTAATACTGTCCGTGATGATCTACTGCATCAAGCCCATTGTATAACTCTGGATCAACCCCTAAGTTTATTGCCCAAGTCTTTTTGTTCTCATAACAAAAAAAAGTTGTTGAATGGAGGGGCGAATACGTTTTTAATCATCGGCTTCTGGGTAGGCCATCGCGGGAGCAACCTTCTTCACGACCAAACAAGTTTAATCTTTAAACAGACAAAATTTTTTTGGCGTATCGACTAAAAAGTTTTTCTACCCAGAATGACAATTTAGAACTATTTGTAAATTGAAAGTGCACGTTTTACGCGCCGCAGTAGACAGCTGCGGATACTTTAAACTTTTAATAGCGAGAGAAAAGCTGTTATGTCATTGTACCCTCAAAAATTTGGGAGTAACCCACTCTTCCCTCAATCGACCGATTTTAAAGTCGTTGTAGTAAGCGATAGTGTCGGAATGGGAGTTATTTCATATCGCAAATTTGAGAAAGGCGATCTATTGGCAGAGCTGGCTGGCGATATCATTTACGATATCAGACAGCACAGCCTTCAGATAGATTCAAAAAGCCATCTGTACGATACCTACTTCTCAGGTTATTTCATGCATTCATGTTCACCGAACGTGTATCTGGACATGAAGAATCTGAAAGTATATGCGCTAAAACCTATCAAACAGAATGATTACCTCTTGATGGATTATGCACAAACAGAAGAGTACCTCTTCAAACAATTCCCCTGTGGTTGTGGCGCGCATAATTGCCGCGGATGGATCACGGGTCATAAAGAAAGTTCAGACTCAAGTGAAGCAGATTTTCAGCGTTATAACTCCTATGGAAAAGTCGCGGTATGAGCCAGCCATTTTGGTGGGAACGCGAGGATCTCCAATTTCATGACGGCCGCCTTAAGTTTGCCGGACATAGTGTCGATCAACTAGCTAAATCATTCGGCTCACCGACATTCGTTTACAGCGCTAAACGAGTGTCGGCAAAAATGCTTATGCTACATGAGGCACTCCGTAGTGTAGGTTTTGATAATCGATTCAAAATATATTATGCGATGAAAGCCAATCGATTCGCACCCTTGTTAACCTATCTTAAACAGACAGGTTTGTGTGGTGTTGACTGTTGCTCGCCGGCTGAAGTTGAGCATGCCATCAGTTGTGGATTCTCACCAAAAGATGTTTCATTCACCGCTACCAATCTCTCAAATGACGATCTCAAAACGCTGCTGAGATACAAAGATATTTTTATCAACTGTGATTCACTGTCGACTATCAGGAGAATCGGAGAACAATCTCCTGGACGTGATATCGGTATCAGAATCAATCCCGCTGAAGGTGTTGGTTACGGACAGAATGAAAAGCTCCAGTATTGCGGCGCTAAAACTACCAAATTCGGCATTTATAAAGAGCAGTTTTCAGATGCACTGGCACTAGCCAAACAACACAATCTGACCATTAAGAAAATTCATTTTCACACTGGCTGTGGATACTCAAATGCACAACTTTCCCAATGGGATTCGATTATCGAAAGCTGCCACTGGTTTATTAATCAAATTGATAGTCTCGAAAGTGTGAATGTAGGCGGTGGTCTTGGAGTTCGTCATCAACCAAATGACGAACATTTAGACCTAAATGCATGGGCCAATATTCTTGCCAAATATTTCGTTGACCGATCGATATGTGTTGAAGTCGAACCAGGTGATTTCGTTGTAAAGGACTCTGGCCTGCTGTTGTTGGATATCAATACTGTAGAAACAAAACGCGACAAAACATTTGTTGGGGTAAACGCCGGATTCAATATCGCGATTGAACCAGCCATGTATGGACTCCACTTCGAACCAGCGCCTGCAGTGTTACGTGCTGGAGCTTTCGAAAAGGTTTCTATCGCAGGCAACATCAATGAAGCACTTGATATATTCTGCCATGATGTCGATTTACCACCTCTAGAAGAAGACGATACTCTCGTGCTGATAAATTCCGGTGGATACTCTTCATCTATGTCATCAAACCACTGTATGCGTGGCTCGTTCAAAGAAGTTATTCTGCTAGATTAAATTTTTTATTGGTACTCTTTATCTCAGATCATTGGCAGTGGGTGGGGCTTAGAGCCAAAGACTTCAATTAGAAATGTCATACAAATCTCGAATTCCCTCTCCCCTTATGGGTGAGGGAATTATCTGGACTATAGCTATGCTAATTAAACTTTAGATCGGAATATCTCGCATTGGTATACCAGCATAATACACTTTTATTTTTTGTTTTTATTTGTAGAAGCATAGGGTGATTTTAGAACCATTCCAGTAACACCACGTTTTATATAGGAAATTTCTCCGCCTTTCTGAAGAAACAAATCGATCTCAGCATTTAGTTTGCTCCGCTCTTGCTCCTTTGAAATTAACGCGTCCTTAGCTTTCATTTTATCTCTCCTCTTGTGATTTTAAGCGCTCAGATACTTCACCATGCTTTTTATAAAAAAGTTCTGTCTAACTGTCGCGAAGTTCAGATAACAAACTGAAGTAGCAAACATTACATACCAGACAAAATAATCTCACCTGCTATGCTGGCTTATTAATGACTAGCACGTAACCATCTAGATTAGTTTTCGCTGACAATTTACGGCGTATCAACTCAGCGTCATAATTTCTTTGACAATGGACTGCAAGCCTCATAAAACTCATTCGACCAGGGTCAGTAATAATAATTTTTTTAACGTTTGAACACAAAGCTCGGAATATCATGTCTTTAAGTTGTTCAATCATATCAGGCCAAAAGCAAATATCGCTGCCTAATATAACATCATTTTGGTTGAAGTGAGTCTCGTTGAGATCTTCGTAACTGATGTGTTGAATCTGAGCACTCACATTATTTAGAGTGAGATGAGCAGTTGCGTATGGAAATACACCTTGATCGGCATCGGTAAGCAATACTTTACTATCGAAGTATTTAGCGCAAAATATGCCGAGCAATCCCCAACCACAACCAATTTCCATAATCTTTGAACCCTTTTCTAACGGAAACTCCAACAGATAATCCATACTCATGTAGCTAGATTGCCAAACCTGATGACCGTGTAGTGAAGGTTGTATAGTAGATTTTTGCAAATCTCTGAACGTACGATGTTTCGTTCCTAGAGATAATATTCCGTACAATGAACGCACATGCGCTGCTGTAGTCATAAAATGATCCTGCCTACGATGATCACTCTACCCTAAATGACTCAGGTTCAAGCTCTAATCGTCCTGTTTGGCATTTGCATAACAATTTTCAATGGGAAACTAAAAGCGATGCACGCATTTAACGGCGCAGATAAAAGCACTTTTTAGGAAGCAGTACTTACAATAGACAAACGGAAGGTATATAAATTTTATATACCTTCCCCATCAATAATTAGAAATAATTCTATGTTGATGACCAGTTTTGGCGATCTATACTGACAACTATTTAAATAATCTATTAGGTGTCTAGATCACTTGAACGTTAGAAGCCTGTGGGCCCTTTTGGCCTTTTTCCACAGTAAATTGAACTTTTTGTCCTTCAGCTAAAGTTTTAAAACCAGAGCTGACGATTGAGCTGTAGTGAACGAAAACATCTTGACCGTTTTCTTGTTGAATAAATCCGAATCCTTTGGATTCATTGAACCACTTAACGTGGCCAGTTGTTGTAGACATAGAAGTCTCCTAAACCAAGTACATACGAGAATGATAAGGTAGCCAGTCGGCAATATACTGGGAAAGGCAGGAGTTACTTACGAAAATACAAGACGAGGACTTCAGAAATTCATCATTGTTGCAAATACATAAATATACGCTGTGATCTTTCCAGCAGTCACTGAGTATACAGTAATACTCTGGTAAGTAAAGAGGCACTCTCAAAAAACTCAGCAACAAACGATCGAAAAAATTAAATCTATAATCCGTTCTAGAAACAGGCAAAAAATGCTAATTCGGCTGGATTACCAAAGTTTAATTTATTATTCCGGCTTGAAAAATCAGCTAATTTCATAGTAAGAAGCACTAGCGCTAAAATAACGGCTGAAGATGCGGAAAATTTTCCATTTTCAAATGTTAACCGTGAAATGCTGAAAAAGCCCGATCACCGTTTTCTCCTACAGAATGAAAAATTGCAGAAAATCAAAGCACGGGTATTTTGAAGTTGCCCAACAGGTATTTGACTATAAGTTATGGCCACAAACCGCGTATTCACAGCATCGACCTGTGATTTCAACAAGCCTATGAAAATCCAAACTTCAATTAAAAAAATGCTCGGCAAGGCGGCTCTCTTCCTTCCACGCATTTTGTTACTGCTTCTACATAAACTTATGCCAGCAAGAACAATACATGTAAAAACACTGCAAGCAATAGTTTCTGTATGAGATGAGAAATGATAATCCTAAAAAGTGCCCCTCTTCAAACTAACTCTTTCTAAGCAAGCTCGAAGAGAGGCTAGGCAGTTTCAATCAATTTAGTCGCTTCTTGTAGAACGAATAGCACAATTTTCGGGTATTTCGTTTTTAATGCGGCATAGAACGAGTGAGCTCACTGTGATAATGCCCTCGATCAATTAGCTCCAGACGTACCTTTGTCAATAGCTCTACCTCGTAGTGCGCATTCTCATTACAAAAACTTCTCAACATGCAACCCAGTTTGTTACTGGATAAATTCTTAACATCAATTTTATAAGCGTATCTTTTGAATCTCATTTCATCCTCCGTAATTTTCTGAGGGTATATCATTCCAAATTTGTAAATGCAGGTAATGGTACTAACTTTAATTTATTAATCCGCAAATTTATTAATGGACTTAGCGAATAGAATTATCGCCATTTTCGTTGTTAAAGCCGCTTGGTAAATTGAGAGATCTGTATTTTTCCAATCCGCATCGACTTATACAACTGGTC
>OBEQ010700674.1_pt1 | contig 11330 bp, 5 predicted proteins | sample 1670901 | NCBI WGS metagenome assembly OBEQ01 (sample SAMEA104232315, study PRJEB22302) | groundwater metagenome | biome: forest; feature: aquifer; material: groundwater | place: USA | collected 2011-08-07 | depth 5.4 m | reverse complement strand
CCCGTGGCCCCCCCGGCCGGCGCCCGCGCGCGCCTGCTGGTCGAGGCCCGCGTCGCCGGCAGCCTCGACGACATCGACGACGCCGCGTTCGACGACATCGAGGCGTCGCTCGAGCTGGCGCGCGCCGCCTTCGCGGCCGCGGGCGCGACCATCGTGGTCGAGAGCAGCACGTCGGTGGTGGCGAGCATGGCGTCGGCAGGCGAGGCACGCGCGCTGGCGGCGCGGCTGGAGGACGAGCTGGGGCGGCGCGAAGGCAAGAGCCAGCTGGTGCAGATGAAGGTGGGCGTGGAAGACTGACGCCTACGGCGTCGTCCGCCGCCACCTGAAGTCGATGGCGTAGTTGCCGTCCTCGTCGAACTGCCGGCGCTCGATGAAGAAGTCACGCGTGTCGAAGCCGGCCGCCGCGCACACGCCGCCCACGCACTCCTGGCCCGCGGCGCATCCGCCGCCTGCCATGGTGCACACGGCGTGCGACGCCTTCGCGGCCTCGTCGTCGACGCTCAGGTAGAGGTGCGGGTGCTGCAGGCGCGGTGATACCTCGTGCGAGCTGGGCGCGCCCGGCACCGCGGGCAGGACGCCCACGCTGTCGACACCGGTCAGGAAGCCGTCAGCGCGCGTCGCGGTCACGCGCCGGCCGAACTCGTAAGGAATGCCGCCGAAGGTGGCCCTGCCGATCTGGTCGTCGGGCGAGATGTGCTGGCTGGAGATGGCGTACCAGATGGTCGCCGCGCCCGCCGCCGCCAGCCCGGCCGCGAGCGGACCGCCCGCCAGGTAGCCGATCGCTCCGGCCACGCCGCCCACCACCGCGGTGCCGATGGACGTCCACAGGTCGCTGTCGTCCTCGGCGACCAGGACCATGAACTGCGCCTGCGTGGCCAGCTCGACGCGGTCGAAGTGCACCAGCACGCCGCTCGAGTAGCCGTCGTAGCCGGTCACGTCGTCGTCGTCGTAGCCGTCGTCGTGCCACACGCCCGAGGCGTCGTCGATGTGATCGAGGTAGTCGGCCGCCGACTCGTCGACCACGTTGTCGAGGGCGAGGCCCTGCACGCCCACCATCAGCTCGTCGGAGCCCCACCACTCGGGGTTGGTCTCGTCGCGGCACTCGGCGCGCACCACGTCGCCCTCGATGGTGTAGCGGGGCGCCGCGTCCTGCACGTAGACGATCGCGTCGTACTCGACGAAGATCTCACCGTGGTCGGAGACCAGGCGCCGGGGCGGCGACTCGAACCACGCGGGCGACTCGCCGCAGCGCACCGGCGTGCCCGGGCCGTGGTTGCACGCGGCCGACAGCGGGTCGCGGGGCACGTCGGTCCAGGTGGCCGAGCAGGTCGCACCGTCCTGCGGGCAGGTCTCGCCCGGCAGCGTGCAGCCTCGCCGCGTGTCGGCGGGGATCTGCAGCGGCGCGCCACTCGGTGGGTAGCAGACGTGCAGCGTGCGACCGGGCGCATGCTCGCCCGCGAGCGCCACGTCGTGCTGGGTCTGGTAGTGGCCGTTCTGGTTGTACATCCTGATGCGGTAGAAACCCGCGTTGACCGGCACGGGGAAGTACGCGCGGTCGGAGGGCGCCGCGCTGCCCGCGGCGGGGATGCTGCAGGCGAGCGTCGCGTCCTCGCCCAGAAGGCCCGGCTCCTCGACGATCATGGTGGCTTCGGCGGGCGTGGTCATGCCGCTCAGGAGCGGCTGGTAGTGCACGCGTGCCGAGTGCTCCTCCTTGTCCCAGTAGTTGTGCCCGCGCAGCGTCAGCGTCTCGCCGTGAGTGACGATGGGGAAGGCGATGCACACTGACTCTCGTCTGAGCAGCGAGCCGCAGATGAGGCCGGCGGAGTGGTCGCAGGTGTCGGCCGCGTAGCTGCTGGCGGAGCACGAGCTCGCCGGCACGGGGAAGCCGTAGGGCGACATGTCGACGCTCGGCTTGTCGAGTCCCTGGCTGAAGCCGGGCACGGGCGAGTACGCATCGTCGATGCCGTGGATGATGGGCGACGCGCCGGTGTCGACGCGCGTCTCGCCCACCGGCTCGCCGGGGTCGATCGTGGCGAGGTGGCCGATGATCTGCGCGCCCACGGTGATGGCGCGCGAGGCCGCGTCCTCCTCGCAGAAGCTGGCCCGCAGACGCGCGTTGGAGTGGTGACCGGCATGGAACACGATGGCCGAGGCGATGGCGTGGAAGTCGGGCGCCTGGTCGCACACGCCCGGATCGAGCGCGGCCAGGTCGCCCTCGAGCTCCTTGCGCGTGCTGACCGGGATGCGCGCGAGCGCGCCGGACGAGGCGAAGACCTCGGCGCGCGAGGCGCGGTTGACCGAGAAGATGCGGTGGCGCATGGCGATCTCGTCGGCGGACAGGACCGCCGTGCCCGCCTGGATGCGGTCGAGCGCGCACAGGGTGTTGAAGGTGAGCGTGGCCGCGACCGCACGCTCGAGCGGATCGCTCACCGCCTGCAGGTTGGTCAGCAGCCGGGCCGCCGGGTCGTTCCTCGACGGGTCGACGCCCGCGGCGCGCGTGCACTCGTGGGCGGCGTACTCGCCCTGGGCGCGCACCACCCAGCCGCTGATGCCCTCCGAGATCGAGCCGGTGGCGAGCGCGCGGTCGAGCGCGCGCGCCTCGATGGTGTACTGGTGCACGCCGCCGGTGCGCAGGCGCTGCAGCGCCACCGTCTCGTAGAGCGTGGCGCTCGGCTTCGCGGCGTAGACCCAGCCGAGGATGCCCTGGTCGTTCCAGCCGCTCGCCAGCAGGCTGGCGCGCTCGCCCGCGTCGACGGTCAGGATCTGGTCCTGCGTGGCCGGCTGGTACAGGCGGAAGAGCGGCACGGTGCGCGCGGCCGGCTCGGCGAAGAGCGCGAAGGCCTTGCCCAGGAAGGTCCACTCGTCGACGCCCGGCTCGGCCTGGGGCAGCAAGGTGTAGCGGCGCTGCCCGCTGCTCGGCTTGACGAACGCGGCCACCGCCTTGGGCCGGCGGTGCTCGCCGCGGTTGGCCACGACCAGGCCGAGCGGCGCGCCCTCGACGTAGCCGGCGCCGGCCAGCTGGGCCGCCCGCGCGGGCGAGATGGTCAGCACCTGGTGGTGCTGCACCGGGTGCTCGAAGCTGCGCAGGGGCGCCAGGTCGGCCACGCTGTTGGGCGGCCCGCCCGTGTACACGAAGCCGATGATGAACGGCTTCTGGTGCGGCACGTTGATGGTGGCGTCGAAGGCGAGCGCGGCGGCGCCGACCTTGTACCGGTGCGGCATGGTGTCGAGCTCGTAGAGCGGCTGAAGGCCCGGGCCGCCGCTGTCGAACAGGCGCAGCTCGCCGCCGCTCAGGTAGTAACCGAAGGCGTGATCGGCGATGTCCATCAGGCGGCCCTTGCCGGCGGCGTAGCGGTGATCCTGCGCGCCGGTCATCTGGGTGTACTCGAGCAGCGCGCGCGTGGTCGGCACCAGCGCACCGCCCGGGCCGAAGGGCCGCCGGTCGCAGGCGTTGCCCACGCCGTCGGCGTCGGCGTCGGCCTGGCTGCTGGTGGGCAGGTTGAGGCACTTGTCGAAGACGTCGCGCACGCCGTCGCCGTCACCGTCGAGGCCGAGGCGCGCCACCGGCATGTCGGGCCAGCCGCCGCCCAGGCTCGAGCCGGTCACGGGCGAGAAGCCCAGCTGGTACTCCTGCAGGTTGTTCAGCTCGTCGCCGTCGGAGTCCTTCTCGCCGTCGTCGGGATCGTTGGGCGCGAGGTGGTAGCGGCGCTCGAACGCGTCGCCCATCTGATCGCAGTCGGCGTCGCCCGCGGCGATGGCGAAGGCCCAGGCGATGGGCGTGGGCGCAGAACCGGCGAGCATGAGCAGGGCGCGCAGCTTGCGCGAGTCGGTGAACACGGCCGGGCGTCCGGCCACGCCCGCCACGCCGCGCGGCGCCGGCTCGAGCGCGAACGTGGGTGCGGCCGCGGCGGGTGCGTCCTGGGTGAGCAGGAGGACGTGCTTCTGGGTGTCCTGGGCCGAGGTGACCAGCAGGTCGGGTGCGCCGTCGAAGTTGAAGTCGGCGATGGCCGCGCCCGCGGGCTGGCCGAGCGGGTCGGCGGGCAGCGCCGCGGTGGCGTCGAGGAAGGGCGCCGCGCTCTGGCCCATGAGCAGCGTCCATGCCGACGGCCCGACGATGAGCAGGTCAGCGCGTCCGTTGCGATCCAGGTCGCCGGCGGCGATCGACGAGCCGGCGCGCCCGGCCAGGCCCCAGGTGGCGCTCCAGTCGGCGAAGCCGGTGCTGCCGCCGTGCAGGTAGAGCGAGCCGGCCGGCCCGGTGGCCACGATGTCGACGCGACCGTCGCCGTCGACGTCGACCGCGGCAGCGTCGGCGGCGGCGAAGCCGGGCGCGCCGCCCAGGACCGCCGCGGTGACGTCGATGAACTGGGTCACGCCGGTCTCGATGCGCTGGTTCCTGAGCATGGCCCAGCTGGCGCCCGACTTGCCGACCAGGGCCAGATCGAGGTCACCGTCGCCGTCCCAGTCGAGCAGCAGGGGCACGCCCACGCCCGTGGGCAGCGCGGCACCGGGCAGCGCCGCGGGCGAGCTGTCGAGCTCGAGCTTGCCGCTCTGGGCGTAGCGGTTCCACAGCACGCGCGAGCTCGGCCCGGCCACGCTGGCGTGGATCACGATCACGTCGGCGTCACCGTCGAGATCAAGGTCGCCGGCCACGGCACGTCCACCGTCGCTGCCGTAGCTGGGCGTGGTCGGCGTCGCGAGCGCGGCCAGGGTGCCGTTCTGGTTGCGGTAGACGCGCAGCGGCCCGCTCTCGCCCACCAGCAGCGCGTCGGCGTCGTCGTCACCGTCGAGATCCGCGGCCAGGGTCTGGGTCACGCCGCCCGGGTCGGAGACCGGGATGCGCTTCCATTCCAGCGTCGCCGCGGTCGCGGCGTGCGTGCTGCTGGCCAGGGGCCCGGGCGCAGGCGGCCCCGGGTCAGTCGCGCTGCACGCACCCGCCATCAGTGCGAGCGCCGCACCGAGCAGCACTCGAAGGTTGTCTCGTTCGATCCGTCCGCAAGCCATGGCTCCCTCGCATTCGTGCCCGGGCTGTGCAGCACGCATGCCGGCGCAAGGCCGCGAAACCCCGAGCGCGCGGCGAGGGTGTCACGGAGTGACGGCGCGGGGACGTCCGTACGGACACGGGACACGGGACACGCTCCGGCGCGCCGCTCGGTGTAATGTCCCGCACCCATGCTGAGCAGCCTGCAGATCGCCCAAGCCGCCACCTTGCGCCCCATCGCCGAGCTCGCCCGCGAGCTGGGCGTGACCGACGCCGAGCTGGAGCCCTACGGCGCGTACGTGGCCAAGATCCGCCTGTCCATCCTCGAGCGCCTGGCGCAGTCGGGCCGGCCGCCCGGCAAGCTGGTGGTGATCACCGGCATCACGCCCACGCCGCTGGGCGAGGGCAAGACCACGACCACCATCGGCATCGTCGACGGGCTGCGGCGACTGGGCGTGCGCGCCGCGGCGACCCTGCGCCAGCCCACGCTGGGGCCCATCTTCGGCATCAAGGGCGGCGGCAACGGCGGCGGGCACGCCCAGGTCGTGCCCATGGAGACGTTCAACCTGCACCTGACCGGCGACAACCACGCGGTCGCCTCGGCGCACAACCTGGCCGCCGCCTTCCTCGACAACCACCTGCACCACGGCAACGCGCTGGCGCTCGACGCCCATTCGCTCAGCTGGCCGCGCGTGGTCGACATGAGCGACCGGGCCCTGCGCAACGCGGTCATCGGCCTGGGTGGGCACGAGGACGGCGTGCCGCGCGAGAGCGGCTGGAACATCACCAGCGCGTCGGAGATCATGGCCATCCTGGCCATGTCGACCAGCCTGGCCGACCTGCGCGCGCGCCTCGGCCGCGTCGTGGTCGGCGTGCGCACCGTGCCCGGGTCGAAGGAGAAGCAACCGGTCACGCTCGAGGAGCTCAAGGTCGCCGGCGCCATGGCCGTGCTGCTGCGCGACGCCATCAAGCCCAACCTCCTGCAGACGCTCGAGGGCGCGCCGGTGTTCGTGCACGCGGGGCCGTTCGCCAACATCGCGCAGGGCACGAGCAGCGTGCTGGCCGACCGGGTGGCGCTGGCGCTCGCCGACGTGGTCTGCACCGAGGCCGGCTTCGGCGCCGATCTGGGCGGCGAGAAGTTCTTCAACATCAAGTGTCGCCTGGGCGGGCTGCGTCCGGCCGCGGGCGTGGTCGTGGCCACCCTGCGCGCGCTCAAGATGCACGGCGGCGTGGGCAAGGTGGTCGCGGGCAAGCCGCTCGACCCGGCGCTCACCAGCGAGAACGTGGACGCGGTGCGGCGCGGCGGCGAGAACCTGGCCAAGCAGATCGAGAACGTGCGCAAGCACGGCGTGCCCTGCGTGGTCGCGGTCAACGGCTTCCCCGGTGACACCGACGCCGAGATGGCCGCGGTGCGCGAGATCGCCATCGCCGCGGGCGCGCGCGACGCGGTGCGCTCGAGTCACTTCGCCGACGGTGGCGCGGGCGCCGAGGCGCTCGCCGCCGCGGTGCGCGACGCGCTGGAGGAGCCGGCCGCGTACCAGCCGCTCTACCCCGACGACCTGCCCCTGGCGGAGAAGATCGCCGTCATCGCGCGCGAGATCTACGGCGCCGACGGCGTCGACGTGGCGCCCGCGGCGGCGCGCCAGCTGGCCGACTTCGAGCGCCAGGGCTTCGGCCGCCTGCCCGTGTGCATGGCCAAGACGCACCTGTCGCTGTCGCACGACGCCAAGCTGCTGGGCCGGCCGCGCGGCTTCCGCGTCCCGGTCAAGCACGCGCGCCTCTTCGCCGGCGCCGGCTTCGTCACCGCCATCGCCGGCGACATGCGTCTCATGCCCGGGCTGCCCTCGCACCCCGCGGGCGAGCAGATCGACCTCGACGCCGACGGCAACGTGGTCGGGCTCTATTGAGCCGCCGGGGGGTCGCCGCGCCCATGTCGATCTGGTGGTTCGCGCTGGGTTACTTCGCCTGCTACGTGCCCTACAGCGCCCTGACCAAGGGCGTCTCCGACGGGCTCATCGGCGGCCTGCCGCGCGTGCCCGGCCTGGCGCTCCTGCCCCTGGCCAGCATCGCGTCGATGCTCGGCATGCTCGCCTTCATCAGTGCCGTGGGCTGGTGGAAGCACGCCGGACGCGCGCGCATCGGGCGGCTGGAGTTCGCCTGGCCCAACTGGTGGACGTTCGCGTCGGGCATGGCGACCGCGACGGTGATCGCGACCACGACGCTGGCGTACACCTTCCGCGGCGTGTCCATCGTGCTCATCATGCTGCTCCTGCGCGGCGGAGTGCTCATCCTCGCGCCCATCGTCGACTTGCTGGCCCGGCGGCGCGTGCGCTGGTTCTCCTGGGTCGCGCTGGGCCTGTCGCTGGCCTCGCTGCTGGTGACCTTCGTGGCGCGCGCCGGCTTCGCCATCACCGCGTGGGCGGCGCTCGACGTGGCGCTCTACATCGCGGCCTACTTCGTGCGCCTGCGCTTCATGAGCCGCCTGGCCAAGGCCGAGGATGTGAACGCCTCCAAGCGTTACTTCGTCGAGGAGCAGATGGTGGCCTCGCCGGCGGTGGTGCTGGTGCTGTCGCTGACCGCGCTGGCCGGTCCGGCCCAGGTGGCGGCGCCCTTGCGCCTGGGCTTCGCGCACCTGCCCGCGGCCGCGGTGGCGGTGACGCTGGTGATCGGTCTGCTCTCGCAGGGCACGGGCATCTTCGGCGGCCTGGTGCTGCTCGACAAGCGCGAGAACAGCTTCTGCGTGCCGGTGAACCGCGCCTCCAGCCTGCTCGCGGGCACATGCGCGGCGTTCATCGTGGCGACGCTGTGGCGCGGCAAGCTGCCCGGCTGGGACGAGCTGGTCGGCGCCGGCCTGCTGGTGGCGGCGATCCTGGTGCTCAGCCTGCCCGGCGTGCTGGCCAGGCGACGCGCGCGAGTGTGACTTCGGGTCACCCGGACCGTGACAGCCGGCGTGACAGCCGTGCAAGTGACGGAATTCACACGACCCAGGAACGCGGCACCTGGCTTGCTCTGATGAGCGGCCCGTGAACAGAACCCTACTTCTACTCACCAGCCTGGGCGTGACTCTGGTCGGCTGCGCCGCCGCCGAAGACGAGCACGTCGTCGCGCTGACCTCGGCCCTCGACGTGCCCCAGATCGCCGGGGTGGTCGATCGCGGCGACACCGCAGGTCGCCACTTCTTCGAGCTCTATGGCAGCTTTCCCGGCGAGACCTACGGCGCGCGCGTGGTCTGCAACGGCGTGGAGGTGCCCAACAAGCGCGAGTACTTCTCGCGCGGACAGATCAACCTGTCCATCCCGGTCATGCCCTCGGGCACGAGCTGCAGCTTCATGCTGCTGGCCAGCCCGTACGCCATCCACGGCGTGAACGATCGCGGAACGACCTTCGGCCGCCGCTTCTACGAGCTGTACGGCAGCTTCCCCGGCGCCGACCAGGGCCGCGGCACGTACTCCATGGCCGGCGCCATGTGCGACGGCACGCGCTACCCGGCGCGGGTCGAGTACCAGTCGGAAGGCCAGATCAACGTCTCCATCGAGAACCTGTGGGCGCCGGCGGTGTGCAGCTACCCCCTGGTCGGCAACGTGCAGCTGTCCAACCCGATCGCGCCGCGCGCGCTGGCGCCGGCCGGCCTGGAGATCATGGGCGTGAACGATCGCGGCACCACCTCGGGCAGGCGCTACTTCGAGCTCTACGGCCGCTTCAGCGCCCAGGGCCTGCGCGTCGAGTCGGTCTGCGACGGCAACGCGCTGCCCACGACCATCACCTACGCCTCGTCGGGGCAGGTGAACGTGGCGCTCGACAGCTTCCCGGGCGGCGGCGACTGGGTCTGCGGCTTCACCCTGACCGGCAACCTGGAGCAGCGTCCGCGGCGCAGCCCGACCTTCCATGCCCAGGGCCAGGCGGCGCACCCGGCCCTGCCCGGCTACGTCGGCACCTACTACTGGGGCGGCCGCTTGTCCACGCCGGGCGAGAGCCAGCTGGGCAAGGCGACCGCGAACCTGCGCACCTCCGGCTTCCGCAGCGCGCGCTTCGTCATCACGCCGCGCGTGCGCGGCGAGCTGATCCAGGGCAACGGCGCCTCCCTGCCCTACCAGATCGACACCGGCAGCTTCGACGTCGCCTGCCCGCGCGAGCGGCCCTTCCTGCCCTGCGCGATCCGCCAGCCCGACTACCAGGCGGCCATCTCCGAGCCGAGCCTGCGCAACGTGGTGCTGACCGCCTACGACTCGGCCTCGAACGGCGCGACCGGCTGGGCCAGCAACTTCCTCGACGAGGCCTACCTCACCCAGCACGCCGACGAGGTCATGGGCGAGTACCGCGATCTCACCTACGCGCTCTACGAGACGCAGCGCGGCAGCGGCAAGACCATCATCGTGAGCAACTGGGAGGCCGACAACATGCTGTACTGCGGCTCGGCCTACACCTATTCCTACGACGCGTCGTTCCGCGCCCACTGCACCGGCGTGGACGCGCACCTGCGCGGGCTGAAGAAGTGGTTCCGCCTGCGCCAGCAGGGCATCCGCGAGGGCCGGCGCCTGGCCGGGCTGGCCGGCTACGGCGGCGTCACCGTGGCCGAAGGCATCGAGTTCAGCACCCTCGACCTCATGCACGGCCTGGGCCCCAACATCCTCGAGGACCTGATTCCCGATCTGCGCCCCGAGTGGGCCTCGTACTCCTCGTACGAGACCATCAACAAGCTGTCCACCCCGGGCAGCGAGCCGGTCGTGCGCGCCGAGCTGAACCGCATCAAGAGCTTCCTCGCGCAGCGCTCGCCCGGCACGCAGCTCATGATCGGCGAGGTCGGCTACACCGCCAGCGAGGGCGACCTGCTCGACCCGGTGCGCGTCAAGCAGATCGCGATGACCCAGACCGCCATGCGCCTCATCCACGAGGCCGGCATTGCCATCGCCATCCTCTGGGTCGGCTACGACTCGACGCCGAGCTTCGACTCGGTCACGGGCGAGACGACCTGGAACCTGCACGACGGCATCATGGAGAACGACGGCAGCGAGCGGCTCATCCTCAAGCGCCTGCGCGCCTACGTGGCCACGCTGCCCTGAGTCACTTGCCCAGCGCGCGCTCGAGGCGCTTGACGATGGCCCTGGCGATCTTCACCCGCGCGTAATACTTGTCGTTGGCCTCGACCACGATCCAGGGCGCCTTGCCCGTGCTGGTGCGGTCGATCATGTCGACGGCGGCGGCCTGGTAGGCGGCCCACTTGCCGCGGTTGCGCCAGTCCTCGGCGGTGATCTTGAAGCGCTTGTGCTCGACCTTCTCGCGCTCCTTGAAGCGACGCAGCTGCTCCTGGCGGTCGATCTGCAGCCAGAACTTGAGCACGATGGTGCGCGCGTGCACGAGCTCGTGCTCGAAGTCGTTGATCTCGGAGTACGCGCGCATCCAGTCGGCGTCCGGGCACAGGCCTTCCACGCGCTCGACCAGCACGCGTCCGTACCAGGAGCGGTCGAAGATGGTCACCCGGCCCTTGCGCGGGATGTGCCGCCAGAAGCGCCACAGGTAGGGCTGCGCCCGCTCCTCCTCGCCGGGCGAGGCGATGGGCACGATCTGGTACTGGCGTGGATCGAGCGCGAAGGCGATGCGCCGGATGGCGCCGCCCTTGCCGGCCGCGTCCATGCCCTCGAAGGCGAGCACGAGCGAATGCTCGGCGAAGCGCTTGTGGTGCGAGAGCTCGGCCAGCCGGCCCTGCCAGCGCGCCAGCTCGAGCTCGTACTTCTTCTCGGGCAGGGCGCGCGACAGATCGAGGGCCGAGAGCACGTTGCGCTCGTCGACGGGTGCGAGCACGCTCCTGGCCTCGGCCGGCTTGCGCGGACGCACGTCCAGGCGCGACTTGAGCGCCGCGAGCAGCTCGCGCGCCACCCGCAGGTGGCGGTAGTTGTCGTCGGTACCATCGACGATGCTCCACGCCGACGCGCTGCTCGTGGCGCGCAGCACGTGCCCGGCGACGTTCTGCAGGGCGCCGTAAGTGCGTGTGCGCGCCCACGATTCGCTGGTCACGCGCCAGGCGGTGCGCGGGTCGCTCTCGAGCTGGCGCAGACGCTGCTTCTGGCCCGCCTTGGTCAGGTGGAACCAGAACTTGAGCAGCAGCGCGCCCTCGTTGATGAGCATGCGCTCGAAGCGGTTGATCTCGTCCAGGCGGCTGTCGAGCTGGCCGCGCGACATCTTGCCGGCGATGCGGCGCGCGATGGGGATCGAGTACCAGGAGCCGGCGAACACGCCCATGCGTCCGCGCGGCGGCAGCGCCCGCCACCGCTACCCCGGCCGCCATGAGGGCCGGCGAGGTCACGTCCTGACCGGCGAGGCTCGGGGGTCCAGCGCGGAGGCTCGAGGGGAGGTG
>OBEQ012830198.1_pt1 | contig 11334 bp, 9 predicted proteins | sample 1670901 | NCBI WGS metagenome assembly OBEQ01 (sample SAMEA104232315, study PRJEB22302) | groundwater metagenome | biome: forest; feature: aquifer; material: groundwater | place: USA | collected 2011-08-07 | depth 5.4 m | reverse complement strand
TTGTTGTCTAAATTTCCCCCCCCCCCCCCGCGGTCCCCCCCCGGTGGCGGCAAAGCCGGCGGGAGAAGGAATTCCAATATCACAAAGATATTTGCGGCCGCCGATACCTTTGGCTTTCTCCATTATTGCCAGCAATGCTCCCGCGGACTGATGCAGTACGGGATGAATCCATTCCGGATCAATATCGCAAAGCGGCTTGAGTACAAACCAGCGTTCGTGCATGCGGGGATGCGGCAGGATCAACTCCCCCTCCGTCAGCACGTCATCCCCATAAGCCAAGAGATCCAGGTCAATCGTGCGCGGGGCATTCTTTTCGGAACGCACGCGCCCCAATCTTTTTTCGCAGCGAAGCAGGTTTGACAGCAAATCCGGCGGCGGAAGCAGGGTTTCAAATTTCCATACCGCATTCAGAAACGCGCCTTGCGCCGGTCCCCCCACAGGCGGGGTCTCATACACGGAGGAAACACGCAATGGTTTTAGTTCCGCGATCCGCAGAAGGGAACGGAATGCGTGTTCGAGCGTCATTTCACGCGCTCCCAGATTGGAACCGGCACCTATAAAAATGCGGGACATATTTTATTCGTACCGCGTACATCGTACTACGTACGAAGTACGCGGTACGTAGTACGATGTATTATCTCTTATGATTTTTTTGAATGCGCTCAAGCGCTTCTTGAAGGGAGGCTTCAGGAACCGTCAGGGAAATCCGGAAGTAGCCTTCACCGTTCGGGCCAAAACCATTGCCGGGCGTTACGACAATATTCATCTCATTTAAAAAACGCACGGTTAGCTCTGCGGAGGTGGATCCCGGAGGAACGGGAATCCAGCAATAAAAGGTGGACTTTGGTTTCTTGACGGCCCAGCCCATACGATTCAAACCGTCAATCAGGAGATCCCGCCTTTTCTGGTATGTCTTGAGGTTTTCCAGATAGGCCGCCTCTCCGTTATCCAGAGCTTTTTTTGCCGCGAGCTGAATCGCCTGAAAAATACCGGAATCAATGTTCGATTTGATTTTTCCAAGAAGCGGAATCACTTCGGAATTTCCGGCGGCAAAACCCACGCGCCAGCCCGTCATGTTATAAGTTTTGGAAAGCGAATAAAATTCCACGGCCACATCCTTGGCCCCATCCACTTCAAAAATGCTGGGCGCTTTCTGGCCGTCGTAAACGAATTCACTGTAGGCGGCGTCATGCGCGATCAGAATATGATGGCGGTGAGCAAACTCTACGGCGCGCTTAAAAAAATCAAGTCCGGCAATGGCCGAGGTCGGATTGTTGGGATAATTCAAAAACATGAGTTTGGCCCGTTTCAAAACATCTTGCGGAATTACGGACAAATCAGGGAGAAATTCGTTTTGTTCCAGCAGCGGCATCAAGACCACTTCCCCGCCCGCAAACCATGTGGAGGATTTATAGACCGGATAACCCGGATCGGGAACCAAAACCACATCGCCCGGATTGACAACCGCGAGCGGCAAATGGGCAATTCCCTCTTTGGAGCCGATCAGCGGAAGCACTTCCTTGGCGGGATCCAGCTTGACGGAAAAACGTTTCTCAAACCAGCGCACGATCGATTCACGGAAAACAGGCATGCCGGCATCCAACGCATAGCGGTGGTTGGACGGATCACGCGCGGCGGCAGAGAGCGCATCAATAATAAAACCGGGTGTGGGGAGATCGGGATCACCAACCCCAAGATCAATGACTTTCTTGCCCTGCTTGATTAATTCCCTTTTTTGCCGGTCAATTTCGGCGAAAAGGTACGGGGGAAGTTTCTTGACCCGGTCTGCGGCGTCCCAGTGAATCGCGTCCGATTTTGAAGGGATCTTAAGGTTCATAGGGGGTGGATTATAACACGCGAACTGGGGTCTTTCAGCAACGAAAGTTAAAGCGGGAATCCAGCATGTTGAGTTCGTAGGCTTTCAGGCGGGCTTCATCATGAATCCAGGCGATTTGAGTTTTACAATAGAAGGAATACACATCCAGAAATTCGTCCAGTTTTTCCTGAATCGCTCTCCGGACGTCTTGATCCGTACGGCGAACTTCAATCATCTCTGCAATCGGACGCATAAGTGTTTCCGTGGGGTCGAATGACAAGTTAAAAAGCGCTGTTAAATTCACTGCGAAGACTGAATCCGGGTCTGAGGCGCAGGATCTCGCCCAAGAGCCCAAGACATTTCTTCTGAAGGTCATCACGCCGGGTCTCCTGCCAAAGCGAATACAGTTGAAGAAATTTTCTCTCTTTCACGCGGAACAAATTCCCTGGGTGTTTCATAGGCTGTCGTTTCCCCCTTCCCTGCCGTCCATGGAGTCGGACAACTCGAAGTGAAACTCCGGATCTATTTCCGCCAATTCACGGGCGGCCTTAATGACCGCCTCCCGTAAGTTGGAAGATCTGGGCGATTTCATCCAGGCCCCGTAAAGATCCAAAAAATGATCGGTTTGACTCTGTGCCGTTATCTTGCGCTCATAATCTTTCATTTCGGACAGGAACTGCTGAAATCCCTGGTCCCGGAAACCGCCGACAAAGGAGAAATAATCGCGCCGCACATGTTTGAGCATGTCTTGATAAAACGGATAGTAGCGTGAAATTTTTTCAAGCACATCCCCCACGCCCGTCGTTTTCCGGTAAATGCGTTTGTGCGACGCGCCGGCTTGATCGTAATACAGCCGCGCCAATTCCTGGTAGTACCGGTCGGAGCGCTGAAAAAAGCGGCCTTTAGATTTCATCATCACGTCGCCGAAAATGGACGTGTGAATCAGGAGATGATCGGCGTTGACTTTAAAAATAAAATAGCGGATGGTTTTGTCGTCAGTCGCGCGTACCCAATCCAGAATCTCACTGCTTTCATCGGAAAGGTAGGGAGAGGCCATATCGTGGTATTCCGGCAGAGAGACCGCAAAAAGCAAATGCGCCAGGTAGACATTGACGTCTTCGTCGTAGACATAATGATTCGAAGGAAAGCCTTCCTCTTTACGTACTTTTAAGATGGACGATAAAAGAAAACGCAGGGCTGCGTCTCTTTCTTGCGTGGAAATGTCAAAGTAGAGACAATTGTCATTTCTCTTTCCCGGAATCTTTTCTTTGCCCATATTTCCTCCAAACAGTCTTAATTAAAACCTTTATAAGAATATTTATGTTTGGGTCAAAAAAAAACCTCTCCACCATTACTGCTAGAAAGATAGCACACCCCTTTTGAGTTGTCAAACGGGTGAAATTGCTTGATTTTTAACTTAACTATATACAGTTAAATAAGTTATGTGATATATATAAGAGAGAAGCAGTGGAAGTATTCCGGAAAAACAATCAGCGCCTCTTGCCGAGGGAGGAGATCCATTTTGGGGACGATCAGTCTCCAAAATTAGCTCCGGACGAGGCGGCGCGTTTTGGAGGAATACTTCCCCTGCTTCTCTATTTAATAAGAGACTATTTAAGGAAAGATTGAATTTCAGCCATAAAGCGGCGGGATTTCATCGGCTGGCCCACCCGGTATAGGACAAACCGCTCCATGAGCGTGGCAAGCTCTTTTTCAGCGGCAGGCACAGAGAGGAATTTTAAGCATTCTTCCGGAGAATGGCCGGCGTAGTAACGCAGTGCCGAGAGCACTTGTGCGGAAACCGGCCGCGCATCCACGACCCGGACATGGCATTGCCGGCAAAAAATAGCACCCTGGGCTACAGAAAAAAAACCGCCTTCGGGAAGATCCGCACGGCACTCCAAGCACGCATTGAGAAACGGCAAAAGGCCCGTTTCGCGCAAAAGCCGGGTTTCAAAGATGCGCGCGATGCGTTCCGGTGAAAGCGACGGCAGGTAGCGGAAGCAGAATTGCATCAGATCAAAAACGCTTTCATGCGGGTCATGAACTTCCAGAAAACAATCCGCCAGCTCCGAAAAATAGCTCGCGTAGCTGATGGAAGCAAGCCGGGTGCGCAGGACATCATGGGTTGAAAGGACGGCCACGTCCGAGATCAAATGCAGGTCCGAGCGTGTTTTTTCATAGAACACGATTTCCAGATGGGTGAAAAGTTCAAAGAAGGCATTGCGAGGCTCGCGGTCTTTGCGCACGCCCTTAGCCACGCCTTTGAGTTTGCCGAAAGACTTCGTGAGAAAAGTTACGATCAGCGAACTGTTGCGCAGCGGCTGGGTTTTGAGAACAATCGCTTCCGTTTTATGTATCATCCTTAATCCTTGTTTCACAAATTCAGCATTGATATGAAATCTGAGGCCTTATTATTATTTAAAAATTCTCAATTCTCTCAAGATTCTTTCCTGGCGTTGAAACATTTTGGCCCGCTGCCGCACAGCGGCATCATCTTCGCCCGCGAGATGCAAAATACCGTGGCAGAGATAAAAATAAAATTCATAACGGAACGAATGTCCCAGCTTTAAGGCCATTTTTTTTGCTGTCTCAAGCGAGATAATCAGCTCACCAGCGATCCCCGCCATGCCTCCGAGATCAAAAGAAATCACATCGGTCGTCCAATCGTGATTTAAAAACCGGCGGTTGAGCGTCCGCATGCGGCGGTCCCCGACGAGAAGAATGCTCAAACCCGCGCGGCGGAATCCGGCCTTTCTCAGCATCATGCACGCGGTTTTCCTTACCTGCGCCAAAGAAATACGGATGCCCGGACATTCACTGCGGATTTCAATGGGAGCGTACCGGCTGGGCATACGGGACAATCAGCTGTCGCTGTTCTTGGTGAATTGATTCTCCCGGAACAAATCCAGGTGGTTTGCCTCTTGAGGTTTTACGGGATAAACAACTCGGGTATGGAAAATCGCCATCAGGTTATGAATAAAACTTTCTTGGATCTTATGAAGATCGCGCAAGGCCAAAGGGCATTCATCCAATTGCCCGTCAATAAATTTATCATTAATAATTTTTCGAACCAGGAGACGAATATTCTCGGGGCTGGGGTCTTTGAGCGAGCGTGAAGCGGCTTCCGTGGAATCCGCCAGCAACGCCACCGCGGTTTCTTTTGTCTGAGGCTTGGGTCCCGGATACCGGAAATCCTCCACATTGATCTTCTCCCCTTTTTCGGCTGCATCCAGCGCTTTTTTGTAAAAATAGTAAATCACACCCGTTCCCTGATGCTCCGGAATGAAGCGCAGAATCGGTTCCCGTAATTTGTATTTGTGCCCCAGTTCAACTCCGTCGCGTACGTGGTTCATAATGACCAGACAGCTCATCGTCGGGGTTAGTTTTTCATGCTGACTGCGGCTCTGATAGGCCTGATTTTCCGTGAAATATTCTGCGCGCGCGATTTTACCAATATCATGAAAGTAACAGCCGACACGGACTAAAAGGGCATTGGCGCCGATGGCTTCACAAGCCGACTCTGCGAGCGTACTCACCACCAAGCTGTGGTGATAAGTTCCGGGCGCTTCGACAATCATGCGCTTTAAAATCGGATGATTTAAATCAGAAAGTTCTAAAAGCGTGATATCCGTGACCAGGTCAAACGCCCACTCCAAAAGCGGCAGCAGTAAAAAAGCAAGCGGCATGGTAATCAAAAGTCCGTTACCTAATCCTTGCAAGCTGATCATCAGTGCCTCGGTCAGCGGAATTTCTTCAAAGATACGGAAGGCAAAAAGGGTCAAACTGTACGTAAAACCCACGGCCGCACCGATGATCAAGAACTGCAGCCGTTTGCGGACCCGAAACGCGGCAAACACGCCGGCGGTGGAGGAAAAAAGTGTGGCAATGAGAATGTCTATTTTAAACCCCACCATGGCGGCGGCCAGGACGGCCATCACGGCGCCGCAGAGTACGCCGAGCCGTGCGTTCACCAGAAGCGCCAAAAGGAGCGCCGCCAGTGCGACGGGCATCAGGTAAGGCGAAGCCATGGGCAAAAACATCAAGCCTCTTGAAAAAAGCAGGGTCAGAATCAGGATGACATGCACGAGCAGCACCATTCTGATGGAAAGCAGGATTCTGGATTCAAAAAAAAGCATGTAGAAAAATCCGAACAAATAGGTCAGAGAAACTAAAAGTCCCATCGCGGCGAAACGGTAAAGAGCTTTCTTTGTGGTCATTTTTTTATCGATTAAATCGATCTTGTATTTTTCCTGAGGGTTGACAAGCATGCCGCGCTGGATCACCAGTTCATTTTTTTTGATCTGTTCTTCGACCGGCGGGACAGCCTCTTGCGCTTGTTTACGGCGTTTCTGGGTTTCATCCACATCTACGGCCACATTTGGCCCCGCAATCGCATTAAAAATATCAAGCACCGCCTGCTTTTCTTGCTGCTCCTTGGGAATAATTTCCTGCAAAATCCCTTCCGCAAATTTATGCGATTCTTCAACCGTAAGCAGTTCGTCAAGGGAGAGATTTTTTTCACTGCGATCGGGGTATTTCAGTGAAATTCGCAAACAGCCTTCCTGACGAATCGATTCTTTTTGGGTAGAGGCAACCACCCCCCGTTCCAGCGTTTGGGTTAAGAGTAAATCCAGATTTTTCCGGACTTCATCGACACTCTGATGCGCTAAAAGGCTCTTCATGGCGGCGTCGGGGATAAAAAAAGGCATCTGGGCAAGCATCGGGCCTGCGTCCTGACCGGCAGACTGCATAATCTTGGCCCGTTCGAGAACGTTCAGAAAAGATTCCAGTTTTATGCGGGATTCTTTTGTTTTTTCCGGCTGGAAGACCAGTGCCATAGGAACTTCAGCACCCGCTTTTTGACGCAATGTTTCTGTTTTCGCCGTATTTTCATAAGTCACGGCAATCGGGGCAAAAAGAGTTTGCGGTGCCGGCTCGCCAAGAATAAATTCGTTGGACTGAATGCCGCTTGGGCGTTCCGCGACCAGGATCAGCGTGGTGAGAATCGAGGAGAATAAAAAAATACCGGTTCGCACAAGCCATTCCCTGCGTTTCTTCTTGCGCGCCCGCCGGCTGACGGGACTAGGAGTTTCGGTGTTCATAGCGGTCATAGGCTTTAATAATTTCACGTACCAGCGGATGCCGGACCACATCCGTATCGCGAAGATGGACAAATTCAATTCCCCGGATTGAGGCGAGGACATCCTGAATTTCAACCAATCCTGAACGCTTCCCTGACGGAAGATCAATCTGCGTAATATCCCCGGTAATCACCGCGCGGGAAGATTCTCCCAGACGCGTCAAAAACATTTTCATCTGCAAATGGGTGCAATTTTGGGCTTCATCCAGAATAATAAAAGAATCACTCAGCGTACGGCCGCGCATATAAGCGAGCGGAGCGACCTCAATCACCGACCGTTCCAGATAGCGCGCGGCTTCGTCATAATCCATCATGTCATAGAGAGCATCATACAAAGGCCGCAGATACGGATTCACTTTTGCTTGAAGGTCACCGGGCAAAAAACCAAGACTCTCGCCCGCCTCGACCGCCGGACGGGCCAGGATGATGCGGCTCACAAGCTGACGTCGCAGTTGGTCAATGACCGCGGCCATGGCCAGGTAGGTTTTGCCGGTGCCCGCCGGCCCGATGCAGACCACAATCCCCTTGTTTTGAAGAGCTTCGAGATAAATTTCCTGATTTTGACTGCGGGAGCGAATCACTCTGCCGCGGTGCAAGAAGCTGACGCGGCCCTCAAACGAGGCCGTTTCTTTTTTTCCCTTCGCAGGGGTTTCCTTGGTCTTGATCAGGGGCGTTGTCAATCCGCGCAGTTCACCCAGACGTTCCAGAAAAAACTGGTAGGCCGCCGTCACATGATTTTTTTCTCCAGAAATTTTCAATTGGTGATTTTGTGCTGAAATACGAACCTGATATTCCTTCTCCGCAAAACGGAGGTTCTGATCCAGACTGCCGTAAAGGGCGATCGCTTCTTCATTCGAGTCAAGTTTCAGTGTTTTTTCCATAGCAAATAGAGTTCGAAGTTAGAAGTTCGAAGAACCCAGTGTTCTTTCCAACTTCCAGCATCCAACTTCTAACTTTTACCTCCTCACGATTTGAATAAAGTTTGATGTTTGAAGAACCCGGTTTTTCTTCCAACTTCCAACATCCAACTTCTAACTTTCACTTCTTCACAACTTGACTTGGATTCCCAATTCTTTTAACTGTTTCGCATCAACCGTGTTCGGTGCCTCGGTCATCAAGCATGTCCCTTTTTGAGTTTTTGGAAACGCGATCACATCCCGGATGGACTCGCGTTTCAAAAGGATGGCCGTCAAGCGGTCCAAACCAATCGCCAGCCCCCCGTGCGGCGGCGCGCCATAGCCCAAGGCCTTCAGAAGAAACCCGAATTTCTTCCGTTGTTCTTCAGGAGTGATCTGCAGGACGCCAAAAACTTTCTGCTGCGTGGCGGAGTCATGGATACGGATACTGCCGCCGCCGATTTCCGATCCGTTCAAAACCAGGTCATAAGCTTTGGCTTTCACGCCTGCCGGATCGGATTCAAGACGCGGTAAGTCCGCGTTTTTGGGCGCCGTAAAAGGGTGGTGCAGTGCTTGAAAACGCTTCTCTTCGTCATTCCACTCAAAAAGAGGAAAGTCCACGACCCAGAAAATTTCAAAGCCTTCTTCATTGATTTTCTTGTATTCCGCCGCCAGTTTACAGCGCAGCGCGCCCAGGGCCACGGCAGAAACATGCGGGTCGCTGGCCACCATAAAAATCAGATCGCCCGGTTTGGCTGCCGCGGTTTCAATCACCTTGCCGATACGCGCCGCATCAAAGAATTTGGCAATCGGCGATTCGACTTCAGACGGCCCCTTCACTTTAAACCAGGCCAGCCCTTTCGCACCGTAGTTTTTGAGCCACTCCGTCAAGTCATCAAAATTCTTGCGTGAAAATTCGACGCCCGGCGGCGGTGTAAAACACAGGCCGCGAATCTTACCTTTCGAATTAATGACCTCATTAAAAATCTTAAAAACGGTACCGCTGAAAACACCCGTCAGGTCATGAAGCTCCATCCCAAAACGCAAATCCGGCTTATCGGAACCATACCGGTTCATCGCTTCTTCATACGGCATGCGGCGAAAAGGGACTGTTAATTTCCGGCCATGAATTTTTTCCGCCACATCCGCCACCATGCCTTCCACCACGCTCATCACGTCATTTTCATCCACAAACGACATTTCAAGGTCGATCTGGGTGTGCTCCGGCTGGCGGTCAGAACGTAAGTCTTCATCCCGAAAGCAGCGGGCCAGCTGAAAATAGCGGTCATAGCCTGCCACCATCAGAAGCTGTTTGAAAAGCTGGGGAGACTGCGGCAGGGCGTAAAAAGTTCCGGGTGTCAAGCGGCAGGGCACCAGAAAGTCGCGCGCGCCTTCCGGAGTACTGCGCGTCAAATAAGGCGTTTCGATTTCGAGAAAACCCAGTTTGTCGAGGTGATCGCGCACAATCTTTGTAATGCGGTAGCGCGTGGTCAGGGCTTCCAGCATGCCTTTGCGGCGCAAGTCCAGAAAGCGATAGGTCAGACGCAGTTCCTCATTCACCTGCGGGTCTCCGATTTCAAAAGGCGGCGTAGGACAGAGATTCAAAATCTCAAGCTCATTGACATGGATATCAATCTCGCCCGTCGGTATTTTCTTATTTTCGGTACCCGCCGGACGGCGGTTTACTTCCCCCGTAATCCGGATCACCATTTCAGACCGGAGTTCTTCGGCTTTCTTATGAACCGATTTATCTTTCTCGGCACTAAACACAACCTGCGTAATCCCCCAACGGTCGCGCAAATCAATAAAAATCAGATTCCCGTGATCGCGGCGCGTATCGACCCAGCCGGACAAAGTCACCGTTCGTTTTAAATGACTGCCGTTTAATTCGCCGCATGTCGCCGTCCGCATCATGATGATTTCTGCTCCTGGGTTCGCCTGATCAATTCTGCAGCAAGGCTTGACTTGCCGACGGAAAACTGTTCGCGTGTGTTTAAATTTTTAAGGGTCCAAATATTCTTTTTTAATTCATCTTCCCCGCAAATAACGGCGAAAGACGCACCGGTTTTACTCGCCCGCTTTAAATGACCGCCCAAATCGGAATGCCGTTCCAAAGCGCAAACTTGAAAGCCCCATTCTTGCAGGTCGAGCATGGATGCTTTCACCTGATCCAGCCCTCCGGCGATAGAATCGGAAAACAGCGGCGCAAAATAAATTTTTCTTGAGCGCATCTGAACACTGACCGGCGGGTCATTCTTTTCAAGCATCACTAAAAGGCGCTCCATCCCGATGCTGAATCCGGTACACGGTGTCGGAGACCCGCCCAGCTCTTCATATAAACGGTCATAACGTCCGCCGCCGGCAAGCGCGTCCTGCGCGCCCAGCACGTCAGAAACCACTTCAAAAACCACCCCGGTATAGTAATCCAATCCGCGAACGAGGGTCGGGTCCACTTCAAAAGTAACCTGCTCTGAAAAACTCCGGGCAAACTCAACCCACTCCAGAAATTCACTGTTAAACGGCGCAATTTCACCCCAGGGAACACCGCGGATGACTTTGCGCGTTTGAGGGATCTTGCTGTCGAAAATACGCAGGACGTTTTTATCCAGCCGGTAGAGAGAATCGGGATCAAGCCTGGATTTATTTGCTTCAAAGTAGTCACGGAGTTTTTTCCGGATGGTTCCCGCCTGCACGCCATTAATCAGGGTTAAATCATTCAGCCGGAACTTTGCGTTTTTTACTTTCAAATAATTTAAAAAATGCGTCAACGCCTTGATGATTAGCCAATCCGCGTAATAAGGATCTCCGGCCTTTACGACATTAATTAATTCTGCCCCGATTTGATGGAACTGGCGCTTGCGGCCGGCCTGGGGACGCTCCGCACGAAACATCGGTCCCGTATAATACAGCGCCAGTGATGGATTGGTTTTTAAAAGACCATGTTCCATCACGGCACGCGCTACGGAGGCGGTCATTTCAGGCCGCAGCGTCATACTGCGGTCACCGCGGTCTTTAAAGGTATACATTTCCTTGTGAACGATGTCGGTGGTTTCTCCGATGGCCCTGGTAAAAAGCTCGGTGGGTTCAAGAAGGGGAGTGCGGATTTCACGAAAACCATGACTGGCGAAGAGGATGCGGGCTTTTTCTTCAAGCCATTGCCATTTCTCAATTTCGTCCGGCAAAATATCCTCCATGCCGGGAAAAGCTGAATAGCGGGTACTCATGGAGCGGCATCATAACATAGAGGTGGTGGGGAGGCAATATAGGGGAACATAGCGGATAGCGCACAGCGCGCAGAAAAACGAGAAAAACGTTTTTTCCTGTGCGCTATGCGCTGAGCGCTGTACGCTAAGGCTCTGTGAAACAATAAGTGATCCATCTGAAAAATCTCGTTTGTGGTGAGTTCGAGACGCGAGGACGAAGGCGTGTCGTTGGACACGCCGAGGACGAGCAACGAAGAAATCGCCGCAAACGGGGCT
>OBEQ011859338.1_pt1 | contig 11334 bp, 8 predicted proteins | sample 1670901 | NCBI WGS metagenome assembly OBEQ01 (sample SAMEA104232315, study PRJEB22302) | groundwater metagenome | biome: forest; feature: aquifer; material: groundwater | place: USA | collected 2011-08-07 | depth 5.4 m | reverse complement strand
CGGTCTTCGGTCCAAGCGGCGTGATTTTCGCGGAGTTTCTTCTCCAGCTCCTTGAGCATCGGCTCGGTGAGGCGCTTCCGGTAAGGACGGTTGTAGAGAATCTGCAGGGCGGTGATCTCGGCCTGATGGCTCTGAAGAAAATCGCGAAATGACGTGGTGACTTGCGAGGCGCTCTTGGCGCCTTGCGGAGCCGGACCGGCATAGAGCAGCGTGTCCTGCGAAATGACGTCGAGCGTCTGGTCGGCGGCTTTCTGGATTTTTTTGAGGAGGTTGCGCAGATCTGGATTCGCGGCGAGCGGAGCTACGGCCTCTTTCGCGAGCTTCTCGGCAGCCATCTTGAAATCGCGAGTCGCGGGCTTGACGTAGGTCTCCGGGCTGGCGCTGGTAGCAGTTTCAATTTTGTCGGGGTCGACTGCATCAAGAAGGCGCCGGGCGATTTGGGAAAGCGTCTGGCCTTTAGCGGTCTGCACGACCTCCGCCTTCACAGAATCATCGAGGCGGCGCTCAAGACGGATGAGGCGTCCGGCGAGAGACTCAAGCGCTGCGGCCTCCGTGGTGCCGAGACCGACGGCGTCGAGAAGCTTTTCAAACGTCACGGTGGGCTTACGCTCAAGCGGGCGGGTGTCGGTTTTCACCCTCTCGCAGACACTCACGGCATCGACGATGACGAAGCGCGTTTTGCGTTTGATGCCGGGATTGACCTGCTCCATCTCCGTCTCAGTGACGACGCGCACACCCCGGCCCTTCATCTGCTCGAAGAAGTTGCGCGAGCGCACGGAGCGCATGAAGAAAACGATCTCCAGCGGCTTGATGTCGGTGCCGGTGGCAATCATGTCCACGGTAACGGCGATGCGGGGGTGGTAGGAGTTGCGGAACTTCTGCAGCAAAGATTCCGGGGACTCGCCGGTGGTTTTGTAGGTGATCTTCTTGCAGAAGTCGTTACCCTTGTCGAACACCTCGCGGCAGATGCGGACGATGTCTTCCGCATGGGAGTCGTTCTTGGCGAAGATGAGGGTCTTGGGCACGTCCTGGCGGCCGGGGAAGATGTCGGTGAAGAGGCGGTCGCGGAAGGCGATGAGCACGGTGCGGATCTGGTCCACCGCGACGATGTCTCCATCGAGCTCGGAAGCCTCATAGGTGAGGTCTTCGTCGAGCTGCTCCCAGCGAACCTTGCGCGTCTGGCGGTCGCGTATGTCCACATAGAAGCCGGAGTCCACGGTCGAACCCTGCTCGGTGATGCGGGTCTGGATGCGGTAGATGTCGCAGCCGACGTTCACCCCATCGGCGACGGCCTTCTCATGGCCGTATTCCATGACGAGGTTCTGCCGGAAAAAGCCGAAGGTCTGCTTCGACGGCGTGGCGGTGAGACCGATGATGGAGGCGTCGAAGTATTCGAGCACCTGCCGCCAGAGGTTGTAGATGGAGCGATGGCATTCGTCGGTAATGATGAAGTCGAACGCCTCAATGGGAAACGCAGGGTTGTATTCGACAGGGATGGGTTCCTTGAAGAGCGACTCGGCGACATCAATGGGTAGGTCGTCCAGATCTGGCGCAGGCTCCTGCTCGCCCTTCAGCATGGAGTAGAGGCGCTGGATGGTGCCGATGACGACTCGGGCAGAGGTGTCGAGCGTGTTGCCGGTGAGGTGCTGGACGATGTATTCCTCGGTGAACGTATAGTTATTCACCGGGGAGACGAACTGTTGGAACTCTTTGAGCGTCTGCTCGCCGAGGTTGCCGCGATCGACGAGGAACAGAATGCGGCGCGCGCCGGCATACTTCACAAGGCGGTAGATGGCGTTCACCGCCGCGAAGGTTTTGCCGGAGCCGCTGGCCATCTGGATGAGGGCGCGGGGCCGCCCGACGGCGAAGGAGTGCTCCAGGTTCGTGATGGCCTCGATCTGTGCCAGCCTGAGCTGCACGGTACTAAGGGGTGGAAATTCCCGCAGACGCTGGGCGAGTTGCTTTTTCTGCTGCACCCAGGCGAGCAGGGTCTCCGGGCGATGGAAGGCGAACACGCTCCGGCTGCGCGGATCGGGGTCGAGGCGGTTGGTGAAGCACGTCTCCGTGCCGGTGGTCTCGTAGCAAAACGGCAGCGGTGAACCCCAATGCGGCAAGCCGGAGGGAATGCTGGTGACATATTTTGCCGTCTGCTCCTCGACGCCAGCGAGGGAGTGGCCCTCCGGTTTGCCCTCCACCACACCGATGGCCTTGCCGTCCACGAAGAGGGTGTAGTCCGGCTCACCGGTCTGGAAGGACAGTTCGGCGACTGCGACGCCCAGGGTAGCAGAGAGATTGACGGCGTCTTTGTCCTGCACGGCCCAGCCGCAGTGCCCGAGGAGGGCGTCGATAGCCTGCCGGGCGTGTTGTTCTGGCGTTTCAGACATGGCTCACGAGATCGGCCTCGATGATGGCGCGGCGTATCTCCCCTTCACCGGAGAAGTTGACCGTGCTATCGCCGACGAGGCCGACCGGCCTGGCGAAGGCGCGTGACGAGGCGCTGGGCCTGCTGATACGCTAAGCGCACCCCTTACGATTTGGCGGCATAGAGGCAGCGTCCTGTGCGGAGGATCTGGGCGAGAAACTGATCCCCCCCTGCCAGTCGTCGCTTCAACTCCTGCGGCGTGACGACCACGGGCTCAAACGGATGGCCCCGCCGGGCGTCGGTGACGAGGGCGCGCACCTCGGCCAATCGCTTGAAGAACGGTTTGTTCGTGGCCTTCACGATGAGCAAGTCGATATCGCTATCCTTGTGTGGAACCCCTGAGGCATACGAGCCGAACAAGATAATCTGCTGGGGCCGGTAGCGGGCTTGTAACACCGCCGCCATTCGTCAGATCACTTGGCGCTTCTTCCCACCGTCTTTCATGGGATGCCTCCTCGTCGGTTGATTGGCACGCTCATCATTATAGCATGATCGAGCGTTGGCGGACCGCCTCGGCGGAAAATTCGGGGTGGGATAGAACAGGCTAGATCGGCAGGGGGGCTTCGCGCAGCGCCTTGGCGGCGAATTCCGGAGGGGTGGGATTGATGTAGAAGCCGGTCCCCCACTCGAACCCGGCCACCTTGATGAGCTTCGGGATGAGCTCCACGCGCCAATGATACTCGTCCCGCTCGCGGGGCTCGATGGGGGCGGTATGGATGATGAAGTTGTAGGAGGGATCCGACAGGACGCTGCGCATGCGCAGGAGCACCTCTTTCAGCAGCCGGACCAGGTCACGGATCGCCTCCGGCGTGATGAGGGCGAAATCCGAGCTGTGGGTTTTCGGCAGGATCGAGATCTCAAACGGGAAGCTGGATACGAAGGGGCAGAAGGCGATGAAGGACTTGTTCTCGGCAATCAGGCGCTCATCATCATGGAGCTCCTGCTGGAGCATGTCGCAGAAGGGACAGCGCTCTCGGAATTCGAAGTATCGCTCCGCGCCTTTCAGTTCCTCCGAGACCCGCTTGGGCACGATCGGCAGCGCAATCAGTTGCGAGTGGGTATGCTCCAGCGACGCGCCGGCGGAGAGGCCGAAGTTCTTGAAGATCAGCGTGTATTTCAGCCGGCGGTCGCCCCGCAGGTCCAGCGACCGGCCCTTGAATGCCGTCACCACCTGCTCCAGCTCCGGCAGCGAGAGGTCCGCCATCTGTTTCTGATGGTCCGGGGTTTCGATGATGACCTCGTGCGCCCCGACGCCATTCGAGAGGTCAAAGAGCCCCAACGCCCGGCGGCCCAAGTCGCCTTCGATGCGCAACGCCGGAAACTTGTTGGGGACCACGCGCAACTGCCAGCCGGGGCCATTGGCGCGGCCGGTCGGCGGCCGGATGGCGTAGATCTCCGGCGGGGTGAGCCGCTCCTGCCCCGCGCAAAACGGGCAGGTCGTGCCGGAGGGCTGGCGCCGGTCCACCTCAAACGCCTCCGGCCCCAGCGGCTCGTCGGTGTTGATGATGTTCCACCGGCCGGTAATCGGATCCCGACGCAGCTCAGACATCTTTAACATAGTGATGAGTGATGAGTGATGAGTGATGAGTACGAAAAGACCCGGCGTTTTGTTTATGGTTTGTCCACTGAGCACTCATCACTGATCACTGGTCACTGCGGAGGATTCATCCCGTAAATACTTGGCCGCTTCTTCCGGCGGCGTGGGGTTGATGTAAAACCCGCTGCCCCACTCGAACCCGGCCACGCGCGTCAGGCGCGGGATCAGCTCGATGTGCCAGTGGTAGTCCTCTTCGATCGTCTTCCAGCGCCCTCCCTTCGTCCGGTGCCGGCGGAAGGGCGCGGTGTGCAACAGGTAGTTATACGGCGGGTTGTTGAGCACCGCGTTGAGACGGCCGAGGACCTGCTTCATGGCGAGGGCCAATTCCGCCACCTCCTCCGGCGTCATCGCCGCAAAATCGCAGTGGTGGCGTTTGGGGAAGAACACCAGCTCGAAGGGAAACCGGGAGGCGAAGGGACACGCCACGATGATGTGCGCGGACTCGAAGACGATCCGCTCCTTCATCTGGCGCTCTTGGCTGATGAGGTCGCAGAAGAGACAGCGTTCCTTGTCCTCGTAATAGCGCCGCGCCCCGACCAGCTCTTCCTTGACCCGTTTCGGGGTGGCGGGAGTCGCGATCAACTGCGAGCGGGTGTGCTGGATGCGCCCGGCCCCCGCGACGGCGCCGGCGTTCTTGAACCATAGCACATAGCGAAACCGCGGATCGTGCTCCAGATCGACGATCCGGCGGATGGTCGCCTGCAGCACCTCGCGGACGCGCTCCACCGGCAGCTCGGCCAGATCCGGCACATGGCGCGGATCTTCCACGATCACCTCATGGGCTCCGATGCCGTTCATGACATCGTACATCCCCTTCGCATGCCGGTTGGGCTCCCCCTCGATGCGCAGGATCGGCTTGACGCTGGGAATCACGCGCACGTTCCATCCAGGCGTGTTGGGCTTGCTCGTTGAAGACCGAATCGCGTAGATCTCCGGAGGGGTCTGAGCCTCCTTGCCTTCGCAGAACGGGCACTGCTCCGGCGGCTCCGGTTGCTCCTGCGTCGAAGCGAAGTCCATCGGCCGCTTGGCCCGCTCGGTGGAGATGATGACCCACCGGCCGATCACAGGATCCTTGCGCAGCTCAGGCATCTGTATCAGTCCATAGTCCATGGTCCATAGTCCATAGCAAAAAACGTGCGCCTGTTCTCATCATTTTCTATGGACTATCGACTATGGACTACCGACTGTTCCGAGAATTTCTCCCACTCGAATATCGTGGCCGGAGAGGAACTCCGCGGCGGTCATGCGACGGCGGCCGGCCGGTTGCAACTCGTGAATCACGAGCTGCCCGTTGCCGGTCGCCACTTGTAACCCATCCGGACCGACCGACAGGACTTCCCCTGGACGCCCCGGTTTGTCAAGGGCCCCCTGCCAACCCGCGCGCCAGACTTTCAGTGACGCTCCCTGCCAGCCGGTGTAGGCGCCCGGCCAGGGGACCATCGCCCGCACCAGGCGGTCGATCGCGGCGGCGTCGGCGCGCCAGTCGATGCGTCCGTGGGCCTTGGTGAGCTTGGGCGCAGACGATGCCTGGCGCTCGTCCTGAGGATGGAAGCTCGCCGTTCCCTGCTCCATGGCGTCGAGGGTGTCGACGAGCGCCTGCGCGCCAAGGCGCGCCAGCCGCGCGGAGAGCGTCATCGCCGTGTCCGTGGGGCCGATGGGCACCTCCTGTTGGGACGCAATCTCACCCGCATCCAACCGCTCGTCCAGCCGAAAGATCGTTACGCCGGTGGCCGTCTGGGCGTTGAGCAGCGCCCAGGCGATGGGGCTGGCCCCGCGGTATTTCGGCAGCAAGGATGGATGCACCCCCAGCATCCCATGCGCCGGCAGCGTCAGCAACGCGGGCGGAATCAAGTTCCCATACGACACCACGACTCCCACCTCAGGTTGCAGACGCTGCATGCGCGGCAGAAAGGACCTGAGTGTTTCAGGCTCTTCGACCGGGACGCGCAACCGCTGCGCCGCCACTTTGACCGGCGAGGGCAATCGCTTCAGGCCGCGACCTTGCGGGCGGTCCGGCTGGGTCACGCACATCAGCACCTGCTGACGATGCTCGATGAGCGATACAAGGCTTGGAATCGCAAACTCATCAGTCCCGAACAACACCACGCGCATAAATTTTGCTATGCAAACTTGGGGTCTATTCTAACGAGCGGCTCGAAAATTGCAAGCCGCCTGCTACAACGGATCCACATCGATGAGGACCGGCAGGCCGTGAAGGCGGCGGGCGTCTCCCATGGCGAGGCGAACCACGCGCATCATCGAGTCCACCGAACGGCCTTTGAGCATCAGGTGCCAGCGAATGGTCCGTCGCAGCCGCGCGACCCGATGAGGGGCAGGTCCTAAAATCTCAATGCGGTGGCCGCCATCCCCGCGGCTGGCGGCACTCCCTCGCCGGGAAGGATCTCGCCGGCTCGGTCGCGGTGCGGCCTCCATGATCGCCTTCTTCAACGCTTCAGCGGCGGCCTGGACGCGCTCCGCGCGGCTCCCCTGCACGGTCAGCTCGATGAGATGGACAAACGGCGGCAGCGTCAAGCGCTTGCGCATCGCGATCTCCGCGCGATAGAACGCCTGGTAGTCATGCCGGCTGGCCGCCTGAATCGCATAGTGCTGCGGACAGAACGTCTGGATCAGCACTTGGCCAAGCCGGTCCCCACGCCCCGCGCGCCCGGCGACTTGCGTCAGCAGATCGAAGGTGCGCTCCCCGGCTCGGAAGTCCGGAAGATTCAGCGCCGTATCGGCCAGGACCACGCCGACGAGCGTGACCTGCGGCAGGTCAAAGCCTTTCGCCACCATCTGCGTGCCGACGAGCAGATCGAGCTCGCGGGTCTTGATGGCGTCATAGAGCCGCCGGTGGCTGTCGTGGGAGCGCGTCGTATCGCTGTCCATACGGCCGATCCCGCTTGCGGGAAAGAGCCGGTGGAGCTCCGACTCGATGCGCTCGGTTCCCGACCCTCGCAGGCGCAGGTATCCCCGGTGACACGCCGGACAGGTTTCGGGAATCGCCTGGCGCGTGTTGCAGTAATGGCACACGAGCTGCCGGACGCTCGCATGGTAGATGAACGGCACCGCGCACTGGGAACAGCGGATCGCCGCCCCGCACGTCTGGCACTGGACCACGCGGGCGAAACCCCGGCGATTCAACAGCAGGATCGCCTGCTCCTTCAGGTCCACCACCTGCCGCAGCGCCAACGCCAGCCGCGTGGAGAACAGGCCCGCGCGCCGCTGGTGAGCCCACTCCTGACGCATGTCCACCACTTCCACCCGTGGGAGCGGACGCCCCTGGACGCGCTCGGTCAGCTCCAACAGTTGGAACCGCCCTCGCGCGGCCTCATAGTAGCTCTCCACCGACGGGGTGGCGCTGCCGAGGATCACCACGGCCCGGCTCATGCGGGCCCGCGCGATCGCGACCTCCCGGGCGTGGTAGCGGGGTGACTGGTCCTGCTTATAGGACGGATCATGCTCCTCATCGAGCACGATCACGCCAAGGCGCCCCGATTTGATCGGGGCAAACACCGCGGAGCGCGTCCCCACGACGATCCGGCTGCGCCCCTCCAGCAATCGCTGCCATTGCGTCGAGCGCTGACGCGCGCTCAGGCGGCTGTGCCAGAGCACCACCTCGTCCCCGAACCGCTCACGGAAGCGATCGATCGTCTGTGGAGTCAAGGCGATCTCCGGCACCAGGACGATGGCTGAGCGGCCGGCGTTGAGCGCCGAGGCGATCGTCCGGAGGTAGAGCTCGGTCTTGCCAGATCCGGTCACCCCATGCAGCAACACCGTCGCTGGACGGCCGCGGTGCAAGGCGGCGTCGAGGTGCGCCATCGCCTCGCCCTGTTGCGCCGTGAGCGCCGGCGACCGAGCGCCAGCGAGGGAGTCCCGAGGAACGAGGGACGCCGCTGCGGGTGAGGCGGGTGCGGCAGCCGGGCTCCCATCCTGCGAGCGCAACCGCAGCGAGGAGGGCACGATGGTCGCGCAGGCTTCTCCGACGCTGCAGCCGTAGTACCCGGCCAGCCAATGGGCCAGGCGAAAGGCCTCAGGCTCCAGGACCGACCGCGGGTCAAGCACCCGCAGCAGCGTCTTGAGGTGCGGGATGCGGCTCGCCGCCTGGAGGCGGATCACCGCGCCAACCAACCGGCGCTTCCCAAACGGCGCCTGCACCCGCATGCCGGGACGAAGGGCGGATGCCCATTCGTCCGGAACCAGGTAATCAAACGCTTTATTGACCGGCAGATTGAAGACGACTTGCGCAATCATTAACAACTCTCATTATGGGGCAGCGGGTCCTGCCGCTGCGCCACCCCACCGTCCTCGCCGCGCCGCAGCCTTCGCGCGTCGTCGGCTTCGGGCGGTGGGGGCCTCGGCTCCGCGTCACCCGCTGCCGGTGTTGTCCAGCAAGCGTTTCACGGTCTTCAGGTCTTGCCAGACGAAGCGCTTGGCGGGAGGGTTGCGCAGCAGATACGCCGGATGGAAGGTCGGCACGAGGAGCATCCCCCGGTACTCGCGGACTTGTCCGCGCACTTTCGTGATGGCCACGTGCGGGCCCAGCAGGGCTTTGGCCGGCGTCGCCCCGAGCGTGCAGATGACGGCGGGCCGGATGATGGCGAGCTGCCGCTCCAGGAACGGCAGGCACGCTTCCGTCTCCGACGGCTCCGGGGGGCGATTGTTGGGAGGACGGTCTTTCAGGACGTTACAGATATAGACGTCCTGGCGCTTGAGCCCGATGGCCTCGATCATCTTCGTGAGCAACTGGCCCGCGGCGCCCACGAACGGCCGTCCTTGCAGATCTTCCTCGCGCCCCGGCGCCTCCCCCACGAACATCAGCTTGGCGCGGGGATGGCCTTCCCCGACCACGTGATGGGTGCGCGTGCGATAGAGCGGACAGCGCCGGCAGGCGATGACCTCCTGCTCCAGCCGCGCCAGCGACCGAGCCGGATAATCCTTACCGGCGAGGGAGTCCCGCGATCGGAAAGATCGCGGGAGCAAGTGCTGCTCGGTCGCCGAGGTCGGCACCTCTTTGACACCCCACACCGCCAACCCTTCAAGGTGGCGCTTGAGCGACCGGGCCGCTGAGCCAAGGTCGTCACGTCGTGCCATGACCAGCCGGGCTGACCAAGCGCGAGACGATGTCCTGGGCGGCGTGCGGCTTCGCTAAGGCGAGCGCGCGGGCGCGCATCGCCTCAAGCACCTGGGGCCCAGTTGCCAGCCGCAGCGTCGCCGCCACGGCCGCCTCCGCGCCGGATGTCAAGAGCGCCGCGCCATGCCCCACGACATACTCGGCGTTGAAGCGTTCCTGCCCGGGGATCACGCCGCACAACACCATCGGCACTCCCACGGCCAGCGCCTCCATGACGGTCAACCCGCCCGCTTTCGTCACCAGCAAGTCGCTGGCCGCCATCAGCTCCGGCATGGTCTCGACAAACTCCAACACCCGCACCGGCATCGCTGAGTCGGCGTAGCGGGCGCGCAGGCGCTGGGCCAGCCGCGCATTCTCCCCGCACACCACCAACAGTTGCAGCAACCCCGGCCGCGCGTATTCCACCTCGGCGAATCGATGAACCAGCCTCGCGACCGGGCCTAATCCCATGCCGCCGCTGACGATCAACACCGTCCGTCGCCCCGGCTCGAGATGCCATTGGCGCGCCAGAGCCGATCGGTCCTGCGGGGCGCAGAATCGGCTGCCGATCGGGATGCCCAGGACATGGAGCCGCTGCCCGTCGATCCCACGGTCCTGGCACAGTTGCTTGGTCTTGTCTGATCCCACCACGAAAGCGTCTGCGCCAGCGGTGAGCCACAGCCGATGGGGAAACAGATCCGTGATGACGACGATGACAAAAGCGGTCAGGCGTCCAATCCGGCGCTCATGGCCGAACACCTCGGCGGGGAAAAAATGGGTGGCGATCACGACATCGGGCTGCCACTCCCTGGCCCATTGGGTCAAGCGTCCGGTGACGGCGCGGTTCCAGATCCCTCGACCGCGCTGACACAGCCGAAAGATCCAGGGATGATCCAAGGTATAGTAGGCGATCGCCCAGAGGGTCGGGAGGAAGCCGACAAGACACTGATAGACTTTGGGGTAAGTCCACCGCAGCCACCACGGCACCCACGCCAGGAGATCGAGGCAGACGACCTCGGCCTGTGCGCACTGGTGACGCACCGCCCCTGCGAGGGCTTCCGCAGCTCGTCGGTGTCCCGTCCCTGCCGTCACATAGCTGATGAGGACGCGAATGGCTGGGTGGTATCCGACTTATGCAGGCCGCTCAAGGCGCCGAAAGATGTCGTAGTAACCCGACAGCTTCACCCACAGGGAGAGGGAATACCGGTCCAGCTCGGTCATCTTAATCCGCCGCAAGGCAAACAGATCAACGGCTCGCTTGGACCCACCCCGATTGGTCGTGCAGGCCGCCCGGTATCCCGCGGCCTTGGCCACCTCCTGAACCTCCGGCGTAAATCCCCCCACCGGATAGCTCAACCAACTGACGGGACGCCCGGTTTGTTGTTCGATGATGCGCTTGGATTCCACGAGTTCGTGCTCAATCTTGTCTCGGGAGAGCAACGGCAGGAAGGCGTGGTGCAGCGTGTGGCTGCCCACGGTCATGCCATCCTGCGCGACGGAGCGCACCTGATCCCACGTCATAAACCCCGGCAAGCCGATTTCGTTTGGGGTGACGAAGACCGTCGCGCAAAATCCGAACCGGCGCAGCAGCGTGGCCGCGATGCCGGACGTTTCTTCGTAGCCGTCGTCGAACGTGATGACGGCGCTGCGCCTTCGCAGCGGCTTGCCGTCACGGAGCGAGTCCACCAGCGCCTCGAGGCTCACCACGGTCACGCGCTGCCGCGCGATACACGCCAGTTGCCGCTCGAAACTCTCCGGCGTCACCGTCGGGACATGACCCCCTTTCGGCTCGCCGATCCGATGGTACGCCAGAATCGGCAGCGTCCACCAACCCGCCATCACCTGGGTCTTCTTCTCTCACGCAAACAGCTGTTCATGCTCCCGCACCCATGCCACCAGACGCCCCACGCCCTCTGCGGGACTCACGCAAGGGGCCCAGCCCAACTCGGCAGAGGCCTTGCGGATGTCCGAGACATAGACCCGCTGGTCACTCGGCCGCCATTCGTCAAAGCGCATGGCCGGCTTGCGACCGCACGCTTTCTGCAACGCGTCCAATAACTCCAGCAAGGACAGCGTCGAGGAAGGCCCGCCGCCGATATTATACACCCCATGGGCGTGCGCGCTGGAGAGGAATCGGTCAAACGCCTGGATCAGATCGGTCACGTAGAGCACGTCGCGCACCTGCTTGCCGTTGCCGTAGATGGT
>OBEQ011002591.1_pt1 | contig 11334 bp, 13 predicted proteins | sample 1670901 | NCBI WGS metagenome assembly OBEQ01 (sample SAMEA104232315, study PRJEB22302) | groundwater metagenome | biome: forest; feature: aquifer; material: groundwater | place: USA | collected 2011-08-07 | depth 5.4 m | reverse complement strand
GTCAAGAACGGCGGGGTCGACTACGTGCCGGCGAACGCCCCGTTTCTCCTGGGCCAGCACTTCTCCGCGATCGCGGCCGCGGGCCCGATCGTCGGCCCCATCCTCGCGGCCCTCGCGTTCGGCTGGTTGCCGACGCTGCTGTGGATCGTCGGTGGCGCGATCTTCTTCGGCGCGGTCCACGATTTCTCTAGCCTGGTCGGCTCGGTGCGCCACGACGCCCGCTCGATCGTCGAGATCGTCCGCGAGCAGCTCGGCCCCACCGCGCATTGGCTGTTCATGGGGTTCGTCTGGCTCTCGCTCATCTACGTGATCATCGCCTTCACCGATCTGACCAGCGCCTCGTTCGTCGAAGCGACCGACGGTGCCGCGGTGGCGAGCTCATCGTCGTGGTATCTCGTGATCGGGCTGTTGATGGGGCTCTGCCTCTATCGATGGCGCATGCCGCTGTGGCTCGCAACTGCCACGTTCCTGCCGCTCGTCGGCGTGGCGATTTGGAGCGGGCGGTTCGCGCCGCTGACGCTGCCGATCGTCGCCGGCATCAGGCCGCAGCTCCTGTGGAACGCGATCATCCTCATCTATTGTTTCGTGGCGTCGGTGCTGCCGATGTGGCTGTTGCTGCAGCCCCGCGGCTACCTCGGCGGATTCTTCCTGTATGTCGCTCTCGCGGCCGGCATCCTCGGCCTGTTCCTCGGCGGCGATCCGGTCCGCTATCCGGCGTTCCTGGGCTGGACGAGCTCGCAAGGGTTTCCGTTGTTCCCCATGCTGTTCGTGACCGTGGCGTGCGGCGCGTGCTCGGGATTCCACGGGATCGTGAGCTCCGGGACGACGTCGAAGCAAATACGCGAGGAGCCCGACTGCCGTTTGGTCGGCTATGGCGGGATGCTGCTCGAAGGACTCGTGGCGGTGATCGCGCTCTCTACCGTGATGCTGCTCGCCCCCGGCGATCCGTCGATCCATCAATCGCCGGATCGGATCTACGCCAACGGGCTGAGCCACTTCGTCGAGCGCTTCGGTGTCAATCGCGAGTTCGCCCGCTCCTTTGCGCTGCTGGCCTTCGCCACGTTTATCTACGACACGCTCGACGTGGCCACGCGGCTCGGGCGCTACGTGTTCCAGGAACTGACGGGATGGCAAGGACGGATCGGGAGCATCAGCGCCACGCTGTGCACACTGGCCTTGCCCGCGGTCTGCGTGAGTCTGACAGTGAATGACGCGTCAGGCCACGTCGTGCCGGCGTGGAAAATTTTTTGGACGATCTTCGGCACGTCGAATCAGCTGCTCGCCGCGCTCACACTGCTGACGATCACCGTGTGGCTCAAGCGCAACCAACGGCCGTGGCTCGTCGCCGCGGTGCCGGCCGGCTTCATGCTGGTCATGACGCTGTGGTCGCTCGGGCTGCTCGCCCGCCCGTGGATCGCGACGCTGCTGCAAGGCCGATGGTCGCTCAACGGCATCGCGGCGATCGCGCTCGTGCTGCTGGCGCTGGCCGTGCTGGTCGTCGTGGAAGCGGCGAAGACGCTCCTCGGCCACCCGATCTCCTCGCCCACCCCACCAACTACTTAGCAGGCCGGCTTTGCCGTAGGCTAGCAGGGTGCTGAAAAACTCGGTGTGTTGGCTCTAGGCTGGAGGCTGGGGGCAAAAACCACATGCTCGACGCTGCCACAGATTGTTCCCTTGAGCCTCGAGCCTCCAGCCAAAACGGATTGTTCAGCACCCTGCTAGATGAGGTTCGCGCAGGATTCGAAGTAGCCGCACCGCAAGCAGAGCCGCTTGCACTTGTGCTCGATCAGCCGCGCGCTGCAGCTCGGGCAAACCGGCAGAACGACCGGCGCGGTCCGCCGCTGGCACGCCGTGGGCGGATCAACGAGCCGCGATTCAGCCGGCCTGGCAGTCTCGGGCGATCTCCTCGACGATCCGGTCGACATCGGCCAGCGTCACTCCGTTGTAGACGCGATGATCCGGAAACACCATGACGTTCGGCCCGCGCGCGCACAGATCCTGGCACCCGGACTTGCTGACCCGGATTTTGCCGGCCAGCCCCAGTGTTTTGACCCGCGCCTTCAGCGCCGCGGCGATCGCCTCGCTGTCGCGCGCGGCACAGCACGCCTCGCCCGGCGCGCGCCGGTTAATGCACACGAACACGATCTTCTGAAACGGAACCGCCGCTTGCTCCATTACCCTGCGGTCTCAATCCCGATCGCGCGCAGCTCCCGCTCCAGCGAACGGCCGGGCGCGAGATGGATCGCCGTCAGCCCCGCCTGCCGGCCGGCCTCGGCGAACTCCGCAACATCGTCGATGTAGACTGCCTCATTCGCCCGGACACCGGCACGCTCGATCGCGTGCCGATAGATCCGCGCATCCGGCTTCATCAGGCCGACCTCATAGGACATGGTCCAATGTTGAATGTGGCCAAACGCCGGCCACGCGGATCGGATGTGCGCGGCATGCAGCGGGTTCGTGTTGCTCAAGACGCCGAGCCGATAGCGCCGACGCAGCGGGGCGAGCAGCGCGGTGGCCGTGCGATCCTCGTTGAGCATGCCGTTCCACGCGGCCGTGAACTGCTGAAAATCCCATGGCAATCCGAGGCGACCCCGCACATACTCGAAGAAGTCGGCTGACGTCATCCGGCCAAGCTCAAACGCTTGCATCGCCGGATCGGTGATCAGCTGAGCGACCTCCTCCACGGGCCGGCGCGAGGCGGCGGCGAACTCCTGAATCATCCGCTCCGGCGCGCGCGTGACCAACACGCCGCCCAGGTCAAAGATCAGCAGCCGGACGGGCTCATCCATCCAAGCGGATCACGTCGTCCTGCAGCCCGACGATCAGCCACGCGACCAGATAGTCCCGAAGTTGCCGGGTGATGAGGAAGTTTTCGCGCACGTGCTCGCGGCCCTGGGCGCCGAGCCGCTTGGACTCTTCCGCGTTCCGCAGGCAGTGGATCACCGCCGACGCCGCGCCTTCGATGCTGTGCGCCAGCCATCCGGTGTAGCGATGCGCGATCTGCAGCGGAATCCCGCCCGATACAAATCCGACCACAGGCCTGCCCTTCCACAACGCCTCAGCCACCGCCAGCCCGAAGCCATGACGCACCGGCGTTTGAAGAATCACCGTCGCCGCGCGCTGCAGCGCGTTTTTCTGCCGCTCGCTGCCCGGCGGCAGCAACAGCAGATGGACGTCCGGCTCGCGTCGCGCGTGATCCTGGATCTCGGCGAGCTCGGCCGGCCGCCACGCTTCCTCGGATCCTTCGAACGCGAGCACCAACCGGCTTTTTGTGGTCCGGCGCACGCGCCTGAACACCTCAAGCGCGGTCAGCGGATCGCGCAGCACCTCCACCGGGCAGACCTGCGCGACGAGCGGACGATCCAGTGGAACCTGCAGCTCTTCAAGTATCGCCCCCACGACGTCGGCCTCGAGGTCCGCGTGCTCAGGGCGCAGCGGATCGATGGACGGCGGGATCAGCACCTGGTGCGCCGAAACCGGCTGCACGAATGCCGGCGACGAATAGGCCACCAGCTCACAGGACTGCGCCAACTGCTTGAGCGCGTGCCACGCATCGGGATGCGCCCGCGACAGGTCCAGCGAGCAGCGCCAGATGCGCTGGACGGCTCGAGCGGCGACGGCGCGCGCCGCGAGCAACGCCTCGGGGTCGTGCATGAACAGCAGCTCCCCATCGATGTCGAGCGCCGGCTGCCAACCGTCCTCGAACAACACGCAAAACGTCTCGCGGCTCATCGGCTCGCCCACGCCCTGCAGCGCGCTGCGCAGCTTCGCGATCGCCGGCTCGAGCTCTGCCGGCGGGCGAAGCGGGTGGCAGCGGACCGCCAGGCCAAGATCCTCCAACAGCGGCGCCAGGCTCGCCATCGTCCGAGCCGGTCCCTGCCCTGGACGCTCCGGATAGAGACAGGAGATCCGGCGGCCGCGCAGCCGATCGCCGAGGAGCCGCAGCTCTTCGACGCGGCTCTTGCCGATGATCGGTTCGTAATCGGTCAGTCGTCGAGGCGCGGGCGCGCTCATTGCGGCGGAGCGTCCTTTTTCTCGAGCGACTCCAGCCGTCGCCGAACCAGCCCGACGAGCATCGCCCGCAGCGCTTCCAACGTATGCGCGTACGGATCGAGCGCGGCCACCTCCTTCGCCAGCTCCGTTTCGCCGAGCCGCTCGAGCCACACCGCCAGATCGTTCGTCGGACGGCCGATCCGCAGCCGCGCATCGAAGATGTGGTGGTACAGCGACTGGATTCCCACCTCCTGCACGGCGAGCACAAACTCCTCGAGCGTCGAGGCGACGTATCGCGTCGGCAACACGACGTGGCGCGATTTGACGAAGAAAAACTCCTCCCCTTCCGAGGCAAACCGAAAGCGAGCCAGCGGATGATGCTGCAGATACTCGTCGATGGCCTGGACCAGCGCGTCTCTGAGGGCCTGCAGCACCGCATGCTGCATGATGTCGATCTGCGCCAGCTGTTTGCCTAGCGCGGTTTCGCCGAGCACTTCGCCGACCCAATAGGCGAAATCGTTCGTCGGCTCGGGAGTCAGGTAGTGATGCGAGAGCAAGAACTGATGTGTGTGGTAGTAGAGGCAGCCCTCGGGCACCTCGCGCAGCAACCGGCTCAGTTGCGGCAGCGTCGCTGCCCGCAGGCCGGTGGGCTCGGGCAAGATAAAGCTCGTGAAGAACTGGAACGGCTCGGGGCTCACGATGATCGGATCACGGACGATGGGAGGTCTTGCGCCGTTCCCACAGCTCGAGAAAATACCGCTTCACCAACTCCTGGCTGCCCAACCCGACGGCCAAGGCCGCCGCCAGGCCGCACGATCCCAGGAGGATATAGAGGGCGATTTCGATGGTCCGCGTGACGACTTGCAGCTGCTCGAGCGCCACAATCACCGTGACGAGCAGGATCGCCGCGTACACGCCCTGGCCCAACAGATGGCCATGGGTGACGCCGGCATTCAGGCTCGCCGCCCGAACCACCGCCGAGAGGAACGAGGCGATCCACAGCCCTATCAGGAGAATCAAGACGCCCGCGATGATGCGCGGGATGAAGTAGCCGAAGCGCTCCAGCCACTCAGCGGCGGCCGTCATGCCCGCAAATTGCATGCCGACGATGATGCTCCCAATAATCACCAGCCAGAACGCGAGGGAGCTGAGCAGCTCGCTGAGGGTCAGCCGGATCGCGCCGGATTGCAGCACGTCGCACAGCCGCGTTTTTTCCGAGAGCTGATCGATGTTCAGCGCCCGCAGCACGCGCAGCAGAATTTGCTGCAGCGCCGCGGCCACCACCCAACCGACGACGAGGATCAGGATGCCGCCGAACACGCGCGGCACGTAATAGCCGAACCGGTCGAACAACACGCGCAGCGGTTCCAGGATCATCGATCTCCAGTCCATGCGCCCTCCGATCATTGCCGTCGGCATCACCCGGCGGACTTCATCAAGACCGTTCGCACCGGAAACGGGATGCTGATGCCCTCCTGGCCGTACCGGCGATGCAGCCGCTTGATAAACTCGTGCTTGATGAGATACTGATCCACGAATTCCTTCGCGCGAAGCACCACGGTACACTGCACCCCAGAGTCGCCGAACGTGTGATACCGGACGATCGGCTCAAAGCCCGGCACGCCGCCGGTCACGGTCTCCATCACGTCCCGACCGACCTCCGTGGTCACGCGTTCCACCCGCTCGAGATCGCTGGCATAGTCCACCGAGACTTCCACCATCACGGCGAGCTCTTTGCTCGGCAAATGATAGTTCGTGATCACGGCCTGGCTGATCTTCGAGTTCGGCACGATCAGCAGGTTGTTCGGCAGCATCCGGATCGTGGTCGACCGCCAGCCGATATCGTCGACGTAGCCTTCGTCTCCGCCCTCGAGCTTGACGTAGTCGCCGACGCGGAGGTTCTGGCTCATCGTGATGTAGAGACCGGCAAACAGATTCGACAACGTGTCCTGAAGCCCGAGGGCGACCGCGAGGCTTCCGATGCCCAGCGCGGCCAGCAGGCTGCCGATCTTCACCCCGAGACTGTCGAGGATGATCAGCACGCCCAGCGCCAGGATGATCAGCTTCGCCAGATTCTGCGTGAGGCTGGTCATCGGCAGCGCGATCTCCCAGCGCGCCGCGTAGTGGAGGATCAGCGCCGACACGGTATTGGCGCTCACCCACGCGACGGAGAAAATCCAGAGGGCTTTAAGGATGGGGCCGGCGACGTCGACCGCCTCGGGTGGAAGTTGGGAGAACTTGAGGGCAAGATACACCCCGCCCATCAGCGACCACAGGACGATCGGTCCGCGAATGGCCTTGATCAGGACATCATCGGTTTCCCAGCGGGTCTGCGCCGCCCATCGCAGCAGCCGCGGCACAAGAAACATCCGCAGCCAGAGACCGACGAGGAGGGAGACGAGCAGAATGCAAATCGGCGTAATCCAATGCCACCAGGTCATGCGGAGCGGCTCGTGTTGGGGCAAGCCGGCCGCGCGCGGTCGGCACAAGACCGGGCAGGGTCCGATCTTGGAACACCCAAGACTTTGCCGTAGATCATGCGGCGGGCCACGGGTCCGTAGTGGCGCGAATCGCGGCTGGCGAGCCGATGGTCCCCGGCGATGAAGTAGTGGTCACGCGCCAATCGGCATTCGGCCGGCTCGTCGCCAGGCACTGACGGAGGGACATGCGCATACGGTTCGTCGAGCAATGCGCCGTCGATGGTGATGGCATTGCCCGTCCAGCTGACCCCTTCTCCAGGGAGGCCTACAATCCGTTTCAACACCAACTGGGTAGCCTCGGGCGGGACCCACACCGCGACGACATCGCCCCGAGCCGGCGCCGAGAACCAGTACGGCAACGGACTCGCCCACACGCGCTGGCCATCGGAGAAAGTCGGTTCCATGCTGCGGCCATGGATCAGCAGCCGCGTGACCAGCCGAACCGGCAGGCGGAAGGCCGGCATGACGGAGACGACTCGGTGACGGAGTTACTTCGCCACAGGATAGACGAGCTCGCCGCCGGACTTCTGTTGGGAAGGCTGCCGCTTCACGTCGACGCCCTTTGTCTTCCAGAAGAGTTCGGCGATCTGCTGGACCTTCGTCAACAGATCCTGCGCCTGCGGCAGCGCGCGGTCTTGCCGCGCCTTCGACGCGAGCTTCATCGCATCCCAGAACAGCGTGTGGATCTCCGGGAATTTCTGAAGATGCTCGGGGGTGAAGTAGTCGCCCCACAACACCCGCAGCTCATGCTTGCAGATTTCGGCGTGGTGCTCTTTCACGACGGTGTAGCGGGCGAGCTTGTGCACGTAGATGTCCCGCTCTTCGGGGCTGGTTTGCGGGCCGGGTTTGGGCAGCTCGGCGATGAGCTGGTCCATGCGGACGATGGTGAGCGCGGCGATTTGCGCCGCGTGGGGATCGTAGATTCCGCAGGGGATGTCACAATGGGCTTCGACGACTTGCAACGGGCAGAGCCGCTCGATCACGCGATCGACGAACCGGGCGAGACGATCCATCAGGTCCTCCTTCGGGTTGGCTACAACGATAGCTTCATTATAACGAAAATCGCAGCGGATGCTTCGGCCTGATTCGCCACATGTCGGTATCATGCTAACGGCTGGCGCCCCGCGAATCCATCGTCGATCCCGTGCCAATAGTCAATCCGCTCCTCGCCCAATCGCCAGCAGAGAAAGACCAGCTCCCCGTCTCGCAGGCTGTAGAAATCGACCAGCCCTTGGTTCAAATCCTTCAGCAGCGCTCCGAGGGCTTCGAGCTGCTGCATCGCCGACTGGAACGCTTCCACGAGCAAGAGCTGCCGCTTCGTCAGCTCCTCGATCCGTGTTCTAAGCTCCTGAACGGAATGCCCGTTCCCGTGGCCGAGCTGTTCCTTGGAGGCGTCGAGGGTTTGCTGGGTCGTGAGGATCGATTGCTGCAGACCTTGCAGCTGCTGAACGAGCGCGGCGACCGACCCGAGGAGCGCGTTGGCTTCTGGGACGTCGAAGATCTTCGGCGGCGCACTCATCGGCCGCCGCAAGGATTAATTGAGCAGCCCGCGAAGCCGGCCGACGGCGCGATCGGCGAGCTGATAGGAGGGATCGGCGGGGAGCCCCTGCTGATACGCGTCGATCGCGTGCAGCCACTGGCCTTTGCGCTCATAGACCCGTCCGATGTTGAAATGCGCAAAGCATCGGCTCTCGTAGCGCTTGGCTGTGACGGCTTGCTTAAGCCAGGGAATCGCGTCGTCGATCCGTCCGAGCTCGATGAGATAGGCGCCGATGTCGTTGTAGGGATTGCCGAAGTCCGGGTCGAGATCGATGGCATTGAGGCATTCGCGGATCGCCTCGTCATACCTCCCCATGAAGCTGTAGCTCCAGCCGAGGAAGGTGTAGGCTTCAGCCGTGGGGTAGAGATCCAGGGAGTGCCGATAAGACGCCACGGCCTCTTCCAGCTCGCCTTCCATCTGTTTGGTGTATGCCTGCTGGAACAGCTCAAGCGCGTGACGCTTGCGTTCCTCGTCCGTCATGGTCGTGATGGCCCACGCGGGCTGAAGGATCGGATCAGACGCTGAATGAGTGACCGCAGCCGCAGCTCTTCTTGGCGAGAGGATTTTGGAACTCGAACCCGCCGCCCATGAGGCTGGTTTTGAAGTCCACCGTCGTCCCGTCCAAGTACAGCAAGCTCTTGGCATCGATGAGGATCTTGATGCCTTCGGTTTCCAGGATGCTGTCGTACTGTTTCGGCGTCGATTCCTCCAGGCCCATGTGATACGAAAACCCAGAGCATCCGCCACCCTTGACCCCCAGCCTGAGGGCCAGATTCGGCGCCGGCTCCTCTCCCATAAGCCGCTTCACTTCCTGGACCGCAGTCGGTGTGAGCGTAATCATCGTCATCCTCCTCCTCGTCTGCGAAAATTATAACATGGGCGCGGCAAACGGACAATCACGGAGGTCCGCGGCCGCCCCACGAGCCTCTTAACACAAGCCTCAAGTTTCGCTACACTACTGCCAGTGGCACTACTCGCTCGGGCGAGCCGTTTCCGGCAGCAACGAGGAGGAGGCAGATGCTCATCGGACTGTTGTTGATCGCGTTTGGCCTCCTCATTGCGTTCTGTCCGCAGATTCTTGTCGCTATGGTCGCCACGACCTTGATCTGCATGGGTGTTGGCATTTGCGTGATGAGCGTGCAGTGGCAACGGCTTCGCCGCGGGTCTCGCTTTTCCTTCCATAGTTGGATGACGCGTTTCTAGTGGATGAGCCGTGGCGACGGCCATGCCCGGGTCCTCGTAGTCTATAAAAAGAGCGCCTACCAGCTCCGCCTCCTCGATCGCAAGGATCCGCATCTCGTGCGTTTGTTGCGTCGCCGGCACCCTGATGCTGTTGACATGGAGCACGCGCACCGCGTCCACCAGCGAACCCTTGACGCCGTCCGGACCGCGCTTCAGCGGCTCCATATCCCACACACCTTCTTGTATCGGGGCCGGTTTCGATCAGCGGCGGGCTACGATCTTGTGGTCTCGGTCGGCGGGGATGGCACGCTGCTCCAAGTCGCCCATGCCGGCAATACGCCGCCGCTGCTCGGCGTCAATTCGGATCCGGCCCGCAGCGAGGCCGTGTTTTGCGCCGCCACTCCACAGACATTCCAACGGCTCCTTCGCCAAGCCCTCGCGGGCCAGCTGCGCGCTTTGGCGCTGCATCGGCTGCGCGTCCGCTTGAATCGACGCGTCCTGCACACGCGCGTGCTCAATGACGTGCTCATCGCGCACCCGAATCCCGCCACGATGAGCCGGTATCGTCTCCGGATCGGCAAAGCGCGCGAGGATCAGAAGAGCTCTGGGCTGTGGGTGGCGACTGCCGCGGGCTCGAGCAGCGCCATTTTGGCAGCGGGAGGCCATCGATTGCCCTGGACCGCGCGACGGTACCAGTACCGGCCACGCGAGCTCTATCAAGGCCGCCTCACGCACGGCCGACTTTCAGGCAGCGTGCTGTCGCCCGGCTCGCACGTCGACGTCACGTGGCTGACCCGCGATGGCGCGCTGTTCATCGATGGTCCGCACGTCCGCTACCCGCTGCGCTTCGGCGACCGCGTGGTGGTCGATCTGTCACCCGCTGAGCCGTTGCACATCCTCGGGCTCTCACGCCGACATCTCTTGAGCAAGCGATCCGCCTCCTCAACCCGATGAATCATCGGAACGACGTGACACGCGCCGCGATGGTGGCCGCGTGCCTGCTGATCCTTCCATGTGCGGCCAGCGCCGAGCCGCGGGCGGCGCACGTCGCCGGAAGTTTTTATCCCAGCGACCCAGCCGTCTTGCGCCAGCGAATCACCACGCTGCTCGACCACGCGCCCGCTCCTTCGACCGATCGGGCCCCCCGCATCCTGATCAGTCCGCACGCCGGGTACGATTATTCCGGCCCGATCGCCGCGGCGGCGTTCCGACAGATCCAAGGCATGACGTTCGATGGCGTCGTGGTCGTCGGCTTTACGCATCGCGATCGATTCGATGGGACGTCCGTCGATGATTGTGAGGCGTATCTCACGCCGCTTGGATCAATCCCCGTGGATCGCGAGGCGACGGCGTTCTTGCTCAGCCAGCCCGGCTTTGATCACATGGAGCGCGCGCATGCCAGTGACGAGCATTCGCTGGAAGTCATGCTGCCGTTTCTGCAGGTTGCACTGGGCAATCTCCGGCTGGTGCCGTTGCTCATGGGCGATGTCGACGAACAGAGCGTCCGAACGCTCGCGCACGGCCTGGCCCAGCTCGCCACGCGCGGCCGGTACCTCTATGTCTTCAGCACGGATCTGTCCCACTATCATCCGAGTGACGAGGCGAAGCAGCGCGACGCGATGACCATCACGGCGCTGCTGTCTGAAACCGGGCAGGCCTCGCAGCGGCTGTTTGAGATCGGCGCAGTGGAAGCGTGCGGCCGCGGTCCGATCATCGCCGGTCTCCTGCTCGCCCAGGAGCTCGGATACTTGGACCGCCAGTTGTTGGCCAAAGGCAATTCGGGCGATACGACGGGAGACACGAGCCGGGTCGTTGGCTATGCGGCGGTCGCTATGTACGATCGTCCTGCGCTCTTCCCCGAGGATCGCTTGTCGGAAGGCGCCGGCGCCGCGCTCGTCCGAGCCGCGCGGGAAACACTCACGGCCCATCTGACCGGCGCTGCGACCCCGCCATCCGTCATCGACAGCTCGCCCGAGCTCTCGCGCGCTCGTGGCGTGTTCGTCACGATCCGAAAGGGCGGCGCATTGCGCGGCTGCGTCGGGCGCATCATCAGCAACGCGCCGCTGAGCTCCCTGCTGCCGCAAGTGGCGATCGAAGCCGCCACGCAAGATCCCCGGTTCCCGCCGATGCAAGCGGCAG
>OBEQ012323005.1_pt1 | contig 11335 bp, 8 predicted proteins | sample 1670901 | NCBI WGS metagenome assembly OBEQ01 (sample SAMEA104232315, study PRJEB22302) | groundwater metagenome | biome: forest; feature: aquifer; material: groundwater | place: USA | collected 2011-08-07 | depth 5.4 m | reverse complement strand
TTTGCTTTTTCATTTCCGCGGGGATTTTCTTGCCCATTGCCTTACGGAATTTATCTGCTTCAAGCCAACCATAGCCGGCAAGCGCTATAGCTGTGAGCAAAACGTCATCTTGATAGGTTAATACGCCGTATGAGTGTTTCAAAATGTCTTTTAACCGCGGGTCTGGATAAGTAATAAGTTTGGGGTTATGTTTTCGCCGAATAAATTCCGGGATATTTGCCATAGGTCCAGGGCGGTAAAGCGCGACCATGGCCTGCAGGTCAAAAATTGATGATGGCTTGAGTTCCTTAATATAACGCCTCATGCCGGCGGATTCTAATTGAAAAATCCCAGTTGTCTCCCCGCTTGATAATAAATCATAAGTCTTTTTATCCTCAAGTGGGACACTCGCGAAATCTACTTTTTTGTCTTGATTAACGCGCACGAAGTTTAGCGCTTCTTCAATGATTGTCAAATTCCTAAGCCCCAAAAAGTCCATCTTAAGTAAACCGACGCCATCTTCTCCCACAGTATACATGTCATATTGAGTAACGATTTTGTCTCCATTTGTCTCTCTTTGCAGCGGGGTATATTCCGTCAGCGGTTTATCTGCTATAACTACTCCGGCCGCGTGCACAGAGGCATGTCTCGCAACGCCTTCAAGTTTTTTGGATAAATCAAGAAGTTTTTTAGTCTCGGGTTCTGAATTATACGCAGCCTTAAGGTCAGGGCTTTGAACGAGCGCGGAATCAATCGTCATAGCGTGTCCCTGCCACCCCTGCGGGATCATTTTGGAGATTCTGTCCGGCCCGGCATAAGGCATGCCGAGCGCTCGGCCAACGTCCCGAACCGAACCTCTTGCCTCCATTGTGCCAAAGGTAATAATTTGCGCGACTTTATCCTCGCCGTATTTTTGAGTAACGTATTTTATAACTTCATCACGTCTTGTGTCAGCAAAATCCAAATCAATATCAGGAGCCGAAGGACGTAGAGGATTGAGAAAGCGCTCAAACGGAAGATTAAAATAAAATGGGTCAACGTCGGTTATTCCAAGAGCATACGAGACTACAGATCCCGCCGCCGAACCCCTTCCAGGACCGACTAAAATATTGTTGTCTTTTGCCCAATTTACAAAATCCGAAACTACCAAAAAATACATATCGAAAGCTTTTTTTGAAATTACAGACAATTCATAGTCAACCCTTTCCGCAATCTCATGAGTTATTGGGCTATATCGTTTTTCTAAGCCTGCATATACCTGCTGCTTTAAATAATCAGGCGCGGTTAAACCAAGTGGCACTTTAAATATAGGCATATGCCACTTTCCAAGCTCAATCTCCACTTCGCAACGATTGGCAATTTTCACAGTATTTTCTAAAGCCTGCGGGATATCCGCAAACGCTTTGTTCATCTCCTCTGTACTTTTGATATAAAAATCAGGGCTGTCGATCATCGACAGCTTTCTGTTCTTGTCGGTAATTGTCGTTTGAGTTTGCACACAGAGGAGTATTTCTTGAGCCTCTGCATCTTCTTTCTTTGTGTAATGATTGTCATTTGTTGCTACAACAGGGAGGCCAAGCTTAGATGATAACTGCAAAAGTTTTTGATTTACATTTTCTTGCGGAGGTACATTAAGATGACGTTGTAATTCCAGATAAAAGTGTTCGGGGCCGAAAATATCCGCCAATTTAATCGCGCGTTTTTCCGCCTCTTTCTCATCACCTGTCGTTATGGGTTCGGAAACATAACCGTTGACGCAGGCGCTTAGACAAATAAGGCCTTCGTGATAAGTCTTCAGTAAATCAAGATCGGTACGCGGTTTATAATAGTAACCTTCCAAATGCGAGACACTGACAATCTTCATTAAATTTTTGTAGCCGATATTATTTTCGGCAAGCAAAATTAGATGGTTATAATCTTTGTCAACTCCTGCTTCTTTGTCATACAGCGATCTCTTTGCTACGTAAATCTCGCAGCCGATTATCGGATTGATCCCGGCTTCCCGGCAGCTTTTATAAAATTTAATTGCCCCATACATATTACCATGATCGGTTATCGCGAGAGCGCTAAACCCCAGATCTTTTGCTCTCGCTACTATAGTATTGATTTTGGAGAGTCCGTCAAGAAGCGAGTATTCAGAATGATTATGAAGATGAACAAAATCCGACATATTAAAAACTTTCTTAAACTATTATAGCTATCACTTCACTCTTTGTCATTCCCGCGCTTTTTTGTTGTCATTCCCGCGAAGGCGGGAATCCAGAAATGTTAAATCAAAAGATAAAAGTCAAAACCGCAACTCAAAAGTAAAAAAGGTTTTATTTTCCAAGTTCTTTTTCAATCGTGCTACGTACTATGTTTGTGTCAACTTTCTTACCGAGTTTTCTCATTACTTGACCAAGTAAAAACATTAAGGACGCTTGTTTTCCTTTCCTGTAATCATCAACGGCTTTAGGATTTTCTTTTAATACTTCACTAATGACCTTTTTCAATTCCTCCTCATCCACTACAATAGTTATTTTAGCGGACAAAATTTTTTTAACCAGATCGGTAGGCGATACATTATTTATATCAACTTTCCTGTTAATTATCCAGTTGGAGATATCTTTTTCTTCAACTTTCCCTTTGCCCTTTGCCCTTTGCCCCTCATTAACTGCTTTTTCAAAATAATCGGCAACGGATATTTCTCTTGTCAAAATTTCAGCGTCATAAGGGGTAAGACCAAATTCCGATTGCAATCTGGCGACTTTTTGATCCGGTAATTCCGGCAGAAAAGCTTTTAGAGCGCTAATTTGTTCTTTGGACCAATGAATCGGTGGTATATCGGGCTCTGGAAAGTAACGATAATCTTGGGCCTCTTCCTTTACCCGCTGGGAGAATGTTTTCTGTTTATTCTCATCCCACCCGCGGGTTTCTTGAACAGGTGTTTTCCCTTCCTCAAGTATCGCTTCCTGCCGCTTTAACTCATAAGTAATCGCTTTCTCGACAAATTTGAAAGAATTTATGTTTTTAACTTCTACTTTGTAATTTGGAAGAGAAATCATCCCTCCCCCTCCTTTACTAAAGGAAGGTTGGGGTGGATTTAGCGCGAGCGAAATGTTCGGTTCCAAACGCATTTCGCCTTTTTCCATATCGGCGTTGGAAACATTAAGATAGCGGACAATTTTCTGCAATTTCTGCAAATACTTAACAACCTGCTTTGCATCAGTAAAATCAGGCTCTGTTACAATTTCAACAAGAGGAACGCCGGATCTATTAAAATCAATAAGGCTAACTTTTTCTCCATTTAATTCCTGATGCGAAAGCTTACCCGTATCCTCTTCCATGTGGACTCTCCTTATCCTAATTACTCTCCCCTTGTCATTGCGAGGAGCCAAAGGCGACGTGGCAATCCCATGATCTTGAGATTGCTTCGCTTCACTCGCAATGACAACATTTCCATTAATCGCGAAGGGTTGATCATACTGGCTTATCTGGTAGCCTTTCGCGAGATCCGGATAGAAATAGTTTTTGCGGTCAAATTTTGAAACTAAGGGAATCTCACAGTTAAGCGCCAGACCAATCATAATACACCACTCAATAGCTTTTTTATTGGGCACAGGAAGCGCGCCGGGAAGCCCGAGACAAACAGGACATGTATGAGTATTTGGTTCTTCGCTAAAATAATCGTTACTGCAACGGCAGAACATTTTGGATTTCGTCTTTAATTCTACGTGAACTTCAAGGCCGATGACTGGTATATATTTATTCATAAGTTTGGTTTTTTCAAATATAATGGGTTAGCCTGTTCGTAAGTATATCCAACTCGATAAAGCAAATCTTCTGAAAAGTGGGGTCCGATAATCTGCATACCAGTTGGCAACCCATCAATGAACCCGATTGGCACCGCAAGCCCAGGGTTACCGGTAAGATTAAGAGTGATAGTAAATATGTCTGAAAGGTACATTGCTAATGGATCGTTTACTTTTTCTCCTAATTTCCAAGGCGGGGTTGGAGAGATAGGGGCAATCATGATATCAACCTTCTTAAAAGCTTTTTCAAAATCTTCTCTAAGAAGTGTGCGCACTTGCATTGCTTTTTTATAGTACGCGTCATAATAACCAGCGGAAAGAACATAGGTTCCAAGCATAATCCGACGCTTGGCTTCCTCACCGAAGGCTGATCGGGAAGAGCCATATCGGACGCCGTCGAAGCGCGCAAGATTTGATGAGACATCGGCAGATTGAACAATATAATAAACAGCATTCGCGTATTTAGTGTGAGGAAGTGACACCTCGACTAGCTCTGCTCCTTGTTCTTCAAGGGATTTTAGCGCTTTCTCAATAAGATCTTTAACTCGGGAATCAAGTCCTTCTGAAAAGTATTCTTTTGGAATGCCTATTTTTAAGTTTTTTGCTCCTCTATATAAATCTTTCAAATAATTTTTAGTCTCAATTTGAGGTGTTGTTGCGTCATTCACATCCTGTCCGGCTGTTACATTTAGTACAAGCGCATTATCTTCCACTGTTTTTGTGATATGTCCAATAGTATCAAGTGACGATGACATCGCGACAATTCCGTATCTGCTTACTCTTCCGTATGTGGGCTTTAAGCCAACGACATTGCAAAACCCTGAAGGCTGTCTGATGGAGCCGCCTGTATCGGTTCCTGTTGCCATAAGACATAAGTCAGCAACAACTGACGCAGCGGAGCCGCTACTAGATCCGCCAGGAATATATTCGGTATTCCATGGATTTTTGGTCGGGCCAAAGTCTGAATTCTCTCCGCTTCCTCCATGCGCCCAGGCGTCATGATTGGTTTTACCAATAATAACCGCGCCTGCGTTTTGAAGTTTCTCAACTACTGTAGCGTCGTATTGTGGGATATAATTTTCCAACACTTTTGAAGCGGCGGTTGTTCTTATACCTTTGGTCAAAAAATTGTCTTTCAAAGCAATCGGAACCCCAAGAAGGGGCAGCACTTCTTTGTTTTTTATCTTCTCATCGGCTTTTTTTGCGCTTGCTATTGCCTCTTCTTCACAAATAGTCAGAAAAGCATTTAAATTTCCATTAACTTTCTTAATCCGCTCAAGATATGCTTTTGTCAATTCTACAGAAGAATATTTTTTTTCAGCCAAGTCTTTCTTTGCCTGCGTAATTGTTAATGTTGAGATGTTTATGTCACTCATTATCAAAGATTCCTTTTACTTGAAATTTGTTATTGTGTTTTGTCTTAGCTCCTGACAAAACTTCTCGCTGAGATAAAGATGGCCGAGGGGTATCTTCATCCATAACATTTTTAAGCCCAGTTACTTGACTGGTTGGTTCAATATTCTTAGTATTTATTTCCTGAAGTTGATTGACATAGCCTAGAACTTCTAATAGCTGTTTTTCAAATTTTTTTATCTCTTCTTTAGAAAGAGGTAAGTTAGCCAACTTTGCCAGATGTGAGATATCAATTTTCATTGAGGTTATTATATTCTGTAGTGAATAATTTTACAAGGCAATATTTAGTCTTGCCAAAATTGCATTCTTTGCTTTCTCTTCCAACGTGTCATCAAGCGGTTCTAATTTGATTTTGCCTTTATATTTCACCTCTAACGCTTTACTAATAAGATAATCCGCGAGCTTTGGATTTTTGGGCAATAAGGGGCCATGGAAATAGCATCCTATCGCGTTTTTATATACTACGCCTTCTGTCCCGTCTTCTCCATTATTGCCGTAGCCCTTTACAACTTTGGCCAAGGGTCTGGCATTCTTGCCTAAATAAGTCCTGCCGCCATGATTTTCAAAGCCAACTATTATTTTATCATCGCTCTCACCCCTTCCTAAAATCTCCCCTGACCCCTCTTTAGTAAAGAGGGGAAACCCTTTCTTTGCTCTCTTTAATAAAGATAACGCCTCTTCCTCCCCCTTTATTAAAGGGGGTTGGGGGGATTTCTCGCTTTCCATAATAACCTTATTTTGAAGATTCTCCCAGCAAACCTCTGCAACAATATTCCCTATTAAACGAGGTTTATTTAAACCTGGATGCTTTGTTTCTATATCAAAAATGCCTAAGCCCTTAATTATTTCCCCTTCTGCAGATTCATAGGAGTTTCCCATAAGCTGCGGAGATCCGCAAACAAAAAGAGCAGGGATATTATTTTCAATCAACTGCTTTAACATCTCTCCTTTTTGCCCGTGCAAATCTTTCATGACTATTTCCTGCTCCCTATCCTGAGCGCCGCCGCCAAAAATAAGATTCACTTTTTTTAAATCTTCGAGCTTTGTATCAGGAGTAATTCTTAAAACGTCGACATTAATCCCTCTCCATTCACATCTTTTTTGAAGCACGATAACATTCCCGCGATCGCCATAAGTGCTCATAAGTTCAGGGTACAGCCAGCCAATGGTCAACGAATAATTTTTCATAAAATTTTCTTGCCTGTCAAAATCTTTCTCACCTCAAGCATAGCCGAATATGTCGGTAAAATATAAAGAGTCTCATCCGATTTTAAATTATTTAATCCTTCTTTAATGGCTTCGTCCAGTTTCTCAAATGTTTGGAATTTGGAATTTGGAATTTGGAATTTCTCCGCATACTTTATGCGCAGTGCCATATCATAAACTCTATCACCGGAAATTAGAATATTTTTAAACTTTTCAATCCCCGGTAAATCCACATCCCAAATCCAACTTACATCTCTGCCGTCAGGTATTCGGTCGTTCAAAACTAAAAGTAAAGTTTTGGCATTTAAATCTTTGATCGTCTTAAAAGACTCGTTAAAGCTGGTTGGATTTTTGGAAAGAAAAATTTGTATCTTTTTTCCTTTATAACTGATTAGTTCTTGTCTGCCAAAGGCAGGAGAAAATTTTTTAAACGCGTTTTTAATCTGCCTGTTATTCAAACCTGTTTGTTTAAGAAGTAATGCAGCGGCTATAGTATTATATTTGTTGTAAACTCCAGGTAGTGGATATAAGTCAAAATGGCCTATATCAACTTCTGCTCTTTTCAATCCGCAATGCTTACATGACCAATCACCTAAATGAGAGAATGAAAGATTGGTAAAATGTAATTTATTGCCGCACCTTGGACAATAAATAGAATCAACCGCATGCTGGAGCATTTTGTCATTGCGAGCGACGAAAGGAGCGAAGCAATCCCGTAGATAAAAGAGATTGCCGCGTCGCCCACTACCGTGGCGCTCCTCGCAATGACAATTAAGGCCAAAATATTTGATCTGTGCATTTGTAGAATTTGCTAAAAACGCAATTCTTGGGTCGTCCGCATTAAGTATAACTGTGGTATTTCGGGAAAGAATCTTGAGCGCTGTTTGCCATTTTTTAGCAATCGCGTCGACCTCCCCGTATCTATCCAATTGATCTCTAAAAAGATTTAATAGGAGCAAATAATCGGGCTTAATTTCTTTCAATATAAGAGGCAGTGTGTTTTCGTCAACTTCAAAAATAGCATAGTCCTGATTTAGTTTGCCAAGTAAATTTGTGTTTATAATAAGCGTTGAGGCAATACCGTTTAGTAAGTTCGCGCCGGATTCGTTGTGGATCACTCTTTTTCCTTTGGCTTCAAGAGCTGTTCGAATGAGACTGGAAGTAGTTGTTTTGCCGTTAGTTCCGGCAATAAGAATAAGCTTTAAGGAAGACCTCGAGAGCATATCCGAAATAAACTTTTTATTTATTCGCAAAGCAATATGCCCCGGCCAAGTCGACCCATTGCCCAAATTAAAAGTTTGGATTAGTTTAGATAATATTTTCCCGATAAAGATTAAAAAACTATTTAGCATGGAATAAACTGTGTAATTTGTCATTGCGAGCGACTGGTAAGGAGCGCGGCAATCCCGTTGTTGTTAAGGATTGCTTCGTCGTTCCTCCTCGCAATGACAACTAAAATTTCGTAACTAGCAATAACTAGCTACTATTGTATCAAAAAAGGAGAGTAATTATTAAAATACTACATTGACCGCAAGATTTTTATCCGCTCTTCTATTGGCGGGTGGGTGTTGAATAGGCTGGTGAACCAGCCTTGAAAGCCGCGGCCTTTGAAGGGGTTTACGATGAAGAGATGCGCTGTGGCACTCGACGCGGTTTGAAGTGGTCTTCGGTCGGAGGAGATTTTCTCCAGAGCTCTTGCGAGACCTTCCGGATAGCGGGTCAAAAGGGCGCCTGAGGCATCTGCCAAGAATTCCCGTTTGCGGGAAATTGCGAGCTGTATAAGAGTAGCTACAATTGGAGCTATGATTGCAAAAACTAGACCCAAAATAAGAAATAATCCCTGTGACCTTCTATCTTCATCTTCATTTCTCATCCCTCCCCATAAAAGACTGCGCATAAATAAGTCCGCTATTATAGCGATAAAGCCAACGAGCACGGCAGTTATGGCCATAAGCCTTGTGTCAAAATTCTTAACATGCGAAAGCTCATGAGCAATAACTCCTTCAATTTCGCTTTTATTTAAACGGTCTAATAGCCCAGTCGTAACGGCAACGCTAGCGTGCTTGGTGTCTCTGCCTGTCGCAAAAGCATTGGGGGAGGCGTCATTTATAATATATATTTTTGGCATCGTCAGGCCGTCACCAATTGACAAATTTTCAACTATTCTGTAAAGCTCCGGATTGTCTGATTTTTTAATAGCTTGAGCGCCGGAAGTAGACAGAACAACCTGGTCAGAAAAATAGAAACTCCCGATACTTGAAACTATAGAAATTATCAATATTAATGAAGTAAAAGGCGTTCCATAGCCTGTCGCTTGACCAATGACATAACCAACACCCGTTGCAAATACGACAAACAAAAGCATTATAATCCAGCTCTTCCAAACGTTTTGTGATATTTGTGAATAAATGTTCATTTTAAACCTAATCTTTAAAATCAACCTTTACAGGTTTTTTGTCTTCATCACCTGCTTCAAAGTATTCGGACGGCTTAAAATTAAGCATGTTGGCAAATAGCAAATTTGGGAAAACCTGAATTTGCGTATTATAGTCTCGTACGTTTGTATTATAGAACTGGCGTGAATAAGCGATTTTGTTCTCCGTATCCGAAAGCTCTTCTTGTAAGGAAAGAAAGTTCTGACTTGCTTTCAAGTCAGGATAATTCTCAGCAACAGCGAAAAGAGATTTTAAAGTACCGGTGAGAACATTATTGGCCTCGGCCTTTTCCTTTGTTGATTGAGCCGACATAAGACTCGCTCTGGCTTTCGTTACATCTTCAAAGAGTGACTTTTCGTGTTTCGCGTAACCTTTAACTGTCTCAACAAGATTAGGAATAAGGTCTGTTCTTCGTTTAAGTTGCACGTCAATCTCCGACAGCGCCTCTGACACTCGGGCTTTTGCGCTAACAAGACTATTATATATAGACCACAAATAGACAAACAAAATAACAAGTACTATTAAAATAATCCACGTTAAACTCATACACATTCACCCCCTTTGATATAATTTACGCAAAGATAATATTGTTCGAGCTTGTCGAGAACTTCTCGACTCGGCTAAATCAGCCTCTCTCGAAGAATAATTGAGTAGCTCATATTTAACTCTCAAACCATTTCGCGACTTCATTATACGACTTTGTATTCAAAATGTCATTACCTCTTGCCCAACCTCGACGAGCAACTGACACTCCATATTCCATCATAGTCATTTGCGATACGTCATGACTGTCTGTGTCAATTACCAACATGACACCACTTTTAACCGCTTGCCGGACGAGTTGATCAGGAAGATCAAGGCGAAGAGGCCACGCATTAATCTCCAAGGCTTTGTTGTTTGTCTTACAAAAGTCAAAGACTTTATCCCACTCAAGATCATATCCCTGTCTTTGATTAAGTAGTCTACCTGTGGGATGCGCGAGTATTTTTGCCTTTGGATGTGACAATCCTTTGATAACCCTTTGAGTTATGGTTGATCTTTGCATATCGAAGTTACTGTGTATTGAAACGATAGCTCCATCAAGAAGTTCAAGGGATTTATCGTCAACTGCCAATGAACCGTCTGGTAAAATATCAATTTCGAGTAACGAAAATATTCGAACATCTAGTTTGTTCATTAGTTTTTTAATGACTCTTTTACGTTGTCCTAAAATTTTGTACGACTGCTCCGAATTGTGCCTAGAAATGGTTGGGTTATGTTCGGAAAATCCTAAGTAACTATAGTTTAGCTCTTTTGCTTTCTTGATCATTACTTCCATTGAACTTTGGCCCATATCATGACTCGGCTCAATCGGGTAAGAAGAGTGCAGATGAAAATCTCCTCTTATATCTTTCAGCTCAAGCAAGGCCGGCAAATCATGAGTTATTGCCAATTCAATTTCACCCGTGTCCTCACGAATTTCAGGAGGTATCCAAGTCAACCCAAGAGCTTCATAAAACTTTTCTTCTGTTTCATATAATTTTGCTTTATCATTGCCTTCGCCTTTTTTCCTAATGCCATATTCTGATAATGAGAGGTTCTTAGAAAGCGCGTATTCGCGCAGATGTACATTATGCGCCTTACTGCCGGTAAAGTGTTGTAGAAGAGCTCCAAAGCCTTCAGGAGGCGCAACCATAAGGTCGATCTGCCTCCCGGATGACACCAGTATTGAAGATGACCTATCGCCTCGTTCAATTACCCGTTCTTTGCCAGGATAAGCAGTAAAATGTTCAAAAACGGCCTCAGTATCACGTGTGGCAACAGCAATATCTATGTCACCGATCGTAGACAGTCTTCTTCGTAAACTGCCTAAAGGATATGCTTTTAATACTGATTTGGACTTGTGCAGATAAGAAATTATTTTTTCCGCAAGTTCATTTGCGTACGGAAGAACCATTCGAACACTCTTTGTTTTGCCAAGCCCATACTCGCGCAAAGCCTGGATAATATCTTGTTGCGATTTTTCGCCAAAACCATCAAGGTCAGCAATTTTGCCTGACTTAGCAATCTTTTCGAGCTCATAAATAACGCTCGCGGGATTTGATAGTTTAAACGCGGTTACTAGCTTATATGCTTTTTTGGGGCCAAAGCTTGTTATGTCTAGAAGCGGGAATACTGCCGAGGGAATACTTCGGAAAAGCTCGTCAAAATGTTTAACCTGGCCTTTGGCAATCAATTCTTCTAAATGGGACTTTATAGATGGTCCAATCCCGCTTAAAGTATCCAGCTTGTTCTCTTTAATTAAATCCGCCAGTTCGCTTGAGCTGTTCTCAATTGCATCGGCAGCTTTCTGGTAGGCAATAATTTGAAATCTGAATTTTTTTTCATCCTTTATGCTGTAGCTTGCCGCAACATTTCTTAAAAGCTTTGCTATTTCTGAATTGGTCACAAACCTAGTCTAGCAAAGGATTGACGCTCACGCAAGATTCTGATACGATACAAACTGGTTTTGGGGTCGTAGCTCAGTTGGTT
>OBEQ012923125.1_pt1 | contig 11336 bp, 8 predicted proteins | sample 1670901 | NCBI WGS metagenome assembly OBEQ01 (sample SAMEA104232315, study PRJEB22302) | groundwater metagenome | biome: forest; feature: aquifer; material: groundwater | place: USA | collected 2011-08-07 | depth 5.4 m | reverse complement strand
TTGAAAGCAGTGAAACCGCGCTCAAGAAAACTATGCAATTCGGATAGCTTCGCCATCATGGCAGGCCCGCGCATCATTGTCAGCGTGCCGCCAATCAGGGGCGTCCGGACCAGATCACACAGAGAGTTTCCAACCGATTGGATATGCTCAATCTGACGCACGCGATCGATTCTCCCGGACACATTCCGATATGCATCAACATAATCTTCTTCAGTAAAACGCTCGCCCAGCCGGGAGGCCATGGCGGCATCCAACGACTCCGACAATGCATCGAGCACGATCGCTTCCGTAATGGTTTGCAAGGCGGGCAGAGGCAGCAGGCGCTCCATCATCGGCACGATGCGCTCGATGTCGGCATCGCGTTGCGTCAAGTCTCTCGCCCCATACAAATCGCTCAAAAAGAACTGTGCCGCCGCACGCGACTCGCATGACGTCAATAGATCAGCATGCGTAATGGACATCCTTGCCGATTGGAACCGCTTCAATGCAGACATTGCCGCGAACGTCGCAACATTGTTTTTTGCTGCGTCTCGAATTATCGCCACGGCTTGTAATTCGCGACGAAGCGTCGCGACAAGATTTTGTTTTTTCATGTTGCGATTCGACCGATTGAAAAATGCTTGGAAAATTGAATGAGCTGCCAAGTTTTGCTCTGCCGATTATCCTGTATTTGCCATAAAGACGGTATGGCAATCGATCGCCTTGATTTCAATCCTGCTGCGCTGCCGGCCAATGGAACCCGAGGCTAGAGTCCGGACTCTATTTTGCCTGCGCAACACCGAGGGTGTATCGGTTACACTGCAAAAATCAAATGAATCTGGAGCGTTGCATGGTCGCCCGCCTCACACGGATTCTAATTCTGCTGCAGATTACGGTCGCCGCCATTCTTTTTGCGCTTGCAATTTGGGTGTGGCGTATTGATGGTTTGTGGCATGCCACGATCTTGAGCGTCGGCGCGATTTTCTTGTTCCGCCTGTTGATCACGGCGAACAGCTTTTTTCTCGCATGGCGCTATCGCAGCGAAACGCCGGCGCCATGCCGCCTCGGCTGGGCTGGCACGCTTCGCTTGTTCAAGGAAGAATTCCAGGCGACATTGTGGTCCAGTTCATGGGGCATGCCGTTTCGTTCCTTTGACAAACGCACGATAAAAAATTCAAGCGCTGTCCCGGTCCTGCTGATTCATGGCTACGGTTGCAACAGCGGTTATTGGCACTCGCTCAGCAAGCTGCTGACGCGCGCGGAAATCAGCCATCATGCGGTCGATCTTACGCCCGTGTTAGCCGACATCGACGCCTATGTACCCGCCGTGCAACGCGCAGTGGAAGCACTGTGCATTGAAACCGGACATGAGCAAGTCATTATCGTTGCGCACAGCATGGGTGGTCTTGCGGCACGCGCATATCTTCGCTCTCACGGCAGGCGACGCATCGCAAAAGTGATTACGCTCGGCTCGCCGCACCATGGGACGGGTTTGGCTAATTCCGCGCCAGGGCTCAACAGCAAGCAAATGCGCTGGGTCGGCAGCGCTGTGAATGGGTTGCCCAGCGACTGGCTGCGCCAACTTGAAAGCACCGAAAACCCGGAACTCCGCGCGCTGTTCGTATCGATCTACTCACATCACGACAATATCGTCGCGCCGCAAACTTCATCTCATCTGCCGGGCGCCAAAAACATCGAATTCCACGGCATCGGCCATGTCGCATTGGCGCTCAACCCTACAGTCCAGGCCTGCGTGCTTGAAGAAATTCACTTGGCTGCGTAACAACTGCTGCAGTGCGATTTGATCCGAACGTATCTGCGGCGCTTTTCTATCGCTACCCCTGCCCTTGGCAGCGTCCGAATCGCCAAACATGTGGAAAAATAAGTTTATTCCAAAGCCTCAAGCACGCTGGCGATGTGCAAAAACCCTTTTTCCCGCAAGTGCAAACTCTTGATCGTAGACAGGGCGCGCTCGCATTCTGGCTGATATGCCGGGTCTTTGGCAGCGATCAGCAACAGTAGCGCGGCGCGTCCTTCGTGAAATGGATGCAAGACGCTTTTGTCTTCCGCCGGGCCGACGAGATCGAATGCCTTCTTGATCAGATCCAGATCGACCCGCCATTCTTCCAGCGGCAATTCTTCATTCAACCGTAATGTGCCCAGACGGTAATAGCATGAACGTAAGGTGTGCCGGACGGCATCGTCGCTGCTGTCATAGGCCCACAGGTTTTCATGTTCCAGCCGATCGACCGCTTCGCGGCAGGTGGCTTCGTTGATGTCCCACAGTGCCAGTTCGTAGGATACATAGCGCTTTTTATCCAGCACGTAAGCCCACAGCACTCTATCGTCATTGCCGGCATCGAGCAGCATCTGTTCAGCCTGTTGCACATTGGCGTAAGCGTTGTGGAAGTCTTGGACGCGGATCATGTCTTCCTGTTCGTGCATCAGGCTATCGAACCGCTTTTTTTCAAGATCAATACCCTCTTTTGGATCCAGGAAGCCATATTCGGTGTATGGCAGCCGCTCGTCCCTGTCATCGAGCTTTTGCAACCAGTGATCCGCTTGCTCGAACTCTTGGCGCAGGTAATGGCAATAACCGATTGCGTAGCAGGCGTCTTGTACGTGGCTTTCAGAAAATTCTTCACGGTCCTCTGCCTCAATCACGGTGTGATAATCAGCCAGGGCCTTTTCAATATCAGGCGGGCTCACTGCCAGGTAGCCGTTGCCACGCATGTTGTACAGCCATCCCTGATGAAAATTGCCGCTGTGCTTTTTAATAAGCTGATCGAACACAGCGCTTTGCACTGTGTACGGGACTTCAACGGCCAGTTTGGCATCGTCGCGAATCGCCATTACGCACAGGTCGATGGTGCGTAAAGCCAGCGGTACCAGTGCAATATTTTCAGCTGTCTTCTGCACGGCTCTTTCACAAATTTTCTGCGTGCGATACGCCACCGGCACATAAGCCAGCCTACCCCGGTACTTTGGGCTGAAGTGGTCGCACATCGCCTGATTGATGAACTGCTTTGGAATGGAGTCAAGGCGGACGGGATGGCGGGAAAAACAGGCATCGGCGATGGCCTGCGTAAAGCGGTTTTCCGGAATTTTCCACGGCGACAAATAATAATCTTCGGCCTTGATATGTTTCAGCATGAACGGCTCATCCCAGAGGACGCTCCAGCACAGATCTTCGCATTTGTTCGTCTGACCACAAGATTGCTGGTCATGCCGCGCCAATGTCCGCCCAGTCGGCATCCTGGCCATAGAGCGCTTGCGCATGCGCGTACAGTTCCGCATCGAAGCGGTGGCCCGCAATGGCATCAAGCGCTCGCTTGTCGTAGGCAATCGCCTTCTTCAGCATGGCGGTCGTCTTGTAACGGCCGGGAATGCTGTTGTCGAAGAAATAGGGGTTGCCATAGACAATGGCAACCAGGTAAAGCGCATCATCAAGAAATTCCGCCGGGATATGGTCGATGCCAGAGGAAGAATGGTGGACGGCGGCCAGGCATAGCGCCTTGTCGATGAACTCGTGGGGCAATTTGTCGATGTCTTCGCCGCATTGCACGACGCGCAGGCACACGTCGTAATCCACGATGTCTTTTGGCACGTAGGCGATCTCGAATCCGTCTTCACCTTGTGGCGCCAGCATGCATAGCGATTTGTCGATCATCGATTGGGGAATGTACTCCAGATTGCGGGGTGAACGACGCACCAGATGTTCCGCCATGTCGCGCGTGAACGACGATGCCGGAAAATATTTGACGAAAGGAACATACGAGCCGGGCTCCGCATCGAGCAGGATTTCCATGCAAAGCGCCGCGCTACGCAGCGCTTGCGGCACTTGCTTGATCTTCATCGGATCGCTGTTGCGCATAAAGGCGCGCCAATACACTTCATCCTTGACCGGCAATGCATACGATGCGAGATCCTGCGTGTCCCAGTCGACGCGGATGATGTCGCCGGCGAGGAAGTCGGTATTGTCCGCCTTGTCGTAGGTGAGGGAAAAATCGCTATTCCGATCGGCCGCATTTCTATGATATTTGTTGGCGAGCGCGCGCTCACCCCGACGGTAATGCAGCAGCCCCATCAGCCAGTTGGCTGTGACGTGACGGTCATCGAGCGATAAGGCCGTTTCCAGATCGCTGAAGGCTTCCGTTTCGTGCCCTGACAAATAATGCGCTTCGGCGCGAAACCGATAGGCGTGGGCACGGTCTTCCGTATCGTATTCGAGTTCTTGATTGTGCTTGATCGACTGGCTGGCCAATTCGATCGCCAACGGCAATTGGCGGCAGCGTATTGCAGACCGCGCGCCGAAATTGGCGGCCCTGTTGAGCAAGCCTGTTTGCCTGGAGGGAAAACGCGTAGCGGCTTCTTGATAATGTTGCAGTGCTTGTTCATACGCGCCTGCCTGGAACAACGCATCGGCCATCCCGAGCCACGCGCAGTAGTACGCCGGCGACAGCGACGCGGATTTTTTGTAAGCGAGGTAGGCAGCGCGATGGTCCTTCAAGGTCATCGCGTCCTGGCCCGCTTTTTGGTATTCGATGCAGGCGATATCAAAACCATCGATAAAAATATTTTGCCCCGATTTGAGCGCTCTCTTGATGTTGGAATGGCTCCAGGCGCTGCCGTCATAGTTTTTGTAATCAACGTGATCGACCAATTCCTGCCTGAGCACATGCACTACTTCATGCCACGGGAAGACGGCATTGGGCAAAGCCAGGTTATGGCAATAGTCCCAATCGCCCAGGATGAAGATCACGGTTTCTGGCTGCAGGTCGAGATTGTCGATTCCGTAGAACCACGAAAATAAAAAGGGCGTGTCGACGCGTAAGTGCGGCGCGTCGTTCATGACTTCATCGTCCTCCGCATCAAGCGAGACGAAATAATGGCGTGCAACGATACGGCCGTCCACCACGCCGTCCCAGCCATAATCGAGGCTGATGGTGTCGCAATGAAGATCGCCGCTGACATACAACAGTTTTGACGGATAGCCGTCGACATCAAGGTTGCCGTCCACCGCAATCGCCACATGGTAATCGTCACACAATTCGGCGAATTGCTGTTGCGTGATGCTGACGTCGCCAGAAATCAGGATGATCGAGTGGTCCGCATGGCGCTCCATGAAATCGTCTACATCGTCGATTGCCTCGCTGGAGGTCACCGCGGGAAAGCGCTGCGTGAATTCATGAAAACTGATGCGCGCATATTCGGACCAGTTACGTAGCGGTGGGTAAGGATAGTTCATGGATGTTTTCCGGCTTCAAAAATAGTTATTGATGCGACGCGAATTCTATACCAGAGCAACCGCGCTTCGCATCAATTGACACCGATGGTGCGCTCGCCTCCAGTCATGGATTTTCGATGTCCCTGAAGCGCTTTCGTGGAATGAAATATCAGTGTCATGCTAGCCAAAACGAAAAAATGGGACAAGAGACTAAGCAGGAAGGCACCAAAATAATGAAATCCCTCTGTGTCTATTGCGGCTCCTCGTTCGGCGTCAGCGCGCACTACGCCGACGCGGCGCGCGCACTGGCAAAGGAAATGGTCGCCGGCAATCTGTCGCTGGTGTACGGCGGCGGCAATGTCGGCCTGATGGGTATTATCGCGGACGAAGTCTTGCGCCTGGGCGGCGCCGCAACCGGGGTCATACCGCAAGCCTTGATGGACAAGGAGGTGGGGCATCAAGCACTGACCCATCTGCATATCGTCAAGGACATGCATGAACGCAAAGCGATGATGGCGGAATTGTCCGATGGTTTTATCGCTATGCCGGGCGGTATCGGTACGCTGGAAGAATTATTTGAAGTGCTGACCTGGTCGCAGCTCGGCTTTCACAACAAGCCGATCGGCTTGTTGAACGCGCAGGGTTTTTACGACGACTTGATCAAGTTTGTGCAGCATCTGGTGACGCAAGGTTTTTTAAGACCGGAGCATGCGTCCCTGATGATGTACGAAGCGGATGCCGCCGCATTGCTGCAGCGCTTCAAGGCCTTCCAGCCGCAGCACCAGCATAAGCTGCTGAATCGCGCCACGGCGAAAACCTTACTTCCCTAACCGACAGCCTCAGGCGTCCAGAGCCTGCCGGAAATCCTCAACCAAATCCGCCGTATCCTCGATGCCGATCGAAACCCGGATCAGCGATTCCGCGATGCCCATGCTGGCGCGCCGCTCGGCGCCCATCTCATAAAAAATTGTGTGCGCGACCGGGATCACCAAGGTACGTGTGTCACCCAGATTGCTGGCCGATACGCCGAGTTTCAAGCGATTCAAATAATCGAAACAATCAATCCCGTCTTTCAACTCGAAACTGAACAGGCTGCCGTACGCGCGAAACAACTCGGTCGCAATCGCATGCTGCGGATGGGACGGCAGGCCTGGATAATATACGGCGGCGACGCGCCGATCGGCTTCAAGCATTTGCGCCACGGCCAGTGCATTCGCGCATTCGCGCTCCATTCTCAGCGCCATGGTTTCCGCCCCTACCGCAAGATGGTGTGCCGCTTCCGGTCCCAGCGACCCGCCGAAATCGCGCAAGGCCTTGGCCCTGATTTGCGCCATGCCCCATTGTGCCGGCGCAACGCGCTTGTAAGTCTCGAAAATATTCGGGAACCGGGTCCAGTTGTAGAAGCCGGTATCGGTCAGGCTGCCGCCCAAGGCATTGCCGTGGCCGCCGATCGACTTGGTCAAGGCATTGATGACCAGGCCCGCGCCGACATGCTTTGGACGAAACAGGTAAGGCGAGGTCATCGTGTTGTCGACGATATAGATGATGCCGCGCGCGCTGCACAATTCGCCGATGCGCTTCAGATCCGCCACTTGTGTGCGCGGGTTGGCGATGGTTTCGACGAACACGATCCGCGTCTTGGGCGTCAGGGCCGCTTCGACCTGCTTGACATCGGTGGCATCGACCATGGAAACATCGATGCCCTGCCCATTGACCGTTTGCCACAAGCTGTTGGTATTGCCGAACAAAAAAGCCGACGAGACCACATGATCGCCCTCACGCAACAACGCCTGCACCACAGCGGCAATCGCCGCCATGCCGGTCGCGAAACAGATGCTGGCCAATCCGTCTTCCATCCTGGTGATTTTGTCTTCCAGCGCTGAAACGGTCGGATTGCCCTGCCGTCCATAGCGATAACCGGGCTGCTTACCTTGAAATACTGACGCCAGTTCGCGCGCGTCCTGATAACCGAAAGTGACGGAAGTATGAATCGGCTTATGCAGTGAACCATGCTCGATCGTCTTTTGCCGATCGCTGTGCAGGATGGTTGTGGTGAAGCCGTATTTTTTGATGTCGTTCATGAAAAGCTCAAATTAGTCGACCTGCGCCAAATTCAAATTCAACTGGGAACGGACCGGATCTTCCATTGCCGGCTTCGGGTTGTTGCGCGCGTATTCAATCCGGTCCAGGTAATCGCGCGAAATATCGCCGGTCACATAGACGCCATCGAAGCATGAAGCCTCAAAGTTTTTCAGGTCCGGATTAACGTCGGAAATCGCATGCTTCAACGCATCGATCTCTTGGTAGACCAAGGCGTCCGCGGTAATTTCACGGCAGATTTCTTCTTCGGTGCGGCCATAGGCGATCAACTCGTTACGGGTCGGCATATCGATGCCATACACGTTCGGATAAATCACCGGCGGCGCGGCCGATGCGAAAATCACGCGCTTGGCACCGGCTTCACGCGCCATCTGCACGATCTCGCGGCTGGTGGTGCCGCGCACGATGGAATCGTCCACCAACAGCACTGTCTTGCCCTTGAATTCCGAGCCGATTGCATTGAGTTTCTGGCGCACCGATTTTTGACGGATCGCCTGGCCCGGCATCAGGAAGGTGCGTCCGATATAACGGTTCTTGATGAAGCCTTCGCGATAATCCAGGTTTAGTTTGAGGGCCAGTTGCATGGCCGCCGGACGCGATGAATCCGGAATCGGCATGACCACGTCGATCTCGCCGTCGGAAAATTCTTTCCGCATTTTGTCGGCCAGGTATTCCCCCATTTTCAAGCGCGTCGCATACACCGACGCGCCATCGATAATCGAATCCGGACGCGCAAAATACACGAATTCAAACGCGCATGGATTGAGGATAGGATTTTCCGCGCACTGATGGCTATACATATTGCCGTCGATATCAATGAAGATCGCCTCACCCGGCGCGACATCGCGCAGGAAACGAAATCCCAAGCCTTCCAATGCGACCGACTCGCTGGCCAACACATATTCAGTGCCGTGATCGGTTTCGTTCACGCCAATGCAGAGCGGGCGGATACCGAAGGGATCGCGGAATCCCAGCACGCCGAATCCAGCGATCTGCGCAACCACCGCATACGCGCCACGCACGCGCTTGTGCAAGACCGACACGGCCTTGAACAGCGCGGCAGGATCAAGTGAATAGGCACTCGTCGCTTCCTGGATCTCATGCGCCAGCACGTTCAACAATACTTCCGAATCGGAATCGGTATTGATATGGCGGCGGTCGTTCTTGAACATCTCGATTTTGAGCTGCTCGCAATTGGTCAGGTTGCCGTTGTGCGCGAGGGTGATGCCGAACGGCGCATTCACGTAAAACGGTTGCGCTTCTTCTTCACTCGATGAACCGGCAGTCGGATAGCGGACGTGGCCGATACCGGAATTGCCGTGCAAAGAACGCATATTGCGAGTGCGGAACACGTCGCGCACCAAGCCGTTGGCCTTGTGCATCGAGAACATGTTGCTGTGACTAGTTGCGATGCCCGCAGCATCTTGACCGCGATGCTGCAACAACAGCAGCGCATCATAGATCAGCTGATTAACGGGACTATGGGAAACGACGCCGACTATGCCACACATGGTGGACTCCTCAACTAAAACAAAATATTTTCTGCGGGCAGGGTAGTTGGGGCGACGCTCTCAAACTCTGCTCCGCAATTTCTAAGAGAGCGCCTCACAAAGCCTTGGCGGCCCCCTCTGTCCCACAATGACTAAAATTGCACATGCTTCGCAATATCCCCCGGCAGAAAAGGCTTGACCGTCCGCGCCGCGGTTTCCGCCAGCGGGCTGAACAATGCATTCTTCCAAAACGCTTGCTTGGGAATCGCGGTCATACCGCACAACAGCACGGCCGCGAGTACGATCACCAAGCCGCGTCCCAAACCGAACAAGCCTCCCAAACCACGATCCGCCACCGTCAAGCCGCTGGCTTTGATCACCGCGTCCAAGGCCATGGTGAGCAGCATCATCAGCAATCTTACGCCTATAAACAGTGCAATGAACCCCACAATCAAACGTGTTGAATTGCCTGGAATCGCGTTCGGCAGCAGTAACGCCAGATCTCCACCATAAGCATTCGCCACGATGAACGACACCACCCAACTGAGCAGCGACAAAATCTCTTTCACCAAGCCACGCATGGTGCTGATGACAACCGAACAGACCAGCACGAACAGCGCAAGATAATCAAAAATCGTCACGTAATGCCTAATGCGGCAACGGCACCAAGGTGCCGTTCAATCCCAGTTTGCTCAGCTTGGCGCGTAGTTTGTCTGCCTCTTCCTTGCTGGTGAACGGTCCGATGCGGATACGCGTGCGTTCACCCGATTCGGTCGCGACTTTTTGCGTGTAAGACTTGATGCCGGCGTCTTTCAGTTTGCCTTGTAATTCATTCACTTTTTCTTGCGTGGCGAGCGCGGCGACCTGGACCACGAACTTGGATGCCTTCTTGTCGGCGCTTGCTTTAACTTCCGGTTTGCCTTCGAGAATGGCCTTGGCGCGTGCTGCATCATCTGCTTTTTCGGCAGCCTGCAGCGCCGCTTTTGGATCTATCTTGGCAGCCGGCTTTTCTTCCGGCTTTGCTACGGCCTTGATGACGGCTTGCGGATTCGGCGCCGGCTTGTCGGCGGTGGCCGGATTGGCGGGCTCGACCGGCTTGGAATCGACAACGGGCGCCGCGACAGCGAGCCTCGGCATTGCCGGGCTGGGGCCGGAGGCAATCGGCGTTTCCACCAATTCTTCTTTTTTATCGAGTGAGGCTGACGCAGTGACGTTGGAGGACGAAGCCGCCTCAGGCTTGTTATGTCCAGCGGACGGAACGGTCTTGTCCTTGGATGGAATTTGAATGGCGATATCATCCGCCAGCGGCTTGGGTTCGGAATCGAGAATCATCGGCAAGCCGATGATCACGGCGAGCACCAGCGCGATGGCCCCGACCAGGCGCCGGCGCGCGCGCTTTTTTTCAGGCAGTACTGGATCGACCGGCGCACTGCTCTGCTTGCGCTTGCCGCGGCCGCGTATGGCATTCGACTCTTCTTCGGCGCGTGAAGAAAAGGCGCCTTCATTGGCAGTGGAAGCGGAAGCAGATTCTTGCTTGTTTTTATGAAGGAACGAGAACAAGCCCATGCGATTAAATGACGTAGTCGTTAGTGATGTTCGAGGTTTCGGGCTGCCATCACGCCGGCGACAGTAAGGAACGATCCGAAAACCGCAATTCTATCATTCTCCCCTGCTCGGCTGACTGCATTTGCGAATGCGGCGGCAGGAGAAGAGAAGGTCTGGATGCACTGTTCGGCACCCGGCTCATGTTGCGATGCGACGCCGGCTTTCAGCAATTTTTCTTTCAACTGCTCGGCCGTGGCAGCGCGCGGCAAAGGCAAATCAGTGACGCACCAATGATCGACGCGGTCCTTCAACTGCGCGATCAAGCCATCAATGTCCTTGTCGTGCATGGCGCCGAATACTGCGTAGGTGTAAGGATGAAAACCCATATTGTCGAGATTTTGCGCCAGCGTCGCCGCCGCATGCGGATTGTGCGCGACATCGAGAATGACGACAGGGCGACCGGGCAACACCTGGAAGCGTCCGGGCAAATCCACCATGACCAGGCCGGTGCGCACTTCCTGGGCGCCTACCGGCAGACGATTGCGTAAAACTTCCAGCGCCGCCAGCACGGCGGATGCATTCAAGAGCTGATTGGCACCGCGCAAGCTTGGATAGCCGAGTGAATTGCGGCGCTGAGCACGGCCTCCATAATTCCACTGTTGCTTGTCACCCGAATAATTGAAATCGCGGCCCAGCAACCAAAGGTCGGCGCCGATCGCTTCGGCATGCCGGACCAACGAGGCCGGCGGCATCGGATCGCTGCAAATCGCGGCCCTGCCGGCACGAAAAATCCCTGCTTTTTCAAAGCCGATTGCTTCGCGCGTATCGCCAAGGTAATCGGTGTGGTCGATGTCGACGCTAGTGACGATTGCGACATCGGCATCGATGACATTGCCCGCATCGAGCCGGCCGCCCAGGCCGACTTCGAGGATCACCACGTCCAGGTTCGCTTGCGCCAGCAGGCGCATGATGGCAAGCGTGGTGAATTCGAAATA
>OBEQ010883740.1_pt1 | contig 11338 bp, 7 predicted proteins | sample 1670901 | NCBI WGS metagenome assembly OBEQ01 (sample SAMEA104232315, study PRJEB22302) | groundwater metagenome | biome: forest; feature: aquifer; material: groundwater | place: USA | collected 2011-08-07 | depth 5.4 m | reverse complement strand
TCCAGGGATCACATTGTCTGCGCCGGTGCCACTGTGCACATTCGAAATCTGCCAGGTTGTCGCGGGAAAATACGCATTGCCTTCGTCCCACATCGTATCCGCGAGTTCGGCGATTGCCGGTGCCACCAGATGAATCGGATTTTTGGCCAAATGCGGATAAGCGATATGGCCTTGTATGCCTTTGACGCGCAGCTTGCCGGATAGCGATCCGCGCCTGCCGTTCTTGATTGTGTCGCCAAATTCTGCGGCGCAGGTTGGCTCGCCGACGATGCAATAATCGAGCATTTCGCCACGGGCTTTCAGGGTTTCAACTACCTTAACGGTGCCGTCGGTCGCGGGGCCCTCTTCATCCGAAGTAATCAGAAACGCAATCGAGCCTTTGTGTGTGGGATGCAATGCGAGAAAACGTTCGGTAGCAATGACGAAAGCTGCATCGGATACTTTCATGTCCGCCGCGCCGCGCGCAAATAATTTGCCGTCGCGGATTGTTGGCACGAACGGGTCGGAATGCCACTGATCCAGCGGTCCTGTCGGCACGACGTCGGTGTGCCCAGCAAAGCAAACAACCGGCGCGGTCGTGCCGCGTCTGGCCCATAGATTGTCCACCTCACCATGAACATGTCGTTCAACTATAAAACCTAGCTTTTGCAAACGCGTGGCAATCACATCGTGACAACCGGCATGATTGGGCGTCAATGAAGGACGCTGCAGCAATTCGATCGCAAGATCGAGGGTGTCACTGGCCATCGAATCTCCTGCTGTCTATGCCTGAAACCAGGCGCGGGTTCAACGCGACGCAGGCGCGCAGAGCAGGGGTATGCATGCTTATTCTCCGAAAATCGTTTGATATTGTTGTTCGCTGAAACCGAGATGATACCTGCCCTTGACTTCCAAAACCGGGCGTTTGATCAAACTCGGCTGAGTCAGCATTAATGCAATCGCACTGGCTTGGTCATGCGTCGCCTTTTGCGTGGCATCGTCGAGTTTTCGCCAGGTCGTGCCGCGTTGATTGAGCAGTGCGTGCCAGCCGGTTTGCGCGACAACGTTTTGCAGCCATGCCGCAGGGACGCCCATTTTCTTAAAGTCATGAAATTCATACGCCAATTCATGTGCAGTTAGCCAGGCGCGTGCCTTTTTGACCGTATCGCAATGGGGAATACCGTAAAGTTTCATGTGAAATTAAATACCACATCCGTCAACAGGACCGGTGCATGGACGTAAAATCGTGCGCCGAACCTGAATTCTAACCGAGCCGAGTTTTACGCCGTCATGTTGAATAGCCATAGTCATACCAGCGAACCCCCCTTGCCGGGTCAACATACCGACTTGCGTTCCGTGGGACGTCTCTTTCCGTATTTATGGGAGTTTCGGGGCCGCGTGCTGGTTGCGCTGGCGCTGCTGGTCGGCGCGAAGCTGGCGTCGGTGATGGTGCCGCTGGTGTTGAAGGAAATCATCGATGCATTGGATAAAACACGCGGCGATTTGGTGCTGCCCTTGGCGCTGATTATCGCATATGGCCTGCTGCGATTCGCGAGTACGACGTTTTCCGATTTGCGCGACGTGGTGTTTAGCAAGGTCACGCAGCGCGCGATGCGGCGCGTGTCACTCGCCGTCTTCCAGCACTTGCATGCGCTGTCGCTACGTTTTCATCTGGAACGTCAAACAGGCGGTATCACGCGCGATATCGAACGCGGCGCCAAAGCCATTTCCAGTCTGGTGGGTTATCTGCTGTTCCGCATCACGCCGACGGTACTCGAAATTCTGATGGTCGCAGGCATTTTGTTCGTCAAACTCGATTGGGTGTTTGGCATGATCACGCTGGTCACGCTCGCTGCGTATATCGGCCTCACCGTGACGATAACCGACTGGCGCACCCAGTTCGTGCGGCGCGCCAATACGCTCGATTCGGAAGCCTATGGCCGTGCGATCGACAGTCTGCTCAATTACGAAACCGTCAAATATTTTGGCAACGAACGCTTCGAGGCCGCGCGTTACGATAAAAGTTTGATCGAATGGGAACGCGTGGCCTTGCAGTCACAGCGCTCGCTGGGTCTGCTCAACGCGGCACAGGCGGGAACGATTGCGGTAGGCGTCACGCTGATGGTGTTGCGCGCCGCGAATGGCGTCGTCGAGGGTACGCTCACCTTGGGCGACCTGGTCATGGTCAACGCGTTTTTACTGCAAATGTTTCAGCCGCTCAGCTTTCTTGGTGTGATGTATCGCGAGATCAAGCAGTCGATGACCGACGTCGAACGGATGTTCACCTTGCTTAACCGTCCGGAGGAGATCAAGGACGCCCCCAATGCGCATGCGCTAGTAGTACGAGGGGGTGAAGTTCAGTTTGAGCATGTCAGTTTTGCGTATAACGCCGACCGGCCGATATTGCACGATGTGAGCTTCACCATCCCGGCGGGCAAGACCGTTGCCGCGGTCGGCGCCAGCGGCGCCGGTAAATCCACGCTGGCGCGTCTGCTGTTTCGATTTTATGAAGTCGGCGCAGGCAGTATTCGTATCGACGGTCAGGATATTCGTCACGTTACGCAAGATAGCCTACGGGCCGCCATCGGCGTGGTGCCGCAAGATACCGTGCTATTCAACGATACGATTTATTACAACATCGCTTATGGCCGGCCAGACGCCTCACGCGAAGAAGTCATCGAAGCGGCGCGTGCCGCGCACATACTGGACTTTATCGACATACTGCCGCAAGGCTGGGAAACGCTCGTCGGCGAACGTGGGCTGAAGCTTTCCGGCGGCGAAAAACAGCGCGTCGCGATTGCACGAACGCTGCTCAAGAATCCGGCTATTTTGATCCTCGACGAAGCCACCTCCGCGCTCGACACCAAGACCGAGAAAGCCATTCAGGCCGAGCTGCTCGAAATCGCGCGCAGCCGTACCAGTTTGATTATTGCGCATCGGTTATCCACCGTGGTTGAAGCCGACGAGATTCTGGTGATGGAGGCGGGGCGCATTGTCGAGCGTGGCTGCCACCCCGATTTGCTCGTCCGTGAGGGCGTATATGCCCATATGTGGGCTTTGCAGCAACAGGCCGAAGAATCTGGCATGCCGAGCTTGTAGGCTGCGGCATTGGCTGACGCGTCCATCAGGAAATGGCTATCGAGTCCGGACGGCGAGCCATCTAATCTGCTCAGCATCGTAGTTGTGTTGCTACGTATTCAATGAATTGGAGATGAGCATGAATGCGCAATTGAAAAGCCTGCTGTACCAAATGCTGGAAACCGAAAAGGGCGGGGTGAAAATTTATTCCACCGCGCTGCAATGTGCGATAAACGAGGATTTAAAAGAAGAGTGGAACAAATACCTCGAAGAAACCCGTGAACACGTTGAAATCGTTCAGGAAATGTTTATTCAGTTTAATCTCGACGCGCAGGACACCACGCCTGACGCGAAGATTGTCGCTCATCTGGGTGAATCCTTGGTCAACGCCATGACGATGGCTAAATCCTCTGGAAATATGGAGGCCGCTCAGCTCGTGGCGTGCGAATGCGTGGTATTGGCCGAGACCAAGGACCACCTGAATTGGGAGCTACTCAGTAAATGTGCCGAAGAGGCTGATGGCGAAGAACGCGAAATCCTGATGACGGCGACCGAGCAAGTGGAAGACCAAGAAGACGAGCATCTCTACCACAGCAAAGGCTGGTGCCGTGAATTATGGATTGAGTCCCTAGGCATGGAAGCTGTACTACCGCCGCCTGAAGAGGAAAAAGACGTTAAAAGCGCCGCCGAGGCTGCCGAAGCCGAACGCGAACGCGAAGAAATGCTGTAAATAAAGGAAGTGTTTAATAAAAATGGCCCCGTATTATCAGGGCCATTTTTTAATCCGTAGAATGTATTAAGCCCTCCCGCCCCTGCCTTTGAATTCCAAAGATACTTCGTATCAACTCATTTCCAAAATATGCATATTTTGCTGTCGGCGCAATATATGCTCTCGACAACAATAAACAAGCCTAATCTCTGGAAATTTAGGTTGGGACCGCCACTGACTGTTCCAGTTTCGCAGGCCGTCCCAGGAAATATCCCTGCGCGTAATTAAAACCCAGGTCTGTGACCAGATCGAGTGTAGCCTGGGTCTCAATGCCTTCGGCAACCAGCTGAAAACCGGCATCACGTATCAGTCGGGCAAGATTTTCGACGATGATGCCTTGGCGACCGCCTTCTTCCAGGCTGTGAACAAGTGAAATATCAAATTTGACGATATCCACCGGCATAGAGGAGAGATAGCGAAAGGAGGAGTAACCACTGCCAAAATCATCCAGTGCAATAATGAACCCGGCCTTGCGCAACTGGTTAAGATTGGATGAGGCGTAGTTGATATGGGTAATCAAAGCTGTTTCGGTGACCTCCACTATCAGCCTGTACCGGTCTAGGAATTTTACAAGCGACAGTAATTTGTCGGTGATACCACGGGTAACAATACTGACGCCGGATACGTTGATCGATACGCCGGTTCCAGGTGGGATGCTTCCCGAAGCCAGATCCTGATGAATACGCTCCAGTACCGCCATATCGAACTCGGCTTCCAGCCGACGTGCATCCACTACTGGAAAAATTCCGCCCGGAAAAATCAGCTTGCCGCCATTGTGTATTCTTACCAGAGCTTCAAAATATTCAATTTCTCCATTCTGGAGTCTGACAATTTTCTGGTAATGCATTTCCAGCAGTTCGATACGGTTGATTGCCGCGTAGACGGCCGCAGTTTCTGCGCTGGACAATACTGAGCCTGTTTCTATGGCCATATTTGGCGTAAATACTGCAATCTTCTGATTCCCTGGGCGTTTGGCAAGATACATCGCCATATCGGCGTGGGCGTGAAGCAGCTCAGCTGTAGCCGCATCATGCGCGTGCGCAATGCCAATACTGATACGTACTGGTTCCTTAACCCCCAGCGCAGCAAAGTCATATTCAGTCACCGCATTGATGCAGCGCTCGGCCACAATTTGCCCGGTTTCGATGTCGGTCTTATGCAAGAGCGTAGCAAATTCATCTCCGCCCATTCGGTATAAGCGGTCACCGTCGCGTAACGCACTATGTAGCGAAGTAACTATGCCCTGGATAACACTATCGCCCACCGGATGACCATAGGTATCATTGATAGGCTTGAAATGGTCGCAATCGAATAATAAAAAGGATGTATTAATCGTTCCGGTAGCCGAAGACGCCATCAAGTCGCCCCAATCCTCTTCAAAAGAACGACGGTTATAAATTCCGGTAAGGGGATCATGATGCGCTAGCTGCCAAAGCTCATCATTTTTGCTCGCCAGATTGTCGTTCAATTTTTCCAGCCGTGATTGATACTCGTTCAATGACAGACGCACATTTTCCAGTTCGGATACCTGCACGGGTCCGCGATAACTTTCGGAAAGCTGGCCACCGCGACCCGCCCGAATGGCGTCGATATGATTAGAAAGACGCCGCAAAGGGCGCACGACCAGCATTAATACAAACAAATAAGCCAGCAAGGCACCGACAATCACGGTAGCGGTTACCCAATAAATCAGTCTGAATATCAACGATTTAAATTCGGAGATCTCACGTGCTGGCAAAGTCTTGTAAGTCATTGCATTGACCAGTGTGCCGATGGGATAAAAACGATCGTCATGAATGGAAGTTTTGACGCTTGGAAGATCGGCGTAGCGAAAACGCCGCAAGCTGTTCAGCTCCTGAGCAAAGTCCAGCTTGATACCGCCAAAACCGATTTGTTGCTGATGAGTCATGTCGGCATAGACAGGAAAAAAATAATAAAGATGTTCGTGACCACGATCTTTGCGATACCACACCTTTAGATGGTTCCTGCTGATTTGAACGGGCATGGCAGACTCACCGACGGAATCACGCGAAAAACTCTTGCCATTTAAATCATATAACGTGATGCCAACAGCTGAAGCGGGTAGCATTCCGGCCGTCATTGCGCGGGAATTGCGCCACAACGCGTAGTAAGCGGGATCAGCAAACTGCTGTCTGACCTCATCCCAATCTGCAATTTTGTCGCCTAATGCTCTGGTTTGTTGTCCCAGCAGAGCAAGCGCTTCGGTAAGCTCGAGCTGAGCCGATTTTTTGTAACTTGCCGAAATGCTGTTTTCCAGACGCTTGAGATCACTAAAAAAAAGCGTGCCGATCAGCAACAGTAATACGCCTACACCGGTTAAAAAATATAGCGCAAGGTGAGATAGCGAGATCGGTTTGTTAAAGAAAACTGTGCGCAAAACTACACTCTCATGACCTTGGGTTCTTTAACAAATCCACAATCAGATCGAGCAGGTCGAATTCATATTCCGCATCGAAAAAATGATTTGCGCCCTTGATTTTGTCAACTTTGACGCCCGCTGCGCTCAAGGCCTGTGGCCAGTCCTTGCCCATACGATTATCCTCTTCACCAATTACAACATGTACTGGCACGCGACTTTTGCGCGAGAGATCCAACACCCGCTTGCGATCCCAGTTCGCATAAGAGAGGTAGCTTTTGGACGTGGCGGTAAATTTCGTGCAGTGACCTATCGCAAAATCGACCAGACGTTTGTCATCCCTGGCAACGCTCGCTTTAGCCTTGGCAAGTAAATCGGCCACGGAAACATTGGCGGGATGTCGTTCGGTGTCGATCAGGCTTAAGGCAATAAGCTGCTGCACAGCGGGATGGGGCGTGGCAGAAGCATAGACAAGACCCTGCAGGCTGCCATAGCTGTGCCCAATGAACACGATTGGGCCAGAGTGACGTTTAGCCAGCCAGTTAATCCATGATGCAATTTCTGCAACGTCCTGATCCAGCGTATGTCGATGCGCTGCTTCGCAGGGCAGGCTCTTGGAGCGACGCGAAATACCCAAGGATAGCGTTGGCACCAGTGTGGTGTAGCCTGCCGTGGACAGGCCTTCTGCAAGCCTGATGACAGTGGGAAAATCCCGGGTTTGTAAAAAGCCATGCAGTAAAATAATTGCAGGCAATTGTGGCTTGCCTGCATGGAAATCAGCGGTGAGCACGGTCCCCGTAGCGAGACGATTTTCGATAATCTTTGCCTGCGCCGTCAGGCTTGACGAAAAAAACGCTAAAACCAAAAGATACGGAATAGGGATAGATAGGATATTTTTCATATTGACCCTATTGGAACAGGCTTACAGACTACTATTACGGACTTTTCGGGGCGCGCTTAAGTAAAACGTAGGGTGATCCCGCGATGATGAGACGGTCTGCTCTAAAGCGGTTTTGTCAAGCACGTTGTCTTGTGGTTTCGTACAAACACAGTGCTGCCGATACGGATACATTTAGGCTTTCAACTGTACCGTGGATTGGTATACGGGCGATTTGATCACAAGCTTGTTTGACCAGTCGACGGATGCCACTACCTTCCGCGCCCAACACCCAGGCGATGCCCACTTTGGCGTCGATTCTGGAGAGTGGCTGATCGCCATCCATATCGGCGGCAATTACCCAGATATTGTGTTCCTTGATGTCTTCGATGGTGCGTGCGAGGTTAGTGACCATGATGTAGGGTACGGTATCGGCAGCGCCCGACGCGACTTTTTCCACCGTGGCATTAATGCCGACCGCATTGTCTTTCGGGGCAATGACTGCATGCACGCCAAACGCGTCGGCCGAACGCAGAATCGCACCCAGATTGTGCGGATCGGTCACGCCATCGAGCAACATCAACAATGGCAGGCCCTGAATATTTTCCAGCACATCGTCGAGCGACTGGGTGAGCGCGACCGGTTTCACGCGCGCCACCACGCCCTGATGTTTGACCGAAGTGCCCACCAGGCGGCTCAGTCGGTCAGCTTCCACTTTGGCGATTTTGACGTGATGATGCGCAGCGTGCGCGGTGAGGTCGCGCGCGCGGGCGTCGCGGCGGGTCAGATCGAGATAGATTTCCAGCACACCGGACGGATCATGGCGCAAGCGCGCCAGCACGGCATGAAAGCCATATATGAGTTTTTCGCTCATCGGCGCTTGGGTGATTTTTTACGCGGCGCTTTGGATTTCGCATGTGTATCTGCAATCGCATCGCCACTTTGCATCAACGCAAAATCGATCTTGCTGGTCTCGATATCCGCGCGGATCACCTTGATGCGCACCCGGTCGCCGAGGCGGAATCGCTTGCCGGTACGTTCGCCGAGCATCCAGTGTTTGGCCTGATCGTAGTGAAAATAATCCTGGCCCAACTCGGACACATGCACCAGCCCTTCGATAAAAATTTCGTCCAGCGCGACAAATACGCCAAAACTGGTGACCGCACTGATCGTGCCGTTATATTCTTCACCGATCCGATCCCGCATGAAATAGGTTTTCAGCCAGGCGTCGACATCGCGCGTTGCATCGTCAGCACGTCGTTCGGTCATCGAACAATGTGCGCCGATTTCATCCAGCCCTTTAGTCGGTAGTTTTTCGCCTTTCAGCACCGCTTTGATACCGCGATGGACTAATAGATCCGGGTAGCGACGAATCGGCGACGTAAAGTGCGTGTAGGCCTCGTAAGCGAGACCAAAGTGGCCTTTGTTGTCGGGGCTGTAGACCGCCTGACGCAAGGAGCGCAGCATCACGGTTTGCAGCAGTCCGGCGTCGGGGCGCGGCTTGATTTTTTCCAGCAGTTCGGCGTAATCCTTCGCGTGCGGTTTTTCGCCGCCGTTTAAGAATAGCCCGAATTCGGCCATGAAGGACTGCAGCGCGGCAAGTTTCTCGGCGGTCGGACCTTCGTGGATGCGATACAGCGCAGGCTGTTTGTTTTTATGCAGAAAATCGGACGCGCAGACGTTGGCCGCAAGCATGCATTCTTCGATGATGCGATGCGCGTCGTTGCGTTCGACTTTGATAATCGCCTTGATTTTGCCCTGATCGTCGAACAGCATTTGCGATTCGGTCGAGCCAAAATCTATCGCGCCGCGCTTGGCACGCGCTTTCAGCAGCGTACGGAAAAGCTTGTCCAACGCCTGAAGATGCGGCATCAGTGTCGCCTGCTTTGGATCCGGCTGCACCTTACCGGAGAGCCAATCCCACACCTGATTGTAGGTGAGCCGCGCGTGCGAATAAATCACCGCGGGATAAAAGCGGTATTCCTTGATATTGCCAGTCGCAGTGACGCGCATGTCGCACACCATCGCCAAGCGGTCGACTTCGGGATTCAACGAACACAGGCCATTCGATAATGCCTCGGGCAGCATTGGAATCACCCGGCGGGGAAAATACACCGAGTTACCGCGGTTGTAGCCTTCGATATCGAGCGCATCGCCGGGCCGCACGTAATGGCTGACGTCAGCGATTGCCACGATCAGGCGATAGCCGTTGCGTCCCAAGGGTTCGCAATACACTGCGTCGTCGAAGTCTCGCGCGGTTTCGCCGTCGATGGTGACGAGCGGCAGATGACGGATGTCTTCGCGCGCGTCGAGGTCTTTTTTCATCACCTTGTTGGGCAAGGCCTTGGCCTGGGACTCGACTTCCGGCGGAAACACGTGCGGCAAATCGTGCTTGCGCAACGCAATCTCGATTTCCATACCCGGACCGGTATAACTGCCGAGTACTTCCGTAACGCGTCCGATCGCTTCGTTGCGGGCGCCGGGCTGCGTCGTCAGTTCCACCGTGACAACCTGGCCGGGTTGCGCGCCGTTGGCGAATTCGGCAGGCACCAGAATGTCTTGGTTAAAACGGCGATTCTCGGCGATCAGAAAGCCCTGGCCGCCTTCAACGTAATAACGACCAACGATGAAGCGATTGACGTGCTCGAGTACCTCGACAATCTTGGCTTCGCGGCGGCCGCGGCGGTCGAAGCCAGCGACGCGTACCAGCACGCGGTCGCCGTGTAGTACGCGATGCATTTCCTTGGGCGACAAAAACAGATCGTCGCCGCCTTCATCGGGCACCACAAAACCAAACCCATCGGGGTGACCTTCGACGCGACCCTTGATCAAATCCAGTTTGTCTGGCAAACACAGCTGCTTTTTGCGATTCAACATCAGCTGACCGTCGCGCTGCATCGCGCCGAGGCGACGCTGGAACAATTCCTGTTCGGCTTCGGTAATCGCAAGCTGTTTGGCGAATGCATCGACGTCCACCGGGCATCCGGCTTCGGTCAGCAATTGCAGGATATATTCACGACTCGGCAAGGGCGATTCATACCGTTCCGCTTCGCGTTCGTAGAAAGGATCGGCGCGACGGATCGCGTTGATTTTGGCTTTAGAACCTCGACTGCGTGTAGTTTTGACTGGCATCTTCGTTTGACAAGTTAATCGCTGCTATTCATAATGCGCGCCTTTAGCCCGGATGGCGGAATTGGTAGACGCGCACGGTTCAGGTCCGTGTGCCGCAAGGTGTGGAGGTTCGAGTCCTCTTCCGGGCACCAGGTGTCATACAACAAAAGCCGACGATCAGTCGGCTTTTTTTGGGCCAGGATTTTGCGCTCAAATCATTCATAGGGATGACGACGTACGATCGTTTCCACCCGATCCGGTCCAGTCGAAACCACATCCGCCGGCACTTCGCACAAGGCTTCCATGCGCAAAATATAAGACTGCGCTTTTTGCGGCAGCTTGTCGAATGCCTGCACGCCGACGGTCGATTCGCTCCAGCCGGGCAGGTCTTCGTAGATGGGTTCGACATCGGTGATCGATTCGGCGCCGACCGGCAGAATGTCGCAGACTTCGCCGTCGATTTTGTAGCCGACGCATACGCGCACGGTTTCGAGTCCGTCCAACACATCCAACTTGGTGATACACAAACCCGTCACGCCATTGATCTGAATCGAGCGCTTTAACGCGGCTGCGTCAAACCAGCCGCAGCGTCGCGAGCGGCCCGTCGTCGCGCCTATTTCGTGGCCGCGCTCGCCGAGATACTTACCGGTGTCGTCGAACAGTTCCGTGGGAAAGGGGCCCGATCCGACGCGTGTGGTGTAGGCTTTGGTAATGCCCAGCACATAATGCAGTGTGTTCGGCCCGACGCCGGCGCCGGTCGCCGCACCGCCCGAGGTGCAGTTCGACGAGGTGACGAACGGGTAGGTACCGTGATCGATATCGAGCAGCGTGCCCTGCGCTCCTTCGAAGAGCAGATTTTGCCCAGCCTTGTTGGCTTCGTAGAGGCTGCGCGGCACGTCGGCGACCATCGGTTTCAGGCGCTCGGCGAGTGCCATCATTTGATCCAGAGATTGATTGAAATCAATTACATCGGTCTTGTAATAGTGCCTCAACATGAAGTTGTGCTGGTCGAGCACTTCGCCCAGTTTTGCGGCAAAACGTTCGCGGTGAAACAGGTCCTGCAGGCGTAGCGCGCGACGCGCGACCTTGTCTTCGTAGGCAGGTCCGATGCCGCGCCCGGTCGTGCCGATTTTACCGGCGCCCTTGG
>OBEQ010509545.1_pt1 | contig 11338 bp, 9 predicted proteins | sample 1670901 | NCBI WGS metagenome assembly OBEQ01 (sample SAMEA104232315, study PRJEB22302) | groundwater metagenome | biome: forest; feature: aquifer; material: groundwater | place: USA | collected 2011-08-07 | depth 5.4 m | reverse complement strand
TTGTTGGTATCCGTCGGCTTGACCCACAGGATTGCGGCCCAACGTCCGTTGCCGGCGGCGACGGCATCGATTGCCGTCACGTTGATCTTGGCGTCGGCGAGTTTTTGCATCACCGCGGCGACAGCACCGGGGCGATCATCCCCCTGCACCAGAAAGCCGCCCTTCTTCGCTTTCACTTTGAGCTTGGCGCGCTTGGCGGCGTCCTTGAATGCGGCTGCATCTTCCGGCACAAAATCTACCTGGGCGCGCCGCCCGCTGGGGAAACCGGTGAACACGAGCAGGTTCACGCCCTGCATGGCGGCAAGTGCGCGCGCTGCTTCACCGGGTTTATTGGCAACGTCGGCAATGAAATATTCCACCTTTCGAACGGTATCCATGGCGTTCTCCTGATCCAGCAGCGGGGGTTTGGTATTTGGGTAGTCGAGGCGATTATGCGCCACCGGTTACGGAGGCGCCAGCAAGTGACCGCGAACAACGCTCAGGGTTCTTCCGGCAAAACGACTTCCGCAATCGCCACGTCCTCACCTTCGGCGAGCGGCACGTCACGGTCACCGTCGAGAAATTGCACGCGTAGCTCGCCGGCGGTCAAGACGGTCTTAAGTGCAAACCCGCGGCGTGCCAGATATTCCTCAAGCTCGTCCCGGCTCGGCCCCCACCGGAATCGCGCCCCGCGCAGGCGCCACCACGCGCGTGCCAGCCACGTTGCACCACGGAAATGTATCCGGCCAGTCGGTTCGCGCTCCATAAATGTAAACACAGCGCTGCTGCCGGGTCCGCTCAATACGTTGACGAATTCGAACAATCGATCACGCTGCTCGACGTCCATGAACGCCAGCAGCCCTTCGATGATGAACACGGTAGGTGTCCCGGAAATATAGGCGCTTTCGAGCAGATTCTTTTCCAGCGGTTCGTGCGCCGGGTCGGCGTCGATGAAGCACAGGTTCGCCAACGGCGACCATTGTCCGGTCAGCGCGCGGCGTTTGAGTGCGAGCAGCGATGCCCGATCCACTTCAATAAAACGCACGCCCGGAAACTCACGATGCAGGCGCACGGCGAGCGTGTCGAAGCCCGCGCCAAGCACCACCACTTGCTGCGCGCCCAAGGCAAGACGGCTGCGCACCAGGCGTTCCACCGCCTGCTTGCGCACCGCGTAATGCAACATGATGCCGGGCAAGGTAAGAAATTCGAGTGTGGCGATAAGCCGACGATATCCCGGTGAACGCTTGCGCGAGTAACGATGTGCCAGACGCGGTGAATAGGCATACAGGAAGCGTGAGTACAGGGTGGCCGCGGGCGCCGGCACCAGGTGACCCAAATGCCAATCGCGTGCGAAGTGAAGCATGGCGCGTGCGCCGAGCAAGGTGATGGTATCGGGACGTTGCTTACGCACGAGTGGGCGCCCAGTTATTCCGCCAGGTCATTCAACATGGAATGTCAGATATTAGATCAACGACCGGCCATCGGAATAAAGCCCACATATAAGTAGCGAATATTTGGAGCCGCTCGGCGGTCCGATAAAGCCGCCCGACGAGATTCCTTACGCATCATTAACGTAATCCCGGGCCGGAACGCACGGGTCATGCATCGTTCACACTCCAGCGCGGTCTAATTCGCGGGAAACCGGCGTGATTTAAAACAAACAAGGAGGTCGCAAATGGGCTCGCAGATCGAAGCATTTCTAGTCAAAGACTGCACCTTGGTCGCCATCGCCACCGGTTTGCGCGCGCAAAATCTGCGCGAACTGCGCGATCATCTCCAAGTTGTGCATCCGGGAAGCATCTATTTTCACTTCTGGGGCGGACAGCTACGGCCCGACTTCGACGACCCGGAATACAACAACGATTTCGCCTCCTGGGCCGCACATGCGCTCCACGATCTTAAACTCGCCGAGCGTCTCGGTGTGATCGACCCGGCCGATTTCTCTCTCATCGAATCGTTGCGCCAGGAATTGATTGACATCATCGAGGAACGGCTCGACGAAACAGAATTTCTTAACTGGGCCCACCGTGACAAACAATTTCATTTCGTGCGCGCGCAAACGGTTGTCTTCGACACCGGACGACGCCTGAAACACCCGCGCGAACTCGCCACCGCCATTCCCGCGCTGTCGCTCGGCAGCATCTATTACCACTTCATCGATGCCCGTCGGCGCGAGCCACAGCTGGTTGATGACTTTACCCCCTGGCTGGTGCGCTGCGGCGAGCAGTACGGCGATCTCTGCGCGCAATTTGCCGAGCTCGATCCGTACTTCATCACGCTGGCGGAGTTGCGTACTCAGCTAGCCAGCATTATTCGCCACTACCGCTTTGAGGAGGTGTTGCTTGAACAGCCTGCTTGAAAATTACGCCGCCGTCGCCGGCGAAGACGTGGTGCGCCAATTGGTCCAGCTGGCCACACCGTTACGCGGCCTGAAAGTCGTGCACGTTAATTCGACGCGCGTGGGCGGTGGCGTAGCCGAAATTCTCAACAAGCTGGTGCCGCTCATGTGCGAACTGGGTCTGGACGCGCAGTGGGAAATCATCACCGGCGAAAGCCGCTTCTACGAATGCACCAAGCTGTTTCACAACGCCATGCAGGGCGATCCCACCATCGTGTCCGACGCACTGCTGCAATGCTACAACGACACCAACGCACGCAACGCCGAAACGCTGGCACCGGCGTTGCGCGATGCCGACATTGTGTTCATTCACGATCCCCAACCGGCCGCACTGATCAATTACTTCCCCGATCGCAAGGGAAAATGGATCTGGCGTTGTCACATCGATGCCAGCCATCCGTCGCGTCCGGTGTGGAAGTTCCTGCGCGCGCACGTGCTGCATTACGACGCCAGCGTGTTTTCGCTCGCCGATTTCGCGCAGATGCTGCCGCACCCGGTGTATCTGATTCCCCCGAGCATCGATGCGCTGAGCGAAAAAAACATCGACCTGCCGGCGGACGAAGTCACCGCGATCTGCCGTCACTACGGCATCGATCCGACGCGCCCGATGATGCTGCAGGTGTCGCGCTTCGATCGCTTCAAAGATCCGATTGGCGTAATTGCCGCCTATCGCCTGGCGGCCAATTTTATTCCGTCGCTGCAACTGGTGCTCGCCGGCGGCACCGCCACCGACGACCCCGAGGGCGAGGCGGTGCTGGCCGAGGTACGTGCAGCGGCGCAGGAAGACCCGGACATTCACATTCTGTTGTTGCCGCCGGATGCGCATCGCACCATCAACGCGCTCCAGCGCGCGGCGGATTTCGTGCTTCAAAAATCCATCAAGGAAGGCTTCGGGCTCACAGTGGCCGAAGCCATGTGGAAGGGCAAGCCGGTGATTGGCGGCGATACCGGCGGTATCCGTCTGCAGGTCACCAATCACCATACGGGTTTTCTCGTCAACTCGCCCGAGGGCGCGGCGCTGCGCATCCGGTACCTGTTGCATCACCGCGATCATCTGGCCGACATGGGGCGCAAGGCGCGCGACTTCGTGCGCGAGAATTTCTTGATCACGCGCCAGTTGCGCGAATACCTCACGCTCATGGTGGGATTGGTGCACGGCGCGAGCGATCGTGTGGAGTTGAATTAACATGAACGGACGAGCGAGCACAAAGCGCGTAGCAGGGAGACGTTGATGTCGGCAAGCACATCCAACGCTACCGTGGTCGTGGAGGACTTCTTTTCGCGCCTGCCACGCGCGGTGCAGCGCGTGCTGATGCTCGATTACGACGGCACGCTGGCACCGTTTCGTGAAAACCGCGCCGAGGCCGAACCATATCCCGGCGTGCGCGAATGCCTCGACGCGCTCATGGAAGATACGCACACGCGCGTCGTGCTGGTAACCGGGCGCTGGACCAAGGATTTGTTGCCGTTGCTCCAGTTGCGGCGCCTGCCCGAAATCTGGGGCTCGCATGGATGGGAACAGCTACGGCCCAACGGCCAGTACGCACTGGCGCCGATCAACAAGGGCGCATTGCGCGGCCTGATCGAGGCCGATGAGTGGACCGAACAGATCATCGCACTCGGTGGCCGTTGCGAGCGCAAGCCCGGATCGCTGGCGATCCACTGGCGCGGCTTGAGCGCACTGCAGATAGCGAAAATTGAGCAAGCCGTGCACGAAAACTGGACCCGGCTGAGCGCACCGTCCGAACTTGAATGGCACGATTTCGACGGCGGTATCGAACTGCGCGCGCGCGGACGGAACAAGGGGCATGTGGTGGAAACCATCTTGTCGGAAATGCGAAACGGCATGGCCGCGTATCTCGGCGACGACAACACCGATGAAGACGCATTCCGTGCCATCAAGGGTCGCGGGCTCAGCGTGCTGGTACGTCCGACCCATCGACCCACGGCCGCCGATGTGTGGCTGCGTCCACCGGCGGAACTGCTCGTCTTCCTCGATCGTTGGCGCGAGATGCGCGAAGACAGCGCATGAACTGGCTTCACTATAAAATCTACGGCAGCGCTGTCTTTGAATGGATGATCGCTTGCGCCATCGTTGTCGGCATGACCGGCGTATTGCGCTTCGCCCACCAGGTTGCCCTGCAGCGCCTGCGCAGCTTCACGCGCACGACGGTGACACGCCTCGATGACTTCGTCACCGACGTGTTCGCCAACACGCACCTGCTGTTTTTCTTTTCTGTCTCCGTGTATGTAGGCGCGCAGTATCTGGAGCTCTCCCCCAAAGCGACCCGCGTCGTCAGCAGCATCACCATTGTCGCATTGCTGATTCAGGCCGCGCTGTGGGGTCATCGCGCCATCACGTTCTGGATCGGTCACGCGCTCCAGTCACGGCACGGCACGGACGGCGCCAGCATCGTCACGATGTCGGCAGTTGGCTTCATCGTGCGCCTGGTATTGTGGGCGGTGGTGACGCTGATGATCCTCGACAACCTCGGCGTCAACATCACCGCCCTGATCGCCAGTCTCGGTATTGGCGGGATTGCCGTGGCCCTGGCGGTGCAGAATATTCTCGGTGATATCTTCGCCTCACTCTCGATTACGCTCGACAAGCCGTTTGTCATCGGCGATTTAATCGTCGCCGGCGAAATGACCGGCGTGGTCGAACACATCGGTCTCAAAACGACGCGCGTGCGCAGCGTCTCGGGCGAACAGATCGTACTGCCGAACGCGGAGCTGCTGAAGAGCCGCATCCACAATTACAAGCGCATGATCGAGCGGCGCGTGCAGTTCGATGTCGGCGTCGCGCCCGACACGTCAATCGACACGCTCGAACGCATACCGGCCATGGTGCGCGCGATTATTGAGGAGCAACCGAAAGCCCGATTCGAACGTACCCACTTCAAGGCCTACGGCGAACACGCCTTGATTTTCGAAATCGTCTACTTCGTTGTGGATTCGGATTATCACCTCTACATGGACATTCAGCAGGCGATCAATCTGGCGCTGCTGCGTCGCTTCGGTGAAGAGCGTGTCGGGCTCGCCTCTCCCCATCGCGCACCGCCGCTCGGCGCCGAGACCGTGCCCGAACAACGCGTGGCGGCTCATTAAGATGCTGAACCATACGCGCCATGCCGGATTGATGGTCGTCTCGAACCGCCTGCCGTTCGTGTTGAGCAAGGGCGAAGCCGGACGCGACGTGATCCGTCCCGGCAGCGGCGGGCTGGTCACGGCACTGTTGCCGGTGCTACGCGACCGCGGCGGCTCGTGGGTCGGATGGCACGGCTCAACCGAACCGGTAAACGATCTCGATGGCCTGCTCAACGAGGCCGCGATCGAATCCGGTTACCACTTACATGCGGTCGCACTGACCAGAGAAGAACGGCACAAGTTCTATTACGGCTTCTCCAACGAGATCATCTGGCCGCTGTTCCATGACCTGCACTCGTTATGTAATTTCGATCCGTCGTTCTGGCATAGTTACTGCGATGTGAACCATAAATACGCCGAGGTCGTCGCACACACAGCGGCCGATGGCGATTTCATCTGGGTGCACGACTACCACCTGATGAGCGTCGGCGCCGAATTACGCCGTCTTGGCATGCGCGCGCGAACCGCCTTCTTTCTTCATATTCCCTTTCCGCCGCTGGATATCTACGTGAAGTTGCCGTGGCGCTTTACGCTGCTGCACGCCCTGCTCGAATACGATCTGCTCGGATTCCAGACGCTGCGCGATCGGCGCAACTTCGTGCAGTGCGTGCGCGTGCTGATCGACGACGCGCGCGTGTTCGGCAAGGGCCAGGTCATTACCATCGGCCTCGGCAACCGCGAGGTTCGCCTCGGCAGCTTTCCGATCAGCATTGATTTCAACGGTTTTGTGAAACACGCCTCGACGACGGTCGTTGCCGAGAAGTCCGCCGCGCTGCGCGCGCAATTGCCCAACCGACAGCTGATCCTCGGCGTCGACCGGCTCGACTACACCAAAGGAATTCCGCAGCGGCTCGAAGCCTTTCGCAATGCATTGTTGCGTTACCCCGACCTGCGCGAACGCGTCACCTTGATCCAGATCGTGATCCCAAGCCGCGAGGACATTCCGGAGTATCACGATCTCAAAATGAACATCGAACGGCTGGTCGGCGAAATCAACGGCCAGTTCACGCAACCGGGCGGCTGGGTCCCGATCCACTACGTCTTCCGCTCGCTCGATCCGAACGAACTGCTCGCCTATTATCGCGCCGCCGAAATCGCACTGGTCACGCCGCACAAGGACGGCATGAATCTGGTCGCCAAGGAATATTGCACCTGCAGTATCGAAGAAGACTGCGTGTTGATTCTGAGCGAATTCGCCGGCGCGGCCGCGCAAATGCAGCAAGGCGCGCTGCTGGTGAATCCGTACGACATCGAAGGCGTGGCCGACGCCATCCACCACGCCTTCATCATGAACCCGGCGGAACGGCGCGCCCGCATGCGCCGCCTGCGCCGCGGCATTCGCGAACAGGATGTGTTCTGGTGGGTGGATTCGTTCCTGCGCGCCGCGATTGCCAAGGATTTGAATGCCTTTCCGCTGCCCGCCGACTACATACCGCGCAACGATATTGGCTTCATGCCCTACTAATGGGGAAGCAAGGAAGGGGGGGGTAAAATCTCCCAGCTCAGCGCCGCGACATCAGCCACTCCCTCCTCCCCGCACCCCACATCGCGTATGATGCGACCCACAAAAACAGGCTGACGACTAAACCCTTGTCGCTCTACCGGCTGCTGCGCCCGCTGTTGTTCCGACTGGATCCCGAAACCAGTCATCACCTGACATTTCGATTCCTGCGCGCGGCCTACGCGCTGCCCGGCACTGCGTTGCTTGTGCGTGCCTGCACAGGGCACCGCGTCCCGCGCCTGCCGGCGCAAGTCATGGGACTCACGTTGACAAACCCTGTCGGCCTTGCCGCCGGCCTGGATAAGAACGCCGAGTGCCTGGAACCCTTTACCGATCTCGGTTTCGGCTTCATCGAACTCGGCACAGTCACACCGAAGCCACAGCCCGGCAACCCGCGCCCGCGCCTGTTTCGCCTTGAGGCCGCCCGCGCGCTCATCAATCGCATGGGGTTTAACAACGCCGGTGTCGAAGAATTCGTCGCCCATCTGCAAGCCTGGGACCATCGCTGTCCGATCGGCATCAACATCGGCAAGAACAAAGATACGCCGAACGAACGCGCGCTCGATGATTACGTCACGGCCTTACGCACGGTGTATCGCTTCGCCGATTACATCACCGTCAATATTTCATCGCCAAATACGCCGGGGCTGCGTGCGCTGCAGGGCGGCGAACAACTCGACGCCCTGCTGACCGGTTTGCAAGCACAGCGCGCGGCGCTGGCCGCGATGCATGGACGACAGGTTCCGATCGCACTCAAGATCGCGCCCGATCTCGACCATGCCCAGATCGCGGAGATCGCCGAGTTGGTCCTACGTCACCGGTTTGATGCGATCGTGGCGACGAACACGACCCTGTCTCGCGTCGGCGTCGAAGGCGAAACGCACGCCACCGAGGCCGGTGGCTTGAGCGGACGCCCGCTCAAGGCGCGCGCGACCGAGGTGATCGCAACGCTCTATCGAACGCTACAGGGACGGATTCCGATCATCGGGGTTGGTGGCATCGAGAACGCCGACGACGCGTGGGACAAACTCGTCGCCGGTGCCGATGCGGTGCAGGTCTACAGCGCCTTTATCTACGAGGGGCCGCAGATCGTGCGCCGGATCGTCGAAGGTCTGGCGCACAAGGTAGAAGTATCAGGATGCGCGACGCTGGCCGAAGCGATCGCCCAGGCACGCGCCTAGCGTTACAACTCGTATTCGGTCCCGCCGCCCTTCATCGCCGCTTCGATGGTGTCGTGTTTCAGATGCGGCGCAAACAGTTCGATGAAGTCATACACGTAACGCCGCAGGTAGGCGCCGCGCCGCAAACCGATGCGCGTGGTGCTGGATTCGAACAGATGCGATGCGTCCAGCGCGCGCAGGTCGACGTCCCGTTTGGCATCGAACGCCATGTTGGCGATGATGCCGATACCCAGGCCGAGCTCGACATACGTCTTGATGACGTCCGCATCGATGGCGGTAAACACAACATTCGGCGTCAGCTTGCGCAACTCGAAGGCCTTGTTCACCTTCGAGCGTCCCGTGAACGCAAAATCGTAAGTGACAATCGGGTAGCGCGCGATCGCCTCCAGCGTCAGCGGTTTCTCCTTCAGCAACGGATGCTCCGGCGGCGTCACCACGCAACGGTTCCACTGATAGCACGGCAGCAGCACCAGGTCCTGAAAGAACTCGAAGGCCTCGGTGGCAATGGCAATGTCGGCCTCGCCTGAAACCACCTGCTCGGCGACCTGCGTCGGGTTGCCCTGGTGCACGTTCAACTGCACCCCGGGGTACAGCGCGATGAAGCGCTTGATGACCGGCGGCAACACGTAGCGGGCCTGAGTGTGGGTGGTGGCAATCACGAAGCGGCCGGTGGCCTCGTTGGTGAACTCCTCGCCGACGCGCTTCAGGTTTTCCGATTCCACGAGCAGCCGCTCGGCAATCGCCAGGACGGCCTTTCCGGGGGCGGTGACATCGATAATGCGCTTGCCGTGGCGTTCGAAGATGCGGATACCGAGTTCGTCCTCGAGGAGCCGAATCTGCTTGCTGACTCCGGGCTGCGACGTGTGCAAGACTTTGGCGGCCTCGGAGATGTTGAGTCCCGACCGAACAATCTCCCGCAAATAGCGCAATTGCTGCAGTTTCATGCAGAGATAAGTCTAAATGCCATATAGGAATATTAAAGTAACACAATATTCTTTAATAAAATATCGTCCCTCCATTACGATTCATGGCTCTTTCACGGGAAAAAGCCGCAGATTCTTATGGATTTTCTATATACGCTTTCTGGCCTGCTGGTCGGGTTCATTGTCGGCCTGACCGGCGTCGGCGGCGGGTCTCTCATGACCCCGCTGCTGGTTCTGCTGTTTGGCATTTCCCCGGCCACCGCGGTCGGAACAGATCTTCTGTACGCGGCGATCACCAAATCTGGCGGTACCTGGGTACACGCACGCAAGGGTAATGTGAATTGGAAGATCGCCGGCTTGCTGGCCGCCGGCAGCCTGCCGGCATCGGTGTTAACCACGTTGGCACTCAAACACCTTGCCCTCGATACGCACGCACTGTCGGCACTGATTACCTCCACCCTCGGTGTCGCCCTGATCCTGACGGCGATCGCCCTGCTCTTTAAGGAGCGGTTTCGCGACTACGCGCGCCGGAAGCTGAGCCATCGACCAGCCTGGAGCCCTCGGGCAATTGCCGTCGCTACCGTGGTGACCGGGCTTGTACTGGGCGTCATTGTTACGATTTCTTCGGTCGGCGCCGGTGCCGTCGGAACCGCGGCCCTGTTCTTTTTGTACCCGCAGCTTTCGGTGGTACAGATCGTGGGTACCGACATCGTGCATGCCGTACCGCTGACCCTGATAGCCGGCCTCGGTCACGCGTCGCTGGGCACCGTCAATTGGAGCCTGCTCGTGAGCCTGCTGGTCGGATCATTGCCGGGCATTTACATCGGTAGTCACCTTGCCTCCCGCGTTCCGGAGCGCATCTTGCGGCCGACGCTTGCGGGAATGCTGGTGCTGATCGGTGGTAGACTAGTGTTTTGAACGCCATGGCCACCGTTATTCTCGTCGTCTGCGGCAAATCCACCATCGCCCATCAAGGGGCCCAATAGATGTACCGTTACGATCAATACGACCAAAAGATAGTTGACGAGCGCGTCGCACAATTCCGCGACCAAACGCGGCGCTTCCTTGCCGGTGAACTGAGCGAAGACGAATTCCGTCCGCTACGCCTGCAGAACGGCCTGTACATCCAACGCTTCGCGCCGATGTTGCGCGTCGCCGTGCCTTATGGCCTGTTATCGAGCCGCCAGCTGCGCATGCTGGCGCGCATCGCACGCGAATACGACCGTGACTACGGCCATTTTTCGACGCGCCAGAATATTCAGTACAACTGGCCGGAGCTGCCCAAGGTCCCGGACATCCTGGCGCTGCTCGCCAGCGTCGAGATGCACGCGATCCAGACCTCCGGCAACTGCGTGCGCAACATCACCACCGATCAGTTCGCCGGTGTGGCGCCGGACGAATTCGTCGACCCGCGCCCGCTCGCGGAGGTTTTGCGCCAGTGGTCGACGTTCCACCCGGAATTCGCCTACCTGCCGCGCAAGTTCAAGATCGCGCTGAACGGCGCCAAGACCGATCGCGCCGTCATCCAGCTGCACGACATCGGGCTCGACGTGGTCAAGAACGATGCCGGCGAGATCGGCATGCGCGTGCTCGTGGGCGGCGGCATGGGCCGCACGCCGGTGATTGGCTCGGTGATTCGCGAATTCCTGCCGTGGCAGCACATGCTGACCTACTGCGAAGCCATCCTGCGCGTGTACAACCGCTACGGTCGGCGCGACAACAGCTTCAAGGCGCGCATCAAGATTTTGGTGAAGGCGCTTGGCGCCGACGAGTTCGGGCGTCAGGTCGAAGCGGAATGGGTGCACAGCAAGGACGGTCCCGACACGATCACGCAAGCGGAACTCGATCGCGTCGCTTCCTTCTTCACGCAGCCGCCGTACGAGCGACTGGCTGACGAGGATGCCGGCTTCAATACCCGCGTCGCCGACGAAAAGGCCTTTGCCAACTGGGTCAAGCGCAACGTGCATGGGCACAAAGTGCCGGGCTATGCGTCCGTCACCCTGTCGTTGAAGAAAACCGGCGTGCCGCCCGGTGACGCGACGTCCGCACAAATGGATTTCGTGGCCGATCTCGCCGACCGCTACAGTTTTGGCGAGTTGCGCGTCTCGCACGAGCAGAATCTGATCCTGGCTGACGTCAAGAAGGCTGACCTGTTCCTGCTGTGGCAAGAAGCCAGGCAAGCCGGGCTCGCGACGCCCAACATCGGCCT
>OBEQ010126029.1_pt1 | contig 11341 bp, 7 predicted proteins | sample 1670901 | NCBI WGS metagenome assembly OBEQ01 (sample SAMEA104232315, study PRJEB22302) | groundwater metagenome | biome: forest; feature: aquifer; material: groundwater | place: USA | collected 2011-08-07 | depth 5.4 m | reverse complement strand
GGCCCCGCGGGGGCTGCCCCCCCCCCGAGGGTTTTTTGGGGGTGCCCCCCCGCGTGGGGGGGCAGGGGGGGGAGCCGATCGCCTTCCCGTCGAGCGTCCCCCTCTACTTCGTCTCGCGGCTGGCGCGGGAGCACGTCAAGGTCGTGCTCACGGGCGAGGGGGCGGACGAGTTGTTCCTCGGCTACAACCGCTACCGCGTCACCGCGTGGAACGAGCGGCTCGGGACGCCGTATCGCGCGCTGACCCCGGCCGCGATCCGCGCCGGCGTCGCCCGCGTGGTGCGCGGGCTGCCGAGGCGCTTCGGCCGGTACGCCGGGCGGACGTTCCTCGCCCTCGGCCCCGATCCCCGCTCCCTGGTCGGCGAGAACTTCGCGGTCTTCGGCGAGAGCGCCCAGCGTGCACTCCTCCGGGACCCGGCGCTGGCCGCGGCGCGCGATCCCCACGGCGAGGCGCTCCGCCGGTACGCGGAAGCGCCGGGCGGCGTGCTCGAGCGGATGGGTCGAGTCGATCTGGAGACGTACCTCGTCGAGCTGCTGATGAAGCAGGACCAGATGAGCATGGCGGCCTCCGTGGAGAGCCGGGTGCCGTTCCTGGACCACGAGTTCGTGGAGCACGCGATGGCGATCCCCACCCGGTTCAAGCTGCGCGGCTGGCGCACCAAGGCCGTCCTCCGGGCTGCTCTCCGCGACGTCGTCCCCCGGGCCATCCTCACCCGGCGGAAGATGGGCTTCCCGGTGCCCGTCGGGCGGTGGCTCCGAGGCCGCTTCTGGCCGGTGGTCGAGGCGTTCGTGCTAGGGCCGCGCGCCATGGCGCGCGGAATGTTCGACCCGGAAGCGGTCCGGAGGATGGCCGAAGCGCACCGCCGCGGCGCGGAGGAGCACGGCGATCGGCTCTGGCTCCTCCTGACGCTCGAGCTGTGGCACCGCGTCTTCGTCGACGGCGAGGACGTCGCCGGAATCGCGCGAGGGGTGTGAGCGCCGTGCGGGTGCTCTGGGTGAAGGTCGGCGGGCTCTGGCCGCTGGACCGGGGCGGGCGGATCCGGAGCTTCCACACGATCGCCGAGCTGTCGCGCCGCCACCGGGTCACGGTGCTGACGACGCACGGGCCCGGCGACGACCCGGAGGAGCTGATCCGGCGGCTGCCCCACTGCGAGCGCGTCGTGTCGGTGCCCCACGCGCTCCCCAAGCAGGGGACGCGCCGATTCGCGGCGGCGCTGGTCCGCTCGTGGCTCTCACCGCTCCCGGTCGACCTGTGGAAATGCCGGGTCCCCGCCCTCCGGGCCGAGGTCGCGCGGCTCGTCTCGGCGGGCGCCGTCGATCTCTGCGTCGCCGACTTCCTGGCCGCGGCGGCCAACGTGCCGCGGGGCGGCGCCGTCCCCGTCGTCCTCTTCGAGCACAACGTCGAGCACGTGATCTGGAGGCGGCTGGCCTGGGTGGAGACGCGACCCGTCCAGCGGGCGCTCCTCGAGGTGGAGTGGCGGAAGATGCGCCGCGGGGAGAGCCGCGCGTGCGCGCAGGCCCACCTCACGGTGGCCGTTTCCGACCGGGATAGGGAACTGCTGGCGGCCCTCGTTCCGGGGGCGAGGGTGCGGGCGATCCCGACCGGCGTCGACACCGCCTTCTTCACCCGGAACGGCCGGCCCGAGACCCCGGGAGCCCTCGTCTTCGTCGGAGCGATGGACTGGCACCCGAACGAGGACGGCGTCCTGCACTTCGTCGAGGCGATCCTGCCCCGTATCCGCCGGGAGGCTCCGGAGGCGTCCCTGACCGTCGTCGGGCGCAACCCGACCGCGCGGCTCCGCGCCGTCGGTGCCGGCGCCGGCGTGCGCGTCACCGGAACCGTGGACGATGTACGGCCCTACGTGGACGAGGCGGCGGTGTGTGTGGTGCCGCTCAGGGTGGGGGGAGGCACTCGCCTGAAGATCTTCGAGGCGCTGGCCATGGCCAAGCCCGTCGTGTCGACCGCGGTCGGCGCCGAGGGTCTTCCGCTGGTCCCCGGCGAGCACTTCCTCCAGGCCGACACCCCGGACGACTTCGCGGCGGCGGTGGTGTCGCTGCTGCGGGACGCGCCGCGCCGGGCCGCGCTCGGCCTGGCCGGGCGACGGCTCGTGGAGGAGCGGTTCGGGTGGGCGCAGGTCGCGCGCGAGTTCGAGGCACGGTGCGAGGAGGTTCTGGCGAGATGACGATCCGGGTCGGGGTCTTCGGGCTGGGGTACGTGGGGTGCGTGACGGCCGCGTGCCTGGCCAGGACCGGCCACCAGGTGGTCGGCGTCGACATCGTGGCCGAGAAGGTGGCGGCGATCAACGCGGGACAGTCGCCGATCGTGGAGCCGGGGCTGGGGGAGCTGCTGGCGGAGGTGGTGCGGGCGGGCCGGCTCCGGGCCACCACGTCCTGCGCCGAGGCCGTGGCCGCGACCGACCTCTCGCTGATCTGCGTCGGGACGCCGAGCCGCCCGAACGGCCAGCTCGACGTGAGCGCCCTCGCCCGCGTTGCGCGCGAGATCGGCGCCGCCCTCGGCCGCCGGTCCCGGTCGCACACGGTGGTCGTGCGCAGCACGGTCCTGCCGGGCACGACCGAGCAGGTGCTGCTCCCCGTCCTCTCCGAGCAGGCGGGGTCCCCGGCTGCCGGCCTGGCCGTCGCCGTCAACCCGGAGTTCATGCGGGAAGGCTCCTCGCTCCAGGACTTCGCGGCGCCGCCCCTCACCCTCGTCGGCTGCGACGATCCGGAGACGGCCGCCGCCCTTCGCGCCCTCTACGCCGGGGTCTCGGCGCCCTTCGTCCACACGACGGTGCGGACGGCCGAGATGGTGAAGTACGTGGCGAACGCCTTCCACGCGCTGAAGGTGTGCTTCGCCAACGAGATCGGCGACGTCTGCGATGCCGTCGGCGCCGATCCCCACGAGGTCATGCGCATCTTCATGATGGACCGGAAGCTCAACATCTCCGAGGCCTACCTGAAGCCCGGCTTCGCCTTCGGCGGATCGTGCCTCCCGAAGGATCTCCGCGCCCTCGCCCACGCCGCTCGCGGGGCCGACGTCGCGCTGCCTCTGCTCTCGGCGATCTTGCTCTCGAACGAGGGGCAGATCCGGCGGGGCGTGGAGGCCGTGCTGGAGACGCGCAAGCGTCGCGTCGGGGTCGTGGGCTTGGCCTTCAAGCCGGGGACCGACGACCTCCGCGAGAGTCCCGTGGTGATGCTGGTGGAGACGCTCATCGGCAAGGGGTGCGACGTCCGCATCCTCGACGGGAACGTCTCGATCGCCCGGCTCACCGGGGCGAACCGCCGCTACATCGACGAGGAGATCCCCCACATCGCCTCGCTGATGTGCGAGGACGCCGCGACCCTGCTCGCGCACGCCGAGGTGCTCGTCATCGGCAACGCCAGTGACGAAGCGGCGGCAGTGCTGGAGGCGGCGGGACCCCGGCACGAGGTGGTCGATCTGACCCGTGGGGCCGCGGGGCGGCGGCCGCGTCGAGGAGCGGCGTGAGCGTGGGGACGCTCGTCCTGTGGGCCGTGGCCGGCCTGCTGCTCTACATCTACATCGGCTATCCGGGCGTGATCGCCCTCGTGGCCAGGCTGTGGGCGCGGCCGGTTCACCGGGGGCGCCCCCGGCTGCCGCTGACGCTGCTGATCGTCGCTCACAACGAGGCCGGGCGGATCGGGGCGCGCCTCGAGAACTGCCTGGCCCTCCGCTACGACGGGCCGCCGCCCGAGATCCTGCTGGGGGTCGACGGCGCGAGCGACGGCACCGCCGAGGCGGCGGCGGGCTACGCGGGCCGCGTCCGGTTGGTTCGCTGGCGCGTCCGCCGCGGCAAGGCGGCCGTCCTCAACGAGTTGATCCCGCGGGCGCACGGGGAGATCGTGGTCCTGGCCGACGCCCGCCAGATCTTCCATCGGGACGCCCTCCGCGCCCTCGTGGCGCCCTTTGCCGATCCGCGGGTGGGCGCGGTGAGCGGCGAGCTGGTGCTGCGAAACCACGGCGGGTGCGCGGTCGGGGAGGGCGTCGGCGCCTACTGGCGCTACGAGAAGTGGATACGCCGGAACGAGGCGCGGATCGACTCCACGGTCGGCGTCACCGGGGCGATCTACGCCATCCGGCGCCGGCTCTTCAGCCCCATCCCCGAGGACACGATCCTGGACGACGTGCTGATCCCGATGAAGATCGCCCGGCAGGGCTACCGCGTGGTCTTCGAGCCGCACGCCGTCGCCTACGACCGGGCGGCCCGGTCGGCGAGCGAGGAGATCACCCGCAAGGTGCGGACGATCGCCGGCAACGTCCAGCTCTTCGCGCGAGAGCCCTGGCTCCTGCACCCGTTGCGGAACCGCCTGTGGATCCAGACCGTCTCTCACAAGGGGCTGCGCCTGGCCAGCCCCCTCCTGCTGGGAATCGCGTTCACCGCGAACCTGTTCCTGCTCGACCGACCGCTTTACCGCTTGACCTTCGCGGCCCAGGTGATCTTCTATCTGGCCGCGCTGGCCGGAGCCTCCACTCGCAACGCCCGCCGGCGGCTCCCGCTCCTGAGCGTGCCATACGCGTTCTGCCTGTTGAACTGGGCGACGGTGGTCGCCTGGCTACGGTTCTTGACGGGGACCCAGCGGGTCACCTGGGAGCGAGCGTCGTGAACCCGAGGGGGAGTGACAGGGACGGCATGATGCAGGGCCAGATCCAGAAGGTGCTGCTCACGACGAAGTGGCTTCCGGCCTATGTCGGGCAGCGTCTGACGAGGCGGACGCCCCCGTCGCAGCCCGTCCACCTCATCATCGCCGTGGCCGACCACTTCGAGCCCGCCATCATCCCTGAAATGCCCGGCGCCTACGCCGATCTCGACGTGCAGATGCGGCGGCTTCAGCACTGGTGCCGGCGGTACCCGAAGGTGGTCGACCGCTGGCGGGATTCGGACGGCCGGCCGTTCCGTCACACGTATTTCTACCCTGCCGAGCAGTACGACAAGCGGGTGATCGACCTGCTGGCGGAGCACTGCCGGGCCGGATGGGGCGAGATCGAGATCCACCTCCACCACGGCGTCGCGGCGCCGGACACCGCGGAGGAGACGCGGCGCCTCCTCCTCGAGTTCCGCGACGCCCTGGCCGGGCACGGCTGCCTCTGCCAGTGGGAGGACGACCCCACGCCGCGCTACGCCTTCGTCCACGGCAACTGGGCGCTGGCCAACTCGGCCGGTGGCCGCTGCTGCGGCGTGGACGAGGAGATGCGGATCCTCGCCGAGACGGGGGCCTACGCCGACCTGACCCTGCCGTCGGCCCCGCATCGCGGGCAGGTCGCCAAGATCAACGCCCTCTACGAGTGCGCGTTGCCGCTCCACCGGCGGGCGCCCCACCGCCGGGGGCGCGACCTCCGGCGCGGGCGCGCGCCCCGGACCTTCCCGCTGATCATCCAGGGGCCGCTGATGCTCGACTGGTCCCGGCGGGGGCGCGGCTGGCCGGCGCCCCGGATCGAGAACGGCGAGCTGACGGGGCGCCGCCCCGCGACCATGCACCGGCTGGGGCTCTGGCGCCGGGCCGCGATCACCGTCCGCGGCCGCTCCGATTGGGTGTTCATCAAGCTGCACTGCCATGGCATGGATCCGAGAGACGAGGCTGCGATGCTGGGGCTCCCACTCACGCGGTTCCTGCGGGACGTGACGGAGGCGATGCGAGCCCCCGGCGGAGACCGCCTGCATTTCGTCACCGGGCGCGAGATGGTGAACATCATCCTCGCCGCATGCGACGGGCGGGCCGGAAGCCCGAGCGACTACCGCGACTACCGGCTGCGTCCGATTCGGAAAGCCGTCCACGGCGGGGCGGCCTCGCCGGCGCGCCCGCAAAGTCGGACGGCCCACAGGGAGGATGTCCATGGGTCGTAAGGAACGGCAGGTTAACCGTTCACATACCGTATTCGCCGCGTCGCTGCTTGCGGCCATGCTGGCGATCCCCTTCGTCGCGGCGTGGGGCGCGCCCCCCCCGCTCCCCGCGTCTCCGGCGATCCCGGCGGCGTCCGTCGACACGGCGCTCGTGGCGCCGAGTGGCGTCACCCACTTCGTGGCCGATGGCGGGGATTTCCAGGCGGCGCTCAACGCCGCCAACCCCGGCGACGTCATCGAGCTGGCGGCGGGGGCGACGTTCACCGGCTCCTTCAGCCTGCCCGAGAAGGCCGGGACTGACTGGATCTACATCCGCTCCTCGGCCCATGGCAGTCCCGGGTTCCCAGCGCCGGGCGCCCGCGCCGAGCCGCTCCATGCCGGCCTGATGATGCCCAAGCTCGTCTCGTCGTCGGACCCGGTGATCACCACCGCGCCGAAGGCGCACCACTACCGGTTCATCGGCATCGAGTTCAAGCCGGCGGCGGGCAAGTTTCTCGACGACCTGGTCCGCCTCGGGGCCGACGACACGAGCGAGACCACCCTGCCCCACCACATCATCTTCGATCGCTGCTACCTCCACGGTGGTCCCATCGTCGGCGGGAAGCGGGGCATCGCGCTGAACTCCAAGTCGACCGCGGTCATCGACTCCTACCTTTCGGACTTCAAGGCGACGGCGACCGCGCCGACGAGCGAGTCCCAGGCCATCGCCGGCTGGAACGGCCCCGGCCCCTTCAAGATCGTGAACAACTACATCGAGGCGGCCGGAAGCAACCTGCTGTTCGGCGGGGCCGATCCGATGATCGCGGACCTCGTGCCCTCCGACATCGAGGTCGATGGCAACCATTTCTTCAAGCCGCTCTCGTGGAAGGTCGACCATCCGAGCTACGGGGGAATCCACTACATTGCCAAGAACCTGCTCGAGCTGAAGAACGCCCGGCGGGTGCGCATCCGGGGCAATGTTTTCGAGCACAGTTGGGCGGACGCCCAGAACGGGTTTGCCATCCTCTTCACCGTGCGCAACCAGCAGGACACCGCCACCTGGTCGGACGTCGCGGACGTGACGTTCGCCTTCAACATCGTCCGCCACGCCGGGTCGGGTATCCAGATCAGCGGCCGCGACGACACGAATACGAGTAAGCAGAGCAGCCGGATCCTGATCCAGGACAACCTGTTCGTGGACATCAACAGCCAGACCTGGAGCACTCCCGGGAGGGGGGCGAGCGGCTGGCTGTTCCAGATCGCGGACGAGGTCGCCGACCTGATCATCGACCACAACACGGCGTTCCAGGACGAGAGTATCATCCAGAGTTCCCTCACCCCTTCCCGGACCTTCGCCGCCAGACCCTTCCAGTTCACCAACAACATCGCGCCGCACAACAGGTTCGGCATCAAAGGCGACGGCAGGAATCCCGGCGATGACACGGTGGCCGGGTACTTTCCGGACTCCACGTTCCTGAAGAACGTGCTCCCGGGACCGTATCCGACCCCTGGTGGAGCCACGGTGTCTCAGTATTCGGGTTTCAACCCCGGAATCGACAATTTCTTCCCCAAGTCGATCGACGACGTCGGCTTCGTGAACCGTGCCGGCGGCGACTTCCACCTGCTCTCCACGAGTCCGTTCCACAACAGGGCGACCGACGGCACCGACATCGGCGCCGACATCGGCGCGGTCCTGGCGGAGACGGCGGGCGCAACCGACGGCCACACCGCAACGCCCAACGCGCCGCCGATCGCCCGCGCCGGGGGCGACATCAGGGCCGAGTGCACGTCGCCGGCGGGCGCGATGGTCACCCTGGACGGATCGCTGTCGTCGGATCCCGACGGCGACCCCCTGACCTACGCCTGGACGTTCAGCGGCGCCGGCGCTCCGGGGCCGGCGGTCGGGAAGACGCCCTCGGTCCAGTTCCCGCTGGGGGTCTTCACCGCCTCGCTCGTCGTCGAGGACGACCACGGGCAGATGTCGCTTTCCGACGAGGCCCAGATCACCGTCCGCGACACGACCAAGCCCACGGTGCTCGCCGCCCTCGAGCGGATCGGACCTAACCACCACAGGCACGGTCAGTTCAGGGTCCGGGCGACCGCCAGCGACCTCTGCGATCGGAACCCGGTGGTCACCGCCCTGATGAAGATCCCCGGCGGGACGGGCGGGTTCCGGGTGATGATGAACTCGAAGGACGACGACGATGAGGATCGCGGGACGCGGATCAGGTTCGAGATGGACAAGCGCCGGATCAAGCTCCACGGGGTGAGCCTGGCGACCCTGCAGGCGATCCAGGCCCAGGAGGGCGTGACGGTGGCCAACTACCAGATCCTCGAGCTGCACCTCCACCCCGGCTCGCACTTCGACTTCATCTTCCAGGGGGCGACCCTCGTCAAGATCAAGGCGCCCTGGTTCACGCTGAAGGTGAAGGCCACCGACGACTCGGGCAACACCAAGACCAAGGACGCGCATCCGCTCTTCGTTGACCCGGGGCACGGGAACCAGGGGAACCAGGGGAACCAGGGGAACCACGGGAACCAGGGGAACCACTGATCGCCTCTCCGCGATAGCGCCGTTGGGCTCGGCCGGGCCGCGAGTCCGGCCGGGCCCGCGCGTCGGGACAAGTCCAGGCCGCAGGAGGCCAGAGGCATGAGCACCCGAATGTCCGATTCGTCCATCGAGGTGTTTTCCACGTGCCCGTCGTCGAGCACGGTCGACCGCCAGGCTTACCGGCGGGCGGTCGTAGACGTCGCACGCTGGAGCGAGCAGTACGGCTGCAAGGGGATCCTCGTCTACACCGACAACTCGCTGATCGACCCCTGGCTCGTCTCCCAGATCATCGTCGAGCACACCGACGCGCTGTGCCCGCTGGTGGCGGTGCAGCCGGTCTACATGCATCCCTACGCCGTCGCCAAGATGCTCAGCTCCTTCGCCCACCTCTACGGCCGCCGGCTCTGCCTGAACCTGGTTGCCGGCGGGTTCAAGAACGACCTGGCCGCGATGAACGACACGACTCCGCACGACCGGCGGTACGACCGCCTGCGGGAGTACACGCTGATCATCAAGTGTCTCCTGGAGAGCCTGGCCCCGGTGACGTTCGACGGGGAGTTCTACCGGGTGGAGCGGCTCCGCATGACGCCGCCGCTCCCGCGCGGCCTGTTCCCCGGGATCTTGGTGTCAGGCTCGTCGGAGGCGGGGCTGGCCGCCGCCCGCGAGATCGGCGCGGTCGCGGTGGAGTACCCGAAGCCGGCGAGCGAGTACGACCCGGCCTCGCCGGCGACGGCCGGGGAGGCCGGCATCCGGGTCGGCATCATCGCCCGGGAGAGCGAGGCGGAGGCGTGGGACGTCGCCCGGCGGCGCTTTCCCGACGACCGGAAGGGCCAGCTCACCCATCAGCTCGCCATGAAGGTGTCGGACTCGGTCTGGCACAAGCAGCTCTCGCAGGCGGGAGAGAACCCCGAGAGCGGACCGTACTGGCTGTGGCCATTCCAGAACTACAAGACCTTCTGTCCCTACCTGGTCGGGAGCTACCGGCGCGTCGGAGACGAGCTGGCGCGCTACGTCGCCGCCGGCTACCGGACGTTCATCCTCGATATCCCGCCCGACCAGGAGGAGCTGCATCATACGACCCTCGCGTTCGCGGGGGCGTCGGCGCAGGTCGAGAAATGACGACGTTGCTCCAGCAGTGGGTGACCCGCCAGGCGGAGCGGCGCCCGGACGCGACCGCCGTCGTGATGTGGCAGGAGCGGATGACGTACGGGCAGCTGGAGGAGTCGGCCAACCGGCTGGCCCGGGTGCTGCAGGGGGCGGGGTGCAAGCCCGGCGATCGGGTGTGCCTGCTCGTTCCCAAGTCGCCGGCGGCCATCGTCGGCATCCTCGCTGCGCTCAAGGCCGACTGCGTCTACGTGCCCCTGGACACCGCGAGTCCGGCCCCCCGCCTCGCCCAGATGATCGCGTCCTGCGAGCCGCGCTGCCTGCTCGCCGCGGGGCCGACCGCCCCGCTGCTCGATCAGCTGTGGGCGGAGGAGCGGTTCCGCAGCTCGATCACCGTTGGGTGGATGGAGCCGCGGGGCTTCGCCGGCTCCCGGTTCCGGGCCGAGGTGTCCCTGGCCGACTGCGCGACCTGCTCGGCGACGCCGCTCGAGGGCCAGAACGACCGCGACGACGCGGCGTACATCCTCTTCACGTCGGGATCGACGGGGACGCCCAAGGGCGTGGTGATCACCCACGACAACGTGATCCATTTCGTGGAGTGGGCGGTGCGGTACTTCGGGATCGGTCGGTCCGACCGGCTCTCCGGCCATCCCCCTCTGCATTTCGACCTGTCGGTGTTCGACATGTTCGGAAGCTTCGCGGCCGGCGCCGCCCTGCACCTGGTGCCGCCCGATCTGAATCTGCTGCCGACGACACTGGCCGAGTTCATCCGGGCCGGGGAGCTGACGCAGTGGTTCTCCGTGCCCTCCGTGCTCACATACATGGCCAAGTTCGACGTCGTGCGACAGGACGACTTCCCCTGCTTGAAGCGTCTCCTGTGGTGCGGAGAGGTCTTGCCGACCCCGGTCCTCGGGTATTGGATGACGCGGCTGCCGCGGGTCAGCTTCACCAACCTGTACGGCCCGACCGAGGCCACGATCGCCAGCAGCTACTACACCGTGCCCCGACGCCCGGACGACGAGCGGGCGCCCATCCCCATCGGGCGTCCGTGCGCGGACGAGGAGCTCCTGGTCCTCACGGACACGCTGCAGCCGGCCGCGCCCGGCGAGGTTGGGGACCTGTACATCCGGGGCGTCGGTCTGAGCCCGGGCTACTGGCGGGACTCCGAGAAGACCCGGGCCGCCTTCCTGCCCGCGCCCGGCAGCACCGACCCATCGGACCGGATCTACAAGACCGGCGATCTCGCGCGGATCGGCGAGGACGGGCTGGTGTTCTTCCTCGGGCGCGCCGACTCGCAGATCAAGAGCCGCGGCTACCGCATCGAGCTGGGCGAGATCGAGACGGCCTTGCACGCGATGGCCTGGCTGAAGGAGGCCGCCGTGGTCGCCATCACCGTCGACGGGTTCGAGGGCGCGAGCATCTGCTGCGCCTACGTGCCGGGGACGGCCGCCGATGTCACCCCCGCCGTGCTGCGCGGGGAGCTGGGCAAGGTCCTCCCGTCGTACATGCTCCCGTCCCGATGGATGGCCTTCGGGCGCCTCCCCCGCAACGCCAACGGCAAGATCGACCGGCCCCGGCTGCGCGAGGAGTTTGAGCGCGGTGCGACTCCAGCCCCTTGACCCGTCGACCCTCGAAGTGGCGGCGGCGTGGGTGGCCCGGAAGGAGAACTACCAGTGGCTCGACCCGGGAGTACTTCGGGCTCGACTCCTCGGACCGCCTCTCCGGACACTCTCCTCTCCATTTCGATCTTTCCGTGTTCGACGCGTTCGGAGCCTTCGCGGCGGGCGCCGAGCTGCACCTGGTGCCGCCGGCGCTCAACCTGCTGCCCGGCGCCCTGGCCGACTTCATTCGCG
>OBEQ010362051.1_pt1 | contig 11343 bp, 10 predicted proteins | sample 1670901 | NCBI WGS metagenome assembly OBEQ01 (sample SAMEA104232315, study PRJEB22302) | groundwater metagenome | biome: forest; feature: aquifer; material: groundwater | place: USA | collected 2011-08-07 | depth 5.4 m | reverse complement strand
TTGAGGGGTAACCTAATACAACTATTTGGTCTCCAACATTTGCTGTTTTAGCACAATAATTATTTGATGACTGTTCGACAACTGATTGAAGAGAGTTACTAGGGCTGTCGATTACGATAAAACCTATATCTACGTTAGGGTCACTTGTTGCAAATATTTTTTTCTTATCATTCTGCGTATATACTTCATTTGTTCCTGGAAATTTAACGTAACACACTGCTGGAGCGTAACTATTTTGGTAAGCTACCACATGTTGATTGGTAACAACCCAGTACTTACTATCAGAAACTGCATTGCCAGCAACTTTTATCAAATATCCAGAACCAAAACCATCAATCAATAACTGCCCCGAGGTTGAATACCACTGGCATTCTATATGAGCAACTTTAGGTCTCCACTGGCTTATAATTGCGGACAAATCCGGACTGGATTTAGGAACTTCTTTAATAATTACTTGGGGCTTCTGATTTTTTAGAGTGTCAACTTCGTTCTTTAACTTTTCAATTTCAGCATCACGAGCTTGTTGTTCTGCGGCCTTCTGGTCTTGGTTTTGTTTAGCAAGCTCTATTTCTTTTGTTTTTTGAACTTGATTATTTTCGTATTGCTTTACACCAAAATAACCTACGCCACCCAAAATTAAAATACCCGCAATAATTGCGACAAGTAACGGCATTTGAATAAATCCTTTTTGGCTTTTCATTTTTTAGTAAGCGAAATAATTTCAAGTTTATCTCCCGTGACAATTCCTTCACCACCCCATATTGTTTCATTGTGATAATCTGCAACACTAAAAGTTACCTGCTTTATTTTATTATTCAATATATGAATTGCTAAAGTAAAAGCTTTCATAATTGCTCGTCTGACTTCCTGTTCATCATCAATGTTTTTTATCTCTAGTTCATCGCTGTCTGTAGTGAGAGACCCATTCTTATCAGTTTTTTCGAAGAATCTGATTATATATTCTGTCATGTTATTTTATAAAGTAGTTAATATCTTTATTATAAACCTTCGCAAACTCTGCTAATTCTACCGCATCAACTCCGCGCTCGCCTCGCTCTATCTTGGAAATATACGCTTGAGGTTTCTTCAATAGTTTTCCTGCCTCTTGGCGAGCGAAACGGAGTTTTGCGGTGGGGGTGAGATTCGAACTCACGAGGGGCTTGCACCCCTTCTGGTTTTCAAGACCAGCCCATTCAACCACTCTGGCACCCCACCTTTTTAAATAAGGTACTATAAAAATCCTTCAATTTCAATAATAACACCCTATATAGATAACCAAGCAGTTTGTTAACTGTTGGTTAATTTGCTATAATAAAATACATGAAGTTCCACAATACTAAGGTTTTTTCTAAGGTCAGAGAAAAAAGATCGAAAGGTGTTTCTATAACTAAACTCGCCAAGGAATTTAAAATTTCTGAATCCAGTATATCAAGATGGGTTAGAGATATAAAATCAGATAGTAAAGCATTTCTGGCGGCTCGGCTTTTTGAATCAAATAGCAAAAATAAATTTCATCCCCTGGTTGATAAAATTAAAATCAGTGATGACATTTCCAGAGTTTTAACTGCTATATTGTATTGGTGTGAAGGTTCTAAATATCCTGCGAGTAATTTTGTTGCATTTTCTAATAGTGATTCCGCTTTGGTTAAAGTATTTTTGGGATTGTTCAGAAAGAGTTTTGATATAGATGAAAGAAAGTTAAGAGTACATCTACAATTACACGATACTCACAATAAAAAGGTAACTACCAAGTTTTGGAGCAATCTACTTGGAGTAAACATAGACAAGTTTCATAAGCCCACTATTACATCGCCGGGCAAAAAAATGAAAAGAAGGGATTATATGGGAACATGCACCATTAAATATTTTGATGTGAGGTTGCTGTTGAATATTATGGGTATATATGAAAAAATGATACCAAAGCTTTGGAGGCGTGGCTGAGTGGTTTAAAGCAGCATCCTGCTAAGATGTTGGGGGAGTAATCCCCCCGAAGGTTCGAATCCTTCCGCCTCCGCCAGAAATCGAAATTCATTTTCTTCCGAAAAAACTAAGTGTCTAAATGGCTTTTACAAAAAAACAAAGCCAAGTCAGTTTTTCGTTTATTCTTTTTTCTTTTGTTTCTATAACATCAAAATTATTGTCTTTAAGAATTTTTGAAAATTCTTCTTCGGTATAGAAAGCAAAAAACTTTTTCTCGGTAAAACTATGCTCTGTCTTTTCTTCAACCCTTTCTCCCTCTCCTTGTTTTAAGGATATAAATCCTATTCCATCTTTTTCAATAAATTTGTGTATTCTGCTTAAAGCCAAATTTATTTTTGATTTTGGAATGTGAAGTAAAGAAGCCGAAGCCCAAAAACCGCCGAATAAAGTCCCTTCGGGAAAATCTAAATCATAAACATTTTGATGTAAAAATTTAGCATCAAGATTTTCCTTTTGGGCTTCTTTTAACAAACCAGCCGAAATATCCGTGCCAACATAATCGTAACCCAGAACAATTAATTCTTTAGCATCTCGACCACCGCCTGAACCTATTTCCAATATTTTTCCCGAGGGTAATAATTTTTTAAAAAATTCCATCTCCTCGCGCCAAAAACCAACTGTGGCATGATTTTTGGCCCAAATTTCTGCGTTAGTGTCGTATGTCTCCTGGGTTAATTGCTCTTCTGGAATAAGCTGTTGCATATTTTGTTATCATAGCACAAACTTAAATTAGTCATGGAAAAAATAACTTGGCGGGCGTATGAATACGAACAGCCGGAGCGACCAACTAACTGGTTTGCCGCTTTGTGGATTTTGGCCGGCGGTTTGGCCATCGTGGCCATAATTTTAAAAAGTTATTTGATGGCGGTTTTTGTGTTACTGGCGGCCGGAGTGGTAAATATCACCGCTCTAAGGAAACCCGGGCTTTATGATTTTTCTTTAGACGGGGAAAAATTAAGCATCGGCGGCAAAAACCACGAACTCTCCGGTTTTAGTTCGTTCTGGATATTTGAACACAGCCATGTTAATTTATTAAATCTGGAATCCAAAAAAACAATTTCGCGCGGCCTGCAAGTGCCTCTGGGCGATATCAATCCCAATGAAATCAGAAAACTGCTGGCCGAAGTTTTAACTGAATCGGAACATACTGAATCTTTAATGGACACTCTGGCTCATTGGTTGAAGTTTTAAAAATATGCGTCCATCGTTCAACGGATAGGACACAAGCTTGTTCCCGATTTGTCTGCGAGCAAAGCGAGAAGTTACAAATCGCAATCCCGTTAAAAATTTGCCCCTGTAGTTCAATGGATAGAATGCGAGATTGCGGATCTCGTGATTCAGGTTCGAATCCTGACAGGGGCACTGCAAATTTCTTCGGGACGGAGCTTGTAATCGAGGTTCGACTCCTCGTGGACGCACAGTAGCTATGTATGGATCTAAATTCTCCCATTCAAACTCTCCCCGGTATTGGTGAAAAAGTTTTAGAAAAACTGGATAAACTTAAGATTAAGAAGGTGGCCGACCTTCTTTTTCATTTACCCTTTAGATACGAAGATTTTTCCAACATCAAAAATATTTTTGATTTGGTGGCCGAAGAAAAAGCCACCATCACCGCGCGGGTCTTAAACATCGGCAACACAAGAACTTGGAAAAGAAAAATTATAATAACCGAAGCGCTGCTGGAAGATGCCAGCGCGCCTATCCGCGCGGTTTGGTTTCATCAGCCCTATTTACTGCAAACATTAAAAAAAGGCCTTTGGGTGAATATCTCAGGCAAGGTCTCGGCCGACAAAATGGGTTTGTATTTTTCTAATCCGGTTTTTGAAGTCCTGGACTCGGGAGAACCCGAAGGACCGCCCTTCGCCGAAGGGTGGTCCTTCGGAGAAACGCTGCATACCGCCGGATTAGTGGCAATCTATCCCGAAACAGCCGGCTTAACTTCGCGCTGGCTCCGGCTTAAAATAAAATATCTGTTGGATAATATTCCAGATATTCCCGATTTTCTGCCCAGTTTTATTAGCCAAAAATTCGGCCTGATAAACTTAAACCAAGCCCTCCGCCAAATTCATTTCCCCAAAAATTTAAATGAAGCGGCCCAAGCCAAAAAACGGCTGGCCTTTGGCGATATTTTTTTGTTGCAGCTTTATATTCACAACCAAAAGCAGAAAATTAAGTCAAAGCTAGCCTTCCCAATTACCATTGATTTATCTTTAGTTAAGAAACTCATCGCCGCCCTGCCTTTTCAATTAACCAATTCCCAAAAACTGGCGGCCTGGCAAATTTTAAAAGATCTGGAACAACCCTCGCCCATGAACCGAATTTTGGTGGGCGATGTCGGCAGTGGCAAAACCGTGGTCGCGGCCATCGCGGCCGCCAACGCGGCCAGCCAGAAATATCAAACCGCCTTGTTGGCGCCCACCGAAATTTTAGCCACTCAGCATTTTAAAACTTTAAGCCAAATACTCAAAAATTTTCCGGTGGAAATCGCACTCTTAACTTCGGCTTACGCTCAATCAAACAATCATCAAGAAATAGCGCGATCCGATTTAATTAAAAAGATAGCCGGCGGTAAAATTCAAATTACTGTGGGCACGCATGCTTTGATCCAAAAAAATATCCGATTTGGAAGTTTGGCGCTGGTGGTGGTGGATGAACAACATCGTTTTGGCGTAGACCAGCGCGCGGCCTTATTGAAAGATCCTAAACATTCGGCTGTGCCCCACCTTTTGAGTATGTCGGCCACGCCCATCCCCCGCACTTTAGCGCTGACGCTGTACGGCGATTTGGATTTATCAATTTTAAAAGAATTGCCTAAGGGCCGAAAAAAAATAATCACCAAAATCGTGGCTCCGGTTAATCGCGCCAAGGCCTACGAGTTTATAGAAAATCAAATCAAGCGCGGCCGACAGATTTTTGTTATTTGTCCGTTGATTGAGAAATCCGAAGTCGCCATAATGAGCGAGGTTAAGGCCGCGGCGGCCGAATACAAAAAACTTTCCGAAAAAATATTTTCCCACTTAAAAATTGGCCTGTTGCATGGCAAATTAAAACCCGCCGAAAAAGAAGCCGTGATGAAAAATTTTAAAGACAAAAAAACCGATATTTTGGTTTCCACCTCGGTGGTAGAAGTGGGTATAGACATTCCCAACGCCAGCGTGATGATGATAGAAGGCGCCGATCGGTTTGGGCTTTCACAATTGCATCAATTCCGCGGCCGGGTCGGCCGGGCCGACCATCAAAGTTTCTGTTTTTTATTTACCGAATCGCCCGCCCAAGCAACTTCGCATCGACTAAAAATGTTGGTCGAAAGCGAAGACGGTTTTAAACTGGCCGAACAGGATTTGAAGATTCGCGGCCCCGGCCAGTTTTTTGGGCGCGAGCAATCGGGCCTGCCCGATCTCGCCATGGAATCGCTCAAAGACGCTAAACTTATTGAAGAGGTCCAACAAGCCGTAAAATTATTTTTTGAAAAATCCAAAATAGAAAATCATCCACTCTTAAAACAAAAACTCGCCGAATTCAAGCGAGATATCCATTGGGAATAAATATTTTATTTCCCAACTTCTTCCCGGGATTTTGGCGTAGCCCAGAAACCCATGTATTTACCCAACATCAAGCGGGTTTGGGCGTCAATGGCCGGGATGGATCCAAAAATTATAGTGGTTAACGGCATTAGCGCCCATTGCAAGATCATCCAAATATACTGCCGGCGGCCGTAGCGGGGCGGTTTGGGCGGCAGTATGTTAATGGAAATTACCGCCGAAGAAATCAGCCCGATCATGGCCAAAGTCATGATGGTTCGGGTAATTTGGGGCAAGTTGTACGACAACACTGTAACATTAAAATTTCTGCCGCCCAGAATTACCGGCAACCAGCCCATCAAAAAAATAACCAGAGCGTTGGTGGCCCAAGAATAGTAACCCTCCAACAAATTAAAACCGTGATAAAGTTTTTTGCTTAAAGCGATATTTTTATTTTTAATAAAACCAAACAAAACATAAACTAAATTTTCCGCGCCCCAAGCCCAGCGGCGCTGCTGTTTATAAATAACTTTCATGGTTTTCCAGAAGGTCTTATCCACCGCGGCGTCCATGGAAACCGGATACAATAACGGCACCACCTCGTACTGGCCGTCAAAAAAATTGTAGCACTGCCAAAAAATTCGCGAATCCTCCGAAACAATATTGGTCTGCCAAAAACCCACTTCCACCAGCGCCTTAAAACTCATGGAGTGGCTAGAAAAAGTAACCTGCCGTTCGGGCCGTTCCTGTTGCATCATCATCCAAAAAGTAGATGAAAAAGCCACCACCCGGCCCAGCGCCGGCGTTTCCCAGATGTTGTTGATAAAGAAAGGGACTGGTTGAAACGAAGCGCGATCGGGCCGGGGCTGCGCCATATATTTGGCGGTCAGCAGCGCGAAGTATTGCGGCCAAACATTGGTATCAATATCAAAAACAGAAAGTATTATTTTTTCGTAGGAAATATTTAAAGGATCAATAATTTCTTCCTTTACTCTTTTGGCCGCCCAGGATTGGTTGGCGCCCTTGCCGGCCAGTTCTCCGGAAATATCTTTAGGATGAATGGTTATCAATAATTTAAAAAAAACTCCGCCGAATTTTTGGCGCAACGTCTCCGCTGTTTTTAACGAATCGGCTCCGCCCCGTTCTTCCAACGCCAAAACCACTATCATTTTTTTATGATCGTAACGGGAATTTGCCAACGCTTCAAAAGTGGGCCAAACAACTTCGTAGGGTTCTTTATACATCGGCAAAATAACCAGATGCCAATAATTTTGCCAATCGGTTCGTTCTTTTAATTTGGCCCACCAATCAATTTTTAAATTTTCTTTCATTCTGCTGTAACCCGAACGCAGATGTGCCGAAAGAAAAATTATTTTCACCAGCCAATAAACATCAAAAAGAATCACAAAAATAGCCACCCAAGCGGCTTGATAAATTGAAAAAACCACCAGCGCAATAAATGTCAGCCAAACCAAAAATCCGGGCAGAATTTCTAAAGCCCGATAAATTCTTCTGTCTTTAACGCCGGCAATCTCATTGGCTCGGCCGATTCTTAAGTGCCATTTTTCTTTCATAGCAGATAAAAGTCCGCCCAAGGAGGACCCAAGATTTAGTAGCGCCAACGGGATTCGAACCCGTGTTACAGGGTTGAAAACCCTGCGTCCTAACCAGGCTAGACGATGGCGCCAATATATAAAAACTTGTTTTATAATACCTCCAAAGCTATTATTTGTAAATTACTTATTATGAAGATTCTAGCTATAGAGACCAGTTGCGATGAAACAGGCCTAGCCCTGATTGAATCAAATAAAAATGGCCAGACAACAATACTGGCGAATTTGATATCTTCGCAAATAGAGACCCACCGGCCTTATGGCGGCGTGGTGCCGAATTTAGCCAAACGCGAACATCTAAAAAATCTGCCGATACTTTGGCAACAACTCATTAAAAGTATACTGAGATGGCGATCGCCATCTCAGTATATGATGGCTGATGAAATCGATCTGATCGCCGTAACCAATGGCCCGGGTCTGGCGCCGTGCTTGTGGGCCGGCATAAATTTTGCGCAAGAACTGGCCCAAAAATTAAATAAGCCGCTGGTTGGTATTAACCATTTGAAAGGCCATATCTATATAAATTTGCTAGACCATAAACTTGTTTATCCGATTTTGTCGTTGATAGTTAGTGGCGGGCATACCCAATTGGTTTTTTCAAAAAAGATCGGCGATTATAAAATAATTGGCGAGACACTGGACGACGCCGCCGGCGAGGCCTTTGATAAAGTAGCTAAGTTGTTGGGATTAAAATATCCCGGCGGGCCGGAAATTTCTAAACTCGCCACAAAGGGTAACCCTTCGCGATTTGATTTGCCTCGGCCCATGATAAATTCCAAAAACTTTGATTTTTCTTTTTCCGGTTTAAAAACCGCAGTGCTGTATTTGGTCAAAGGGTTCCCGACAAAGGGTAACCCTTCGGAATCGAAGGGTTACCCTTTGCAAATGACCCGAAAAAATGTGGCTGATGTATGCGCCTCGTTTGAGCAAGCCGTGGTGGATGTTCTGATTCACAAAACCATCCTAGCCGCCCAAACCCTAAAACCTAAAACCTTAGTCCTCGGCGGCGGTGTGGCAGCCAACAAAAAACTCCGATCCGAACTAGAGCAGAGCGTAACCAGCCAACTACCAAACTGTAAATTGATTCTCTCGCCTATTACTCTAACTGGCGACAACGCCCTCATGATCGCCCTCGCTGCTTTGGCTGAGATCAAATTATTAAAACCTCTCAAAAATTATTCTGATTTGAAAGCCGAACCCAACTTACGCTTAGATTAAAATATGCTAATCTTAAAAGACAATGAACGAACTCAATAAACCCTACAACCACAAAGACCATGAGGAAAAGATTTATAAACAATGGGAGGAATCGGGTTATTTTAATCCGGATAACTTACCCGTCAGCCAAGATACCGGCTCCAAGATACCAGCTCCAAGATTCTGCATGGTCTTGCCCCCACCTAATATCACCGGCTCTTTGCATATGGGCCACGCTTTAAATTCTACTATCCAAGATATTTTGATTCGCTACCACCGCATGAAGGGTTTTAAGACCTTATGGCTGCCCGGCACCGATCACGCCGGCATCGCCACGCAATATGTGGTAGAAAAGGAATTAAAAAAAGAAGGGTTAACCCGATTTGATTTGGGCAGGGAAAAATTTTTGGAAAAGGTCTGGGAATGGAAAGAAAAATATGGCGACACCATAATCAATCAACTCAAAAAATTGGGCGCTTCGTGCGATTGGTCGCGAACGCGCTTTACTATGGACCCGGAGTATTCTAAAGCCGTGGAAACCGCTTTTTTGCACTACCATAACAAGGGTTGGATCTATCAAGCGCCGCGAGTGGTTAATTGGTGCCCACGGTGCGCCACCGGTCTCTCGGATTTGGAAGTGGAATATAAAGAAGAAGAAACCGAGCTTATTTTTATTAAATATCCTTTGGCCGATAACTCTGGCCATATAATTGTGGCGACTGTTAGACCTGAGACCATGTTGGGCGATGCCGCCGTGGCGGTTAATCCTAAAGATGAGCGGTATAAAAAATTGATCGGTCAAAAAGTTACTTTGCCGATTCAAAATCGCAAAATTCCGATAATCGCCGACGATGAGGTGGCTATGGAATTTGGCACCGGCGCGGTTAAGGTTACCCCCGCGCATGATGTTGCTGATTTTGAAAGGAAAGAAAAACACGGCTTGGAAATTTATTCCGTGATAGACGAAAAAGGCCGAATGACTCCCGAGGCCAAAATTTGTGTGGGCCTTAAAGCCAGCGCCTGCCGAGCCGAAGTTATAAAAGAACTGGAAAAACTCGGCTTGATAGAAAAGAAAGAAAAATATATTCATAACCTTTCTAAATGTTACCGTTGTGATACCACTATTGAACCGATAGTTTCCAATCAGTGGTTTGTAAAAATGAAGGAACTGGCTAAAACCGCGGCTGCGGCGGTTGAAAGCGGTGAAATAAAATTCCATCCCGAAAATTTTAAAAAAACTTATCTGGACTGGCAAAAAAATATCCGCGACTGGACTATTTCGCGCCAACTCTGGTGGGGACATAAAATTCCCTTGGACGGTGTGGATGATGTTTTGGATACTTGGTTTTCTTCGGCGTTATGGCCACTGGCCGGTTTGGGCTGGCCTAAAGAGACAGAGGATTTGAAAGAATTTTACCCAACCCAAGTTCTTTCCACCGCGCGGGATATTATAAATCTTTGGGTGGCTAGAATGATTTTTTCCGGCCTGGAATTTACCGGTCAAAAACCTTTTGCCGATGTGATAATCCACGCCACGGTCTTAAATAAAGAAGGTAAAAGAATGTCCAAATCGCTCGGCACGGGCGTTGACCCTTTAGACCTCATAAAAGAAAACGGCGCCGACGCCACCCGTTTTGCCTTAATTTGGCAGGCCATGGGCACTCAAGATATTAAATGGCAGCCCGAAGCGGTGGTCGCCGGAAAAAAGTTTTTGAATAAAATGTGGAATGCCTCCCGTTTTGTCTTGGGACGAAACGGAAATTCGAAATTAGAAATTAGAAATTCGAAACCTGACCCAAAAGAAGAAAACAATAAAAATATCTTAGAAAAGTTTGAAGCAACTAAAAAAACTGTGACCGACCAAATTCAAAGTTACGAATTCGGGCCGGCTTTGCATATTTTGTATGATTTTTTCTGGCACGATTTTTGCGATGTTTATCTGGAACAGTCCAAAAAAAGCCAATCCGAAGAAACCAATCAAACGCTATTATATGTTTTAGCGGGATCGTCAAAATTGCTCCACCCTTTTATCCCCTTCATAACCGAGACACTCTGGGTTAAAATACAATTAGTTGACAAAAAAATGCTGATGGTTGAGAAGTGGTAGAAAAATAAAAGATTTTTTCTTTTGACTTTTTACTTTTGCATTTTGACTTTTAATTCATGCCTTTAACATTAATAATCTTGGGAACAGTGCCGAGTTTTATTTGGCTCTCTATTTATTTGCGCGAGGACGAACACCCCGAACCCAACCGATTTATAATCAAAACTTTCTTTTTGGGTATGCTGTTCGCGCCGATTGCCGCCGGTATTGAATTTTTACTTATAAGCGCGACCAAGGATATCGCCTTGCCGTTGATTGTGGTAAATTTTTTGGTCTTTTTTATTTTTATCGGCGTAGTGGAAGAATACTGCAAGTATCTCGCGGTTAAAGTAGGCCTGTTGAATAATCCTGTTTTTGACGAGCCCGCCGACGCAATGATATACTTGATCGTAGCCGGTCTTGGTTTTGCCGCTTTAGAAAATGTTTTAGCTCTTTTTCATTTTGTTGATTACGGCGGCGGCGCTGTGTTGGGCTCGGCCGTGGAAATTATCGCTCTAAGATTTCTAAGTTCCACTCTGCTTCATGTTTTGGCCTCGGCCATCGTGGGTTACTATCTGGCCCGTAGCCACTTTTTTTCTAAAAAGTACGCTTTAGCGACTGGTTTAATTATCGCTGGTTTCCTTCACGGAGCTTATAATTCACTGACTATAATTTCGGATAGTTTTGAAAAAATAACACCCACTCTTTTTGTAATAGCTTTATTAGGCCTAATGGCGGTCTGGGTTAATGCGCTTTTTTATAAACTCAAAAAGGATTTCTTTAAGTAACATAACGCTAATACACGAATAAAAACTAATGACGCGAATTAAGAAAGGATTTATTAGCGTCATTCGCGACTGATTAGCGTATTAGTGTTATATTTAATTCGTATGTCCAAAAGATCTTTCTTAAAATTAGTAACTGAGCGAGGCGAAGAACCGGATTACGA
>OBEQ012450271.1_pt1 | contig 11344 bp, 9 predicted proteins | sample 1670901 | NCBI WGS metagenome assembly OBEQ01 (sample SAMEA104232315, study PRJEB22302) | groundwater metagenome | biome: forest; feature: aquifer; material: groundwater | place: USA | collected 2011-08-07 | depth 5.4 m | reverse complement strand
GAAGCTGAGGGTTGGCTTGTACATCTCCTGGGCGGAGGTCTCCACGAGTACCAGCCGACCCCCCTGGCGACCGATCTCCTCTTCGGCGTGCCGCATCAACAGTTGACCGGTCCCCTGGCGCTGCTGGCTAGGGTCCACGGCGATCCAGTAGATGTCCCAGGTGCCGCGCGTGAGGGGCGTCTGGCCGAAGCACACGTACCCCAGGGTCCGCAGGCCGTTGGCGGCCACCCAGGTCTGGTAGCCGGAGGCCTCACCCTTGGAGGCGCACTCCGTGAGAACCTCGCGGGTAACCACCACCTCTTCGGGGCGGAAGAAGCCCGTGGCGGCGGTTATGCGCACCAGCTCCTCCACCTCGTCAGGCTGCATGGGTCGCAGCGTAGTGTTTGCCAACCTGGGTTTCCTCCACTGCCAAGTCTATGATGGCCTTGATGAGGTCCTTGTACTCCAGGCCCGCCACCCTGGCCTGAAGGGCCACGCCTGCCCCTGGTGACAGGTCTGGATTGGGGTTGACCTCCAAGACGTAAGGTCGACCCATGCTATCGCAGCGAAGATCCACCCGGGCGTAGGGCGGCGCGCCGACCGCTTGGTGGGCCGCCAGGGCCAGGGCTTGGATCTCCTGGGCCAGTGCCGGGGATACCTGGGCGGGGCACCGAATCGTGACTGCCCGGTAGGACGGGTCTTCGGGGCGCCACTTGGCGGCATAGGTCATAATCTGGGGGCCGGGCGTCGCCTCGGCATAGACGAACTCGCTGGGAGGCAGCACGCGAGGGGTCGGACCACCCAGGACCGTTGCGTTGAACTCCCTGCCTGGCAGGAAACGCTCCACCAGCACGGGTCTGCCGTAGTGCTTCTCCACCCAGCGGACCTGGCGGGCAAGGGCCTCAGGGTCTCCCACCACACTGTGGTCGCTCAGGCCGTGGGAGGCGTCTTCCCTTGAGGGTTTCACGATGAGCGGGTACTCCAAGGCGCAGTATGCTGTTTCGTTTGAGTGCAGGAGCGCCCAGGGGGGCGTGGGAACGCCATGGGCTTCCAGGGCGCCCTTGGTCTGCCCCTTGTCCAGGGACAGCGCAAGGGTCTCGGCGGAGGCGCCGGTGCAAGGACGGCCCAGGAGGGCCAGGGCCTTGGCCATCTCGCCTTCGGTCTCAGGGCGCCCCTCAAAGCCCTCGAAGAGGTTAAAGACCAGGTCTGCCCGGAGCCGCGAGAGGGTATCCGCCGCGAGGTGGAGGGGAGGACGCAGGCCCACCAGGGCGACGGTGTGTCCCCAGGAGCACAGGGCGACCCGGACGGCCTCCACCGCCTCCAGGACGCCAGTCACAGCCTCTCCCTCGCCCAAGGCGTGGTAGCGCGACGGCAGGGGGGCGTTATACACCAGTGCGATGTGCATGCTGCGCCTCCAGGAGGCTGTGCCGGGCCAGGGCCGAGTTCAGGATGTTTTCGATAAGCGTGTTGTAGCTCCAGCCCATAAGGCCGGCCATAAGGGGAACGTCGCTGTAGCTCCCCAGTCCGGGCAGGGGGTTGGCCTCCAGGAAATAGACGCGATGGGCGCTGTCGATGCGGAAGTCGAAGCGGGCGATGTCCCGACATCCCAGGGCCTTGAAGAGGGTCAGAGCGGCGGCCTCGATCTCCCTCACGCACTGGGCGGGAAGTTGGGGCGGGCATCGATAGAAGACCGTCTCCCGCCAGGCGCGCTTCACCTCAAGGGTGTACATGAAGTTGTCATCAGCGCCCGTTTGAGGCGCCACCTCCATGACTCCCAGGACCTGGGGCGGGCTCCCCACGACGCCCACCGTGACCTCTCGCCCGGGGATGAACTCCTCAACCAGGGCAGGCTGGCGGTAGTGGTTGCGAATAGACTCCACCAGGGCGGTGAGGCCTTCCCACCGCTCAGCCTTCGAGGTTTGGCGAATGCCCTTGCTGGACCCCTCAAAGGATGGCTTCACCACCAGGGGAAAGGGCGGAAGACCGTCACCAGGGCCCTTCAGGTCCGTTGGGGACTCGATCACTCGATAGCGGGGGGTGAGAATGCCGGCGGCCAGGGCTACCTGCTTGGCGAAGGGCTTGTCCAGGCATATGGCCAGGGTGAGAGGGTCTGATCCTGAGTAGGGGATGCCCAGCATCTCAAGGACGCCGGGCACCTGGGACTCTCGGCTGCGATAGGTCCCGCGCCCCTCGGCGATATTGAAGACCAGGTCTACCTGGGTGTGGAGGATGCTGGAGAGGAACTCGGGGCCGCCGCCTATCCGTACAACTCGATGCCCCAGCCCCTCGATGGCGCTGGCCAGGGCATCGATCGTTTCAGGAGGGTCGTACTCCTCCGCCTCGTCATCGGTGGCGCCCAGGAGGGGGGCTACAGAGGCCTTCAGGTCGTAGGTCAGGCCGATCTTCATGAACGCCCTCCCAGGGGGGTGGAGGCCAGGGAGCGCAGCTGCTCGTAGCCCTCCTGGCCCAAGGCGAGGACAACCTCCTGCTTGAACACCTCATAGAGAGGGGTGGACACACCCTCGGCCCTCTGACAGGTGCCTCCGAGCAGGTACAAATCGTTCTCGTCGTCCAGCTGCAGGGTGTCACCGAGCAGGACAAGAGGATACAGGGCGCAGTAGAAGGGCTTCAGGTCCCAGGGGTGCTTCCCCTGAGCCATGCTGGTGACCTGGAGCGCGCAGAAGTTGTCGGAACGGAGGAAGATGCAGCGTCTGCCTGAGGGATGTCCGGGGTCGGGAATGTTTTGGGTGCCTACTCGATAGCCGGAGGGGAAATCGCTGTCCTCCTCCACCCTGCCATCAAACCAGTTGTCCACATCGTGGCGGTCACGGGGCAGGTGGGGCTTGATGAGCTCGGCCTCCTCAACGATGCGGTCTGCGTGGGCGAGGTCTACGTAAACGCCGTGACCGCAACAGGCGGCGCGGCATTCCGCCAAGCGGCAACCCGCCACAGGGCGGACCTCCAGGAGACGGGGGTCTACCTTCAGGGCGCCGATCTGTGGCCAATCCTGGGGTGTCAACATCTCAGATGCAAAATGTTAACGCACACCAGCGGGAATCACAAGGCGCTGCGGGGGGATAATTTGGGCCGTTTTGTCCCACGCACCGTCGATCCAGGCGCTGATGATCGCTCGCTGGTGGTTGCGGCCACGAAGAGTGAGGCGCCCGGCACTGGGTTGTCTCCAGAAGAGCGTTGTCTTGCTGAAAAGTTGTTACCTATAACCGTTGCCGATTAACGTGACTGTTTTCTCAAACCACGTTTGTGGCTCTTTTGACAAATCCAGTGGCTTGTGAAAAACGGAGTCCCTGTTAACCGAGGGCAATAAGGAGGCTTGCGTGAGCTACGGAAAGTCTGTGTTCAAAGTTCCAAGGGTGCTGCTGCTTCTCTCGCTGGTCGTCTCTCTGGCCCTCCTGGCCCTGGCCTGCGCGCCGGCCCAGCCGCCCACGGCGGCGCCCGGGGCGGCCGGCCCTGTGGTGGCCCCTCCGGCGGCCACGGCGCCCCCTGTGGAGACGGGGGCATCCGGGGCCATTGTAGTGCCTACCACGGGGAGGTACGTGGAGCGGGCGGGGGTGCGCCTCTTCATCCCCGATGGGTACGAGTTCGGCGGGCCGATTATCCCGCCCGACCCGCGGACGCCGCGGTATGGGGGCACCGTGGTCGAGGGCATGTCCGGCGACGCGCCTAACCTGGACCCCAACCAGACCACGGGCCTCTACGCCCAGATTCCTACGGCCTTGCTCTACGAGCGGCTGGTTCACGTCCCCACCGAGCCGGGGACAAACTCTGAGCAGAACGTCCGTGTCCCTGGCCTGGCCGAGTCCTGGGACATCTCCGACGACTTCCTGACCTACACCTTCCACCTCCGCAAGGGGGTCAAGTGGCACAACCTGCCGCCGGTGAACGGGCGGGAGTTGGACGCCGAGGACGTGAAGTTCACCTGGGACCTGTTCATGAGCAAGGGCAGCATCGAGCAGGGGTTCTTCACGAACGTGGACCGCGGAGAGGTGGTGGACAAGTACACTGCGGTCCTCCGCATGAAGACCGTGGACCCTGGGATGCTCGGCGTGATTACCGACATCATGCGAGGGTATATCCTGCCCCGGGAGTCGGCCACCATCAACCGGCGGAACACGGCCATTGGGACCGGGCCCTTCATGGTGCAGCAGGGTAAAGACTACGAGTACAAGGTGGGCATCACCTTCCAGCGCAACCCTGACTACTGGGTGAGTGACGCGCAGGGGAACCGGTTCCCCTATGTGGACCGCTACGCCATCTTCGTCATGCCCGACGCCACGGCACGCCTGACCGCCTTCCGGACGGGCAAGATCGACCTGGGGGCCAGCGTGATCAACGCCACGGAGCTACGGGCCCTCATGAGGACCAACCCGACCACCCTGGTCCAGGAGCGCCGATTATCCCATTCCGCCCCTGGGGTCGGAGTGGGGATGCGCCTGGACAAAGCGCCCTTTACCGACGTGCGGGTCCGGCGGGCCATGGCCCTTGCCATTGACTACGAGACCATAGCCCAGACGGTCTTCCAGGTCCCAGCCACCTTCTCGCCGAGGATCAGCTCGGCATGGTACGGCGGAAGCAACGCCCGCACGGCAATGGCCGAACTGTGCGGCTGCCCGTGGTACAGCTACGATCCCAAGCAGGCCAAGGCGCTCCTGGCCGAGGCGGGCTTCCCCAACGGCTTCTCCACCACGTTTGCTTACTTCGCCTACTCCGCAGTCTATCAGGAGCTCTACGAGTTGTATCAGGCCTACTGGAAGGCCATTGGTTTGGACGTGAAGCTCAATTCCCAGGACTACACCGTCTTCCGCAACAACGTTGACGTGGGAGGGTGGGAGAACATGACGCACACCTTCCTCTTCCCCAGTCCCTCCACGTTCTACGGGAACGTGCAGGCCATGGTGCCCGGCCACGCCCAGAATCCCGCCATGGGGTTTGTCAACGATCCGAAGCTGACGGCCCTGGCGAAGGAGATTGTGGCCTCCTACAACAAGGACGAGGCCACCCAGAAGGGCCTGGTGCGGCAGATCAATGCCTACTTCATGGACCAGGTGTATGTCTTCCCCAATGTCAATGGGAACAGCTACAGCTTCTTCTCCCCCAGGCTGCGCAACTACCAGCCCGCCAACAACGCCTTCACAACCGACTACCGGCAAAAGATGCACGCCTGGATTGAAGACGACTGGGCCTTCAACAAGTAGGAGCGCTGAGAGGCGAGCCACAGGATGAAAGGGCAGGGCCCCGATTGCATCGGGGCCCTGCCTGCTTAAGTCCAGGCGGAGGTGACTCCCTTGGCTACACGTTTGACAAATCCAGCGGCTTGTGTTAAACGTAGTACCTGTTAACCAAGAGCAGAAGGAGGCTTGCATGAGCCACGGGGAGTCTGTGTTCAAAGCGCCAAGGGTGTTGGTGCTCCTGTCCCTGATAGCCGCCCTGGCCCTCCTGGCCCTGGCCTGCGCGCCGGCCCAGGCACCCACGGCGGCGCCCCAGGCCGCGCTCACGGAGGCCGCTCCAGCGGTGGCCCCCACAGCCACGGCCGTGCCGTACCTTGGCGAGATCCCCAAGGCGGGCAAGTTCGTGGACCGGGCGGGCCTGCGCATCTTCATCCCCGAGGGGTTCTTGTTTGGAGGTCCGGTCATTCCGGCGGACCCCAGGCTGCCGCGGTACGGTGGCGTCACGGTCGTCCCCCACCCAGGGGACCCGCCCAGCCTGGACCCCTTCCACACCAGCAGCTACTTGGCCGATCGCGCTTTGTCCATGTTCCACGACCAGCTGATCCGCTATAACGTCAAGGCTGGGTTGGACCCCTATAACAACCCCATGCTCGGAGGTCTGGCAGAGTCCTGGGAGGTCTCCGACGACTTCCTCACCTACACGTTCCACCTCCGCAAGGGGGTCAAGTTCCACAACCTCCCGCCGGTCAACGGCCGGGAGTTGGACGCCGAGGATGTCAAGGCCAGTGTGGAGCTCTACAGGGCGGCCAGCAGTGTTGCGAAGCCCTCCTACGATAAGGTGGACAGGGTCGAGGTGATTGACCGGTACACGGTGGTCTTCCGCATGAAGGAGATAGACCACATCTTGCTCGTGACGCTGAGCGAACCCATCCGGGGGAGCATCCTGCCACGGGAGCAGACAGACCCTGCCAGCCAGGTCCGGCGGCCCGGCGGCATCGGGACGGGCCCCTTCATGGTGGCTGGCCCCTACGAGTTCAAGGTGGGCCTCACCTACAAGCGCAACCCCGACTACTGGCTGCTCGATGGGGGGAACCGGCTCCCCTACCTGGATGGGCACAGGATCGTGGTCATTCCTGACGCCTCGGCCCGCACGACGGCCTTCCGGACAGGAAAGATCGATTTCGGGGAGGTCCCGGGCGGGGTCGTGGGGATGAAGGGGTTCATGAAGGCTGTGCCCACCACCATAGTCCAGGAGTACTTGGGGGGCGGCACCATCTGCTACTGCATGCGCCTGGACAAGCAGCCGTGGAGCGACGTGCGGGTGCGGCGGGCCATGTCCCTGGCCCTGGACTACGAGGCCATCAGCCAGACGATCTCTGGTGTCCCAGCCTTGAACTTGCTTACCCTCGTGGACGGCCTCTTGGACGGCACGGACGACAGGCTCTCGACGATCACCAAGGTGTGCGACTGCCCGTGGTACAGCTACGACCCCCAGCGAGCCAAAGCGCTTCTGGCGGAGGCGGGCTTCCCCAAGGGCTTCACCACCGACCTGGCCTTCTTCGCCTACAGCCAGACAAATATAGAGTCCGCCGAGCTGTACACGTCCTACTGGAAGGCCATCGGGGTGGACGTGAAGCTGCTCTCCCAGGACTACACTGTATTCCGAGCCAACGTTGACAGGGGAGGGTGGGAGAACCTGGGGTATTCCTTCTTCTGCTGCCCCAACACCGCCACGCTCTACGGCGCCATGGAGGCCCTGATCCCCGGAGGCGCGCGAAACACCCAGATGGGGTTCATCAACGACCCCAAGCTGACGGCCATGGCGAAGGAGGTCATCGCCTCCTACAAGGATGAGGCCAAGCAGAGGGAATTGGTGCGGGGGGTTCGCGCCTACTACCTGGATCAGGTGTTGAAATTCCCCTGGGTCTCGGGGATAACCTTCAGCTCCTTCTCCCCCCGGCTGCGCAACTTCCAGCCCTTCATCAAAAACCCGGCCAACAGCAGCGGCCCGCTGGGGATATCGCACACCTGGATTGACGACGACTGGGCCTTCAACAAGTAGGGCGCGCTGAGTAAGTAGCCACAGGACGAATAGCAGGGCCCCGATACAATCGGGGCCCTGCCTCTTTGTGTCTGAGCCGAGATTTCTCTCGGTGCATCCCTCAGCTTAGAAAATCACTCCCGCCTCGGTGAGCGAGTCGATTTCCTGTTGCGACATCCCCAAGAGCTCACCAAAGACGCGGCGATTGTGTTGATCAAGGAGCGGCGCCGGAAAGTACCTCCGCTCTGGAATCGCGCTGAACAGGGCTGGCGCCGCCATGGTAAGACGCCGTCCCGCCTCCGGGTGGTCCATCTCAATGAACTGATTGCGATGGCGAAGCTGGGGGTCGTTTATCAAGTCCCGCGAATTCTGAGACGGCCCTGCAGCTACGCCTACCTTCTGGAGCTTCTCCATCACATCGGTGGCCGTGTGGACCAACGTCCACTGGGTGATGAGGGCATCCAGTTCATGCTGATTGCGTTGCCGGGAGGAGAGGTCGGCGAAACGGTCATCGGCTTCCCACTCTGGATGGCCGGCAGCCCTGCACAACGCCCTCCACTGCTCCTCATCCTGGACCGCAATGGCCACCCACTTATCGTCTCCCAGGCAGCGGTACACGCCGTGAGGCGCTGCCATCGGGTCCCGGTTGCCTTGCGGCTGGGCGATCCGCCCGTTCATCTGATAGTCCAAGAGCTGCCCAGGAATCATGTTGAGCACCACCTGCACCATAGAGAGGTCCAGGTGCAAGCCTCGTCCTGTACGCCGCCGATAGTAAAGCCCGGCCACGGCGAGGTAGGCACATGCGATCCCCACCAGGTAATCCGGCCAGGTGCCCCCCATATTCGAACCGATGGACCCTTCGTAGCCCGTCATGGACGGCAGGCTAGCGTATGCCTGGTTGGCGGGGCCAAAGCCGGTCGCATCCCATAAGGGGCCAGTCTTGCCCAGAGAGGAGATCGATAGGAGGATGATGTCCGGCTTCACAGCCTGCAGTTCCGGGTAGGTGAGCCCAAAGCGCTCTGCAACGGAGCCGGTGTAGGCTTCCACAACAACGTCGCTCTTCTTAATGATCTCCTTGGCAAGCTCCCGAGCCCTGGGCCTGGTGAGATCCAGAGAGCAACTGTACTTGCTATAGTTCAGGGAGTTGAACCCCCCTGCACGATTCAGGCCTGGGACTCCATCGGCGTAGCCACCGTGATTGATGGTGCGAAGAGTCTCCGGGTGCGCCTTGGTTTCGATCTTGATGACCTCGGCGCCCATGTTCGCCAGCCAAAGGGTACATGCAGGGGCCGCAATGACCCACCCGAAATCCGCCACGCGGATACCCTCAAACGGCAGCTTCGACATGCCCCCCTCCCTTCACAGAACTTGCAGCAGGTTCAGATTACGCCGAGTTGGCGGAAGCGGACCAGGTCCTCCCGCGTGTAGCCCAACTCCTGGCAGTAAATGTCGTCGTTATGCTCTCCCAGCAATGGAGCGCGACGGTAAAGACTCGGCTGCTCATCGCTGGAGAGGAGGGGTGGTACAGGGAGCCTCCAGGCACCCGCAAGGGGGTGCTCTACCTCTTGAAAGGCCCCTCGAAAGGCCAACTGCTCGGAAGCGTACACGTCAGCGACGTTGTTCATGGGGAAGGCGCTAAGACCTGCCCTCTGCACCATGTCAAACAGTTCGGCCTTGGTGTAGCCCATCATCCACGCGATGATGAAGGGGTCTGCGTCCTCCGCGTGTTCCCGTCGCGACTCCAGGGTAGCGAAGGTCACAGATGTGGTCCACTCAGGGTTTCCCATCAAATTGCGCAACCGCTTCCAGCCGTCGTCCGTCACTCCAATCCCAAGGCCCACAAAGAAGCCGTCTTTGCACGGTTTGAACCGCACGCCACCAACGGCAGCGCCTGCCCGAGGGGCCACCTCTCCGGCGTAGGAGAAGCGCGCGACGTTGGGTCGGAGCATGCTGGCCACAGCCTCCTGCTCGCTGATGTCTATGAGTTGCCCCTCTCCCAGGAGCACCTCCCTATGGAAGAGTCCCGTAAGGGCGCAGGTGGCGGCCAGCCATCCGGCGGCAAAGTATCCCTGATATCCCGGCCCCTTGAGAGGCGGCTGTGTCTCCGGGTCTGTGACATCCATCAAAGGGGTTTCATAGCCCACGCCACCCATCTGGAAAATCACCAACTCGCTGCCAACGTAATCTCTATAGGGGCCAGTCTGGCCAAACGGGCTGATGGACACCATGATCAGGCGGGGGTTCAGGGAACGCAGCCGGTCGTAGGTCAGCCCCAGCGTTTCCAGGTGCAACGGTGAGTGATTTTCAATGAGGACATCTGCCCCTTGCACCAGCTTTCGGAAGAGGTGTCTCCCTGTACTAGTGGAGAGGTCTAGTGTGACTCCGCGCTTGTTGCAGTTGAGGTGAAGGTAGAGGCCGCTCTTCTCGGGGTGGGGCAGGTCCTGGGGGAAGGGGCCAATGCGGCGTGTGATGTCGCCTGTGTTTGGAGGCTCTATCTTGACGACGTCCGCCCCCATATCCCCAAGGAGCCGCGCCGCCCAGGGGCCTGAGACCATTTGGCCCCACTCGATAACACGTGTGCCGTCTAAGATGCCCTCGGCCATAGCTTGTCCTCCATCTCTGGAGAGGGATGCCTGTGCGCTGGCGGTCCTACGCCTTGGTCGCCTCGGCGATCCGGTTGGTGTACGATCGGTAGGTGTCTCTGACGTGCTCCAGCACACCGCCGATGGTCTCGCCCTCTATGGTGCGCGCCAGGTCGTCATCCTGCAGGCGGGAGCAGACGGCCATGAGTTCTGCTAAAGACTGCCACACGGTGGCCAGGACCATCTGGGCCTCGGTGGGGCTGGCGTAAGGGGCATGCGTCTCTTGAAGGATCTTGGTGATGTGAATGGCGTGCTCTCTGGGGTGCGCGCCCAGGGTGTAGACAAGGTTTCTCACGGGGACCTCTCTGCCCCCAGCGAAGGGCGCTCGCCTGTCCAGGTCCTGGTTGGTCAGGGGCAAGGCCTTCTCCACGGCCTCCATGTGAGCCGACATGATCTCTTGCAGCAGCTTCGTGGCCTTTGGGTTCATGGGTCCTCCTGGCGAGGGTGGGTTGTGGCCCCCACTGTACCAGCTTGGCGAGCCGCTGCCAATGGGGGAGCAGATGGGGAGGGCGCCGGGAGGAGACGACGAAGGTGCAGCCGATTCTCGCGTAGGTTATGGGGCAGGGCAGAGGGGCCCCTGGCGGTTCCTCAAAGGTCTGCTCGGCCAGCATAAGAATCCAGGGCTGTTGACCTTATGTTCCGTTTGCCTGGCTCGCCAGCCTAGGCAAAGAGGTCTTCAATGCCCCGGTACGTCCGCTCGCTCCTTCGCCGCACCCCGCCGACTTCAACCCTTCGATTCGCCTGGTCAACGAGATAGATGACCCGCCAGCTCCCGACCCTGAGGCGGTAAACGTCGTCGTACAGCTTCTCGCACCCAGGAGGCCTGGGGTCCCGGCCTAGTGCCCGGAGCACTTCGATGATCCGGCGATGGTCTGGCTCGTGAAGCGCGTTCAGCTCTCTCTCGACTCGACGGCTGCGGAGCCTAACGTGAAACCTTGGTGGTTCGCTGGCGCTCATACTCCTCCAGGCTTATCGCCTCCGCCTCGGGGCTCGCGAGGGCCTGCTGCATGGCCAGGGCGTCCTCCAGGTCTTCCAGCTTCTCCAGGAGCGCCTCGTACTCCTGGTAGTTCACCAGCACGGCCTTGGGCTTTCCATGCTGAGTCACATAAAAGGGGACGCCCTCTGCGTCCAGTTGGGCTACGACGCTGGCAAGGGTTGTCTTCAGCTCGCTCACCGTCACGATCTTGGTGGCCATCTCTACTCCCTGCAAGGTGCGGTTAGTACGCTTCCACGAAGAATGTACTATATGTGGGTCTAAATATCAACCTATGAGTAGACCTACTCGATAGCGGCTGGGGGCTCGCAGGCGGACGTGGCTGTCTCTCGATGCGGACGCTCCTCAGAGCCATCCGTTGTAGCGCATCAACGCGAGCGCGAAAAGAATCACCGGCGGACCCACGAGCGACGCGAAGAAGACGATGCCTATGCTCGCTCCCAGGGCTTGGGCCACCACGGCTATGATGGTGCTAGCCACCAGGTAAAAGACCAAGTTCTTG
>OBEQ011130222.1_pt1 | contig 11344 bp, 11 predicted proteins | sample 1670901 | NCBI WGS metagenome assembly OBEQ01 (sample SAMEA104232315, study PRJEB22302) | groundwater metagenome | biome: forest; feature: aquifer; material: groundwater | place: USA | collected 2011-08-07 | depth 5.4 m | reverse complement strand
TGGCCTTCAATGCTTGCAGTGTATGGTGGCGGTATTCAATGGTTTCCATGTCATGAAGATTGGCAACGCCAAAAAGTTTCGCGGCCTTTTCTTCGCCGCTTTCGCTTAAGGAAATCGAGCGCGCCTTTTCATCCGCGATATAATCAAACCCAATGGAAAGATCTTCGTTTTTGTATTTGGCGTCGATCACTTCAGATTCGGTCACCCGGCGGCCTTTGAGCTGTTTAGCGATCTCATTGGCCTTGTAATATTTGTCGGTTGATTCCTCGGCCGGGCCGGAAATAATGAGCGGGGTGCGGGCCTCGTCAATCAAGATACTGTCCACCTCATCGACGATGGCGAAATGATGCCCGCGCTGCACCATCTCTTCTTTAAAATTCACCATGTTGTCGCGCAGGTAATCGAAACCGAATTCGTTATTGGTTCCGTAAGAAATATCGCAGCCATACGCCTGCTGACGTTCGCTGGAATCCATGTCGTGCTGAATGACTCCAACGGATAATCCCAAAAATTCATAGATCGGCCCCATCCATGCCCGGTCGCGCTTGGCCAGATAATCATTGACGGTCACAACGTGTACGCCGGCGCCGGTTAACGCATTAAGATAAGCCGGAAGTGTCGCGACCAAAGTTTTTCCTTCGCCGGTTGACATCTCGGCGATTGAGCCTTCGTGCAAAACCATTCCGCCGATCAACTGCACATCGAAATGGCGCATGGACAAAACTCTTTTTCCCGTCTCGCGGACAACGGCGAAGGCCTCGGGCAAAATGAAATCTAAAATACCTTTCTTAATTTTTTTAAGATCCGTTTGGGCATTGGTTAATTCACTGAGCAGCTGGTCTTGTTCTTCGGTATCGCTCGATTCACGAAGCAAATCTTTGATCTTTTGGACTTCACTTTCCGGCTGTTTTAAAGCTTCTTTGATTTTCGTTTTAAACTCCATCGTTTTGGAACGCAACTGTTCATCGGAAAACTGGCTGATCACGGGTTCTAAAGCATTGATCTTAACAACGGTCGTGCTCATCCGCTTGATCGTACCTACCGAAGGAAGAGGCAGATCTTGATGCAGATGCACCTGCACCTTGGGCTTCAGCCGATCAATAAATTTTTGGGCGCTTTGGATAAAAGGTGTGCGGAGAATGAAATCGAGCATGGTTTTTATGGTTTCATCTTCAAAAACGCTTCAATAAATTGGTCAATCTCTCCATCCATCACTTTCTGAACTTGCGCGGTTTCGACATCGGTGCGGTGGTCTTTGACCATCAAATAAGGCTGCATGACATAGGAACGGATCTGCGAACCCCATTCAATCTTTTGTTTCTGGCCGTGTTCTTTGGCCATGCGCTCGTCTTGTTCTTTTTGTTTAAGTTCATAAAGCTTGGCGCGCAGGACTTTCATCGAACTCTGACGATTTTGCAGCTGAGATCGTTCGTTCTGGCACTGCACCACAATTCCCGTCGGCAAATGCGTGATGCGCACCGCCGAATCGGTTGTGTTGACACTCTGCCCGCCGGGTCCCGAGGAGCGGAAGACATCAATCCTTAAATCATCCGGATTAATCTCAACAACAATATCATCTTCGATTTCGGGGATCACATCCACGGAGGCAAAAGAGGTGTGCCGTCTTTTGTTGGAATCAAAAGGAGAAATTCGAACCAGGCGATGAACGCCTTTTTCACTTTTCAAAAGCCCGTAGGCCATGTCGCCTTCCATCCGTAAAGTCACATTCTTGATGCCGGCTTCCTCGCCGGAGAGGATATCCAAAACTTTCAGTTTAAAATTTTTGTTGTCCGCGAAACGGGTGTACATCCGAAGGAGCATTTGCGCCCAGTCGCAGGATTCGGTCCCGCCAGCGCCGGCGTTAATGCTTAAAATGGCGTTATTGCGATCAAACTGTCCACCAAGAATGGCCTGGATTTCAATGGCGTGGATTTCTTTTTCCAAAGAATTCAACTCATCTTCGATCTGACGGACAAATTCCGGTTCGTCCTGCGAAATCTGCGTCAATTCCCTTACATCGGACAATCGCTTGGAAAATTTTTCAAAAGGTTCCACAATGGATTTTAAAACTTTTAATTCCCGCATGAGTTTGTTGGAGTGCGCAGAATCATCCCAGAATGTCGGCTGGTTCATCTGCTCTTGGATCGTTTGAATGGATTCTATTTTTTTAGGAAGGTCAAAGAAACCCCCGGAGTTGGCGGAGCTTAAATTCCAGGTCTTCTATTTTCTTCTCGATTGCGTCGATCATTTATCTGTCCCTGTTATAATAACGGAATTGTTACAAAATGCCGATCTGCGTCATTCTGAGGAGCATAGCGACGAAGAATCTCATCGAGCAGAGATTCTTCGCTCCGCTCAGAATGACGGAAAAAGATCATTTCGCAACAATCCCACAACCAAATTTCATAGTCCTCTTTAGCCATAAAGGACTTTCCCTTCTTTTAACGCCCACGAGTAAATCAAATATGGATTCTTCATTTGAATTCGCAATTTATCTTTATCTACAACAATAATATCTACCGCACGGCTTATTTTTTGGTCAAATAAGGCTCTATATATACGTCGAGAGATTTTTCTTTCGTTTTTCAATCCACGTTTTATCACCATGAGATCATAATCACTGTGTTCACTATGATCTTTTCTAGCCCGAGAACCAAACAGGATTATTTTTTCAGGATGAACCGAATCAATGATGGTGCTTACGATTTCTTTTAAAATTTTTGTCGAGCTTAAAGACAACATTTTTCAAACCTCTTTTTTATTTTAAGGAAGCCAGTATAGCAAAGCGGTTTCTGGCTGTCAAAGGTGCATTATTGAAGATTAGTGGACTGCCATGATTGATATCGAACCATTATTCCAGATTGCTTTTCCCTATATTACAGATGGAACAAAGCGTTTGGAGATTCTCAAGAATAGTTTCGCCACCATTTTCCCAAGATTTGATATGATCGATATTCAAAACAATATTTTGATGAGTTGCTGGAGATCGACCACAATATCTGCATTTAAAATTATCTCTTTTCATAACAAGAAACTTCCATCGCCAATTAACCTCTCTTTTTGTTTTATGTCGATGGGCGGTTACCGATTTTATTTCTATAGTTTTTTCTTCTTCTGTTTTTTTCGAACTAATGAATTCAGTAGTTTTATCCGGGGATTCTTCAGCATCTTTTCTAGTTTCAGAAGACACATATTCAATGAAAGACTTAAGGGCTTTTCTGAAACCTCCAAACCGTCTTTCATATGTGCCAATTGAATATTTTGAAAAAGGTTTGGCAATTTGATCATGTTTTGGTTGTTTTCCTAGCCTAATCCATATCTCTTTAAGATTTTCAAAAAGTTCATCGTCTGTAATTCTTTTAAATAATTTTTTAGTTTGAATTGGTATTGTTTGTAATCCCGAAGAGCTTAAAGCCTTATCCCATGAGTCAAAATACTTCACTATTGTTTTATAGTTATGTATGCCATATTTTGTGTATTCCTTTCCTGTTATCCATTTTTTATTCAGTTTGCTTGCTACATGGTTTAAATCATCAATTAACTGTTCCTTGTTAAACTTTCCTTTTTTCCTTTGATAAATTTCAAGCCCTGCACCTTTTAAGACATTGTTCCAACCACCAAAACGTTTTGCTATAGACATGCCATTATACTTTCGTTGTCTATTGCTATTATATTCTTTGATTGTAATCTTTCTTTTCCCAAGTTCTTGCGCAACTCTTATTACGTCGTTCAAAAGTTCGTGATCAGGAGTATTTCGGTTATATGGAAGTAATTCAAATTTCATAAGGTTCCTTAAAAAATTTGTTCCTTCAAAAGCTTCCTCAAAACCGTCTGCAGGATTCCTCCGTTTCGATAATAATCAATCTCAACCGGCGTATCGATACGGACGAGCGCGCTGAATTCTTTTTTGCCGCCGCCGGGTGCTGTGGCCACCATTTTGATTTCCTGACGAGGTTTTAATTGATCATTCAAGTTGGACAAGTCAAAGACCTCATCACCTTTCAGTCCCAACGATTCAACCGATTCTCCATTTTTAAATTCCAACGGCAAAATCCCCATCCCGACCAAGTTGCTTCGATGGATCCGTTCATAACTTTGGGCCACAGCCACCTTCACCCCTAAGAGCGCCGCCCCCTTGGCCGCCCAATCGCGGCTCGAACCCGCGCCGTATTCTTTCCCGGCCAAAACAACCAGCGGGACATCATTTTTTTTGTACAACTGCGCTGCATCAAAGATGCTCATCTTCTTATTCTCCGGAAAATAAATCGTCCAGGACCCTTCGGTGCCCGGGGCTAAAAGGTTTCGTAAGCGGATGTTGGCAAACGTTCCGCGGGTCATGACCTGATCGTTTCCCCGACGGGAACCGTAACTGTTGAAATCTTCCGGCAAAATCCCAAGTTCTTTCAAATAAATCCCGGCAGGACTGTTTTCAGAAATATCTCCGGCTGGAGAAATATGATCCGTTGTGATGGAATCCCCGACCATCACCAACACCCGCGCGCCTTTGATTTTTTGAATTGTCCCGGCTGTCTTTTCCATTCCCAAAAAATACGGCGGTTCTTGAATGTAGGTACTTGTCTTTTTCCATTCATACAAATCCGATTCCGTGGTTTTGATGCGATTCCAATTTTCATTCCCGCTTAACACATCTTTGTACGCCGCCTTAAACAGTTTCGGTTTGACGACCTTGGCAATGATTTTATGGATCTGTTCCTGGGTCGGCCAAATATCTTTAAGATAAACATCGCGGCCTTTCTTATCTTTACCAATCGGCTCGGTCGTTAAATCAACGTCGATCCGGCCGGTCAGCGCGTAGGCCACAACCAACGGTGGACTGGCCAAATAATTGGCCCGGGTCAACGGATTGATCCGTCCTTCGAAATTCCGATTGCCGCTTAACACACTCACCGCGACCAGATCCATTTTTGAAATCGCTTGCGCAACATTGGACGGAAGCGGCCCGCTGTTGCCGATGCAGGTGGTGCAGCCGTACCCGACGACGTTAAACCCAAGTTTTTCCAGATACGCCATTAGACCTGCGTCTTTTAAATATTCCTCAACGACTTTTGAGCCCGGGGCAAAACTGGTTTTCACATATCCTGGAACGTTCAATCCTTTGTCAACCGCGTTTTTTGCCAAAAGCCCGGCGGCAATGAGAACTCCCGGATTTGAAGTATTGGTGCAGCTGGTGATCGCCGCAATCACAACAGATCCGTGGGACAATTCCGCTGTCTCGCCATTCACGATCGTTGCCTTTTTGGTTAAATCATTTTCGTTTAAACCAAAACCCCGTTTAGCAACCGGTTCCTTTAAAGCTGTTTTAAAATTACTTTTGACCTCAAAAAGCGAAACACGATCCTGCGGCCGTTTAGGACCAGCCAGGCTGGGAACAACGCTGGAAAGATCCAATTCCATTGTATCGCTGAATTGCATTTCAGTTTTTCCCGGGGAATAAAACATCCCTTGTTCTTTCATATAACGTTCAATCAAATCAATTTCTTTTGGAGGGCGTCCCGTCATCTTGTAATAGGAAAGAGTTTCTTCATCCACTGGAAAAAATCCCATCGTCGCCCCATATTCGGGCGACATATTGGCAATCGTGGCCCGATCCGGCAGGCTCAAATGCCGCAGCCCGTCTCCGTAAAACTCAACAAACTTTCCGACCACTCCTTTTTTTCGAAGCATCTGAGTCACGGTCAAAACCAAATCCGTCGCTGTGACCCCCTCTTTAAGTTCACCGGTTAATTTAAAACCCACAACGGAGGGCAGCAGCATATAAATCGGTTCCCCGAGCATCACCGCCTCGGCTTCAATCCCGCCGACACCCCAGCCGACGATCCCCAGGCCATTGATCATCGTCGTGTGACTGTCGGTCCCAACCAAACTATCCGGATAAATAACAATTTCTTTCTCCATCTTTTTTTTCAAAATGCCTTGCGCGAGATATTCCAGATTCACCTGATGAACGATTCCCGTGGCCGGCGGAACCACGCGAAAATTTTTAAACGCCTTCTGGCCCCATTTTAAAAATTCATACCGCTCTTGGTTGCGTTCAAATTCTTTCGTCACATTGATCTTAAACGCTTTATTGCTCCCATAGGCATCCACTTGAACGGAATGATCAATCACCAGATCGCAGTCAACCTGCGGATTGATTTTATGGAAATTCCCGCTGAGGCGCTTCATCGCCGAGCGCATTGCGGCCAAGTCCACGACGCACGGCACGCCGGTAAAATCCTGCAAAATCACCCGTCCAGGTTTAAAAGCGATTTCTTCGCTGGGAATCGATGAGGGATCCCAGGAACTGAGTCTTTGAATATCCTTAAAAGTCACTCGGTAATTGTCGTAATTCCTCAAAACACATTCCAGCAGGACTTTAATGGAAAAAGGAAGCCGCTGTGAATTTCCTAACCCAAGCTTTTGTATTTTTTCTAAATGGAAAACGGTGAATTTGCCCGACGGCGAGCTCAGAATTTTTTTAACCGATTGCGGATTAAAAGCAGAATTCATCTTCGACTCTCCTTCATTATGTGATGTGAAATTTAAAAGTATACGTTATTATATGCAAACATCAAGGATGAGTCAACGGGCGGATAAAAAAACTCGGGCTTTTAAATCTAAACATCCGTTTAGATTTAAAAGCCCGAATTGAGAAACTACCGCGTTCCCCCAAAAAAATTATGGGTTTGTTTTTTCCGGCTGTGTTTATTTTTCTGTTATTTTTTTAGCAGGCTTTGTTTTGTTAGACTTTAAGTGACTTCCTTTTGTATGCTTTGCTCCCCCCGCTTTTCTGGCTTTCTTGGCTGACTTTGTATCATCAGCTTGTTTAGGACTACTCATTTCAGTATTAGTCGTAACACCTTGAGCAAAACTGAAACTTGAAAAGCTTAAAAAAGATATTAAAGCAACAATAATAACGGCTAACTTCTTCATGTTATTCACCTCCTTTCGAAAATTCTATGGTACAAGTTTAATATTTTACAGAGAATAGAAACTATCCACAACTCTTTTGTTAAAAATCGTTTTTTGAAATATTCATATCTCAAGGACTTAAATACTTCGGATAATTACGGCTGAACTTTTTAATGGTTTTTCCATCCCCTTGATCGATCAAGACCATGCTGGCATAACCATCGCCTAGAGCGTCGATTAACGCAATACCTCGATCAGCGTTGAGCGCACAAAGAGCCGTCGACCAGAAATCGGAAACTTCCGTTGTGGGAGCAACCACCGTCACACTGATCATATCCTGCGAGGGAAATCCGGTGATCGGATTAATAATGTGTGACCAACGTTTTCCTTGGATGGTATAAAAATGTTCGTAGTTGCCCGAGGTAGAAACCGAGGCATTGGTTAATTCCAGCACATCAATAATTTTATTTGGATCATTCGGGTCCTGAATACCGATTCGCCAAGGATGGCCCTCGCAGCTGTTGCCGCCAGTATACAATTCTCCAGTTGAATCAACCAAGAAATTTTGAAACCCGTGCGCTCTTAAAATCCTGACCGCTTCATCGCCCGCGTACCCGTCGGCAATGCTGTCAATCGTCAGCTTTGTCGTTGGATTTAAAAGCCGGATTTGATTGCCGGGCAGTAATTCGATGTTGCTAACACCGATGGCTTTTTTAGCTTCCCTTAATTCTTCCAGCGTTGGAAGCCTGTTTTTTTGTTCACTGTCCTTCCAGACGTTGAGCAAAGGGTAAATCGTGATATCAAAAACCTTGTCTGAAAATTTATTATATTCAATCGAATTTTTAATCAATCCATAAGTATCAGCCCCGACCGTTACGACGTTTGGAAAAGAATTGTTGATTTTGTTCATATCGCTTTTGGGATCATAAATACTCAAACGCCAATGGATGTCCGCAAAGCGCTCCCAAATCTCTTTTGTAGCTTGATCGAGCTCGACGGATTGGTTCTGATCATAACACACGTCCACCTTCACAATCCCGCCGAAAAAAAGTCCGGTTTGAGAATGTTTTAATTTAGAACATCCCCCAATGATAAAAACCGTCGTTAAGATCAATAAACAAAATTTTTTATTCATTCCATCAATCTTTAATCAATACCTTTGTCCCCTCGGGAATCAGCATATAAAGTTCTTCCACATCTGCGTTACACATGCGCACACACCCACCCGAGACGGATTTTCCGATCAACTCGGGCTCAACTGTTCCATGAATCCCGTACTTCGGGATATTAAATCCCAGCCAGCGGGTTCCTAAAAAATTTTTAGGCGTTCCCGGAGGAACAACAATCCCGCGATGGAACCAAACAGGATCGATGAGCCGGTCTTTAATGGTGAATTCTCCTATCGGGGTTGTGGTGGATTCTTTGCCGGTCGAAACAGGATAAACCTTAATCACTTGGTCTTCGTTTTGAAGGGTCAGGGTGTTGTCGGATTTATCAATCACGATATTAAAACGCCCGGTCCAGATCGATAACTTCTGACCATCTCGAATGAGGTCGAAATCCAAATGATTTCTTTTCTTGATCAGATCGATCGTTGTGTGAAATTTTCTGGCGATTTTCAACAGCGTATCTTTGGGTTGAACTTTATAAACGACCGTCTGAGGCGTTTGAACATCCGATAGAATGGTTTCTAAATTTACAGATACCACCGGGTCATCATTAGCTAAGACCGGGGGTACGGCAAGGCAGGATATCAGGATAAAAATTGGGAAGGGATTTCTAACATGGATCGGCATGAACTTTACTGACTTTTTGATTCCCCAAAAATCATTCGTAAAACTCCACTCCAAATGACCTGATCAGTTTTATTTTTTTCAAACGTTTCTAAAACCGGCTGCCCCTTCACACTGATGATTTTGATCCCGGTATCAAACTGGCGATCTTTTCCCGAGGGAAGAAGACACTGCCTCGACCATCTCACCTGACCTTCCATGGGGACAGGATCTTTTTTTCCTTTGACAAAAACTTCCAAATAAATATGCTCTCCCTGACTGAGGCGAAAGTTGGTGGTAAAACACAGCCCCTCCACACCGACGTTTTTGCTGATGGCAGCATATTTACTGGTATGAAAATCTCCGGATTCCTGGTCAATAATCTGGAAATTGATGTTGGTAACTAACGGATAGGCAGCCAGAAATAAACCTTCGACTTCGGTCGTGTAACGTTTGAATTTTCGTAGTTCGGAAGGTTTTTGAGTCATGGTGACTCAACTTATAGCACTTTTGAAATTGGGTTGCAATGACTTATCACAAAAAAAATCTCATTCGTCTCATCATCACGCGGTCATTCGCCAGCAACGGTGAACGGTGCGGTTGCGGTAGTCTTCGGGGATCGTGGCCGGTGTCAGTTCAATCAGATCGCGGACGTTAAGACTATTGAGGCGGGGTTCGAAACGCTGGTGGTTCGTCGAGAAGAAAACTGTGGAGCCTGGAACCATGATTTTAAGGACAGCTCGGATCAACTCCGGGTGGTCCAGGTTGACGTCGAAAGACTCATTTTTACTTCGATCTTGAAAAAAAGACGGCGGATCAACAAAGGCGAGCGTGAATCGGTGTTTCTCACGATAGGCTCGTTCCAAAAATTTCCCGGCATCCAATTGAACAAAGGAATGTTGGGGTCCTTCGAGACCATTGAGTTTAAGATTATCCTTGGCCCAGTTCAGATAATTTTCGGAACGATCGATGGTGATGGTGCTTTTGGCTCGACCGGCGGCAGCCGCGCAAGTGAAACTACCGGTGTAGGCGAAGAGATTGAGAAAATCTTTTCCGGTGCTGAGGTTTCTGACAATGACGCGCGTGTCGCGATGATCTGAAAATAATCCGGTGTCCAAAAAATCCTCCAAGTTCACCCAAAAACGCAGATCCCGCTCCCGCACCTCGAAACGTTTCCCCTCGGAGGAACGAAATGTTGGACGGTAACGCGGCCCTTCTTTGGTATTTGTTTGACGATGTCTCAAGTGAACATGCTCCAGCGGAATGTTCAAAGCCTCAGCAACGGCCTTGGCCATCTGAGGAAGCCAATCGGGGCCGGTCTGCAATCGCACGTATTCTCCGACGACTACGTGCCCGGCGTACCAATCCACGACCGCGCGCACTTCCTTAATATCCCAATCGTACAAACGAAAACACTCGATCCCTTCCCGCTTGAAACGCCGCGACAAATGTTGAAAACGCTTGCGAATGCGATTCGCCAAAATCTCGGCCTGGTATTTGGCCTTTTCAGGCGTGACAAAACCTTTGGGTTGGAAATTCATCTCAATGGCTCCAACTGAAATTCCGCCCACGGGCGTAATTTAGAAAAAGGAAGCAATTTTTATTTTTCTTATCGCCTGATTCAATTACTAATAATTTCTAATTCCTCTATATGGTATTGATGAAAGAACCGGCCTAATATCTGTGATTTTATTTTGCTCTAAAATAATTTCAACTGCTTTTGCAATTGCAACTTGTTGTTCGCATGGCCCAATAATGATTTTCTTAAGCCAAGAAAAATCTGATCCCAACAACATTGGATGATAGGGAATTATACGTCCATTTTTATTTTCTCTATAACACATAGACGCAGGGGCATTGGCAAATATCCTAACCTCGTCCTCCTCTTCAAAGCCATTGTGTTTAGACAGATGCGCAGCGATCACAAGAAGTACAAAGCTAATTTGTTCTGGGGTATATTTACTAGTGTGTCCCGTGCTCGTAATAGCTTTGCGAACTTTTTGAATAAGATCTGCCAATTTATTTCCAGTATCACCGTATATACATTGACATAAATTATATTCCCCATTTTGCTCTTTACACTTTCTTACCAACCATTCTCTATCAAAGCCTATTGATATTCCATAACCATCGTTAGCGTACGCTCTCCACTGACTCAATCGATCTCCCTTATCTGCACAAAATGAACCTACACCAGTATTAGCGTTTTGTATTACCTCTTGAGCAGCTTCTTGAGTAATAAAATTATTTAATTCTGCTTTTAACAAAGGGAAGATTTTTTCAATGCCATAACTTCCTTCTTTAATATCATTTGAGCAGGATATATGACTCAACCAGAATTCGCGAGTTTCTAAAATATTTTTTAACGCCGCAAATGTCGTATAATGAAAAAAAATTGCTTTATCATCAGGGATATCGCCTATAATCATTTTAATCTCCAAACAAAAAGCGTTTCTCTTAGTAGGGACGAGAATTCCGAATTCCTTTAATGCCCCGCATTCTATCACAACACAAACTCCATTTCGATTTTTTAATCCCAACAAAAAACCTGTTATGTAAGGTGTCAAGCTTTAGCTCAACGCTGGATTTTAGAGACAGTTTTTACATATCAATCTTTCTTACTGACCGGGAACGGTGGAACTTCCTGTTATTCGTGCCTC
>OBEQ010814390.1_pt1 | contig 11344 bp, 11 predicted proteins | sample 1670901 | NCBI WGS metagenome assembly OBEQ01 (sample SAMEA104232315, study PRJEB22302) | groundwater metagenome | biome: forest; feature: aquifer; material: groundwater | place: USA | collected 2011-08-07 | depth 5.4 m | reverse complement strand
GCATCGAAACTTTTCATGATACTTTTATCATTCGCAATTCGCTCAATGTCTTCAGGGCGATATTTTCGATCACCGCGAGGACCAACACGAAGAGGGGTGATGAGCCCCTTTTTCTCCCAATTGCGAAGCGTGTCTTGGTGAATACCGAAAATGCTCGATACCTCACTAATCGAGAGCAGTGCCTTTTCGTTTGATGTTTTCTTCATATTTCATAGGTTATCATAGGTGCTATATTCTTGTCAAGCTTTTTATGAAATATCATAGCTTTTCATAGGTTAACCTATTTAGGATCAGATGGAGTAATCAACCTCGTTCTTCCCCTTCGTAGATTTTGGCTTTGGTACTTCAAACCATTGGGGATGAACTTTGTAGATTGCCCGCAATTCACGTATACTTTCATCAATATCCTTGAATTTGAGCCATGTTTTTGGTTCAAACTTCCGGACTTCGTCACCGCCAGTAGTTTTGGAAAGTGAGTATTAAAATATCCTTGCTTTAAGCTACTTTCTAAAACATAAAAGTGATGAAATGAGTGAACCCTGAAGGGATTCGAACTATGATGAATAAATTTTCTAAAATAATTTTGAATGCGATCCCCATCTTAGTGATGATTGGCTTAATTCCTTTGGTTCGTAATGACTATATTTTGACTGGAATTTATGCGGCAATTATTATAGTTGCCTTGTTAATCAAAAAGGAAAGAAATGATCTATTGGTTTTAGTCTTTGGATTTTTCATTATGATTGCTTCCGAGTACCTATTTATAAGCACGGGCGTTGAAACATTTGAGCGGAATAGCTTATTTGGTCTAATGCCCCTTTGGTTGCCATTTTTATGGGCTTATGGATTCGTTGCCATTAAGAGATCGGCATTAATCTTAAATTCGGACTAATATTATTGCTATGACAAAACCTAAATACACCAAAAAGAATCTCGGTATCTCACCAGAACGTCTGGCGGAACTTCGCCGTGCGACACTTATAGCTTCTACCGGCTCATCGCTCCGTCTTTCAGGCTCTAAAGTCACCAATGAAGAAGTCGAGCAGATTATGATCCTTAGTAAACTTTCCGAGCAAAAGCAGGAAGCTCGAACCAAGTAGGATTTTCTTTGTAGATTCGCCTCAAATCACGTACAATTTTATCAATGCGATTGAAATTAAGCCGCTTCGGTTCAAAGTTGCGCCAACCATCACCGCTCTGCTCTTTTTTTGTCTGCCGGAGATAAATCCGCCTTCGACGAAAAAAATATTATACCCTCACCGGCAGGGGAGGTTCGGATTCTTTTATCTCCGTTATTTTTTTCACATTTTAAGTATCGTAGCTTTTGCGACAAACCGTTCCGTGTTATTCTTGAGGGACTTAAAAAACTTTTATTATGATGAACGAACAACTCATTGATTACATCCGCCGGCAGATCGTGGCAGGTATCGGGAAGGAAAGTATCAGACAGTCGCTCATCGGTGCGGGATGGTTGACAAGTGATATTGATAAAGCGCTTGTAGAGATTGAGGGGGTAACTTCGTCACGAATTCCGGGAGCACACCCGTCACCGGCGACCGAACCGTCTACGCTCACCGCTCCCTCTTTCACCATCCCCGCACACGCCGCTCCCACTTCTCCGGCACCGATATTCCCCATTCCCGCCTCCTCTACAATCACACCGCATGAATATTCGGCACAGACTCCCCGCCCGCGGCGCATGGGAATCATAGCCCTATCCATAATCGGTCTTCTCATACTCGCCGGCGGAACATACGCCTACATTATGAATATCGGACCGTTTAGCCGACCGCCGTACACGGAGGCGAATTTGATTTCGGGCATTCTCAAATCAATTTCGCGCATTAATACTTCTTCGTATTCGCTCTCCGCCTCTCTCGCGGTAGCCAAGCGCGATGCCGGTGCGGTGCCATTTACCACTCACATCACCGTAGATGAAAAACTCCTCAAGCAATATCAAAATGATGCGAAGCGTGCGCAAGACATCGAATCGCTGTTATCCGCTCTCCATGCACATCTAACGCCGTATCCCGCTTCATTGCAGGCGGTCATTGATGATAATAATAAGAACCGTTGCTCGTCTTCCAGTGCAGTTAGCAGAAGTCATTGCTTATCTTACGGGAGTCCTCTAACGACCACCGACCCCTTGGGACACTCCTATGATTACAAAGTTACCGAACAGGGCAAAAACTTCGCACTCACGGTATCGTTTGAGACGGATAATGCCATCACCACACTTAAACAATCGTATAAATTTTCTACCGCCACAACTCCCCTTGACGGGCTTCGTGTTACTTTTACCAAAGACAGCCCCTCGTACTTTTACCTGCCGCAAGAGCCGCCCAAACCGACGATTCTTCAGCTCGACGAGGCGATGAGTTATATACCGGCTGAAATGTCGGGAAGTATGTCCGTCAGCGCACAGACCGATTGGCAGAAGACCGATGCGGCCGATTGGAAATTCAATATTGACGCCCACGGAGATTTCGGCGACCTCTCCTACAAAGTCAACGCCGACGCGCTCAAAAAAGATGGCATTTATTATTTCAAAATCAACAATATTCCGAGTTTATTCCTCGGCTCTCTCGGAGCAATCGAGGGTCAGTGGATCAAGGTTGATCCGAAAGCAGCTTCTTCCTCGCAGAGCACCTCGCTCATCGGGCTCTCTCGGTTGCCGGATGCCGAAAAGTCCTACAAAGAAAATCGCAAACAACTGACGAACCTTCTGCAAAAAACGGTTACTATCGCCGAAGAAGAACACCTGATCGCTTTCAAGTCCCCGCCGTCCAGCGAAAGGATTGATGGTCGCCCCCTTTACCGCTATGATCTTAAAATCAATAAAAACGCTATCGTCCCCTTTTACCGCCGGCTCCAGCAGGAGATGAAAATCATGAATCTCTCCCGCGATTATGGCACACTGATTGACGAAGGATACATCGCCTATCTTCAAAGTCCCGCGTTTGACGAGATCTTTAATTACTACGAAAAGAACACCTCCTACACCCTGTGGGTGGATGCGCAGGGATTCCCCGCTATGCTTAACTACACCCTCCGCATTATTCCGCCGGATACCGCGCAACAGCTCAAAGACAAGCAGGTCAACATCGTCTTCAAACTTGGCCTATCCGACATCAATAAACCGGTTGATATCAAAGTACCAACTCCCACGAAAACCATCCAAGAAATTACGAATAGCTCAAACAGTTCGTTCTTCGGTGCACAGTATCATCCTCCGCGCGATGCGAAGCGCGTGAGTGATATTAAAAGTATGCAACTTGCATTGGAGCTTTACTATGACGCCTGCGGACAATACCCGCGGCAGGACAATCAGCCGCTCATTCTTACGTCCGGATCCGTGGGCGGCGGAGAAAAATTTCTAAAACTTTCCAGCGGGTGTGAGAAAGGGACGAGTATGGCGACGTGGCTCCCAACGGCTCCCTCTAATCCGACACCGGGCGGATCGGACTATGCCTACTGCAGTACTTCAGACGCCTCAAAAACAGAATGTTCGAGCGCCTATAACGGCACGAAAAGCTACGTCCTCACTTTTAGTTTAGAAAATCCAACAGCGGGTCTTGCTTCCGGCAAGCACATCGCCATCCCCAATAAGATTCAGTAGCCTTCCCATTTTGGTATCTTCTTTCTCCCATGCTTCAGAAAGGACAAAAAGCTCCGCTTGATATATCTGTTCTGGATATAAACGGTAAGAAAGTTTCTCTTGCGGATTATAGCGGGAAGTGGGTTGTGCTGTATTTTTACCCCAAGGACGACACGCCCGGATGTACGAAAGAAGCGTGCAGTATCCGCGACTGGCGGGACGAGATTGTGAAAACGGATGCGGTCGTCATCGGTGTGAGCAAAGACAATCCCACGGCTCATCAAAAATTCATCGCTAAGTACGGGCTGAATTTTCCCTTGTGGTCGGATACTGAACACGAGTTGATGGAAGCGTTCGGCGTGTGGCGGGAAAAGAAGTTTATGGGACGCGCCTACATGGGCACCGTACGCGCGACTTTTATCATCAACCCCGAAGACGTCATCGCCCACACATGGGAAGCCGTCAAACCAGAAAGCCACGGCGAAGAAATTATGCGCGTTCTCCGCTCACTCATATAGAGCATCGCCTCATTGTTAAAAAAACTCCGACTGGAGTTTTTTTATATGCGGTATTATTTTGCCATCGATTCCTTCTTCCGCTATACCCCGATCTCGTGGTATAGCTACTTTGCGTCATGGACACAGACGCCTCCTGCATCCGGAATCCGCCCGAGCTCGCAGTGGTAATTCACGGGACAGATCGGCGCATTTCTGATGAATCCTCCGCAGTGCTGTCCGGTCGCATCGAGTACCGGCCGCACCTTGGTGCGATGTGCGAACGGCGTGACGGAAAGCAGTTGCGGCTCGTCAAGCGCGTGCTGATACTCCATGCCGATCCGGAGACCGAAAACGAACGTAGCGCCAAATATGATTACCGCAAGAATCTTTGAATACCATGTTACCTCATTCCATTTGATAGTCATACGACTATTGTAGTAGTTCTTCATACGCACGGCAAGTAATAGTTCCCCCCTCATTCCATTTGATAGTCATACGACTATTGTAGTAGTTCTTCATACGCACGGCAAGTAATAGTTCCCCCCTCATTCCATGATGGGAGCCCTGCAATAACTCGATTGGCTTCAGATTGTATACGTCAGGATATTCGCAGTTCTGGAATTGATCGCGTGGGACAAAACAAAATCCCGCTTTCTGCGGGATTTTGAATAACGTGATCAATCTTCCACGTTAAGGAGTGCCGATTGCCGTTGCGGCATTGTCAAACTCATTCACCTCATTGATGATATTATTCGGATCAACTTGAACGCTTACCGCGTAAGAGGTGCCTGGCACATACGATATTCCCCAATTATCATATGTCCAACTAATCGCCATGCAGACCCCTTTTTGACGCACGGGACTCGGGTCAAAATCCTTGCTCATGCCATTGATGGTCACGCGAATAGGAAATGTGGTAAGGTCGGTAGTACCGAGATTACACAACGTCGCTTGAACTCCCGTGGTCTTAACAAGAACGCTTCGCACAGAGAGGTGAGCACCCGGAAGAGTGGGGACAGCAAGCGTCGTGGTGGCGTTCACCGAAAATTGCGTACTTGAAGTTTTGTAATAACCGTTCGGATCTATGATGGAAACGGCGGTAAAGGTAGCACCCGGATCATAGGTAAGACCCCATGTTCCGTACGAGATAGCATCCGTCTCGCACATTCCCGCTTTTCGCGCACCGGTAACTTCAAAATCTCTGTTAATACCGTTCAGACGAATACGGAACGGAGCTGTGGTAAGATCTGAGGTTCCCTTGTTGCAGAATGTGACCGTTACGCCGCTATTATCCAGTGTCGTATTCGTCACCGCAAGACGTGCTTGGGGCACCGCCACGACCGGAGAAACTTGAGCAGGAGCGGCATTCACGGTATAGCTCTGAATAACTTGAGTGACCGGGACGACATCACAACTGTAAAGAGCGTTAAGTTTTGCTCGAGTTCCCTTACCTACATAGCCGTTCCCTTGTGTAAGCCCGGCAGGAACCAAAACGGTCGCGGCATATTTTTGTTGAAACGCCCTCACCGCATTTGAAGTGGCACTTCCAAAAAAACCGAATTCTTGCTGTGGGATATCAAATTCTTCTTTTAAGAGAATATACTGAAGATATCTGACCGCTATTCCCTTCATACCAGTTTTTAGATTTGCGGTAAAATCGTAGCAACCGATAGGCCATGGCTTGGTAACCGACGATACCACCGGAGCACCGGGAGACGAAACCGTGGAAGACGGAACCACCAACTGTTGGATATCGGCAAGAGCGCTATTAACCGAGAATAATCCTATGAGACTTGCAACCACCGTAAGATATTTTAACGAGCGATGGTACATAGTGTTGTATAAAAAATTAATTTTTTAATGATTTTGAGAATACATCTCCTCGACCAAAAGATTTACTGCGCTTTAGTATACCACACGCCCCGCCCGCCCTATAAAAAGTTATCCCCAAGGGGGATGGATCATAAATCAACAAGATACAGTAAAGATCATCCACGCCATGCATTAAAGCTATCCCTCGCGTCTCATCCTCTCATCAGGACTCACTATTCTTACACCAAGGGCGATCCGTCACATGCAGTGCGAGCTTGAAAAAATACTATCATGTGCTAGCATGTTTCTGTTCTGCTTGTTATTGAACGAAGAACCTTAAAATCCTATTGCCCGGAAAGAGGAGGTATTGTATGACTACGCTACGCGTCGGTATTGTTGGTTATGGAAGGATGGGGAAGCATCACGCCGAAGTTTTCTCCGGCATCAAAGGAGCGGGAATTTCAGCAGTTGCGGATCCGGCTGACAATCTGCGGGAACAAGCACGCGAGACCTATCGATGCGCCGTTTTCGACCACATTCATGGCATGCTCACCCAAAGGGAGCGACCTGATATTGTAGTCATCGCAACTCACTCTCCACTCCATCATGAACAAACCCTCGAGGCGCTTTCCGTAGGTTGCCATGTTATTTGTGAGAAGCCCATGGCTGACTCACTGCAAGAATGCGATGACATGGTGAACTTAGCCGCGGCGAGAGGTCTCAAGCTTGCCGTTCATCATCAGAGCGTCTTCTCGCGCGCGTTCGCCCATGCGCGACAGATGATCGTTTCCGGCGAGATTGGCGAGCTGTGCCTGCTTCGCGCGTACGGCAAGGGCAGAGTCGCGTGCAGTGACGTGAAGGAAATCGGCGGACATCTGGTGCACGGCATGCGCTATCTGTCCGGCGGTGAAGTTACCGAAGTATACGGCGATGTAACCTGTGAAGGTCGATCGGCCACCAACGAAGATGCGCGGCGCGTTCAGGAACTCTATCCCGAAGGACGAGATTCCGGCATTGGGGCGGGCGATCGGATGTTCGGATATTATAAGTTCACCAACGGCGTTCGGGCAGAGTTGCAGCTCGCCTTGTTGGATGAGGCGCCGGCAACCTATAATGAGAGTCGCGTATTTGGATATTATATCGATGTCTTCGGCACCAAAGAGCGCTTGCAGTTGTACCTCCCCCATACGCTCTTTCGGAATCGCTCACCCTATGATGATTGGGCAAGAGGCGCGACACGCTGGGAAGAGGTGAATCCCGACTTCCGCAATGATCGGGATCCGCTCCTTACGCGACTTTTCATCGAGGATTTTATTGAGGCGATACAAAAGGACAGAGATCCCAGAGTATCCGGACGAGAAGGACGCATTGCCATGGAGATGACGCTTGGCATTACCCGTTCCCACCTTATGGGAGTCCCCCTTGCGATACCGCTTGCTGATCGACGGCATCCCCTTGCACCTTAATGTAAACGGAGGTGAGTAAAAACCGACCCGCGGACAAATACTCCGCGGGTTATTTTTTTGCCAAGGATTACTGCACGGACAGTACCTGCGGCCCGAGAGCAGAGGCATAGGGCTCCACCGTAAGAGAAGCGGGGCCTCCGCTTTTGGTGAGAGTGGCATGGAGTTCAAAATAACGCTTGCCGAATGCGGGTACGATAAAAGGAGTGTCTGTTTTGATCTCAAGCGAGATGGGAACATTGGCCGCATTTGGGGCGATTGTGGCAAGATTTGTGGCAACGGGGTTGCCTCCGCTGTATGGTTGGGTCAAAAACTGATCCTCATAGGCAGATACCCTAAAGTTAGCGACCGATACATTCTGGGTGGTGACAGTAAACGCAAGTATGCCGACGACCGCATCGGAAGAACTCGCAGTATAGCTTAATCGATACAGTATCACATCGCCGTTTGATAGTTGATTGGTGGGAAGCGGAAGTTTTTCTTGGCTCACTTGAGGAGAGAAGGTTATCTGAAACGGCTTGGTCGCGGCTATGATGGATTGACCGTTTACATTTGTCCTTATCATGAGCACATAGGAGCCCACAGGGACAACAGGAACAATACTATGCTCCCAGCCATCATTAGGGGTATTTTTTATGAAGTCATATTCTTTTCCCGTGGCATCACGCAGTGTTATTGAGTCAATATTCTGGTCATACGCAAGTCCCGTGCTGTTCCACTGAATGACCGCGTCGTGTCCCGAGACCCACTGGATATGCTCATCGGGCGAGGTTATCTGGAGTGTTGGTTGGGCGGCGGCCGAGATGGTGAATGGTATTGAGACCCGCTCCGGTCCTTGCACGATGAGAAGAATATAATTTCCCGGTCGGATCGTAGTGCATCCACCGGATTGAGTACAATTCACATGCCCTACCTGCCAGAAGAACGAGTTTTTGTCGGTGCTACTCACCACCGGATACGATCCTATCCTGTCTGAAGTTTGGACATACACCCAGCTTGGCGTTATACCGAGTCCCTGCCAAGTGATCGTGTGAAAACTATCAAATTGCCAACTCTCGCTGCTATGCGGGGAAGTGATAGCAAGTGGTGAGGAAGGAACCGGCACGGCACCACTCAATATCTCAACAGGCAACCCTTCAAGATTCGCGGTAACCGACGCTCCCAGAGTTTTACCTGAAATGGTTGCCGCAAGCTCAAAATATTTCTGATCTTTGTCATAAAGGCGCAGAGGATATCCATCACTATTGATATTAATCTCATTGCGCTCGCCGGATATCGCACCGCTTTGCGTCCCGATGGGATTGGTACTATAGGCCTGCTGTGAAAAAGAAGGGTCGGAGTAGGAGTTCACAGCAAGATTACTAACGGAAGCTCCGGAACTTATGATGTGGAATGAGAGAGCATTGAGCGTTGCATTACCGCTGACCCGAGCCTTGAAACGATACAAGATCATTGAGCCGTTTGAGAGTGTGGAGGAAGGAACCGGAAGTTTCTCATACTGGAGAATTGCGATGGACGGGGCAGGGGCGGGAATCGGGACTGCTATCAGAGAAGGAGTGGGTGAAGGCGTCAAGATAGGTACAGAGGAGACAGGGGGAGGCACAGTGCTATTGGCACAGTTGTCCATGATCTTAACCCGAGTTTGAGGTCCTACTGCTCCATAACCAGTAGCATCAGGCGAACCGGTTGAAATGATTCCAGATTTTGTCTGAAAAAGCTGAACAGAGCGTTCGGTTGCCGGACCAAAGTAACCGGTCACTAATCCCTCGGGATATACGGACGCATCATTTTTCAAATAGTTTTGTAGTTGCGTTACCTGTCCCTCGGTCTGGGTATCGTTTAATCCGAAATAAAGATTGTAGGTCAGCTTGGGACAATCCAAAGAAGACGGGTGGTTTTTCTGAAGGAGAACCTGAATCTGCTGTTGAAGCAAGACGATTTGCGCCTGAAGTTGCTCAATAAGAGCTGCGGAATCCGCAGTAGAATCTGCGAATGATGCCGGAGGAAAGCACAGGGACAAGAGACACAATGATAGAACAAGTTTCTTCTTCATAAATGTTTATAAATAAGGTCTTTTTTAGAGGAACCGATAGGATTTATAGTAATCAGATCAAAAACCTTTCTGCGGAGAATAATACCACAACAGAATCCTTATTACAAAAATTGCCTTTCGAATTAGAGGTAGCTTTTCGGACATTTGATTATTTCTGTATTAAAGTTTTAGCGCGGGCGATGGGACTCCTCCTCTCCCGTCGGTCGCGCGCGCCTTCAGCACGGCTCCCTCCTCCTTCGGAGCCGCGGTTTCTTAAAACATAAAGACATTTATGTTTTAAGAATACCGTTCGAATCCTCTCTAGCGTCACCTGTGTATAATAAAAAGGCATCATAAGATGCCTCTTTATTATACATGGCGCGGCATAGTGGACGACGTTAGAACTATTATACAGAGGCAACAGGGATATATTCACATCCCCAATCTCACGTCCACAGGGTCGGATTTGGTTTAATGATGCTCGCTACTAACAGTAAAATACAATCCCATCTCAAACCTTTTTCTTTCGTTTCAGCATCTTTTTGGTCTGTTTTTCGAATAATTTTACTTCTTTTTTAACTTCCTTAATGTGCTTTTCGGGTTTGAGATTTTCTGGCAGATCTCCACCAATGTCTTTGATCGTTTGCCTGACTTTTCCTCCAACCATAAAATGAGTCTGGTTTGCCGCCGCTTCTCCCCTCACACTGTCTTTTTTCAGCTTCTCCTCTGTTTGCGTGATCCTGAACAGATTTGCCGCAAGTTCGGTAGAGCCTGCTCTGTCCAGCAACTCACCCTTTTTGATACCCTTCCTTCCCTCAACGTCAGTAACTGAAGCGCCATACAATCCTCTGTATCCGGCATCATTGAACAAACCAAAGCGAGAAACACCTGCCTGCTTGGCGATCTTGAACAATTTCTTGTTCTCATTTGAAACCTCGCCGCGAACAAACAATCTTTTCTCAGCGTCGGGTAGCTTGTCAAAAATTTCCTGTCTTCTAGCCTGAATGGCAAAATAGGTTTGGGCTAAAGCGATTTCAGACTTGTTGGGGTCTCCATTTTGAGCTATCAAATAACAGGCGTATCGGTCTAACTTATAGTCCCTCACTTCTCGCATAGTATTTGAGCCAATTTGAACCATTTTAACCGAACGGTTAAAATGGTTATCCACATCCTGCCCGCTATTCATACAGGCACGCGCTGCCCTGCCGATAACCTCTTCTGCTTTCTGCCAATTTTCATAGCCCAATAAAGGCAGCAATTCGCGTGCTTCCCAATACTCAATTCTGTTCTCATCTCTCTTTTTTATATCCTCAAAATCTTTGTGGGGACTTGAGGGTACCATTTCGTTAGTCATAGCTCTATACTGAATAAAATTCACCTTAGACCTTTGTCCAAGAAAAAAGTCCAAATGACGGAGGCAGTGTTTCTGTATGAATGTTCGGAAATTCAGTATGTAATCTTTTTACCATATTCTCTACCCTTGGCGTAAACAAGCCATACAACTTTACCGCTTCATGTATATTAAGAGTGAGTTTAATATCGCAACGCGGTGCCAATTGCGTGATCAAGTCTTTAGGAAAAATCCGCATTCCATATTTCCCAATAATTGGATAGACGGAAATCCCATTTAAATCTTTAAACGGAATATTTTTTTTGTCTTTTCCTGAAGTAATGAGGATTCCGTCTTTTTCTTCAATTACTTTTTCATAAGGAAGAACATACGAAAAGCGCGCGTTAAGGACTGCAGGATTACTATTCGCGAATACAATTTGATTAAAACTGTCCAGTATAGGTATTTTCATTGATAGATGATACCAAGTTAGAACCGAAAAGTTCTTTTGGTATCTAGATTTAATAATAAAATCTTCATCAACGCGGGCGATGGGACTCGAACCCACGATCTCCTCCGTGACAGGGAGGCGCTTTAACCAACTAAGCTACG
>OBEQ012368343.1_pt1 | contig 11345 bp, 12 predicted proteins | sample 1670901 | NCBI WGS metagenome assembly OBEQ01 (sample SAMEA104232315, study PRJEB22302) | groundwater metagenome | biome: forest; feature: aquifer; material: groundwater | place: USA | collected 2011-08-07 | depth 5.4 m | reverse complement strand
GACAAAGACCCGCTGATTGTGCAACACTGGCCCAGTGCCTAAAATCCTGCTGCTAGTCATCGTTTGCTTATTGTTAATTGGAACCGGGTTAGAACTGCACCAATACTACCGCCACCAATATGTCTTAGGTTTAGCCATAGCCAGAGACGTCAAAACTCAAAAACTTATTCAAGAAATTGACTACTGGCAAAAAATTGCTTCCGCCTCCCCTACTTACAAAGATGCTTACGTCCAATTAGCCATTTTAAACCAGGATTTAGGGGACACTGCCCAAGCCAAAGTGTGGATGCAAAAAGCCTTGACCTTGGATCCTAATTGGCTGGTGCCTACTCCTTTACAACCTCTTCTGCCTTGACTTCGGCTTTCTTCTCTTCACCCTCTTTGACTTCGCCTTCAGCTGTAGTCTCACCCTCAGCTACTCCGGCTTCACCTTCAACTGGAGCGGGAGCTTCTTTGGGCTCTTCGGCCGCTAAGGGCTCAATCTTGGCCACCAAACTATCAGCTTCAGTTTTGACTTCAATGTCGGCGGGGACTTTTATATCTCTGACCAAAACAGCGGCATCAACTTCAGCTAGACTGGTGATATCTACTTCTAAGTGTTCGGGGACATCTGTAGGCAAAGCTTCAATTTCAATTTCTGATAATTGTTGCACCAAAATTCCCAGTTTTTCGGTTACGGCGGGGGCTTCACCAACTAGCTTGACTGGAACGGTAGTGGTCACTTTTTGCTTCAAATTTACTTGGTGAAAGGCTACATGTTGAGTCATACCGGTAACTGGATGGCGTTTCAATTCAGCCATCATCACTGGCCGATCATCCTTTTCCCCCTCCACTTGGAGGTAAATTAAAGTTGATTCCCCGGCTTCCTTGAGTAAATGGGCCAAGTCCTTCTCCCCCACTTGAATAGTGGCCGAGGTGACGTCTTTGCCGAAAACATTAGCGGGAAGTTGCCCGGTAGTGTGTAGTCGCTTGGCTGCTCGACCCACAGCTTGGCGAGCACTGGCTTTGAGAGTATGTTTAATCATATTATGGTGCCGGTACCCAATCGAAGTTCCACCGCAAGTACCGATTCGTCAGAGCATTATACCCAAGGCTGGCACCAGATGCAATTTGCGCCGGTAGACTAGCGGACACCCACCAGCCACTTGGGTAGTTTACTCTTAAGCTAACTGGATAAGGAGCCACCCCGGGTTGATTTGGTAAACTCAATTGATAATCCCAACGTGGGGCCTTGGGGACAGGCAGGGTAAAGCGTAAACTTAACTGCTGATTCTCCCCCATTGCTAAGGGCAGTAACAAAGCCAGCTTAGTTAACCCATGGTCAATAACTGGACTAATAGTTGTCGTAATTTCTGTCTCTCCTAACTTAACTTGCTCTATTTGAGCCGTAGGCGGTAAATAAATTCGCACCCAATCTTTGTAGTTCCCCCCTGGCCAATTGGCCACGGCGCCGTGATGGTTATAAGTCCAAGTATAGGTACTGATGACTTGGTCAGGAGTCACTGTCAGTTGAAGAGCTAATTGGCGCGAGACGTCCGGATCGACTTTGTTTACCCCGACATTGCTATCCACCAGATAGACTTGGTTGTTAACACACGGGTAGGTAGAAATGCACTCTGCCGAGGTCAGTTGACCTCGCCAAGCCAGCGGCACCAAATTAGGGTTGGTCAAAGAGCTGACTAAAATTTGCCGGGATTCTAAATTGCTCAAAGCCAAACTGGCCAATTGATACAGTTGAGCCGAACTAGCAGTTTGGCTGGAAGTATACAGTTGCTCGGTCAACCGGGGTAGCAATTTAGGTTGGGCAGTATCAAATTGCAGGTGACCCAAATAATTAGCCCACAGGTTATCCGCGGTTAACTTACCCCCATAATCAGCCAAATCTGCCGAGCCTAAAATAGGCAGCATTTGCCGCAAGGTGTTTAAGTTCATCGCCACTACCCCCACTACTTCTTGACCTAATTCTTTGTTTACAAACCAAGCCGCTTTGGTAGCTGTGGTAGTAAAATCTGGATCCCAATTGGCATCGCGCAGATACCAATTGTTCTCCCCCAGCGCCTGGCGCAAGTCGGCGGGGGGAACAACTTGCCCCCGCAAGTGTTGGTCTACCTCGGAAGTAGACAGAAACTGGCTGTGCTTGATTTTTCCATCCGCAATTTCGACTAAGGCAATGCCTTCGATAAAACCTCCCGTTGGTCGCACCTCTGAGTTGTCTTGCAACAGGACTAACCAAGTGGCGGGAGTGGCTGACTGCAACTGGGTCAAGAGCGGCGTGATACCAGTCAGTTGATTGACCGTCTTTCTCGCCGCGCTAATTTTTTGTGGTAAACCTGGGGCTAACCAGGCCGGTAATGAGCTGGTTTGGAGTTGAGAGTCCAAATAGCTTAAGCTTTCATTCAAATGACTGAGCTGTTCAGAGACTCCATCAATGGTGCCTCCAGCTGCCAGTTCTTGGGGGTGAACTAAGCGGGAGATAAAGGGCAACAGCTCTTGGCCCACCTCGTTGGCTTGAGTTATCACCGGTGAGATAGCCTTAACCACAGTTAAAGGTTCTGCCAGGTCAAGGCCAGGAGTTAACACAGTTAAAGGCAGGGCAAATTGGGCTGTGAAACTGGCCAGTTGGGCACAATGTAAACTAATTGGCCAGTGATTGGTAGTCAAACTCCAATCCAAACACTTCAGACTCAACCCACCGGTAAAGACTAGACTGGCCAAAATTAACCACGGTGACAACAAGATTAACAAACTAAAAAAAACTAACTTGCTGCTCATCCCCTGCTTGGCTGCCTCCAGAGGTGGGGCGTGTAAAAACTTAGGCAACTCTGACTGTGGGGTTTGTGCTAGAGGAGGATCGAAACTAATAAACGCTCTGACTACTGCTTGGGCTGTTTGTTTAGGATTAGTCAAACCCTTGGTTTCAATAATTACGTAACTCAAGCCAAAATTTTTGCCAAACTGTTCCACAATTGCTTGGGCTACTTGACCAAAAGATGTAGTTAGAGACGGGACTACTAAAATAAACTTCGCCTTGCGCTTTAAAGCTTGGTCTAAATGAGTATGGAGAGCCGAAGTATATTGCACTGTTTCTGACCAGACCAGTTTTTCAAAGCCGGTTAAGTAAATTACTAGATCATAGTCTTCTTTCTCCCCTACTAATTCCACTACTGAATACTTTTCCAAAAATCGCGAGATTTCTTTAGCCAATTCATAACGAGTTGGGGTAATAAATATTTTAGTTTTCCCGGAAATAATTTCCGTTAACCATTTCTTAACAGCCATGTGGCAATTATAACGAATTAAATTCGATATATCAGCTTTATAACTGCTATAGCGGATGAAAGATTCGTGAGGAGAACATCAGTGATGTGCAAACTTTTACTTGGTTTCATGTGACCAAGAAAATTTTTTTACTTTTAAAAAAAGATGTGAAAAAGATTTCGAAACTAGGCCGAATAGTACTGGTCTAAAATTTTATTTACTAAACTATCAGCCAAAAAATTTTTAGCTCTGGGAACATACACGAAACTTTTAACCATTAATTTGTTTTCTAAAATGTTAGTTTTAATTTTTTCCCAAATAGTTTTTAATTCAGGATTTTTTATTTTAAAATTTCCTTGTAGTTGATTAATTACCAGCAATGAATCTAAATAAAATTCGACCTCTTCATTAATTTTAGTTTTAATCAACCAATCTATAGCCATTTCTACAGCCTGGTATTCGGCCTGGTTATTAGTAGCTTGACCTAAATATTTACCTTGAGAAAAAATCACTTCTCCTAGATGATCGTAGACAACAAAAGTGCTAGCGGCTGGTCCCGGATTTCCTCTGGCCCCCCCATCGGTATGAATTTTCAGCATGCAAAGTGATTGTAACAGTTGCCCCCAGGACCACCAATAACAAAACATTTTGTTGCAAAGTCAGCCAGTAATGGTCTACCATTCCAATTGCGACTACACCAAGCACTGCAGTCGCTAGTAAATAATTGGGTAGTTTAATTAAGTAAACAATTTTTTTGCTTAACTCCAAAATTAATACTACTGTAACAGGTAGACCTAACTCAGCGGCTAGCAATAAATAAATATTGTGGACTGGCTGGCGGATAAAGGGGGCAGCGGCAGGAATGAAGTTGCCCAAACCCACACCCCACAATGGCGAGACAGCAATAGTTTTAACTGCTACTTGACTCAAAATTACTCTGTCGGCCACTGCACTGGGGTGAGCCGTACCTAGGAATAAAACTAAACCGGCTAGTAAAAATAAGGCCGCCGCTAGTTTTGACCGCCACCATATGGACAAGGGTAATAATAAAGTTGCCGACCGGGAAAAAGTGAAGGGAATGACTGCCCAGCTAACTAACTGACTGGTACTACTGGCTAGCATGCCAGCAATGAGCATCCACCCTGCCAAGGCATTGGGGTGGGGGAGAGTGGCATATGGCCGCAACCAAACTCTTGAATTGATCACCACTCGGGCAATTCCGGGAGTGGTAATGTCAAAGCGTCTTTCTCCTAACCAATATAACCACCCTCCCAATGAATGCTGCAAGACAAATTGGCCGATGGCCAATGCTGCTGTCCACAGCACTGCTACCGATAGCCACTTGGACCAGGCAGCTGACTGGCCATCGCGCAGTAGGTAGCGATAGAGCCAATAATATTCATAGACCTTTACCCAACGATATAGAGCTACTTGGGGTAAAACCGCCAGAGCCGTATTAACTACCGCTATGAGTATTACCCAGCGGGGAACTTTAACTAATCGCCGGGACAAAAGCATTAACCCCCCAATTAATACATCGGTTATGTAAATTGTAGGGGAAAGGTAGTCCACCCGCACCCCATTGACCAAACTCCAGCTAGGCCAAAAGTGGAGGGCTAACTGGGACGGCAGGAGAATAAATAGGGCGAGGAACAGAAAGTGTTCAAGTTTTGCCACAGCCTAATTATATGCTGCTCACGCTTTGGGGGAGACCACAATGCTTCTGGTTCGACCTTCGCCCATCGATTCAGTTTTGACTTGATTGTGTTCGGCTAAATACATGTGCACCAGGCGGCGTTCGTTAGCCGGCATGGGGGGTAAAGAATGGGGTTGACCGGTTGCTACAACTTGCTCTACTGCCCGGTCAGCTAACTGTTGTAAAGTTTGTTCCCGGCGCTGGCGGTAGTCGTTGACATTAACCACAATGTTAACCCATTCACCAGTTTGGGCTTTTAAGTGTTGACCTACCATTAGTTGCAGGGCCGACAAAGTTTCTCCGTGGCGGCCGATTAACACTCCGGGATTGTCACAAGCCAAGTTAACTTGGTAGGTGTTATTGGCTTCGTCATATTCCACCGTTACTTCCGCTCCCACCCCCAAAAATTCTAACAATTTTTGTACTAAGGCCAAAATGGTTTCCGCAGTTTGGGTCATTATGCTTCTGATTTTACCAAACCCACAGCTTTGAGCCAAGGCCGAAGGCCGCCCCAACCAGTGACTAAGTACTGCTGCCCCATCGATACTAAGGAAAATACCAACCAGTACAAAATCAATCCCGCCGGGAATTGGTAGCCAAAAATAATGGTCATGGCGGGAAACATATACACCATTTGGGTTTGGGTAGCGGCCATCATATCGTCTTCGGGTGCTGCCGTTTTCTCCGCCAACTTCTCTTCTTTCTTAACCGCCGGGATCATCATTTTCGAACTCAATAATTGAATTATGCCGGTTAAGAGCAGTACTAGTCCGGGTAAGGGCACAGGCAAGGCAGGAACCTTGATGACATTGGGTTGGGATAGATCCAAGGAGTAGAATTTGGTGGAAAGTTTGAAGTCTGCTGGCAATTTATTGTTGTCATATAAAATCGGGTTTAAGTTTTTAACTAAATCGGCCCCGGTGGGTTTTAACACCGTGCGGAAGGCGTTAAACAGGGCAATTAAGACCACGATCTGCACAATCTGGGGCAAACAGCCCGAAGCCGGATTGAAACCATGATCTTTATACAGTTGAGCTTGGGCGGCCATTAAGGCGGTCTTGTCGTCTTTGTATTTGGCTTTTAATTTCGCCAGTTCAGGAGACAGTTCCGCCATTTTTTTACCCGACTTGAGACTGGGGATTACCAGGGGAGTCATAACTAAGCGCAAAATGATGGTCAGCCAAATAATGGCCCAGCCCAAATCGCCCGCGTATTTAGTCAAAAAAATTAAGGCGTTAACCAAGGGCTGAAATAGCAAGATGTGCCACAGGTTCCCCATATTAATTAACTAAATCGACGCCAAAGTCGTGCCAAGGATGACAACGACTAACTCTAATTAATCCTAATTGAATACCTTTGACCACCCCATATTTAGTAATGGCTTCATAAGTGTACTGACTGCAGCGGGGATAGAAGCGGCATACTCCCGGACCATTAAGCCAAGCGAAGTATTTTTGATAGCCCTTGATTAAGATCAAGACAAATTTCTGCATCGCTCAAGTTTAACATGGACTTTTTGGGAAAGATAATCATATCTATAGATCCTGGTAAGTGAGTCACTGCAGCATATATTTGGCGGCGTAATTTATTGCGCACCACCGCTCGCTTGTCTAACTTGGCCGAAGTAACTACTGCAAAGCGGTTGAAAGCAAGCTCGTTTGGTAAATACTTTACCGCCAAATGGGAAGAGGTGAGAGACGAGCCAGATTGCTGCACTTGCCAAAACTGCTGGCGAGTCAATCTTCTTTCCTTAGGAAGCATGGCTTAATTATACTCAAACCAGGTTCTCTAATTCGGCCATTGTAAATAAATAGTTCAGTCCTAGTCCCAATGATTTCATTGTCTCGAAAGTTATTTCTGACCTTAATATGACACAGAGAACTCTGCCTACGGATGCTCCCACTTCCTGCAAAGCGGAGACTCCGTCCTTGATTGTGCCACCAGTAGTAACTACATCTTCTAAAAGCAGAGTAATTTTACCGTCAACTTCGGCCCCTTCAACTCTATTTTTGGTTCCGTGTAGTTTAGGCTCATATCTAATGTAAGCTGCTGATAAACCACTTTCCAGCGAAACAGCTGTTACTAACGGTATGCCCCCTAATTCCATACCAGCTAAAACTTGAGTATCCGGAGGAATTTTCTGTGTTAAACAAATTGCTATTTTTTTCAAGATTACGGGGTCTGATTCAAATTTGTATTTATTCCAATAAACATCGCTTATTGTTCCAGAAGTAAGAAGAAACGTACCACTTTTACGAGCAACGTTAACTATTTGTCTACCTAGTTCTAAGCTTTCCATGAATGAATATTACACTGTCAGCTTTTTACGCCCTGTGGCTCGTCGGCGTTTCAAAACATTGCGCCCGGTGCGACTGGACATCCGGGCCCGAAAGCCATGCTTTCTCAACCTTTTGACCTTTTTCGGTTGCCAAGTTCTCTTTGTCATCCCAAAATTATATCACGAAATGGCCTAGTAACCATATAACTTGGTCGTAAGTAAATGGCTCTTGACTCATTGTGGATAACTTGTTTATATCAGTGGTCTATGGACAAAGAATTAGATTTAGAATCCACTTGGAAATCCGTCTTAGCTGCCATTAAACTATCCGTCTCTGAAGGCATCTTTAGTACCTATATTAAACCTACCTCTTTAACCGCCATCACTGAAGCTGGGGACAACCGCTTGGTGTGTGAAATATCGTGTAGTTCGGCCTACGTTAAAGATCAGCTCGAGAAAAGGTATTGGGGACAAATCTCCCAGTTGTTAAAAAACTTAACCGACAAGGAGTGTGAATTAACCTTTTTAGTCCAAGCCACTTCTCCTAAAACAGTTCCCCTTGACGCGGGGCCATTGTTTGCCGAAAAAATAGTTACTTCCGACATGGTCCGCCAGGCTAAATTAAAGTCTTTTGCCACCTTTGACAACTATGCCGTGGGGACTAGTAACCAAATGGCTTATGCCGCCGCTTCAGCCGTAGCCAAAAACCCGGGCCAAGCATATAACCCCTTGTTTATCTATGGGGGGGTGGGGGTAGGTAAAACTCACTTAATGCAAGCCATTGGTCATGAGGCTTTATTTGCCGGTGAAGATAGGATTTTGTTTTGTACCTCAGAAGAATTTACTAACGATTTAGTAGAAGGCATTCGCAATAAATCAACCGACAAGATGCGCAGCAAATATCGCCGCTTAAAGCTCCTACTAATTGACGATATTCAGTTCATCGCCGGTCGGGGAGCGGTCCAAGAAGAATTTTTCCACACTTTCAACTCCTTAACTGGCGAGGGGGGGCAAATTGTCATGACTTCTGATCGCCCCCCGTCGGAAATACCCAAATTAGAAGAACGGTTAAAAAGTCGCTTTGGGGCGGGGATGATTGTGGATATCGGTCCGGCAGATTTTGAACTGCGTACGGCAGTGTTGTTAATTAAAGCCAAACAGCGCGGTTTAGACATGCCCATGGATCTAGCCCGTTTTGCCGCCGAACACGTCGCGGGTTTGCGAGAGTTAGAGGGCTTTTTAATTCGTCTCACCTCAGAAATGGCCCTGGGGCAAATGCCGCTGTCGTTAGAGCTAGTACAAAAACAGCTGCACATTGCTCCAACGGGCAATGGCCCAGCCCGGATTGTCACTCCTACTGAGGTGATTACTTTAATCAGTACTTACTACGGGGTGGGGGTACAGCAATTAAAAGGGGACCGGCGGACCAAAACTATCGTCTGGCCTCGCCAAATCCTCATGTACTTCTTGCGGCAGGACTTGAAACTTCCTTTTGACGAAGTCGGCAGATTAATCGGTGGCCGAGATCATACTACCGTCTTACATGCTGACTCCAAAGTGCGCCGGGAACTGGCGACCAGCACTCAACTCCAAGCCCAAGTCGAAGAAATCAGGCGCCAACTGTTAACTAGTGGTGGACAAGTGAGTTGATATCTTGTAAACACTTAAGTACTTGTGGGGACAACTATCTCGCCTTGTCCACCTATCCCCAACCTTTATGCACTTATCCACCAACTTATCCACCAAGTTTTCCCCAGGTCACAGCTTGGGTGTTATCAACTTATCCACAAGCTCTACTACTAGTACTACTATTTTAAGTCTTAGCAAAAGACGCAAAACAAGCTTTGCTTATTTAAACCACTAATATCGATGCAAGCCACTCTGTCTACTCAAGAATTAAGTAAAGGTCTAACCATAGTCAGTCGGGCCCTATCTAGTCGCAATCAATTACCTGTTCTAGCCAATGTTCTAATTCAGACTCGCAAAAATACCGTTCTGCTCTCCGCAACAAACTTAGAAGTGGCCATTAGAACTCAAGTGGGGGGAAAAGTAACTACAGAAGGCGAATTAACCGTTCCCGCTCGCAGTCTGACGGAATTTGTTTCTTCCATCTCAAGTAGCCAAGTTAACCTGATCGGTGAAAGTGGTAAGTTAAAAATCACTGCGGCCAAGTTTCAAGCTAGCTTCGCTGGTATCGATGCCGCCGAATTTCCCACCTTGCCCCAATTTACAGCTGCTAAAAGTCAAAGTATTCCAGCAACTACCTTGGGGCAAATTGCCACCCAAGTGGCGTATGCAGCCGCAGTCGATGAGTCTCGACCAGTGTTGACCGGAGTAAAGTTTCAAGTTCTAGAGGGTAAATTAGTAGTGGTGGCCACCGATGGTTTTCGCCTCAGCCGCAAAATTATTGCCAACTCCCCTTTAGGGGATCTACAGTCCTTAATTTTGCCAGCCAAAACGGTCCAAGAATTAGCCCGGATCGCTGGTGAAGAGAAAAGTGATGTCAAAATGGAGTTGGTGGAGAAAAATAACCAAGTGATTTTTAATTTAGGCAATACTGATTTAATTTCTCGGGTATTAGAAGGTAATTACCCGGACACGGAAAAAATCATCCCCACCGATTTTCCGGTGGAAGTACTTGTGGACAGGCAAGAGTTTAGCCAGGGGTTGAAAGCGGCCAGTATTTTTGCCCGGGAAGACAATAATATTGTCAAGTTTAAAATTTCTACAGGCAAGTTGAAAATCGTGGCAGCGGCAGCATCGCAAGGGGAGAGTGAAGTCGAGGTCGAAGCTGAGAATCAAGGTGAGGGAGAAATAGCTTTCAATTACAAATTTGTCCAAGAGGCAGTAAATAGTTTGGCAGAAGAAAGAATTAAACTGCAGTTAAAAGATCATTTGTCTCCCGGGGTATTTAGGTTAGAAAAAGATTCTTCTCTCCTAGCTTTGGTCATGCCGGTGAGAATTTAATTAATAGTCTGCCTTAGTTGCTGGTAAGTACAGAGTAGCGTCGGCTGAGGTGTTATCACTTAGCATCGCCTTGCCAGAAAGAATTAATATCGGTCGAAGTGTGACTTGATCACCAGATACCTGTTTAAGGTAACCTGGTTTCACTGATTTGATACTAACTTTAACTATCGTCGAATTATTGACTTCATGGCTCTGAACATATTGAACTTTAGCTTGCTGAAATACTTTTTGGTATTGACTAAAGGGAATTGTTTCCATTTGTTGTTTAGGGGCATAATTTTGCACTTTATCTACAAAAGCTCTGATCACCTTTTTTTGAGAATCAATGTTTACACTCACTGTCCCTACTCCGTCTGTTAAATTAACGATGGGATAATCATTTACACTCTGGCGAAATTTTACGAGGTAGACCATTACTTCAACAGCACCAGTTTCTCTCTCCGCCGCATACGGTTCAATCCGAACTGAATCCAGCAGTATCTGATCTCGAAGAACAAATTGATGGCTAGTCAAAAAATCCAATCCTGTTTGAGTTAGAGCACTCTCAATTGCCGGAGAAACGTTCTCATAAGAAAATTCCCTGACTTTATAATCAAAAGGACCATAAGGAAGATTAACTTTAAATGTTTCCGTCTCCTGGTACCAATTGATCACTTTTCCCCCCTGGGGATTATCTAAAATACTAGGGGCAGAGGTGAAATCTAAACTCTGGGCAATTTTAGCTACCTCGGCTTCGGTAAAGGGTTGCATAGAGGCATCATAAACTGTCATTTTAGGGGGGACTGTCTTGAAGTCTTCAGCTGTAATTGCTGACTCCAAGTTAACGTCACCATAATGAGAACTAGGTAAAGTGGAAGGTGAACTGACTAGAGCTGACTTGCCCTTGAGTTGAAAGTAGAGGTAAAGGGTAGCCAAAATTGCCAGTAGTCCTAAGCCAATGAAGAGAGTTTTTTTGTTGAACTTCATAAGTCCTTGTTAAGGAATTGTAACATTACACGGAATATTTCCTGGGGGAGCTACTTCTCGACCTAAACAGCCGCGAGGAATAGGTTTGGGTACAAATGGAATAGTCATTTGTAAAGGGGAATTAGAAATATTGCCACTACCTCCGTTATTGGCGGCTCTGAATTCATAGTGTAGGTGTGG
>OBEQ011971686.1_pt1 | contig 11347 bp, 13 predicted proteins | sample 1670901 | NCBI WGS metagenome assembly OBEQ01 (sample SAMEA104232315, study PRJEB22302) | groundwater metagenome | biome: forest; feature: aquifer; material: groundwater | place: USA | collected 2011-08-07 | depth 5.4 m | reverse complement strand
GCCGCGGCCGATGATGGTGCAAGGAGCAACCTACCAGATGCTTACTCCTGTGGGAACTGCCTATATCACCATCAACACAAACGGAGGCGGGGAGCCGCTTGAGGTATTCATAAACGGTGTAGGCAGAGCCGGCTCTGATCTCTATGCGATGGCAGAGGGCTTAGGAAGAATCATCTCTCTTGCGCTTCGCTACTCGTCGCACCTGCCGCCACACGAGCGGATCAAAGACATTATTAAACAACTCGACGGTATCGGTGGCTCAAGAGCGCTGGGCTTTGGAAAAGAGCGTATTCGCAGCCTGCCGGACGCTGTTGCGAAGGTTCTTGCGATGCATTATGGATTGTATGGATACGCGAAAAAAGATGAGGTTTCGACTGAAACGAATAGTGCTGTCTCTCTCAATGGAGTAAACAACATCAATGGAAATGTAAAAGATAAGCCTGTCGTAAAAACTGAACCCCAACTGGTGAGCCAGACAACGCAGCCAACGCTCACGCCTGATGTACAGCCTGCCGTATCTGCCGCGCCTGTGGAGGAAGATAAGATGTTTGATATCTGCCCGAGCTGCGGCGAGGCAACGCTCGCCCACGAGGAGGGCTGCTCAAAATGTTATAGCTGCGGCTACTCCGCCTGCTAAGCCAACCCTTACACCTACGAGGTGTAACTTTATGGCAAGGAAACAGAGTTTGTGATACAATGGCGGCGGTATGCCGATATATACAAAAACAGGAGACAGGGGGATGACCTCTCTATTTGGCGGTAAAAGAATTGCAAAGGACGATATTCACGTTGAGGCTTATGGATCAGCTGATGAGCTTTCATCAGTGATTGGATTGGTAATTGTAAACTTAAAGGGCAAAAGCGATAAAAAACTCCTCATATCAGTCCAAAAAGATCTGTACCAGATCATGGCGTATCTGGCCGGTGCCAAGGTAGATATAGCATTTCTTGGCAGAGCAGTCAAACAATTTGAACAATATATTGATAAAACAACGTCTAAATTGTCTAAATTAAAGCGGTTTATTTTGCCTGGGGGGACAAAATTAGGCGCTCTCCTTCATGTTTCAAGAACAGCCTGTAGAAAGACAGAGAGAAGAGTCGTTTTTCTATTTAAAAAGTATAAAATTGAACATTCTGGAATTATTTTAATATATCTCAATCGTCTCTCCGATCTGTTTTTCACTATGGCAAGAAAATACTCTAAAGGAAAAGAAGTTATCACGTAAAAATATGCGAGTCGAGATTCCAGTCTCAGCTATAACCTCGGAGCCTGTGTATGAAAAAAGAGAGAATTGTGCACTAGTTGGAGTTCGTCTTCAAAAGCCAGCTCAATTCATTCATGAAATGATTACAGATGGCCTTTCTGCACTTCAACACAGAGGACAAGAAGGAGCCGGCTTAGCTTATGTCAATGGCGGTATAACAATTGAAAAAGAATTAGGACTAGTAGAGGCAGCTCTTCCTGGAGCAAGAATTAAAGAGTTCCCAGAAGCTCAAACTGCAGCTGGCCATACTCGATACTCTACCTCTGGCAATCGAAATAATCGAGAAGAACAGCTTCAGAATACTCAACCCTTTAGTTTCAAAATGAATCAAGAAGGTGGAAGTCTTTTTGAGTTTAGTATCGCACATAACGGAACTGTGCGATGGCCAGGTAACCCCGCTCGAAATGAGCCTGACAGCGATACATACTGGCTTGGGAAAATGATTGCCCAGGGTCCTAAATCTTTCAAAGAAAATGCCATTCAGGTCCTTTCAACCCTAGATGGAGCCTATATGTTACTTTTTATTACCTCTGAAAATAAACTTTATGTTGCATGTGATCCCTGGGGATTTAAACCTGGAGTTATTGGCTATATAAATCGCGGAGGAATAAGAGGGACTCTATTTGCCTCAGAGACAGTCGGAATTGAAAAGATGGGAGGAAAAGTAATAGGAAATATACCGCGAGGCGTGTTTGCAGAGATAAAGCCAACTGCGGAATTTGATACAGGACTATGGAGAATCTGGACTGACCCACGAGCAAAAGTTTTGCCCTCAGCTGCCTGCTCGTTTGAAAGGGCTTATTTTGCAGACCAGACCTCAATAATGCATTCAAGTGGCTTAACAAATCATTCTGTTCGCATGGAGTATGGAAGAAGACACGCCGAACTCTCTAAGCCTCAAGGAGATCAAGTTACTCCGGTTCCAAAGTCAGGGATTTCTTATGCAGATGGGGTCGCAGAACAACTTGGACTTCCTGTAGTACATGCGATCCATGAAAATCGCTATCTAGGAAGAACCTTCATTGAGCCAAATACTCCTGCGGGGCGGAAAAAGAGAGCTTTTTTAAAATTTAGATTTATTCCTGAACTTATTAGAGGAAAAGAAATTATTTTAGTAGATGACTCGATAGTACGAGGCAATACCACCTCTGGTCTCATACTTATACTTTTTGAACATGGTGCAAAGCGCATAGAACTTCTTTCTGGAATTCCACCAATTACTCATCCATGTTTTTGGGGGATTGATTTTCCGACTCCAGAAGAGCTCATCTATAGACAACTTGAATCAGAAGATGATCTTCGAGCCTATGAAGAAAAATTAGCTCGCTGGCTCGTAGGCAATGATCCTAATTTCATTAATCGTATAAAAATTTCATTTCAAACATTGGAGGATTACGTCTCAATTACTCAAAACGTTCCCTATGGAACGCCTCCTGAGAAATCAGGTGGGTGTTTCCATTGCGTAAGTGGGGTCGTTCCAAAAGGCGTATCAACGGTCTACTCTTCTTAATCTTGCAATCTGAACTTCGAGGAGTAAACTTTTCCTCATGGGAACCCCGGAGAAACATCTCATCTCGCGCATCACAAGTATTTTTGGTGGGAGAAGGATTGGTGAGTCAGATAACATTCTCCCTCCTAAATTAAACCAACAAGGTGGGAAAAAAGAAAATCTTAGACAGCTTAGTAAATTTCTAAGTACACACATAAGAGGCTGGCTAAAAAGAAAGCCTTGATTTTTTTCTTTCAAAGTAGTATTCTCTTTTCTGTTTGACAATTTGCTTGGTGTGGGCCATTGCTATTGTAGCGAGAAGGCTCACTTCATTTTCGGGAATGCCGTGCAAATCGGCAGCTGTGCCGCAACTGTAAGTCGTAACTGATAAGCCAGGAGACCGACCAAGCTACTTTACCCCTAACGAAGCCAGGTACCGTACGGTAATCTGGCGGAGTGGGACCCCGAGCAGGGAATCTGTATGAATGTAGAAAATTCACTTCGGGCACTAAGCTTTGATCCTATTGCAGAAAGTAGAAGGCTTCTCCGAAATGATCCTATAAAAGCCGCCTACGAGCTCGCACGAAATCTTGAAGCATATGAGATTGAGGTCATAAAAGATCTTCCTGTTTCACTTAAATATTCTTATTGGTTTGATGGGCACGGAAATCTTTATACGAACGAGGAAAGACTGCCGGAAGATCTTGCTCTTTCTCAATTTGACCCTCGTGAGCGGGGAGGATTTTTTATCGAGGGATTTCAAAAGATGACCCAATTACTTCGTCAGCATCCCGGCGAAGTTATATTATGGTATAGCCCACCAGGACAGGCTGCATTTGAGGATAATCCAGAGAATCCATATGCAGAAATAAAATTTACCTACGGACAGCTATATATCCAATATTTTGATGGAGGAAACGTTAATTCGGTTGCGATAAAAGTCACAAACGAAGGTGTTCTGGATGAGTTTATTCCGCATATAAATGCATTTGCCAACCAAAATGATCCAGTTGATAGAATCAAATATCTTTTAACTCATCCCACACGTACAGGATTGTTTATCGACGACTTCTTTAATCAGCCTTGGACAAATCAGCCGGTCTATCAAAGTCATAAAGGGAATCTCTATGATTTAGACTCGGTTCTCTCGAACATGAAAGGTCGTTTTTTCGATGATGAAGAAACTGCTAGAGATATCAAAGACAATGCCATGCGTTTTATGGAGTTAAAAATAGACGCTCCTGCTATTTCCGCTGCCTATGCCAAACGCATCTATAAAGTTCTCCGACAGACTGGCGAGGAGAGAATCCCTCTGGCTGGAAGCTGTGGAGGAAGTACGGTCACTCGATCCGAAATAGAATCAATTTTAGGAATTTCCAATCCGTTTGCAAATCTTTATACTACTAAATATCGACTAGAGACATCTACAAAAGAACGTTGGGATTATTATAATGGAGACTGTGTTCTTTGTAATAAAAAAAATACTAAGGTCGGGCCCTGTAATATCTGCACGAACTGCGAGAAAGAATTCAATTAGTTTTCCTCTATAATGATTTTATGGCAGTCACAAACTACACTCCAATCGACGATATCATAGATAAGTATAAGAAAACTTACACACCTCCACCGATAAAAGAGGCAGAGCCAATCGCCCCATCAGAAGAAGAAAAAGACATCAAAATTACGGTCGAGCACACAGAACTTGATGAGGAAGTTGCGCCGATCGTTCGTACAAGAAAAGAGACCATTGAGATCCCGCCTGATCTTGAGGAGCTTGGGGTGCAGGCGACAGAGACCTCTCGGTTCTCGGATCTTAAGCAGATAAAAGTCCCCCTTTCTGACGAGGAGATCGAGGTTGGATTAAAGCAGCCGGTAACCTCATCGTTTCGCTGGTTAGCAGAACTTGCCAAGTACCTCCTTGCGCAAGCACATATTGTCTTGAAAACTGTTCACGGACATGTGATGAGAGTGATGAAGAGCTAGTCTACTTTCTTGATTTGCTCCAGGAAGCCCTCTTTGCCCATTGCACCGACGAACTGATTCGTAACCTGCCCATCTTTTAAGATAAGAAACGTGGGAATAGAAAACACAGAGTACTGTTGGGCAATCTGAGGATGTGCGTCGACATCAATTTTTACAAACTTCATGTCTTTGATCTCTCCAGAAAGTTCTTCAACAATCGGAGAGGTGACTTTGCACGGGCCACACCAATCTGCATGAAAATCAACAAAGACTCTGCCTTTATGATCAAGTACCTCTTTCTGAAAAGAATCTTGAGTTACTGCAAGCACTGCCATAGACTTAATTATATCAGACCTGTCAACCAAGAACCCACCGTATCTTAAAGTTTCCAACAGGGTCGGCGCGGTCTGCAGAAATGTTTTTATGAAGAAGAATATGGTCGATATCTTTTGGAATATTGTACTTCCTGCATAGACTATTTACCAACCACTGTAAAGACTCGATCTCTTTCCTGGGATATATCCATGTATCTCTTTTCCCTTCATCCTCAAGCTCAATTCCGATGCTTCTTTTATTTATCTCGTAGCCGCCTGCATGATATCCAGTCCAACTGTCCTTAAGCATCTGTACAATCTCTCCGCCCTTTGAGATAAGATAATGTGAAGAAACTGTTGTCTGCGGATTCTTGAAATACTCAATCGTTGACTGAAAAAAACCGTCCATGCTGTGGAGAACGATGCGGTCGATTATTCGTTGTGTCGCGACTATCTCATAACTGTTCTCGTGGAGTATAAGATCTTTTTTAACTCTCATGGATATACGTATTGTATATAATAAAAAAAGAGCATGCAAAAACTTCGTTACTATGAAATCGATGTTTTACGCGGTCTGGGTATTCTTGCAATCATTCTCATCCACGTCAGCGCATACTTTCTAAAAGATCCTCTTGCAAAATTTGTTTGGGACTACAGCCAGTTTACGGTCCAGACCTTTGTTTTTGTCTCCGGCTATCTTTTCTTTTTAAAAAACCCGCTGGAAAACAGAAAGACATTCTGGTCTTACCTCAAAAAAAGAGCGCGGCGCTTACTTATTCCATACTGGAGCTTCCTTGTTTTCTATTTTGCAATCATTGCTGTGTTTTCATTAGGGACTCTCACGCCGGAATTTTTCATCCGATGGCTGACGCTCACTACGACGGGGAATGAGCTGAACTGGTTTGTAGTCCTCTTCCTACAGTTTGTGATCCTTCTTCCGCTTCTATCCTACTGGGCAAAAAACCGAAAATGGCTTTTCTACTTATATTCATTGTTTGCTCTTAGTTCTTCGCTTTTACTTCTTGGCTATAACATTCCGCTCAACTATAAGTTAACGATGTGGCTTCCGTGGTCACTGATTTTGATTGTCTCGTGGTATACGGCCCGGTATGAAAAGAGGAGGTGGTTTTATCCCGTTGCAATAGTTGGGTCATTTTTTATATTCTTTGTCCTCCGTTACAGATTGCAGATTCTCGACCATTCTCTCTCTTTTTACGATAACAAGTATCCACCGAATCTCTACTTCCTATCGTATGGAATATGGGTGACGCTTCTCTTACTGTGGCTTAGCGGAAGGGGAGTGTTTAGTGCAAAATGGTTTCAAAAATCAATAACGTTTCTGGGTGTCCACTCATACTCGATCTTCTTCGTTCATTTTCTTATCATCTTTCTTTTGGCCTCCCTTCTCAACCTCGGATCATATCCATGGTGGCAGATTTTTTTCCTTGTGTTAGGGCTCACCCTCGCTGTCCAGGTTGTCTTAAATGCAGGACGCAGATTTATCTCTTCTCGATATTAAAGAGGGGACCGACGATCTGGACATTTGCTGGCGCGCGAAGATTAAACCAGTCCTTAAACTCCGAACCCGAGAACGAGTTGGCTCCTGCGTCTCCAGAAACATTGACCGAACTTACTCTCCCTGATCCAAAATCTGCTCCAACCGAAACGTCAGACACTGAACCATATGGACTTCCTCCACGACTTCGCAACTCGCTCTTGATGCGCTCTGCATCCCAGGTGTCAGTCCCCGCAGGGTTTGGCTTATCTGTCTGATATAGATGTTCGCCTATGGAAGAATCTCTTTTTGCGAGCATAAGCACATTCACAATATCCGCAACCTCATCCTGTTTGAGCCACGCGGTATTCCCATAGGAAGAACGGGCCCCCCAGTCACAATAAAACCAAGGAGAGTCTTTATCATACGCTCTTGATTTCAGATCGTCAAAATTTCCCGGGTTTCCTCCTGTTCCGTCAAATTTATTGAGATCTAAAACATAGCCTCCATGAGTAGACGAATACTGTGTGCTCCCTGGATTTCCTGATCCATCAACCAAAACCCACCCTTTCGTTGCCTCTGCCGCATTGTTCCAGTTTCCTCCTTTCGGATCGGGTTTGAAAACTTGACAACTATCTGTTGCGCAGATACCTCCTCTGTGAGCTAGCCCATATGATCTGGCGGCAACTGCTTGAGCTTTCAATGCCGCGGAGTCGTTCTCTGTCCATGAGTCCGGCATCTCGTAAATTCTTTTTACATACTCTTCTACGTTATATGAACCATTGCCGTCAACATTTATCGTTGCACCGGTATCATAATCTTTCTTCAATGTGTATCCCGGATAATATGCTTGTAGAATATCCTCGACGCTTTGCCCTGCTTTTGCTCTTCCCCGTGCGCCATATTGATTAAGTCCGACTCGATTTGGAACCCCGTAGGTAAAAAAAGCCAGGCGGGGAGAAAATCCGGGATCTTTATCCCGATCGTCAACGCACCCAGAAAGACTAGTCGCGGCAGAACGCGGAATATTCAAGCTCGCCAGCTTCTGCGCGATAAGTTGCTGCTGCCGGGCGCTTAGACTCGCAATTTTCTGCTTCGTTGAGGAAATATCGGCGCCGAGAATGATCGATTGTTTATCTATCTGATCCTTCACATAGGCTAGTCGCGTCTTCTCGCTTTGTAAATTTGCTTTCTTCTCCTCAAGATTCTTAATATAGAGAACAATCTTTATGATTGCATCGCGATCCTGATCGACTACTGTTTTCTGGTAGAAGAAGTTCTCGAGTGATCGAGCCAAATCCGGAGCGACCAAAAGATCAAGAAGCGAGTCTGCATTTTTACTGATATTTTTATAAAAGGAGCGCGCTCGTTCATTCAGAAGTTTTTTTTGATACTCCAATGTCTCTTCTCCGAGTTTTACCTCTCTCTCTTTTTTCACAATTTCCTGTTCAAGAAAGGACACTCGGGCTTTAATATCTGCAAGTTGTTTGTTCAGTTGGTCATAATTTGCCTGTTTATTTTTTAGATCATTATTGAGTTGTGTAAGTTGCTTTGTAATATCGTCGAGTTCATCAGCTCGGGCAAGCACCAATGGCAGAAAAAACGCGGCGACCACAAGAAGAATAATTGCAAAACGTCTCATAATATGATTATAGCGAAAAAGTGAGAAGGAAAAAGGAAAAAGGAAAAAGGAAGGGGTTAATTAGCCGCGTTTACGTAAGTATACTCCTAAAGCGCCAAGTGACCCAAACAGGACAAGGAGTTCTGTGGGAGAACCTGTACTTGGAATCGTCTGAATATTCTGCATGGTTTTTTGATTCGCCTGAGATCTTCCTGTTGTTTGTCCTTTTGTAGTTTGTTTTTGCATTGTGGTAGTTCCACCCTTTGTCTGATTGGTCTGGGGATTTGTAAAAACAAGCGTCGGGGTAGGAGACTCCTTTGTTGAGGTTGGGGTAGGCGATTGGTACGTGTTGCTTGCTTGAAAAGGCAAAAATTTGTTCCCCCAGTGAAGACGGTTGCTCAGCACAATCACAAAGACAAGAACAACGATGAGCCCAAGGATAAAGGACAAAACCTTATTAAATCCGTCCATATGAAGAAAGTATAACATTATAGGATATGATTTGCAAGCGGTTGACTTTTCACCAAAAACGGTGAACAATAGAGGTATGCCAGAAGAAATAATCCCTCCTCATGATCCAAAAAACCCGCAGGTTTTGTATTCCTGGGCTGCACCTCTTCGACCCTATATGAAACGGAGTAGACAGGTCATGCGATTTTATCTGGCTCTGACTCTTCTCACCTCTCTTATCGTGTTTTTTTTTGGAGACAAAATCCTGCTCCTTCCAATCTGGACCGTTCTATTCATCTTTTATGTTTTTACCGTAACCCCTCCTTCTGACGTCACGCATAAAATCACCCAGTTTGGAGTAGAGACTGCAGGAGCAACGCTTCGTTGGGAGGCGCTTGATCATTTCTTTTTTTCAGAGCGTTTCGGCTATCAGATTCTCACGATTGTCACACATCCTCCGTATCCATACTATGCTTATTTAGTTGTGCCAAATGAAGAAGTTAAGAAGAAGGTGATGGCGCTTCTTTCAGAACATATTATCTATCAAGCGGAGCCGAAAAGAACGTTTACGGATAAGGCTGTAGACTGGTTTGCGCGTTTGATGCCGGAGGAGACGACTACTGAAGCTTCTGTCCAAAAATAGAGGCTTCAATCTCTTTTACTCCGAATATTCTTCCCCAGTAAATCACGCCCTCGTCAGTGGAGACGACATACGCATTAAGCTCCTTCGCCAAGACAATAATATCCAGGTCTGCAAGGCTGTCTAAAAAACCATGTCTGGTCGCCTGACGGTAGCGGTCCCGAAGATTTTTTACAAACTCACCGACTTTGATCTCAAACTCCTTTTTGTCCTCAACCGATACCCCCGTCAGACCGCGGACCGCATTTTTCATCTCCTCCTCACCAATCGTGAGCCCGCGATAGCTTCTTCCTCTGATCTCCTCGACCATCTGATAAAACACCGCGGCAGGAAATGAGACTTCAGAAACATCAGGAGATTTGACCGTAATTTGGCTCAAAAACTCCTTCAGGAAATCTTGTTCTTTGTCCTCAAAAAAACTCAACAACTCCTCAACAATTCTTGGAGGCATAAAGAATTCTGCCTTGCCTTTGAGTTTTTTTATCCCTTCCGTTGCTCTTATCACAACTTCTTGGGTTTTTTTGCCTAATCCTAATCCAGGCTCCATATTAAAAAATAGGTTCGTATCAAGCACGTAGTACTCCATAAGGACATGATAACAGATTCTTTTAAAATTGATATTGTTTGATGTCTTGTAAAAATATTTTTGCCCGTGTATGATTTGTGGACAAGTTATCCACATTTACAATGCTTACTTCATTCTGGCAGGAATTTCTTGGTCTTTTATCAGATGAGAAAAAGAAAAACCCGATTATTTTCTCTCTTTTTAACCAGCTTAAGCCGGTTGAGCTCACCGAAGACAGGCTTGTCTTAAGCTGCGATAATCAAGGGTTTGTGTTTTATCTTCAAAAAAAAATTCCTTCTATAGAACGCCGGCTTTCAGAGTATGCAAAAAAGCCTATGGCCATCGAGATTATTGTGGTGGAGAAAAAGAAAAAGAAAAAGGAGCCTCTTTTACAGTTTGAGCCGAGCATTGAGGATGTTTTTCATAAAGCAGGACTCGTGGGAAAACACGCCTTTGAAAACTTTGCGGTCTCTCCAACCAATCAGGTTGCCTACGCTGCCGCCCAGGCAGTTGCGGGGGATCTGGGAGAAGCATATAACCCTCTTTTTCTCTACGGCGGCGTTGGCGTTGGGAAAACCCACCTGGCTCAGGCAATCGCCCGAAACGTTCTTGAAAAAGATCCATCTCTAAAAGTGCTTTTTTGCCCGAGCGAGCAGTTCACTAATGAATTTATCGAGTCGATTCGAGAGAAAAATACCGCGCGGAACCGGAGGAAATATCGGAGACTCGATCTTTTGATTCTTGATGATATCCAGTTTATTGCAGGAAAAAATGCGGTACAAGAGGATTTTTTCCACACCTTCAACACAATTATTTCCTCTCGGGGACAGGTTATTCTCACCTCTGACCGCCCACCTGATGAGATCAAAAAACTGGAAGACCGTCTGCGCTCCCGATTTTCCGGAGGGCTTGTTGTCGACATACAGCCTCCTGATTTTGAGCTCCGAACCGCGATACTTATGATAAAGGCTCAAGAGAAGGGGATTGAAGTTGAGGTTGATGTCGCGCGGCTTATCGCAGAACAGGTAACAGACTCGCGCGCTCTTGAGGGGACGCTTCTTTCGATCTATGCAAAGACTCTTGGTGGACAAGAAAAAATTGATCTTGCAGCGGTTGAGCTATTTTTTTCTGCACGAAATGGAGCTATTAGAGAGGAAACAAAAAAAAACGGCGTTCGCATCACCCCCTCAGATGTGATGAGAGTTGTCTGCTCGTACTACAACCTCCGCCAATCTCACCTCAAAGGGAGCAGCCGCGCAGAGCGCTTCTCTCTCCCACGCCAGGTTGTTATGTTCCTTCTTCGGAACGAGCTTGCCCTAAAGCTTGAGGAGGTTGCGTTTCTTTTGAAAAGAAAAGATCACACCACAATTCTCCACGGCGTAGAGAAGATCACCGGTCTCGTTGCCCGAAACTCTCAGTTTAAGGAGGAGGTTGACAGGATAATAAAAACGCTTCGTTTGTCGACATAGTTTCCACACTGTTTCGACAGAGTTTTTTCCTGTTTTTTCTCGTCTTGAAAATCTAAACTTTTTTTTATACACTTATC
>OBEQ012546904.1_pt1 | contig 11348 bp, 8 predicted proteins | sample 1670901 | NCBI WGS metagenome assembly OBEQ01 (sample SAMEA104232315, study PRJEB22302) | groundwater metagenome | biome: forest; feature: aquifer; material: groundwater | place: USA | collected 2011-08-07 | depth 5.4 m | reverse complement strand
TAATTGAGACGATGCGCCGCGAGGGATATGAGCTTTCCGTGTCACGCCCTGAGGTTATATTTAAAAATGTTGATGGCAAGATCGTTGAGCCCATGGAGAATTTAGTAATTGATGCCGAGATTTCGCATCAGGGAACCGTACTCGAAAGTCTTGGCCGCAGAGGAGCTCGTTTGGTCAACATGACTCCTGAGGGCACCACGCGAACACGCATTGAATATGTTATTCCCTCTCGAGGATTGATGGGGCTTAAAACAGAATTAATGACGATAACCAAAGGAACCGGCATGATGCACCACAGTTTTCACGGGTATGGCCCCAGGGGTTCTGATTTGGCTAAGCGCCCCAACGGTGTTTTGCTAGCCATGGAGAAGGGCGTAACTACGGGCTACGCGTTATCTGCTTTGCAGGAGCGCACTACTCTTTTTGTGGGCGCGGGTGTTGAGGTTTACGAGGGAATGATCGTCGGCGCTAACAGCCGGGACGATGATATGGTGGTTAATCCCTGTAAAGAAAAGGCAATGTCTAATATGCGCACCAAGGCAACGGACGAGGCCATTACCCTTACTCCTCCCACAATATTCACGTTGGAACAGTCCATGGAGTTTATCGATGATACCGAGCTTGTGGAGGTAACTCCCAAAGGTATTCGACTGCGCAAAAAGATATTAAACGCCAGCGATCGTAAGCGCTACCAAAAAGCAAGAAACGCTAATTAACCCGACTCATGCATTTTTTCCGTCATCCCCGTGAAAACGGGGATCCAGTCTGGATTCCCGCCTACGCGGGAATGACGAAACGTTAAAATTTGCATGACTCGTGTTGTTCAGTATTTCCCAAAACCAGTAGAATAGTTCCGATATGTCACAGACGTTAGGTTCTAATTTCGCTTTGAAAGAGATGATTCTTCAGGGTTGGCCCATTCTTTCCGTATTGCTTTTTTGCTCGGTGCTTTCGTTGGCCGCGATTTGGAATCGATGGCTTGCTTTTCGTAAAGCCAACAGTGAACTGCATGTAACCGCAAAGCACATTGCCGGTAAAATCGGCCGGGCTTCCGGCGTGGCGGAGAAGGAGCGGGTTGGGCAAAATGAAATTTTACGCTGGATGGCGCCGCTAGAAAATAACCTAGTGATTTTGGGAACTGTTGCCAGCACGGCGCCCTTTATTGGGCTTCTGGGAACTGTGCTTGGAATTATTCAAGCTTTTCGGGCCATTTCGATGAGCTTAGGGGGAGGGCCTTCGGTGGTCGCTAATGGAATCGCGGAGGCTTTAGTTACAACTGCCGCGGGACTGATTGTCGCAATTCCTGCCGTCGTTGCTTACAACTATTTTAACCGCAATCTCCAGGCTTTAGAGGGACGTTTACAATTGGCCGTTGAAGATATTGTCAACGGAGCTTCCAGGGGAGAGTAACACGGCTTCTTTTTTAACCGGCTCAAGGTCTTCCAGGAACCGATCCCGCCACTTGCTGGTTGATATTAACTTAATTCCTTTAATTGACGTTGCGTTGGTTTTAGTTATTATTTTTATGGTCGTAACTCCTTTTCTACTGCGTTCTCAGGTGGAAGTAAACATTCCCAAAGCCCAAAGCACCGCGCAGACTCCCGAATCGCCATTTGAAATCACCATTACCAAAAGCGGCCATATTTTTTTGCAGGCCCGTGAGATCGCGTGGGATGATTTGGAAAGGGAAATGGCCGTTCGATTGAAAGGGAAACCTCTTTTGATTCATGCCGATAAAGATTTGGCGTTAGAAAAAATTATTGCGGTTATGGATGTCGCCAAAAGGCTAAAAGTGGGAAAATTAGGTATTGCCGCCACGCCCACGGCTGCCGCTCATGCGAGATAGTCTTGTTTACTCCGCTTTATTCCACGCGATTTTCATTGGTGCCTTTTTTCACCATTTACTGTCTTTAGGTACCGCGCGGCAAAACTCTTTTTACACGATCGATCTTACGGTGCAGAATTTCGCTTCGAGCGCGACTTCAGAAGCATCTGAGGCACGCGGGCCGGATGTTGTAACTCCTGTTGTCAGCGAGGATTATCTGCCGCTTCCCTCCAAAATAAAAAAAGCCAAATTTAAATCGGTGTCTTCGGCCCGTCCCGCATCGACCATGAGGGCTGATGGCGCTAAGGCTGGCGGCAATGCCAAAGCGCTGGTGGGCATTGATGGTGCCGGGGGGCTGGGGAATTTCCCGTTTCCTTTTTACGCGCAGGTTATCCAAAAGAAGATTACCATGAATTGGAGTTCGGATTATTGGAGCAAAGGTCTTTTAACAAGAAAAGCCCAGGTTGCTTTCACCATTAATCGGGATGGTTCAATTTCAAACGCGCAAGTTGTGGAAAAATCGGGAGATTCTTATTTTGACTTGACCTCTTTGCGCGGTGTAAGCTTGGCAGCTCCCTTCCCGCCGCTTCCCGAGGGTTTTGCCGGTGACCAATTACGAATAGTTTTTAGTTTTGAAATCGCTCCTCCCTAAAAAATCTGGGATAATCACATCCACATGGCCCAACATCAAGAAGCTCTGGAAATTCTTAAAGAGCAAAAGGCTGTTTTAGATGCCGGGCATTTTGTTTATACCAGCGGCAAGCATGGCGCCACCTACATTAACAAAGACGCGATCTATCCCGATATTTTGGCAATATCTAAATTGTGCGCTATATTGGCGAGCCATTTTGCGGATTCCGGCGCTCAGGTGGTGGCGGGTCCGACGGTGGGCGGGGGGGTTTTAACACAATGGGTAGCGTATCATCTTATCGGGGCGGGTCACGACGAAGTCGTTGCCGTATTTGCTGAAGAGGCAGAAGACAAAACCCGTATTTTTAAAAGGGGATACGACAAGCTGGTTGCCGGTAAAAACGTTTTGGTTGTGGAAGATGTTTTAACAACGGGGGCTTCAGTGAAGAAAGTGGTAGACGCGGTTGTTAAACTTGGCGGGCGTCCCATTGGAGTCGCGGCTTTGTGCAACAGGGGAAATATCGAAGCGGCTGCTTTGGGGGTGCGTGAACTCTTTAGTTTGGTTAATCTTCCCATGCAATCTTGGGAAGCCAAAGACTGTCCGCTTTGTAAAAAAGGAGTGCCCGTTAATGTTGAGGTGGGCAAAGGAAGCGCATGGGTAAAAATCTAAATTTTTTCTCTGTCGGGGTCTTGCTTATGGCTCACGGGGGTTCCGCGAAGTGGGACCAAGAAATTTATAAAGTTCAGAAGCAGCTGCAAAAAGCGGGTTATGTTACGGAAGTCGCTATGGGCATGGCGGATGTCACCGCGCTTCAAAAGGCGCTCGATAGACTGCAAAGTAAAAAACCGGACGGCATTATCTGTGTTCCTCTATTGGTCAGTTCCAGCTCTGAATTGTATGAGCAGTTTGAGTATGTCTTAGGTTTGCGCCAAGAACCATCCAAGGATTTCTTGGATGGGATGCGGGCTATGGGGGATATGTCCAAGCATTGGGGAAGCATGGCTTCCAAAGAAGAACACGAGAAATCGGAGCGATATACCATTAAGATGTTGTGGGAGAAAAAGCATCACGAGCACGCTCCGAGCGAATTGCGTCAGGTAGAGACGAAGAACCCCGGCCCGGAGGTCCAGGGCCCACCGAGTCCCGGAGGGACGAGGGGCAAATTGTTTTTAACTTCCGCGTTAGATAGCCATCCTTTGGTCGCGGCCATTTTGCTTGATCGAGCCAAGAAATTAAGCCAAAACCCCGCTCAGGAGGTTGTCGTTTTGGTTTCTCATGGGCCCTATACCGACGCGCGCGAAGTATCTTGGATGAAAATGGCCGATGCCTTGGCGAGTGAAGTCCAAAAATTGGGTAACTTTGCTCAAGCCAAAGCCTTTGATTTAAGAGACGATTCTCCCCAAGAAGTAAAAAAGAAAAAAGAGGCTGAGTTGAGAAAATTTATTTCAGATAAAAGCAGAGCGGGATTTAAGGTCATCGTTTTGCTTCACTTAGTTGCTGCCAATGGTATCGAGTCTCACATTCGCCGCGCGCTGGATGGACTTTTTTATAAGATGAGTAAGGAGGGATTGCTCCCTCACGCTAATATAGGGAAATGGTCGCTAGAAATGGTTCAAAAAACGCAGCAAGCAATTTCTGAAAAGAGGAAATAATATGCCGACTGATGTTGCCGCTGTACCCGAGGCAATCCTAGAAGAAAAAGTTTTGGATAAAGGATTTGTCCGGTTAATTGAGTTCATGGGCGGCGATCCTGGGGTTGTTTTAGGAGCCCGCGTTTCTTACGCGCAGGGGATGAAAGGTGAGGAAAAAGATAAAAAGCTAATTTTTTATCTCTTGGAACATGGTCACCTGTCACCCTTGGAACAAGCGGTATTCAAATTTCATATCAAGTTACCCATATTTGTGATGCGGCAACTCGTGCGACATCGCGTTGCTTCTCTGAATGAAGAATCGGCCCGTTATCGGGAAGTGAATGATGAGTTTTATATTCCCGATCAATTTCGAAGGCAGGATGTTAAAAATAAACAAGGTTCCGTTGTGGATTCACAATGGGATCAGGAAGAGCTAAAGAATTCTTACACGCAAACCATCCAAACAGCTCACGCGACCTACAAACAATTGCTTGCCGCTGGCGTTGCTAGAGAAATGTCGAGGATGGTTTTGCCGGTAGCCTTTTATACTCAGATTTATTGGACGATTAACGCCAGGAGTTTGATGAACTTTGTCGTTTTACGCGCGGAGGAGCACGCGCAGTGGGAAATTCAGGAGTATGCTTTAGTACTCTCTAAATTTTTTAAAATGAAGATGCCCTGGACATGGGAGGCCTTCTTAAGGTTTGTTTGGAAAGGGGGCAATCCCGCCATTGATGCCCAGAAGGCGGCATTGGGGAAAGGTGAATTAGGTGAATAACGTAAGTAACGTTAATAACGAGAGGATTTTTTCCTTTCATTGCCTTATTCACATTATTCACCCTATTTACCTTTGCTAGCGTCTTCTTAAGAAGATATGCACACTAAAACAGAAACTGCCACTCTGGCGCCGGCTAGCGAGAAGCTAAAGCGCCAATATGTCCGTTTCGCCTTTTATAAACTCGATCCCACATTTAGAAAGCTTGATGCCAATATACGGCTTCAAGCTAAAGAGGAAGTATTGTCATTGATTGATTTGTTTAGGGAAAAGATGATTCTTTTAAGTTACAGTCTCTTGGCGACCAGAGCCGACGCGGATCTTATGTTCTGGCAAGTGTCTGACGATCTGGATGTATTCGACAACTTTGCGTCGCGCCTGATTCACAGCGGCATGGGTCCTTATTTGCATATAACGCATTCTTTCCTTTCGATGACGCGCCATACCGTCTATGTGGATAAGATTAATCCGGAACACTCCAAAAGCAGAATCCACATTAAGCCCGGAGATCATAAGTATCTTTTCGTCTATCCCTTTGTAAAAACGCACGAGTGGTATCAGCTACCGATGGCCGAACGCCAGAAAATGATGGATCAGCATATTGTCATGGGCAATAAGTACCCATCGGTTAAGATTAATACGACCTATTCCTTTGGTTTGGATGATCCCGACTTCGTGTTGGCTTTTGAATCCGATAGTCCCGAAGATTTTTTAGATTTGGTAATGGAAATGCGAGGGGCTAAGGCCAGGCTTTATACCCTAAAAGATACTCCCATTTTTACCTGCATCGCCAAGGATCCGAAATGGATCCTGGATTCCATTGGATAAGGTGAATAAAGGCAATAAAGCGACGAAGGTCAATAAGGTAGAAAACAAAGCAGACTAAAGTTAGCCGTTTCCTATTCACCTTATTCACGTTATTTACTTCATTCACCTCTTCGCAAGGCTCCCCTTGACAAAGTTGACTTTTGGGGTCATAAACACACTGTTGAGTATGAAAAGGAGATGTTCCGCTGTGGGGTGTTCAGCGAGAAATTCCGGACCAACGAAGTGGCCGGAAGTTATCGCGACGACGAAACGAGGGGCGAAGCCCCTCTTGTCGAGTAACCCCGGCGGTTCTTTCGTAGCCGCTGGGGCGCAAGCCCGTCAGGGTTACGGATAAAGAAGGGGGAAGACATTGCTCGAGTTTGGTAATTTGCTGTCACCTGCTTTTTCTTTGTTATCCGGTTTGTTTATTCTGTTGCCCCTTGCCGTTTACGTTGCCCCCTTCGCGGTTTTGTTTTTGTGGCTAAGTCATCCCGGCGTCCCTTCGGTTCAGCACGTTAGCGCGCCGGTTGCCGTTAAGATCGCGGCGCGTAATCCTTGGGCCGGCAATCGCGGACCTTTGGGTTTGTGCCCGCATTATACCGATGGAATGTCTGCCCAACAGGTGGTTGCGCTCAGCGCGTCTGCGTCTCCTCCCATATTATCTAGTGCCGACTTCCTTTCTGTCATGCCCGCGCAGGCGGGCATCCAGATCTGGATTCCCGCTTTCGCGGGAATGACGAGGAATGGGGAATTTTTGTCGACTCACGACTCAGTCCAGCAGGCAGTCCTGTGCCTGGCAAAGCCAGGACACGGGGCACGACTCACGACTTTTTTTAATTTGGCATCTCTTCCCCCGACGCTATATAGTGCGCAGAGTCATGGACGCGCTCCTCCTAGGGCCTCTGCCGGGATCGTCCGGCCTCTGGCCGGCCGGCGTCCTTGGAGCTCCGCGGAAAGGGCAGGTCAAGGACCAAGGGCCCCTCCAGTTACGGAGAAAATCGCATGAAAGTTCTCCGCCACACTCCCACCCGCCACCTCAATACCAGGCATCAACCAAGTTTCAAGAGTTCAGCAATCAGAGTTCAGAGTTCAGTGAGTCCGGATTTTGTCTTAAGGTTGTCACCCCGGCGGAAGCCGGGGTCCAGTTTCCAGCAGGACCTGGATTCCCGCCTCCGCGGGAATGACGAAACAAAATCGACCTTTCCCATCCCTCACTGGCTCACTGTGCACAGAAAGAGTTCCTGGCCCCTCAAACCAATAAAATCTATTTTCATCTTGTTTTTGCTCCTCACTACTTACTCCTCACTACTTACTTTCTCCGCATGGGCGGGTTGCGGCGCTACCGGCGGGGCGATACCCGGCAATACTACTTTTAGCGGAACCTGGACATCAACGGTGACCGCCACAGTTGACATTGGCATCAATACCAATGATTTGTGTTTTTACGTTATTCGAGCTACCTATACTTTGGAGGGGATAGATTACGCTCAGTATCTTTCAACGAGCGGCATTCTTGCCAATACCACAACCTACATTCAAGATGTGGGACCGGATGCCAATTTTCCTAGAACAATCAGTTCATTGACACCGGGGACGACTTATTATTTTTCATCTTTATCGGCGGATGATTCCATCGGTAGCGACGCTACAGTTTATGGTCCTACGACTAAGTTGATCACGCGGCCGGGGGTCGCGGTGTGGGCGCCAACTCAAGTTAATACGTGGCAAGCCGACAATCGTTTTTATCTCAAACCTTATTTTAATGGTGTTCCGATCGCGGATAATTATCAATTTAAATGGGATCAAACCTCGACGGCTTGGGATGGTACCAGCCAAGACGGAGCTACCTCGGGGGTGGCGAACTCAACTCAAAGCGCGACTGCCGCGGGAAATTGGTATTTCCACACGCGTTTTCGAGACACCGCGGGAACGGTAATCTCGAATCAAGATTTGGGCCCCTTTCGGTTCGATGGGTCAATTCCGACAGTTTCTTCCGTGGAGTGCAGGCAACGAGATGGTTCCACTTTTGCTTCTTGCTCTAGCAGCATCAACATCTCAACTCCAATGGCTCGCTATAACAGTCTTCAAGACTCCAATTCCGGTCTTGTCCTCGGACAGCAGGCGTTGGGAGTATCTTCGGGAACGGTGGTTTATTTGAATTTTGAGCAATGGCCCCCGACCGATCAGTCGGGATACGGCAGTACCACTACTGTCACCGGGGCAACTCAAAGCTCATCCGGAAAATTTGGCAGCGCGGCCAGTTTTGACGGCACAAGCGGGTATCAAATCAGAATCAGTTCTATGTCGAGGTTTTCAGCTAGTGAGACAGACTATACCCTAGAAGCTTGGGTAAGGCCGGCGGACACAGCCGCGCGATGCATACTTTACTTTCAGAGGTCCTCCGGAGGTCAGAGAGCTATTTGTTACGCCTCTGCCGGTTCCATGGCCCTAAGGTTTGATACCGGCGGTTTTGATACGGGCAGGGAAGTTGTTGTGGCCAACAGTTGGAACCATATCGTATTTACTTGTTCAGGCGGCAACACTGCCGCAGCATATGTAAACGGCAAGCAAATATATAGCACAACGGGATGTACGGCCGATTTAAGCGGGAACCTGTTAATCGGTGCCGCTTGGGGTGGATCTGGAGTCGTATACAGCGGTTTGATCGATGAGGTTAGGGTTCTTAAGCGAGCATTGAGCGCTGATGAAGTTGCCGCTAATTATTATTCGGGAGCGAGAAAATTCACTCGTGACGCCGGTTCAAATTGGATTTACGATCCCTCGACCTATACGGCGACCGGTGTGGTGGGCATGACCGGCAGTGATGGGTCCACCAGCGTGCAAACCGCGACCGGAGCCGTCAATTTCTGGAATGCTCACGCTACGAATAACCAGTTCGCGTTTCTAATGCGCGATAAGGTAGGTAATGTTTATAACACGGCGACCACGGTTAATATTCCGTATACCGCGCCAACTTTTAGTTCCTTTGGAGGGGAAAGCAAGGACGGAGCGGGTTTTGGGAGTTTAACCGTTAATGATATTACTCCTAATGTAAGGGGTACGGTCCAAAGCCAGGGTCCCGCGCCCATGAGAATCAGCAGTGCCCCGGTTTCTATATCTTCCGATACCGTGCTATATCTTGATTTTGAAGAATGGCCGCCTTTGGATAAATCGGGTTACGCCCATCATGTTTCCAGTGTTTCCGGTAATGCTACTTTAGCAACCGGATTCCACGGCCAAGGTCTCTCTTTGGACGGAACGGATGACTTCTTGATTATTCCCAGGACTGCCGAGCTCAACGTTAATACGGGAGATTTCACGGCGTCAATGTGGTTTAGGCCCAGTACCTTGTCTAAACAGCAGGCTCTTTTAAATAGCGAGGTGAGCGCCGGTGATTGTGGCTGGTTTTCCAATATGGATAGCAATGGCCAGATTGGCGCAAGGCGCGGATCTTCAACGCAGGTAACAGGTTCTACTATTACCAATACTACCAGCTGGAATATGTTGACATGGGTTTTTTCAGGTAGTAATTTCAGCTTTTATTCCAACGGCCAGTTTGTGGGAACTTGGGGCTCTCAGGCGGCGGACTCCTCTTGTAACAATCCGCTTTATATCGGGCGATATCCCGTAGATACTTCCATCGATGCCCAAGGGACCATTGATGAGGTAAAAATTGTCAAGCGCGCTATGACTGAGGCAGAAATTCGCCTAGAGTACAACGCGAGCCGGCTCGAATTTAGCACGGATGGTGGGTCTAATTGGATTACGACTAAGACCTGGAACAGCAATGAGCTTCAAATTACGGGCAGTCCCCGCACAAGTTTTGCCGCCGAAGTTCTGGTTTCTTCGCAGGTGGCGTTTTTTCAAGAACACGCGACCAATAATCAAATTCGTTACAGAGTGATGGACGCGATCGGAAACGTCGCCACCAGCGACGCGCAAACGGTTGTTATCGCGGCCGCTAATCCGTCCATTTCCGGTGATCAAGTTTTTAATAGCGCGGGCACTTCGGTGGGCACCATCGGCTCTAATTGGACCAATACCCTAAACCCAAGGCTTCGCTGGACTTCGGTTCAAGACACGGGTTCCGGTCTTGCCAGTCGAGCTATCGATTCCCGGACCATTCTTTATTTGCCCTTGGATGAGGGCAGTGGAACTTCCGTCGTGGATCGTTCTTCAAACGCGGCGATGGGAACGTTAGACGCCGGTGCCGCTTGGGGAACGGGGATTTTCGGCCAAGCCATTAATTCAACAGGTGGCGGCATTGAACTTAGCACTATAACAGCGCTTAACAATCTCTCCGCTGTTACCGCTCAAGCTTGGATTAAAAGCACCGGAGTGACCTCTGCTTGCGACGAGTTCATTATCGGCAAGTCTTCATATTCACCAACGGGGTTTTTGTTGACGGGCGGTAATGGGTGTCTCACGACGGGTCGAGTTACCTTTTTTGCGGGAAGTTGTATCGCCAATGGCGGCTCGAGCGGCCTTTCTAGTACCGTTAGCGTTTATGATCGGCGCTGGCATTTAATTACGGCAACCCAGGACAGTACGACTAAGAGACTGTATATAGACGGCGTTCTTGATAATTCCGGAACTTGCACGGGTACTCTAAATCTAAGCAACGCGCTGCCCATCCAGATTGGCAAAGAAACTCGCTATAGTTCGGGGCGCTTTCCGGGCCTTATTGATGAGCCCCAAATTTACAACTATGTCAAAAGCGCCGCCGAGGTTGCGGCGGATTGGCGCAAGGGCTTTAATCGCTTTCACCAGGTGGAAATTTCCACGGATTCCGGCAGTAGTTACTTTCTGGTTAATCCCGCCTCGACCACTATTGATGGCGCAGACGGCAGTGTATCGGCGCAAACGTTAACTTCCGATGTTGGCGCCGCGGTTTGTCCTAATGGCTGGACGCGGGGAACGCCGGGTAAGTCTTTTGGCAATAGTTGCTATTTGGCGGTTACCAGCGGAGCCAGCTGGACGGGTGCCAGGGATGATTGCAGGGCCAGGGGTGGGGATTTGGCCTCGATTGGAAGTTCGGATGAAAATGATTTTCTCCAAACGCTTCAAAACGGAGTTAGTAATTTTTGGATCGGACTCAATGATTCCGTTACGGAAGGTACTTATGTTTGGAGCGATGCCACGCCTTTTGGTTATACTCGCTGGGCTTCTGGTGAGCCTACAGCCGGTACTAGCGTAAATTGCGTTAATATCAGCAATACTTCAGGCCAATGGACAGTTAGAGACTGCGCGGCAACTACGCCCTATTACTTTTGCAAAATGCGAGCCTCGAGTTTTAAAGATGGTTCCAATAACCGCGTTCGGGTAACGGCTTTTGATCAAACAGGTAGTTCGACCGCGGTTATTTACACAGCAAATGTCGATGTCTCGCCGCCAAAGCCGCCAACGATTACGGAAGTTTTGCCCAGCACCTGGACTTCGCTGACCAGTTTGCCGGTGGCCCGATATATTCCCGCTTCTGCCATCAACAACAACACGGTCTATATTATCGGAGGCAATGATACCGGCGCCGTTCCTAAGGCTGATGTTTATTACGCCCAGATTGGCCCGGACGGTGTCATTAGTACTTGGACCGCTACGACTAGTTTGCCGGTTGCCCGAGGCAATCTTAGTAAGGCCGTCGTTTTTAATAACAGAATTTATGTTTTGGGCGGTTATAAC
>OBEQ010851808.1_pt1 | contig 11349 bp, 13 predicted proteins | sample 1670901 | NCBI WGS metagenome assembly OBEQ01 (sample SAMEA104232315, study PRJEB22302) | groundwater metagenome | biome: forest; feature: aquifer; material: groundwater | place: USA | collected 2011-08-07 | depth 5.4 m | reverse complement strand
TATCATCGTTGAGGGCGTGTAGCCTTTTTCAAAGGAAGCCGCATACATAACAGGCTTTAGCGATGATCCGGGTTGCCTGTTTGCCAAGGCGACATTGAAATTCCCGTCATTTTTCACGCTGAAATAATCCTCTGATCCAACCATTGCCAGGATTTCCCCGGTCTTTGGATCTGTGACAACTGCTGAACCATTTGTAGTGTTATAGCCTTTGAGCTTTGAAACTTCTTCTTTAACAATTTGCTCTGCTTCTTTCTGAATTTTGTAATCAAGAGTTGTTGTTACCTGAAGCGCTCCGTTATCCACCGCCTGCTCCCCAAACTTGTCTGCTAAAAGCTGTTTTACATAAATAACAAAATGAGGAGCCTTTATGGATGTGTCTTTTTGAGAAAACTTGAAATCCTTTATTTCATTGTAACCGTCATCTGCCTGTTTTTTAGTGATATACCCCTGCTTTACCATTTGGTCCAAAACTGCCTTTGTCCGGGGCAAATAATACTTGTTTCCTGTGAAAGGGGAGTAGACAGATGGACTCTGAGGAAGGCCTGCTAAAAATGCAGATTCTCCAATACTTAATTCTTTAACTTTTTTACCAAAATAGGTCTCAGACGCCGCTTCAACTCCAATTGCTGTTCCGCCATATGGTACGTCATTTAAGTATAATTCGATAATTTGAGCCTTGGTATACCTCTTATCGACTTGAATCGAGAGAATGAGTTCCTTAATTTTTCGGGGAAGGGTACGCTCAGATGAGAGCAAAACATTCTTAACAAGCTGTTGGGTTAAAGTTGAACCTCCGGAAAGACTTCTGAAAAGAACTAGGTTTCTGATTGCGCGAAGATACCCTGTTATTGAAAAGCCCTGATTCTTATAAAATTCCTTATCCTCAATAGCAATTGTCGCGTTTTGAAGCGTATTCGGAATATCGGAAAGCTTTACATAAGTTCTGTTCTTGTTTTGATAAACAGAGTAAAGAAGAATTCCCGATCTATCATAAATTCGGGTAGACTGACCAAGAGGAGCTTCAATTAACTTTCCGGGCTGCGGAAGGTCGCGTCCATACCAGACAAAGAGAAAGGCGGTAAGTATTATGAATAAAATTGCACCAATCAGGGCGTATCTTGAGAGCTTAGAGTATAGAAAAAGCTTTGAGGAGCGACCAAACCTTCTTCTCCTGCGTCGACTGCGGCCAAAGTCCATATGCTCACGAATTATACCAAATTCTTTGCTCTGAAGCCAAATAATGCTATAATTTTAGGGTGGATAAGATAGACGAACTTTTGACTCGCGGAGTAGATAAAATTTACCCTTCCAAAGAAGAACTTGAAAAGATACTTAAATCAGAAAAAAAACTAAAACTATATCAAGGGTTTGATCCCACCGGCACGCAGATGCACATTGGTCATATGATGGGCCTCAGAAAACTAAAACAGTTTCAAGATTTAGGACATCAAGTAATTTTCCTTATAGGTGATGCTACGGGGCAGGCAGGGGACCCATCTGGCAAAACTAGCTCAAGAGAGACATTTCTAAGCCAAGAGGAACTTCTAAAAAATGCATCTGATTATGTAGTTCAAGCAGGGAAAATACTTCGATTTGAAGGAGAGAACAAGGTAGAAATCCAACACAACAGTGAATGGTTTAAAAAACTAGATTATTCTCAGTTATTGATTCTGCTTGGACAGTTCTCAGTCCAACAATTACTGGAGCGAGATCTTTTCCAGGAACGACTAAAAAATAACGAGCCTATTAATCTACGAGCTTTTATTTATCCCATATTGCAAGCATACGATTCAGTTGCTATGAAGGTTGATCTGGAGCTAGGTGGAACTGATCAGACATTCAACATGCTTATGGGACGACAACTAGCAAAACAATGGAATGGAGGTAAGGAAAAGTTGGTTATGACCACTCCTCTGTTGACCGATTTACAAGGGGTGAAAATAGGAAAAACAGAAGGAAATGTAATTGCACTTACAGATAAGCCAGAAGACTTATATGGGAAAATTATGGCTTTATCGGACGATATAATTGTAAAAGGGCTCGAATATCTGACAGACGTGCCAATGGATCAAGTAAAAGAAATTGAGAGAAAATTAAATGCGGGAGAGAATCCGGTAGAATCTAAAAAATTACTGGCATTCGAAGTTACCAAACAATTAAATAGTAATGAAGACGCGGAAAAAGCACAGGATCATTTTGAAAAAACAGTGCAAACAAAAGAAGTGATTCCGTTTGTACCTGGATTGGTTAGCCAAAGCTCTTTAGCATCATTATCTACAGTTCTGGTAGAAGAATTAAGAGCAATTACGAGCAATTCAGAGTATAAACGATTGGTAGATCAAAGAGGAATAAGAATTAATGGTCAGGTTGTTACAAATCCAAGTGTTGGAACAGCGAGTGGAGATTTAGTGAGCGTTGGCAAAAGAGATAATTTTAAGATCGAAATTAAAAAATAACTATGGATTTTATAAGAAAACACAGCTGGATCTGGAAAATCCTGTTAATTCTTGTGGCGATTGCATTGGTTTTGGCATCTGTCCTGCCTTTCATAAGTCTTCGATAAGTCAATGAACCTTCAACAAAAAGTTTCCGATGCCGGGGGCATTTACAAAAAATATTCAAATCGGCTGGAAAAGCTTGGAATAATAAAATTTGAGGATTTTCTATATCACATTCCTTTCCGCTATGAGGATTACTCTCTTATTTCCAAAATAAAAGATCTTCAGGTGGGAGAGACCGTAACTATCCAGGGGAAGGTTTTGGAGATAAAGAATATCTTTACACGCGGCTACAAAAAGATTCAGAAAGCAGTTATCTCTGATGACAGCGCTGAAATTGAGATTGTATGGTTTAACCAGCCGTATCTTGCGAAGATGATTTCTCCGGGGGACGAAATATCGCTTTCAGGGAAGGTTTCACTAAATCTTAATAAATTAGGCCTAACTTCACCTGAATTTGAGATATTAGGAGAAGGAGCCCCAATACATACGGCCCGTCTTGTTCCGGTCTATCCAGAAACCAGAGGAATATCCTCTAAATGGATACGTAGGCAAGTAGACAAACTTCTTTCCGAGAATTTGGAAGAACTTCCGGAATTCCTACCTTCAAAAACTTTAAAAAAAAATAACTTAATAGAGCTTCGAAAGGCAATTTTCGATGTCCATTTTCCAAATATAATCGGAGAGGCTTCAAAGGCCCATGAAAGGCTTTCGTTTGACGAGCTGCTTCTTCTGCAAGCTCAAGCTTTGAGGCGAAAGCGGGAGTGGGAGAAAAATACAAAAGGACCAGGGATGAAACCTTTTGAGAATGAATTAGGCAAACTTGAAAAATCCCTGTCTTTTGAATTAACAGGCGCACAAAAGAAAGCAGTTTCGGAAATTTCTTCAGACCTCACTTCCGAGACTCCAATGAATAGGCTTTTAGAGGGAGATGTCGGAAGCGGAAAGACTGTTGTTGGAGCTCTTGCTTCATATCTTACTTTTTTAAATGATTATCAGACAGCCTTTATTGCTCCTACAGAAATTCTCGCAACTCAGCATTTCAAAACCCTTTCAGATATTCTTTTACCTTTTAAAGTTAAAGTTGAGCTTGTCACAGGAACAAACAAACTTAAAACTAAAGATTTTGACGTTTTGGTAGGAACTCATGCAATGCTTTCCGAAAAAGTAGAGTTTCAAAACCTAGGCCTTGCAATAATCGATGAGCAGCAGCATTTCGGAGTAGAACAGAGAGCAGTTTTGCGAAAAAAGGGGCAGTCTCCGCATCTTCTCACAATGACAGCGACACCTATCCCAAGAACAGTGGCTTTAACGCTCTATGGAGACTTGAGTTTGACCATAATTGACGAGATGCCCAGGGACAGGAAAAGAGTAAAAACGTGGGTAGTTCCGGAAATAAAACGGAAAGGCGCATACGCCTGGATTGAGAAGGAAATAAAAGAGAATAAATCGCAAGTTTTCATTATTTGTCCATTCATCGAGGAATCGGAATCTATGACAACAGTTAAGGCTGCAAAGAAAGAATTTGAATATTTGCAAAATCAGGTCTTTAAAAACCTCAAACTTTCTCTTTTGCACGGAAAGCAAAAAACGAAAGATAGGGATCAGATTCTCCAGGAATTTAAGGAAGGCAAGGTAGATATTTTAGTTGCAACTCCAATTGTTGAGGTGGGAATTGATATTCCAAACGCAACGGTAATGGTAATTGAGGCAGCCGACAGATTTGGCCTTTCACAGCTTCATCAGCTCCGGGGAAGGGTGGGACGGGGAGAAAAGCAGTCATACTGCCTACTATTTACCGAAAGTACCTCTCCCAAAACCATGCAAAGATTGAAAGCTCTGGAAACTACTTACGTAGGCGCAAAACTTGCTGAATTGGATTTACAAATAAGAGGAGCCGGGGAGATTTATGGCACTGCTCAGCATGGAGTCTCAATGCTTAAAATCGCCTCTTTTTCCGATTTTGGTTTAATAGAGAAAACAAAAAAAGAAGCGGAATCCCTGATAGATGAAATTGATGAGTATCCGAAGTTTAAGAAAAAAGTTGAAGAAATTGACAAAGCCGAAGTCTCTCCCGACTAGTCTTATTGCAAGCCAGCCTCAAATAAGCTAAAATATGTACAAATGCCTCAAGAGCCAAAGAAAAGACATTCAAGAGCAAGACAAGGAAAAAGACGCGCCGCTATCAGGCTTTCAATTCCCAAAGCTTTTGCATGTCCAAATTGCGGAGCCTTAACAATACCCCACACTGTTTGCAAAACTTGCGGATTCTATAAGGGCAAAAGTATATTAAAAATTAAATCACGAAAAACGGCTACTAAATAAATGAAGACCTCGCTAGATCCTAGACATAAGAGAAGGCAAAAAATTGTCGAAGACCTTTTTAAACAAGAATTTCACAGACAAACAATAGGGGATGCCGCTAAAAATATACTCACACACCAGGAAGTTATTGATCAAAAAATCCAAGAAGCGGCGCCTGAATTCCCGATAAGCAAAATAAACCGGGCGGATTTGGCTATACTTCGTTTGGCAGTATACGAACTTTTAATTGAAAAGAAAGAACCGCCAAAAGTAATAATAGACGAGGCAATTGAACTTGGAAAAGAATACGGAGGAGAATCAAGCCCCGGCTTTATAAACGGCGCGCTTGGCAAAATAGTTTCATGAATTTACCAAAGTTTAAAGACAGAAAGCTCCTTAGGCAAGCGTTTATCCACAGATCTTATCTTAATGAATCAAGCGAAACCGACTCAAACGAGAGACTGGAATTTTTGGGAGACAGCATTCTCTCATTTGTCGTTTCCAACTATTTATACAGAAAACATCCGGAATTTGATGAAGGAAAACTCACAAATCTCCGCTCACTTCTAGTAAATACCAAGAATTTGGCGCAAGTTTCAAAAGATCTCGGGATTGGTAGGCGGCTTATGCTTTCAAAAGGCGAGGAAGAGTCCGGAGGAAGAGCAAATCAAAGCCTTTTGGCTGACGGCCTGGAGGCTGTAATTGGCGCATTGTTTCTAGATCAAGGAATTTCGGAAGTCGAAAAATTTTTAGGAGAAGTCCTCCTTCCAAAAGCGGAGGAGTTTGTTAGGAAAGATCTGCTCAAAGATCCAAAAAGTTTGCTTCAAGAGAAAGTTCAAGCAAGTAAAAAAGGTCCTCTTAATTACGATGTGATTAAAGAAGAAGGGCCCGCACACGCAAAGACGTTCACAGTTGGTGTTTTTGTAAACAGTACTCTCATTGGAACAGGCATGGGAAAATCAAAACAAGTGGCTCAGGAGAACGCAGCGCTTGAGGCTCTTGAGAAGCTTTCCGATAAATGATAGAATATCTTCCTATGTCACTAGTAATAAGATTATCCCGAACCGGCAAAAAAGGTGAGAGAAAATTCCGGATCGTTGTCAAAGAAAAACGGTCAAGACGGGATGGAATTGCTCTGGAAACTTTGGGCTCTTTTGAAAAAGGGACAAATAAAGGAGCTTCAGAAGTAAATATGGAAAGATATAAATATTGGCTCTCCGTTGGAGCAGAGCCTTCCCAAACCGTTGTGAAGGCAATAGGCAAATAATGAAAGACGCACTTTCTTTCATCGTATCCCGCTTAGTGGATAATCCAGATAGCATTCAGATAACAGAGGAAGAAGCAGACGGATTTACAAACTTCACAGTATCGGTTCCAAAAGAAGAGATGGGAAGAGTTATAGGCAAAGAGGGGAAAGTTATCAGGGCAATCAGAAACGTTGTTAAAATTCCCGCAATCCGGGACGGAAAAAGAATAAATATCACCTTGGTAGAAAAAGCCTCATAATTTTTTTCGTGAAAATCACAATATTAACGTTATTCCCCCAGATGTTTAAGGGTCCCTTTGAACACTCGATAATTAAGCGCGCAAAAGAAAAAGGACTTATTAAAATAAAAATAACAGATATCCGAGAATTTGGAATAGGAACACATAAAACTGTAGACGACAAACCGTATGGAGGTGGGGTGGGGATGCTAATGAGGGTTGACGTAGTAAAGGCGGCAATAGACGGGGCAAGAGATAAAAATTTTTCAAAAGACAGGGAAAAAGTGATTTTACTTTCGGCAGCGGGAGAGAAATATACACAGCAAAAAGCCGAAGCCTACTCCAAGCTTTCCCATCTTATTCTTGTCTGCGGACATTACGAGGGAGTAGACTCCCGGATCGAAAATTTTGTTTCGGAAGAAATTTCGATAGGGGACTTTGTTTTAACAGGAGGCGAGATACCGGCTATGATTGTTGCCGATAGTGTTTCCCGGCTAGTTTCAGATGTCTTGAAAACCGATGCAACCCAAAAAGAATCATTCAGCGAAAATCTTTTGGAGCACCGCCAGTACACAAAACCACAAGCATTTGAGGGGATTGAAGTTCCCAAAGTTCTGCTCTCTGGAAATCATAAAAAGATAGAGGAATGGAGAAAGAAGGAATCTATACAGAAAACTAAGGAAAACAGACCGGACCTAATTAAAGACCGCCGCTAACAGGAGGGGTTATCCCTGTAAAATCGATGTTTGCGGGAGGTTTAATACTATCCACCATGTTTTTTTCCTGAGAGGAAATATTTCTTATTTTTTCAGGATCAGAAGAGCCTGTCGGCGGAAACGGTTTGTAGAAAAACACCACGTCAACTGTCGCAAAATTCCCCGACGCCTTAACGCTTGTAATTTGCGATATCGGAACTGATTTTTTCATCTCACCTATAAACCTTGCTATTGCTGGAATATCTCCCGTAAGGTTTAAGGTGATTTTGAGCGATGGAACGCTTGTTCCCGAAGCTGTGATTTTGCCAATATCTCCTACTTGAAATTCGAAATCCCCAAGGGAAACTCCCGAGAAAGCAGAGGCTTGAGAGATAGCTAAAAGTATCGAAGCAAAATCCTTATTGGGAGGAAGAGAAAGTGAGGAAAGCTTCACCTCATTATCCAAAGTGTCGCTACTTGCTTGGGAAAGCTCCGATAGGCTTTTTTGCATATTTAAAAGTTTATCTTTTTCAATTCTTACCTGGTCCTGATTTTGTATATAGCCATTAACCTGTGGAATTAGAAAAAAAATGATCAAAACAATTGTTGCAAAAAGTACCGCTATAGGAATTAGGAAAGCTTTATTTTCCCGATATATAGTTCTTAGTATTTCTATGTCTAAATTCTTTTTCATTTTAAGTTAACTTTAACAGTCATCGAAAAAAGCGAAGCCGTATTGTTTACCGATAGATTGTCTAAAAAAACAGACTTAATTTCTTTATGGCTTGAGGTAGCATCTATTAGGCTATTTAGAAAATTATTTAAAGATAATAACGAAGACGAATTAAGAGTGACTGAAAGCGAAGTATCATCCACATCTAATCCAAAAAGGGTAGCATCCGTTGGTTTTTTTGCAAAAATGACGTCCATTGTATCGGTATAGTTAAGAGCCTGAGTTTTGACTTTGGTTATTGAGGATACTCTCTCTGAAATTATGGCAAGTTTGGCAGCTTTTGCTTGCTGAGCCGTTATTTGGGAAAGAATTCCTGCCTGCTCGGTCTTAACTGAAGACAGGGGTGAAATAAAATTTAAAAAAAGGACAAAAGTTGAAATCAGTAGAACCAGAAACAAACCCCCAAAAGATATAATTCTAACGTTTCTAAGCTTTGTTGCCTTATCTTTACTGACCTTAGGAACAGATATTAAATTGATATCTAGATTATTCATCTTTCATCCCAAGCCCTACAGCAATTGTATAATCCGAGGCATTATCCAAAATCTCTTTGGGTATTTGTTGGGAGGCAAGTATCTTCCAGGGGTTTGCCATTACAGTCTCTATTCCTATGTGTTGAGCAAAAAACAGCTCAATTCCCGGAAGTTTTGCCGTTCCTCCCGAAAGAATTATTTGTCTTATTGGAAGATCATCCTTATATTTTTGATTGTAGAAGGCAATTGCTTTCTTTGCCTCATTAACAATTGAGGTAAGTATCGGGCTTGTTGCTTCTCCTATTTTTCCTCCAAGACTTTTGCCCGAAACTCCATAGACTTTTTTATATTCTTCTGCCTGTTGAGGAGTAAGGCCGAAATCTGTCGCTATTGCCCGGTTTATGGCAGCTCCGCCGATCTGAGTTGAATAAGTAAAAACCATTACTTGATTCCTGACGATTGTGAGGGAAGTACTGACAGCTCCAATGCTTATAATTAAACTTGGCGGGAAAGGAGCGTTCCCCTCCGGAAATGCGAGAGAGCGGACAGTTGCCAAAAGCTCTGTTTCCATAGAAGAAACTGTTAGCCCAGCCATGGAAAGTATTTTTTGGTATTTTTTGATAAGAGCAGTTGGCGCTCCTACCATAAGCACCTGCATTTTCTCAGATGGCAAGTTCTTATCAGGCCTTCTAAGAACAGACCAAACCAGGGTAATATTGGCTAGGGGTACGGGTATATACTGTTCGGCTTCCCAGTAAATGGCTGAAGCGAGTTCTCTGTCCGACAGAACAGGCATGTCTATAACTTTTGTGTAAACCTGGTTTTCAGCTAAAGCCACATTTACATTTTTTGTTTTGATATTTGCTTCCTCAACTGCTTTTTTTATCGCCTGTGCCATTTCTTCCTCGTCTATTGGAGAAGATGAAAGCATGCCCTTCGGCGGAGTAGAGGCTATGATGCAAGAAGAAAGAATAAAACCATTTACTTCGTGGGAAAGCCACACCAATTTCATGGTGGTAGCTCCAACATCCAAACCAAAAGCTTTTTTATTCATCTACGGTGAGAAAAGAGAGTAAGGGAAGAATTCGGCAGGAATTTTGGGGTAGCCTTGGAAAACTTTAATTGATCTTTTTGTATTTCCGCTTGTTGCAGTTGACGTGATTACAGAACCCTGAGAGGGAAGCGGAACACTACTTATTATCGCCATTTTAGTGTCCGCATAAACAGGAGTTACTCTAAAGAAAAGTCCCGAAGAAACATTTATCACTTGGGTCTTATTTGTAAAAGTAACTGCGGAAACCGTATCACCTCCTGAAACAGGAGCGGAAAAATTATTAGAAGAACGCCTGGAAATACATGGATCATATGAATATTTGTTTAGCACCGGTGCATTTTTTCCTCCTGATATGACATCGACAACAATTGCGGGGTTAGTGCAAGGATTTGAGGAAGTGCCGAAGTCTACTGTTATGTTCGAGCTTATAGGGTTAGCGTAAAGTTTTGCGCTGTCCGTTGCATAATCGGACATCCAGACATCCGCGCTGTCGTCTCTTTGAACCAAATCCCCTCCATTTATCAAAAACGTGGTGCCCGAAACGGCAGTGACCTGAGTTTGATATTTTGTATCCGAACCGAAAGTTGACTGGGCAATAGAAGTGTTATTTTTTATAGCCTGTTCTACTCCAGCCTCTGCTGCTGCAAGTGCTTTTTGAGAGCTTGCCTGCTCGGTTGAAGTTTTTACGCTTGTTATGCTTCTTGATATCAAAGAAAGACCAACTGTTAGAGCTATAATCATGACCAAAACAACCACAAGAAGCGCCTGCCCCGAGTTATTTAATTTCTCTTTTTTTAGATTCATTTGAGCCTATTTTTAGCTTAACAGGAAGGTTCAAAACAGTCAAGAAGAGACCTATTTGTTTGGGTTTCGCATGGTTACCGATGTATTGAATGGAATTAAGCTTTGTTTTTCCGGAAAACTAGACCCATTGTTTGGGGAAAGTGTTAGGAATATACCAATTGCCGGAGCTTCGGTTTTGTATTTCTGGGAACACAGGAAATAACACTGCGAAACAGAAACGGTAATAGTATCCACAAGTTCAGTTGTAGTTCCGCTGTTTAAGGAGGTGATTGTCGGCGGAGTTTGGGAAAGTTTGCATGAAAAAGTAGTCTTAGTTTCATCAAACAAGACCACTCTTATCGCCCGGTAATTAGTTGTGCCCGAGGAAGTACAGTCGTTTGTAAAAGTCGTTCCGTCAGTACTTACTCCATCGAAAGATTTTGCGTATTGAACGGTCCGTGAAATCTGAAGAAGAGCAAAGTTACCGTTTTGCCTAACTGAATTTATAACATTTGCTTTGCTAGAAGTCCGAAGAGAAGAAATAATTATTGCAGAGGCAATGGAACCCACTACAACTATAACTCCCAAAACCGCAAGTAACTCTACAAGACTAAAACCTTGGGAAGATTTAAGATTTGGGATCTTAGATTTAAGTTTGGAAATCATATAGGTGAAGGAACGGTATTGATATCAACAAAGCAAGAAGATGATAAGACAGAGTGACAATATAGGTTTTGACGGTCTGTGCATTTACTGTCAGACCAGGAAACTTTTACGGTTACTTTCAGATTTCCCTGACATTCCGGGCTTGCGCTATCCAAATCTATTTGCCTCACAAATATTCCTGTTTTTATATTATTGCAGCTTCCCGAGTAGTTGGAAGTGCATGCGCCCGAACTTCCCACGGTACAATCGAATTTATTGCTTCCGTCAATGCAATAGGTTTGGGAAGTGTAAGTATTTCTAAAAGAGTTATAGTTTGAATTAACCATGCCCCTCACGGCTTCAAGAGTTTGCTGACCATAGCTCGTTGCAAGGTTTTGATTCCTTGAGAAAGAGGCGCTATTTAAAGAAGTAATAACTATTATTGCAATGGCTGTGAGTATTGTCACGGCAATACCAAGTGCAACCAGAGATTCAAGAAGAGTCTGTCCTTTTTGTTCCGAAAGAAGAAAACTAAATCTAGTCATAAATTAAAAACAGATACCAAATAAACAAATCCCGTTGCAAATTCTTCCGCCGCAAAGAGCAGGCGTAGGAGTTGGTGTTGGAGTTGGAGTAGGAGTAGGAGTTGGTGTTGGTGTTGGAGTAGGAGTTGCGGGAG